>Ga0302279_10000569_pt1 | contig 53867 bp, 47 predicted proteins | sample III_Bog_N3_3_FD_194541 | JGI IMG/M metagenome (GOLD analysis project Ga0302279, IMG submission 194541) | Peat permafrost microbial communities from Stordalen Mire near Abisko, Sweden - III_Bog_N3_3 | ecosystem: Environmental > Terrestrial > Soil > Wetlands > Peat | place: Sweden: Abisko... | reverse complement strand
TGGGTGGGTGGGGATCAGGTGACTGCGGCGTCCGGCCACAATGCGCGTATTTCCTCCATTTGCGCGTCCTTTGAAAACAGCTCCCACTCGATGCCGTTCACATCCACGGACGTCGAGAAGCTTTGGACGGCATCGTCCTCGAATCCGATGTGGCGGATGGTGCTGCCGCCCATGGCAACCTTCCGGATGGAGAGGTTGAGTTCCGCGGTCCGCCACAGCGCGTAAACCCCGGGAACCAGGACGGCAGGGGATGTTTCCAATCTGCTGTTGTAGTCCGCTATCGAGGCATCGAAGTCCGCGACACCGATCGCGATATGCACCCGTTTCATTCTCCATCTCCTCTCGAGTTCCGGTTCATCGCCATTCCTGTTTGGTTACGAAAAGGTCGGTCCAGAGATGCGAGAAGGGAAATGCCGTTCCGACATGGTCAACATCCGGAAAGCGGATGCCGAGGGGGGGCGACGGACCGTCAGTTTTTGCCCTGCGTGCTTCTTTCTTTGGCCTGCGGCCGGCGCACCAGGGGTCCCTCATCCTTACCCCCTCCGCTGGCTTCGGATATTGCCGTTACATGAGCAGGACCACCCCGTCCGGCTTCGCCGGCCACCCCTCCAAAGGAGGGGAATTGTCGCTGGCCTCGTGTCGAATTCCCCTCCCATGGAGGGGTGCCCCGAAGGGGTGGGGTGGTCGTCGCTCGTGCCTTCTTCCCTCGCGGCTTGGCGGGACTGCGTTGGGTGAAGGGAGCTGCGGAAGGACAGGGATGACCTGGCGGCGGTGCCCCTCCGCGGCGAACTGTTAAGAAATTCTTAAGAGTTGCCTCGGGGCGAAGCGGCCCCTGTACCCGGCGGTCAAAGGAGCCGAGTGCGCGGCTCCTTTGGAATCCTGCGAACCAATGGGGCTCGCACGCTGACCCGCGGGTCCAGGGGGAAGGCCTGGGTTCCCCCTGGCCGGGTACAGGGCCGGGGAGGCCTTGTAAAGCCGTGCGCCTGCCAAGGCGCAAACACAAGCCGCACCGCAGGTGCAAAACAAGATGCCGCACCGCAGGTGCAAAACAAGATGCCGCGCCGCCAGGCGCAAAAATAGAGGCAGTGCAACGAAAAAACTTGCACATCCGTGCAGTAAACCGTAGCTTCCGTTCATGGAGCCTTCCCCGCCCTTTTCCCACGACCAAGCCGTCAAGAACTTGTTGAAACGCTACCCGTTCGACGCATTGGAATTCCTCGCCCCCGACATCTGGCACGCTCGCGGGCGCCCGATTTCCGTGGATGTCGTCGATGCCACCGTCGCCAAGGATGACGTGGCGGAGCCAGGTCCGGGCCAAGCCATGGATCTGGCGCTGCGTTTCGAATACCACGAGGGTCCAGGACTTCTGGTTGTACTCGTGGAACACTGGTCATCCGCCAACAAGCTGGACCTGCTCCGAACCGCCCGCTACTACCTGGACCTCTGCCGCCGCTTCCCCCTGGACGAGGTCCTGCCGATCGCCTTGGTGGACGACGACAAGCCGCGTGACCTCGAAAACTCTGTCCTGCGCGGGGCCTACGGATACCCCTACCTCATCTTCGAGACCCGCCTGGTGCAGATCCCTGCGCTGGAGATGGAGGCGTACCGAAAAACATTTAACCGAGTCGCCCTGTCCTTCCTCCCAAACATGCGCGGAAGCCGAGGGGTCGAGTCCGTCCTGGACGTGACCATCGCCTTCCTCCATGCGGGCGATCCGGAAGGCGTGCGACTCCTGTTTGCCTTCTGGGTCGTCGAGGGTAGATTGGACGTAGTGGAACAAAGAAAACTGAACCGAAAACTCAGGGAGCATGACATGCCGGAAATCATGGATTGGCTGCGAGCGGAGGGAATCGAAATCGGGATGGAGAGAGGTCTCGAGAAGGGAGTTGAAAAAGGCGTTCGAGCGACTAAGCTCGAGGACGCCCGCAAGATGCGCGAGCACGGCATCGCCTGGGAAATCATCACCGATGTGACCGGCATCAAACCCGAAGAGCTACCGCAACCGCAATAGAGTCCGTCGCTCCCCCAACCAGACGGTATTAACCCACCCGCCACCACGGCGCATCGCCGTGCAGGCGGGCGCGCAGATCTTGACGAACCGCGACGCCATCCACGTCCGCCTCGAAGCATCGAAACGGCGAGGGGTCCAGGGGGTCGAAGCTATTCGGAGGCCCCGTGTTCGGGGCCGGAGAGTCTGAGACCCCCGGCGCGCGGGATTGCCAAGGGTCCGCGCGCCCGGATCCTTGGCCCGCCGGGGTCACGGGGGCCGCGGCAGGCCCCCGTGCATCGGCCGCGCCGCCAGGCGCAAAAAAGCCCATCGCAGCGTCGGCGAAGCCTATTGCACCGTATTCGGCCTCTCCGCATGGATCCTCGCGATCCCCTGCTCCACCTCCGGCGGCAGCACCAGGTCCGCCGCCTCGATGTCGGCGCGCAGCTGCTCCAGGTTGGTGGCCCCGATGATGGAGCTGGTCAGGAACTTCTGCTGCAGCGTGAACCGGATCGCCACCTGCGCGGGGACCAGGCCGTGCGCGCGGGCGAGTTTGACGTATTCGAGGGTGGCGGCCTCCACGGAGTCGCCCGCGTAGCGGTTGAAGCGGACGAATTCGGTGAGGCGGGCCCCCGCGGGTCGGACGCCGCCGACGTACTTGCCGGACAGGACCCCGAAGGCCAGCGGCGAATAGGCCAGGAGTCCCACGTTTTCGCGGTGGGAGTATTCGGAAAGCCCGATCTCGAAGGTGCGGTTGAGCAGGCTGTAGGGGTTCTGGATGCTCTGGATGCGCGGAAGACCGAGTTCCTCCGAGATGCGCAGGAATTGTCCCACCCCCCACGGCGTCTCGTTGGAGACGCCGATGAACCGGATCTTCCCCTCCTTCACGAGGTCGGCCAGGACCTCCAGCGTCTCGCGGATGGGCACCGTGTGTTCGTCGTCCACCCAGGGGTAGCTGGTCTGCCCGAAGATGTTGACGGTGCGGTCGGGCCAATGGAGCTGGTAGAGGTCCACGTGGTCGGTGCGCAGGCGCTGCAGGCTGTCGTGCAGGGCTTGGGTCAGGTTCTGGCGGTCGTGGTGGACCTTGCCCGAGCGAAGGTGGCTGGGCCGCTTGGGGTCCCTGGCGGGGCCCGCCGCCTTTGTGGCCAGCACGATCTTGTCGCGCTTGCCGCTCTTCGCGAGCCAGGTCCCGATGTAGGCTTCGGTGCGGCCCTGCGTCTCGGCCCGCGGGGGGACCGGGTACATCTCCGCGGTGTCGATCAGGTTGATGCCCCGCTCCAGGGCGAAATCAAGCTGGGAATGGGCTTCGGCTTCCGTGTTCTGCTGGCCCCAGGTCATGGTGCCCAAGCTGATCACGCTGACGTCGACGCCCGTGCGTCCGAGTTTCCTGTGTTCCATCTCTGTGCGGTCTTTCCGGTGCGTGTTTGCGCGAATGCTCGATGCGAGCGGTTGGATTTTTCCTCGTACCAGCGGGGAAAACTAAGGTGCCGAGCCCACTTCGATGGAGGGGGCGTGGGACAGGCTGTTGTGGATCTTGCAGGCCTTGGCCGCGCGCAGCACCCTGGTCCGGTCCGCCTCGTCCAGGCTTTCGGGAAGCACCAGGAACACGCGGATCGCCGCGACGCGCGACGGGGAATCGGTTTCGTCGGCCTGCACGCGGATGGAGAGATCGTCCAGGCCGGCGATGCCGTGCGTTTTGGCGTAGGCGCGCACCGTCCCGGAAATGCAGGTGCCCAGGGCCCCGATCAGGAGTTCTCCGGCGCGGAAGGCGTCGGGGGCGTCGGATCCGTCCGGAGCACGGCCCATGGCGACGGAAGCCTCGCGGGCATGGACGACGGAATAGCCCTTCTCCTGGGCGATGCGGACCTCGATGGTGCCGCTCACGCGGGACGGCCCCCGGCCAGGCTGACGCGCTTGAGCACCCGGCGCTCGGAGGCGTCGAAGGCGGTGCGCGCGTGGAGCGTCCCCTGGTTGTCCCAGTGCACGATGTCCCCGGGCACCCACCGGTGGGTGTAGCGGTAGCGATCCTGGTCGATGTGTTCGCGCAGATGGGCGACCAGGACGGCGCCTTCGGAGGCGTCCACACCCACCAGTTCAACCTCGGTGTGCGTGGAGAGGTAGAGGAGCTTGCGTCCGCTCCGGGGATGGGTCACCACCAGCGGGTGCGGAAAGGCCGCGCCCAGCGGTTCGCGGTCGGGAGTGCGGTAGCGGTACCGGGTCTCTCCGTGGCTTCGCAGGAACGGGTTGTAGGTGATGAGCTGCAATCCCTCGATCCGGGCCTTGGTGGCCGCGTCCAGGTCGTCGTAGGCCGCGGCGAGGTTGTACCAGCTGGTGTCGCCGCCCGCGCCCGGCACTTCCACGGCGTAAAGGAGGGATCCCGAGGACGGCAGCGGAGTCCACTGGTGGTCCGCGTGCGGGGTCAACTCGCCGTTGCCCGTGTAGCCGCCTTCGATGTTGGCCACCGGCACCACGTCCGGCGGAGTCCCCAGGTCGCCGGAGGCCAGCACGGGGATGTCCTGGGGGGGCCGGAACACGCCGCCGAAATAGGTCGCGAACGCGAGGAAGGACGGGTCGGTCAGTTTCTGACCGCGGTAGATCAGGATCCCGTGCTCGGCCAGGGCCTGGCGCAGGCGGACGGCGAGCGGCCCGGAGAGCGGCTTGGACGCGTCGATCCCCTCCACGAATGCCCCCAGGGCGCCCCCGGTGGGGACGATGCGGACATGGTCCGTCGTCTGCAGGTCCGCGGGACGGGCGGCGACCCCCGCGAGGGCGAGCGAAACGGGTTCCACCAGCGGGGGAACGACGCGGGAACGGGAGGCGGATGGAGCGGATGCGGAAGTGGACATGGTTCTGGTCCTCGTCTGGAGTGGTTCGGGTTCAGGCCACCGAGGCGGCGGCGCGGTGTTGGATGGAAGGGCGTTGGAGTCCGAGGTTTTCGCGCAGGGTCCGCCCTTCGTACGCGGTTCGGAACAGGCCCCGGCGCTGGAGTTCGGGCACCACCAGTTCCACGAAGTCGTCGATGTCGCGGGGGAGCACCGGGGGCATGATGTTGAAGCCGTCGGCCGCTTCGTTCTCGAACCACTCCTGGAGCTGGTCGGCGATCTGCACGGGGTTGCCCACGATGGTCCAGTGCCCGCGCGCGCCCGCCACCCACTTGTACAGGTCGCGGATGGTGAAGTTCCTGCGCCGGGCGATGTCGTAGACCAGAATCTGCCGACTGCGGTTCCCGTTGGTCTCCGGAAGTTCCGGCAGGGGGCCGTCCAGGTCGTATTCCGTCAAATCCACGAGCCCGCCGGTCAGTCCGGAGAGCAGGCCGAGCCCGATCTCGGGATGGATGAGGTCTTCCAGCTCCTTGTACTTGGCCTTGGCTTCCTCCTCCGTGCGGGCCACGTAGGGTTGGACTCCGGGCATGATCTTGAGCTGGTCGCCGGCGCGGCCGTACTTGGCGAGCCGGCCCTTGACGTCGCGGTAGAAGGCCTGGGCCTCCTCCAGCGTCTGCTGGGCGGTGAAGATGACCTCGGCGGTGCGCGCCGCGAGCTCCTTGCCCGCCTCCGACGATCCCGCCTGCACGATGACCGGATGCCCCTGCACCGGACGCGGGATGTTCAGGGGTCCCTTGACCTTGTAGAAGCGGCCCCGGTGGTCCAGATCCCGGACCTTGTCCGGATCGATGAAGTACCCCGTGGAGCGGTCGCGGACCACGGCGTCGTCTTCCCAGGTGTCCCAAAGTCCGGTCACCACCTCGTGGAACTCCTCGGCGCGCTGGTAGCGCTCGGCATGGGGGGGATGGCTCTCCAATCCGAAGTTCTGCGCGGCGTCGGCCCCTTCCGTGGTCACCAGGTTCCAGGCGGCCCGGCCGTCGGAGAGGTGGTCCAGGGAGGCGAACTTGCGGGCAAGGAGGTACGGGTCTTCGTAGGTGGTGCTGGCCGTGGCCACGAACCCGATGTGCTCCGTCACCGCGGAAAGGGAGGCGTAGAGGGTCACGGGCTCGAACACCACTCCGAAGGCCGAGCGTCCGAAGCCTTTGCGACGGGGGAGGGCCAGGCCGTCGGCCAGGAAGAAGAGGTCGAAAAGACCGCGTTCCGCGGTCTGGACGAGGCGTTGGTAGTAGCGGATGTCCAACGCCTGGTCGCTGGCGGCATCGGGGTGGAGCCAGGCCGCCACGTGCTGGCCGGGCCCAGGAAGAAACGCACCGAGCCGGAGTTGTCGCTTGGGTTCGTTGGGCTGTGTCACTGGTCTGCTCCTTGGCTTGATTCTTCTAATATCCATTTAGACGATCTTGTTTATAGAGTATATTACTAAAACAGTTGCACCTGCACATTGAACGGTTCCAGGACCACCACCACATGCCTTCACCGGGAAACCATCGATTGCCCACACGACGCTTCCGAAGCAGCCCCTCCGGAGGAGTGGCTCTGCTGGGAATTCTGGCCTCCGTCTCGGTGGCTTCGCCCTTGGTCGTGCGGTACGGCTACCAGCCGGGTCAGGTCCAGATCGAAATCGCGCGCGAACAGGGCTGGATGGAGCAGGAGTTCGCGAAGGACGGGATCACCTTCACCTACGAGACCTTCGTGGCGGGTCCACCCCTGATCGAAGCCTTCGCGGGAGGACGGCTGGACTTCGGGCAGGTGGGCGACCAGCCCGCCATCCAGGCCCGCGCCAACCACGTGGACGCCAAGGCGATCGGCCTCTACGTGTCTTCGGAGAAGGCCTACGCCCTGCTGGTCCGCAAAGGCAGCGGAATCGCGAGCCTGAAGGACCTCAAGGGCCGCAAGGTGGGTGTCACCATCGGCTCCGTGGGGCACCAGCTCCTCTACCTGTTCCTGAAGTCGCAGGGATTGGAGCCTTCCGACGTCCAGCAGGTGAACCTTCTGCCCGGCGACATCCTCTCGTCGCTTTCGGCGGGGCACATCGACGCCGCCGTCACCTGGGAGCCCTTCCTCACCCAGGCGGTGCTGAACGGAAGCTCCACCATCCTGCAGGACGCCACGGGCTTCAAGAAGGTGGCGTGCCCCATCATCGCCCGCGCCGACTTCCTGAAGGCGCATCCGGACGTGGCCGTGCGGCTGTTGAAGATCTTCGACCGGGCCAACCGCTGGGCCAAGGCCAACCCGGACAAGGCCGTGGCCCTGGTGGCGAAATCCGTCGGATTCAAGCCGGAGGCGCTGCGCCCCGCGTTCGACAAGAACGACCTGGACTTGCGCATCACCCCAGAAGCGCGGAAATCCATCCAGGAGACGGAAATATTCCTCCGCGAGAACGGAGTGATCCGAAACGACGTGGCCGTGGCCGACCTGATCGACACCCGCTACCTGGTGGCGGCCGGACTGCAGAAGCAGTAACGGAGAGGAGACCGCAGAATGCCGACGCTCGAGATCGCCCTCCCCCTGGAAGAACAACTTCCCGCGCAAGCGGGTCCCGAATCGGATCGGGCCGTCCCCGCGACCACGCCCCGACGCCGGATCGCGCCAAGCAAGCTGCTCGGACGCGCACGAGACGCTCTTCTGGCGCTGGCGTTCCCGGTGGTCGTCCTTTCCGTTTGGGAATTCCTGGCCCGCCGGGGATCCATCAACCCCTCCATCCTCCCGTCCCCCACCGAGATCTGGTCCACCTTCCTGGACCTGATGAAGACCGGCGAACTGGAAAACCACGTGCGGACCAGCTTGCTGCGCGTGGTGGAGGGGTTCGCGGTCGGAGCCACCCTGGGCGTCCTGGCCGGATTCGCCATCGGGCTCTCCGCCACGGTGGAAAAATCCCTGGTGCTGGTGACCGGCCTCCTGCGCCCCATCCCCATCATCGCCTGGGTTCCGGTGCTGATCCTGTGGGTCGGGATCGACGAGGCCTCCAAGGTGACTGTGATCGCCATCGGCAGTTTCTGGCCGGTGCTCCTGAACTCCATCCACGGGATCCGGGGCACCGATCCCAAGTTCCTGGAGGTGGCGCGCATCCTGGGCAAATCCAAGTGGACCATCCTGTCCAAGGTGATCTTCCCCTCCGCCCTCCCCAGCATCTTCACGGGCCTGAGGATCGGGGTGGGCATCGCCTGGACCAGCGTGATCGGCGCGGAACTGATCGCGGCGTCGTCCGGCGTGGGATACCTCATCATGTACGCGCGGGAACTGTCCCAACCGGACGTGATGCTGGTGGGGGTGTTCTCCATCGGGATCGTCGGCTTGACCATCGATTTCCTGCTGCGACGGATCGAACGCCGCGTGCTGCGGTGGAACCTCGTGCACCAGGGGAAGGAGCGCAAGCCGTGACCATCTCCCCCACCCTGGCCGCCGATCTGGAGATCCGCGGGATCCACAAGCGCTTCGAGCTGGAGCAGTCCGCCGTGGAGGCGTTGCGGGGCATCGACCTGACCGTGCGCTCCGGCGAGTTCGTGAGCATCGTGGGCGGCAGCGGCTGCGGGAAGTCCACCCTGCTGCGCCTTCTCGTGGGATTGGAATTCCCCAGCGAGGGGACCATCCGCATCGGCGGCAAGCCCGCGGGCGGCCCCAGCCTGCAGCGCGGCATGGTCTTCCAGGAGCCGCGGCTCTTCCCCTGGCAGACGGTGGTGGAGAACATCGAGTTCGGCATCACCGGAAACCTGTCCAAGGCGGCGCGTCGGGAAACCGTGCGGGAGCACATCGAACTGGTGGGTCTGCAGGGCTTCGAAAAGGCCTACCCCGACCAGCTCTCCGGGGGCATGAAGCAGCGCGTCAGCATCGCGCGGGCGCTGGTGAACCGGCCGGGAGTCCTCTTGCTGGACGAGCCCTTCGGCGCGCTGGACGCGCTCACCCGCATCACCATGCAGCAGGAGATCCTGCGAATCTGGGAGGCGGAGAGGACCACCATGGTCCTGGTGACCCACGACATCGACGAGGCGCTGGTCCTGGGCGACCGGGTGGTGGTCATGACCCCCAGGCCCGGCACCATCCACCGCATCCTGGACATCGACCTGCCGCGCCCCCGCGACCGCACGGACCCGGGATTCTCCTCACTGCGGCGGGCCATCTACGGCGAATTCTTCCAGCAGTCCGAAACCTCCGTCGAATACCAGATCTGACCCGATCCCGAAAGGCAAGACCAACGTGCGTCCATTGCGCAACCTCGCGATCTCCGCCATCACCGCGTGGCTTTCCATGTCCGCACCGGCCGCGGAACCGAAGCTGACCATCCGGGTCGGGTACCAGCCGTCGAGCTTCATCCACATCATCGCCATGAAGAAGGGCTGGTTCGAGGAGGAGTTCGCCAAGGACGGCATCGCGGTGCGCCACGACCTCTTCCCGGTGGGGCCGCCCATCGTGGAGTCCTTCGCCAGCGGCCGCACGGACATCGGCTACATGGCCGACCAGCCGCCCATCCAGGGCCGCGCCAACCAGATCGACCTCAAGGCCATCGCCCTCACGGGAAGTTCGGAGAAGATCGAAGGCATCGTGGTGGCCAGGAACTCCGGCATCCATTCCATCAAGGACCTGCGCGGCAAGAAGGTGGCCACCTCCGTGGGCTCCATCCTGCACCAGTTGCTGCTCATCTACCTGAAGTCGGAAGGCATGACGTTTTCCGACATCCAGCTCGTCAACCTGGTGCCCGCCGACCTGAACTCCGCCCTCCAGTCCGGGAACGTGGACGCGGTGGTGAACGGGGAGCCGTACAACACCGCCGCGGTGCAGGCCGGATACGGAAGGCTCCTGGTGGACGCCACCGGGTACAAGGACGTGGTCTCCCTGGTCATCGCCCGCGATGCGTTCGCCAAGGCCCACCCCGACGTGGTGGCGCGGTACCTGAAGGTCTACGCCCGGGCCGACCAGTGGGCGGCCGACCACCAGGAGGAGGCGTTGGCCATCCTGCAGAAGGCGACGGGATACAAGCCCGCGCTGCTGCGTCCGCTGTTCACCGAAGTCAAGCGGGGCATGGGCTTCAGCCCGGAGGCGGTGAAGTCCGTCGCGCAGACCTCCGCCTTCCTCTACGACAACCACATCATCCGCAGGCCCGTGGACGTGAAGGACCTCTTCGATCCCACCTACCTGCGCCTGGCCGGCATCCCCACACCCTAGAGGAACGACAGTACATGTCCAAGATTCTCCTGATCACGGGCGGTGCCAGCGGCATCGGCGCCTCCACCGCGCGCTTCGCCTCCGACGCCGGATGGGACATCGCGATCAACTACCGCACCCGCTCGGACAAGGCCCAAGCCCTGGTCGAGGAGATCCGCGCCAAGGGCCGACGCGCCGTCGCCCTCCGGGCCGACATCTCCGTGCCCCAGGACGTGGAGGCGCTGTTCGCCGCCGTGGATGCCCAGCTCGGACGACTGGACGCCCTGGTCAACAGCGCCGGGATCGGAACCGGGCCCATCGCGGTGCGGGATGCGGACCCTTCCACGTTGGAACGGTTGTTCCGCACCAACGTGTTCGGAACCATCCTCGCCTCCAAGGAAGCGGTGAAACGGCTCTCCACCCTTTCCGGCGGCAAGGGCGGCACGATCGTCAACGTTTCGTCCATGGCCGCGACCATCGGAGGCCGACCCGGATCCAGCCTGTACGCCGCCTCCAAGGCCGCGGTGGATTCCTTCACCGAAGGGCTCGCCAAGGAAGTGGCCCGCGAAGGCATCCGCGCCGTGAGCGTGCGGCCCGGGTTCACGGACACGGAAATGACCGTGACCTACGCCAAGGATCCCGGGAAGGTCTCCGCGATCGCCTCCACCATCCCCTTCGGGCGCATCGGACGCGTGGAGGAGATCTCCCGGCCCATCGTGTGGTTGCTTTCCGACGAGGCCTCGTTCATCTCCGGCGCGAAGATCGACCTCTCGGGCGGGGGATTCCTGCTGGGCAGCGCGCCGATCCCCACCGACCGTTGACATCGCGAACCATTCGACCAAGAACCAATCCCAGCAAGGACCCCATCACCCATGAGCGCCATCGATGCCACCACCGCGGAACCGGCCACGGAATCCATCACCGATCCCCGGGCGGGCTGGTCCCATCCGGAAAACGACCCCTGGGGGCCCTCGGGCCACGAACTCTTCCCCTACCCCCGCTTCCCTTCCAAGCACGCCCAACGCTCTGTCACCAGCCCGGAGGCCTTCGCGCCGGTCCCGCTGGAACGGATTCCCCGGACGGTGTTCCTCTGCTACACCAAGTTCCTGGAGACCGCGGTCGCCCGCGTGGTGGACGCCGACCCCGGAAGCCGGGAATCCAGCGTGGTGAGCGGACTCCATTTCCTGTCCAACGGGAACGCCTTGTCGCTGAACACCTCGCACCTGGGCGCACCGGGAGGTGTGGCGCAACTGGAACGGCTGATCCACCTGGGGGTCCGGTCCTTCGTGATCGCGGGGATCGCGGGTTCGGTCCGCGAGGGCACCGGCATCGGCCAGGTGGTGGTGGCCCAGAAGGCCATCCGCGACGAAGGCACATCCCACCACTATCTGCCCCCCACCGAATTCGCCTGGCCCGCGCCCGGCATCGACACCGCCCTCGCCAGGCATCTGGAAGCCAAGGGAATCGGCGTGCAGGTGGGCGGAACCTGGACCACCGACGCCATCTTCCGCGAAACCCACGCCGAGATCCAGGAGTTGGGTTGCGCGGGAATCCTCACGGTGGAGATGGAGGCCTCGGCGGTCTTCACGGTCGCGCGTTTCCGCGGTGTCCGGGCCGGAGCGGTCTTCGTGGTGTCCGACCTGGTCCACCGACCCGATTGGGAACGCGGACAGGACGGCGTGGCGTTGGAGGATTCCATCCTTCGGTTGCTTCCGGCGCTGGTCTCCTTCGATTTCCAAAGTGTCCCAAACGCCGCAATCGGAGAACTCGGTTGATTTGTGCTTGGATTTTGGAGTATCAGACCCTTAACTTGATATTCTACTTAGTCCATTAAGTTACTGAGCTTTTTGGTCCCTTCCGGAGATCTCCCATGATCGCAAGCGAAGTCCTGGCCGACGAGAAGGTTTCCGACCTCAAGGACGTGCCCGTCCTGGGGATCGACGTCGGGTCTCGGCAGGCCAAGGCCGTGCTCATCCGCGGCGGCGAGATCCACACCGCCATCACCGCCAGCGGCGTGGACGCCCAGGAAACCGCCGACAGGCTCCTTCGCAAGGTGGTGAAGTCCACCGGCATCCAGCGCCAGGACATCGCCTGGATCGTGGGCACCGGTTACGGGCGCATCGCGCTGGCCTTCGACGACATCCCCTCCGAGGTGGTCACCGAGATCTCCTGCCACGCCATGGGCTCGCACTGGCTGAACGCCGGCACCAAGACCATCATCGACATCGGAGGCCAGGACTCCAAGGCCATCAAGGTGGATCCAGACAATGGCCGGGTGGTGGAATTCGTGATGAACGACAAGTGCGCCGCCGGCACCGGAAGGTTCCTGGAGAAGATCGCCGAACTCCTGGACTACCCGCTGGGGGAACTGGGGAGCAAGGCGCTCCAGTCCACCAAGAAGATCGAGATCTCCAGCCAGTGCGTGGTCTTCGCCGAGTCGGAGGTGATCTCCCTCAAGGCCAAGGGGGAACGGCGCGAGGACATCGCGGCGGGCATCCATTTCGCCTCCGCCCGGCGCGTTCGGAACCTGGTGAACCGCCTGGGCCTGGAGCCCCAGCTGGTCTTTTCCGGCGGCGTCTCCAACAACCTGGGCATGAAATTCGCCCTCGAGGAACTGATCGGGCATCCCATCCAGACCACCAAGATCGACATGGTCTACGCCGGGGCCCTGGGCGCGGCCATCTTCGCCCAGAAGTACCACGACGGGTTGCGCATCTGATGCCGAACCGATTTCCCGCGGATCCCGTTTCTCCCTCGACATAGGAGACCCTCATTCCATGAGACTGGAAGACGTCATCGACCCCAAGCTGCTCGGGGAACTCAACGACCTCGTGGTCGTGGGCGTGGACATCGGATCGCGCGGCGCCAAGGCCGTGCTGTTCCACAAAGGCGAGCTACACCTGGCCCAGGTGGCCACCGGCGTGAACATGCAGGATTCCGCCGACGAACTGCTGGCCGAGCTCCTGGAAAAGGCCGAGGTTCCGCGTTCCCGCGTGGAATACGTGGTGGGCACCGGCTACGGACGCGTGGCCTTGCAGTGGGACGACATCCCGTCGGAAATCGTCACCGAGATCTCGTGCCACGCCATGGGAGCCCATTTCCTGGAAGCCGGCACCCGCACCATCGTGGACATCGGAGGCCAGGACTCCAAGGTGATCCAGGTGGACCCCGCCACGGGCAAGGTGGCCAAGTTCATCATGAACGACAAGTGCGCCGCCGGCACCGGGAGGTTCCTGGAAAAGGCCGCGGGGCTACTGGAATACACGATCGGCGAGATCGGCCCCGCTTCGCTGGAGTCGACCAAGGAAGTGGCCATCAGCAGCCAGTGCGTGGTCTTCGCCGAATCCGAGATCATCTCGCTGCGCGCCCGCGGCGAAACCCGCGAGGACATCGCGGCAGGCCTGCACCTGGCTTCCGCCCGGCGCGTGAAGAACATCCTCTCGCGCATCCCGTTGGAGTCGGAGCTGGTGTTCACCGGCGGCGTCTCCAACAACGCCGGCATGCGCCACGCCCTGGCGACCCTGGCGGGACATCCCTTCGCGAAGCTGCGCTTGGACACCATCTACGCGGGCGCCCTGGGTGCCGCGGTCTATGCCCAGAAGATCCGCAGCAAGACCGTGCGGGCCGCGGTTCCCGTGGCCGCCGTCGCCGACCTCGCCGACCTCAAACGGCGCGTCGCGCAGGCCGAACTGGACCTCATCAAGCGTCCGGACACGAAGAAAGCCGGCTTCCTCTGCAACTACACCCCGGTGGAACTCCTGGACGCCTCGGGCGCGTCGTTCCTGCGCCTGTCCAAGTGCGGAAGTCCGGAGGTGGTGAGCCAGGGGGAACTGATCACGAAGTCCGTCTTCTGCGACTTCACCAAGAGCATCCTGGGACACTTCCAGACCAAGGACCCGCTGCACGAAGCCATCGACCAGGTCTTCACCTTCTACACCTGCGATTCCATGAAGGCCGCCGCCGAGGCCATCGACAACTTCTACAAGCCATCGCGCGGCTACGTGGTGCCCCGCAACGGCGACAAGCCCTCCTCGCGCGCCTTCTTCCGCCAGGAGATTCTGAACTTCAAGGCCGACCTGGAGAAGCTCACTGGAATCCAGATCGCTGATGCGGACGTTTCGGACAGGATCCGTCTCTACAACGACATCCGCGCCAAGATCCGGGAGATCTCGTCCTTGCGAAAGCGCAACAACCCACCTCTCACGGGAAGCGATTTCCTGGAGATCACGCGGGCCTTCCACACGGTTCCAGCCGCCGAACAGGTGGAACTCCTGGACCGGATCTACCAGAGACTGTCGTCCATTCCCGAGGACTCTTCCTCGCGGCTTCGCCTGATGGTGGCCGGAGGCGTGATGGCCGACGGCGACCGCCGCATCCTGGACCTTCTGGAAGGCGAGATCGGAGCACGGGTCGTGGTGGAGGACCACTGCACCGGGCTTTCGCCGTTCTACCACGACACCCCGCTGACCGATGACCCCTGGGCCGACCTCGCCAACGGCTACCTGGACCAGGCGCCGTGCGCCCGGCAGGTGCCCCTGTCCAAGCGCATCGACTTCAGCGCCGACCTGGCGCTGGAATACGGCGTGGACGGCGTGATCTACACCTACCTCAAGTTCTGCCCCTGCTACGGTCTGACCAAGAACAACTTCATCCAGAAGTTCCAATCGCTGGACCTCCCCGTCCTGGAGCTCGCCAGCGACTACTCGCAGGGCGATACCGGACAGATCAAGACCCGACTGGAAGCCTTCGTGGAAGTGCTGCAGGAACGAAAGGAAGCTTGGAATGCCCTCGCTTGAGCTGGAAACCCCGACACTAGAGAACCCGAATCCCGTCCACGCCCAACCGCGCAAGCGCGTGGAGCTGGAGAGCCAGCTCGCCTACATCCGCCAAAGCAAGGCCGACCACGGTTATTCGCGCGCCGTGGGGCGCCTCTACGACCTGGCGTTGAGCTACGTGGAGGATGCGGAGACCGCCCACCGGCAAGGTCGGAGCGTGAGCTGGGCCATGGGCATCTGGGACGCCCCTCTCTTCTACGCCTCCGACACCATCCCCATCTCCTTCACGGAACTGGGACGCATGGGTTCGCAGGAGGCGGTCACGGTCGCGGAGGATCTCTTCCAACTGCCCAAGGAAACCTGCAGCATGGTCTCCTCGCTTCTGGGCGAGTGGTTCCTGCGCCGCGAAAGCACCGTGAAGCGCATCGTGGCCTTCAACGGATCGTGCGAACCGCTGAACATGGGATACGAACTGATCCAGGAGCACGGGTACGACATCTACCGCATCGAGGCGGTGAACAAGCCCCTGGACGACCAGGACGGGCGCACCGAGCAGATGGTGAAATTCCTGGTGGACGAGCTGGCGGACCTTTCGCAATGGCTTTCCGGCAAACCCGTGGACGAGAACAAGGTGGCCTTCGAGGTCAAGCGCGTGAACCGCATCCTGCGCAAGATCCGCCGCGTGCTGGACCTGCGTCTGCAGAATCCGCTGTACATCAAGAGCTTGGCCAGCATGTTCCTCCTCATGGGAAGCGGCCACTACTTCGGAAAGCCGGAAGCCTACGAGGAGGTTCTGGACGAGCTTCTGCAGGAACTGGAAGCGGCGGACTTCGTGACCGGCCCCAAGGGTCGCAACGTCGTGCCTCTGGCCTGGATCGGGGGGCGCGGACAGGAGTTCGGCGTCTACAAGGCCATCGACGACTGCGGCGGCGCCGTGCTGGGCTGGCAGACGCCCAACCAGTTCGCCCACGATTGGCGGGAAGACGTCCCCCCTCTGGAAAGCATCGCCCGGTACGTGATCAACGGCCGCATGGTGGGTTCCCCGGTGCATCGCCTGAAGACCATCGAAGGCGTTCTGGAAAAGACGGGATCCAAGGGCATCTTGTTCTACGGCTACGTGGGCTGCTCCTTCGGCGGCATCCACATGGAGATCCAGCGCAACCATTTCCACAAGCTGGGCATTCCCAGCATCAGCCTGGAAGGCTCCTTCCAGGTGGGCCCACCCAGCGGCCAGCTCCTGACCCGCGTGCGGGCCTTCGTGGAGATGTTGAGCTGACCCGGTCCCGCCCTTCTCCCGGCGGAGAATCCCCCCGGGGGAAGGGGTGTTGAATTCTCCGCAATAATGGGCTTCCGTATCGCCAATTCTTCTTTTTAGTAGAGAATCGGATCAATAGACTATAAACTTGATAGAGATAGAGGTCGAGAGGGAGCGAGGTGTCCGGCCTTCGCCTTTCGACCGCCCAGAGTCCCTCAACGAGGATAGCAGCCATGACACGCAAAGCACAGCACATCGCGATCTACGGCAAGGGCGGCATCGGGAAGTCCACCACGACCTCCAACATCGCCGCCGCCCTGGCGGAAGCCGGATATCGGGTCGTGCAGATCGGGTGCGATCCCAAGAGCGATTCCACCAACACCTTGCGCGGCGGCAACTACCTGAACACGGTGCTGGACAGCACCCGCGACGGCGGAAAGGTGACCCTGGACGACATCTCCGCCGTCGGATTCAAGGGCATCCTGTGCGTGGAGGCGGGGGGACCCGTTCCCGGCGTCGGATGCGCCGGACGCGGCATCAACGCGGCCGTGTCGCTGTTGCACGACCTGCACCTGTTCGAGGAATTCAAGCCCGACGTGGTCCTGTACGACGTGCTGGGAGACGTGGTCTGCGGCGGCTTCGCGGTGCCCATCCGCGAAGGTCTGACCGACCGCGTCTACGTGGTCTCGTCCTCCGACTTCATGGCCATCTACGCGGCGAACAACCTCTTCAAGGCGGTCAACAAGTACGCTCCTTCGGGAGGCGCGAAGCTCGGAGGCATCATCGCCAACGGCTTGTCCGCTTCCTATTCCCGTGCGCTGATCGACGACTTCGCGACCCAGACGGGAACGCGCGCCATCCAGTACATCCCCCGCTCCCTCACCGTTTCCCAGTCCGAGCTCTACGGCCAAACCGTGATCGAGGCCGCTCCGGATTCCCCGCACGCCGACCTGTACCGCGCCCTGGCCAAGACCGTGGCGGAGGACACCGATCCCGTGATCCCCAAGCCCCTTTCCGTCAACGACCTGCGCCAGTGGGCCCGCAACTGGGGCGACCAGATCCTGCAGGAAGCGGATGGCGTCGTGACCCCGCAGGGAGCGATCTGACCATGGCCTTTCTCCGCCAGAAGACGGCCCCGGTGCGGGAGAAACGCGCGGGGACCGTGGGCGCGTGGACGGGGAACGCCGCGGGCTTCCTGAAGGAGTCCGGGCTTGAGAACCTGGAGCAGCGGATCCGCACCTTCGCCCAGGACGCTCCCAGCGACATCGACTACGCCTTGGACATCCTGCGCACGATCGAAGGCCTGGCGGTGGTGGTCCACGGCCCCGCGGGCTGCGCCGCCGGCCTGCACCGGGCCTGGGGCCCATCCGTTCCGTGGGCGGTCACCAACCTGAACGAGCGCGATTCCATCATGGGCGGAGACGCCAAGCTGCGCGCCGCCATCCTGGAGATCCACAAGGCCCATTCCCCGAGGGCCGTCGCGGTGGTTTCCACGCCGGTCGTGGCCATCAACAACGACGACATCGACACCGTCGCCGAGGAGCTGCGGGAAGAGCTCTCCATCGCCATCATCCCCGTCTACACCGACGGATTCCGATCGAAGGTGGGCGCCACCGGCCAGGATGTGGCATCGCACGCCCTGGTCAAGCACCTGCTCCCGCTGCGACGTCGCGAGCAGGGGACCCACGTGAACCTCCTTTCCGTCGCGGAGAGCCGCGCCGACGTCGAATCCCTGCGGGGACTCCTCGCGTCCATCGGCATCGAGTCCTTCGCCTTCCCGCGCCATTCCTCGATCTCCGACGCCCACCGGGCCGTGGAGGCGGTGTTGTCGGTCCCGCTCGATCCGGACGCCTCGGAATACCTGGGCAAGTCCCTGGAAGAGGCCTTCGGAATCCCCTACAGTTCCATTCCGTCGCCCGTGGGCCTGCTCGGCACGACACGGTGGCTGACCACCCTGGGAGAGGTCCTGGGGAAGGTCCGGGAAGTCGACGAACTGGTGGACCGGGAGACACGGAAACTGTCCGGCCTGTTCGGCGCGAGCGAATCGTACCGGGGAACAAAGGTGTTCGTGAACCTCCCCGCCTCCCAGGCCTTCGCCTTCTGGCACCTGGCCCAGGAGCTGGGTCTGGAGGTGGTGGGGATCAAGGTTCCGTCCATCGCCAAGAGCCACGCCGCTGCCGTGGCGGAATTCGCGCGGCAGGCGCCCGAGCTTCCCATCCTGGCGGGCGACGGGCAGGCCTTCGAGGAAGTCAACGTCCTGGGCAAGATCCGTCCCGACCTCTACATCACGGCGGGTCCGCCGCCCGTGCACGCGCTTCGCTCCGGCATCCCCGTCCTGAACCTGGAGAACGTGGCCATCCTGGGATTCGCCGGCCTGGAGCGCGTTGCGCGCGGGATCGAACGGGTCCTGGGCAACACCGCGCTCTCGCGGTTCCTCGCCGAAGGCGCCGAGGAACCCTACGAGGCGAACTGGCTGAAGAAGAGCGTCCACTGGTACATCAAGCAAGAGGTCAAATAGTGTCCCAGATTCTCCACGAGGACCGCAACGGATGCGCCCTGCACGGGGCCGTCAAGGCGATATCCGCCGTCGAAGGCCTGGTGCCCGTCCTGCACGCGAGCGCGGGATGCGGTCTGGGCGCGCGATTCCCGGAAAACACCCTGGCCGGGTCGCTGGCGGGCACCGCCGGCTGGCAGGAGACCAGCGGGACCAACCTGCTGGAGAAGCACGTGGTCTTCGGCGGAACCTCCCGCCTTCGCGAGCAGATCAAGAACACCGTCAAGGTGCTGAAGGGCGACCTCTACGTGGTGGCCACCGGCTGCGTTCCCGAGGTCGTGGGCGACGACGTTCCCGCGATGGTCAAGGAGGCGCGGGAACAGCAGTTCCCCGTGATCGGCATTTCGACCCCCGGCTTCAAGGGGAACGGCTGGCACGGCGCCGCCACCGCCATCCGCCAGGTGCTGGAGCAGCTGCCCACCCTGCAAGACCTCCCGGTCGCCAAGGACGCGGGGCTGGTCAACCTGCTGGGAATCGCCCCCGGCCTGGATCCGTTCTGGGAAGGCGATCTCCTGGAGCTGGAAGCGGCCCTTGCGCCCCTGGGACTTCGCGCCCAACGCCTTTTCGGAATCGGACAGAAAACTTCCGATTGGAAGAACGCGAAGAACGCTTCCCTGAGCGTCGTCCTCTCGCCTTGGGGTCTGGAAGCGGCCCGCTTCCTGGAGCAGCGAGACGGGATTCCATTCCTGGACTTCGGGTTCATCCCGGTGTCCAGCCGCGACGTGGGGCTGCTGCTCGCGAAGGTCTCGGAAGCGCTGGGGCTCGCGCCCGAAGCGGCCACACACCTCGCTCTCGCCGAGGACCGCAAGCTCCGCTACTACCTGCGCAAGGCCGCCCCCACATGGCTCTCCGGCGAATTCCAGCGCCGCACCGCCATCGTGGCGGGATCCGCCGCCGCCGTGGGACTGTCCCGGTTCCTATCGGGGACCTTGGGACAGATCGTGACCACCGTCGTGATCACCGACAATCCTCCCGAAGACTCCAGGGCCTCCCTGGTGCAGCACATCCGCGACGCTTCGGAGGGAATCGAGATCGACGTTTCCTTCACGGAAAGCTCGGTCGATGTGCTGCGCGCCCTTTCCAGCGCGCGCCCGGAACTCGTCCTGGGCAGCTCGCTGGAGCGGCTCTGGAGCATCGAATCGGGAGCCGCGCTGGTCGAAGTCTCCGCTCCCCTGCGCGAGGAGCTGGTCCTGGACCAGAGCCTGGCAGGCACCCGCGGCGCCCTTTCCGTGACCACCAGCATCTCGCGTGCGCTCCTGTTCGCCGGGCACGCGCAAGCCTCGGGCATCCGCCCGGAGAACGCCAAGACGGCCGAACCACGGCGCTTGGCGTTGTCCATCCCGGCTCACAAGGGCTGCGAATCCTGCGGCTGAGCGACTGATCTCCCCTGGGACGGTGGGCCGTGATCCGGCGGTCTCCTCCGTCCCATCCCACACACTCGAGAGGACATCTCCCGATGAGCACCTTGAAAGAAAAACTGTACGCCGAGCTTCTGCTGAAGATGGAGATCGCGCAGGAAGGCATCACCTTCGACAAGAAGATCCTGGAGCAGATCGGGCTGGGAGGGAAGCGCCAGGAACAGGTGCAGTGCCTGTTCAACTACAACCGGGAAGCCGACGCGAGCCTGGACCTGCCCCCGTTCATGGTGCTGCCGCACGGGTTGACCACCTTCTTCCTCTACGACCGGAAGGCGCCCAACCGCCTGACCTTCGACAGCAAGGGCTACTACGTGGTGCGCCAGAACGGCGATGCCGTCCCCGTGCAGTTCACCGAGCGCCCCCGCTACTACGACAAGTTCACCATCGACGGCACCCCCATGCGCACCGTGGCCATCCACAACACCGACGGCGTGGTGTTCGTCGCCTACTCCAACGAGTGCTCGCTCCAGGCCACGTCCAAGGACTGCCTTTTCTGCAACATCAACGCCACCAAGGCGACCTTCGGGGAGAAGCAGGGCGTCAAGTGGAAGTACCCCTCCCAGATCGGGGAGACCGTCGCCGAGGCCTACAAGGAAGGAAACCGCCACGTGACGATTTCCGGCGGATTCGTCCCGGAGCGGCGCGAGGTCGACTACTACCTGGACGTTGCCGAAGCCATCAAGGAGCACACGGGCCTGGACGACTTCAACGGCACCGCCTGCATCGGGGCGCCGCGCGACCTCTCCGTGATCGAGAAGTACAAGGAAGCCGGATTCCGCACCTTGGCGATCAACATCGAGGTCTGGAACGAGCACTTCTTCCGCGCCTACTGCCCCGGCAAGGAGCTGGAGTGCGGCGGTCGCCAGCATTGGATAAACGCTTTGGAATACGGAGTGGGCGTCTTCGGGCGCGGGCGCGTCCGTTCCAACATGGTGGGCGGACTGGAAAGCAAGGAAAGCACGCTGGAAGGCATCGAGTACCTGACCTCCAAGGGCGTGCTCGCCATCGCCCCGGCCTGGAATCCCAATCCGGGATCCGCGTTGGAGGGCCATCGCGCCCCGGTGCCCGAGTGGCACGTGGACCTGTCCAAGAAGACCTACGCGCTGTACAAGAAGCAGGGCTACACCTGGGACGAGATCTACGACGGAAACGCCGCGCCCCTCACCCTGGTCCACGACATCTACCGCATCGAGGAAGGTCGGCTGCCCATCTTCGGGAACAGCGAGTTCAAGGTTCCCGAGATCGTCCAATCCAGCCAGATACGCGAAACCGTGGCGGTCTGAGATGTCCGGCGCGAAATCGCCGGCAACCCGACAACTCCAGTCCCGATCCACCTGAACCCATCTCCACGGAGGAACACCACATGCCAACCCTCGTCGCCCCAGCACCGACCGCCTCTCGCGCCTCGTCCCAAGCGAAGAGCCGCTTGAAGAAGGACCTCTACGAGGAACTCAAGCTCAAGCTGGCCATCTACATCGAAGGCGTCCACTACTCCGACCGGGTCGCGCAGAAGCTGATCGACGCGGACTTCCTGCACAAGTACGAGATCCAGAACATCAACCTCAACGGCGCGAAGAGGAGGGACACCTTTCCCAAGCCGGTCTACCTGCCCCACGGTTTCTACGTCAACTTCCGGTACGAGGAGGATTCCCTCCTGGAGGTCGTCGAGAACGACGGAACCTTCGGAATCGAGCGCCGAGGCCAGTACCTGAGCGACGTCACCCTGGGCGAGGAGGCCGACTGGCATTTCAAGAAGCTCGCCGACGGCACCCTCTACCGCGACATCGCCCGCGCGAGCTCCTACGGAGTTCCCGACAAGAGCCTGATCACGGCCTACAGCGAGGAATGCTCGGCGAAGTCCAACGGCGAGACCTGCCTGTTCTGCTGCTACAACTCCAAGGTCCGCCGCGAGGGCGAAGACGAATGGCAGCAGCGTTGGAAGCACCCGGGACAGATCGCCCAGGTGGTCAAGGAAGCCTACGACGAAGGCTACAGCCACTTCACGCTCACCGGCGGTTTCGTGCCCGAGCGGAGGGAGCTGGACTACTACATCGATGTCGCCGAGGCCATCAAGGAAAAGCTCGGCCGCGACGACTTCAACGGCACGGCCTGCATCGGGGCTCCGCTGGACCTTAGGATCATCGAGAAGTACAAGGAAGCGGGATTCAGCACCATCTCCTTCAACACGGAGGTCTGGGGCAAGGAGTGGTTCAACGTCATCAACCCGGTCAAGGTCACGGCCTGCGGCGGATTCGACAATTGGATCAAGGCCATCGAATACGCGGTCAAGGTCTTCGGACCGGGCAAGGTGCGGAGCAATTTCGTGGTCGGCCTGCAGCCGAAGGACATCACGTTCCAGGGCATCGACTACCTGGCTTCCATCGGCGTGGTCACCGTCGCCTCCAGCTTCATCCCCATGATCGGCTCGCCCTTGGAGGGACATCGTTCCCCCACCGTCGATTGGCATTGGGACGCCCAGCTCAAGCACGCGCAGATCCTGCGCAAGTACGGCCGCACCTACGAGGAGATATACGACGCCACGCCGGTGAGAACCCTGACGCACGACATCTACCAGGTGGAAGACGAGACCTGGCACAGCTTCGCCGAGCTCGAGGCCGAGTCCCAACTGAACTGACCCGAAGGAACGGAACCGATCCATGACCGCACCCAGCCTCGTCACCGCACCATCCCGAGCACGCGCGTCGACTCCCGCCGAAAGGGAGGCACTCTACCAGGAGCTCCTCCTGGAGATCGACCTGGGCGTGCAGGGGATCAGCGTGGACCCGGCCGAGCTCGCGAAGTTCGGGGTCGGTTCCCAAATCACCGAACAGCGCCATCTGCTGTTCGACATGAACAAGAAGCACCAGGATTCCTTCGCGCTGCCGGAGGCGTTCTTCCTTCCGCACGGGCTCTTCGTGCGCTTCCGCTGGGACGCCGAATCCCGCTACCGCCTGCGCGCGGTGGACGGGAAACCCGTGATCTTCCGCGACGGCGAACCCGTCGCCCCGATCGAGTTCTACAGGCGCGACGAGCGGGTCCACAGCGGGAACACCAGCGACGGCACGCCTTTCGACCGCATCGCGAGCTTCGATCCCGAGGGCAGCGTGCATGTGTTCTTCTCGAACGAATGCGACCTCAAGGGAACCGGCCAGGACTGCAAGTTCTGCAACATCAACTCCACCGCCGACGCGTACCGCGCCAAGAACATCTTCCTAAAGACGCCGCGCCAGGTGGGCGAGGTCTACGCCGCCGCCTACCACGCGGGCTACGGGAACCACATCCGTCTCACCGGAGGGTTCATCCCCGAACGGCGCGAAGTCGAGTACTACCTGGACGTGGCCGAGGAGATCAAGTCGCGCACGGGCCTGGAGGAGATCCACGGGCTTGCCGTGATCGGGGCTCCGCAGGATCTGTCCACGATCGAGAAGTATAAGGAGGTCGGCTGGTCCAACCTCTCCATCAACATCGAGATCTGGAACAAGGACATCTTCAACGCCATCTGTCCCGGCAAGTCCAAGCGCAGCGGAGGATGGGAACACTGGGTGAAGGCCCTGGAACACGCCGCGAAGGTGTTCGGAAAGGGCAATGTCCGCTCCAACATCGTCGCCGGCCTGGAACCCAAGAGTTCCACCCTGGAAGGCGTGGAATACCTCGCTTCCATCGGGGTGATCTGCTACGCGGGCGCCTGGTGCCCCAACCCCGGCTCGGAGCTGGAAGGCCACCGCACGCCCGAGGCGTCCTGGCACCACGACCTGACCCTCAAGACGGCCGCCATCTACGCCAAGCACGGTTTCACCACCGAGCAGCTCTACTCCTGCGCGGGATTCCACAACCCCACCATCGACGCCTTCCGCATCAACGCGGGAGAGGCGGTGGAGGGATACCTCCCGCTCTGGACCTTTCCGCGGATCTGATCCGCGGCCTCGAACCTCCATTCCCCAACGGGACGCGGACTCCGCGTCCATGAACTCGCCAGACAGCATTTCACGGATCCGCACAGCGCGCCAGGTTCGGCCACGAAGGTCCCGCTTGGCGACGGAGAGAAGCGACGCACAGCTCTCGTCCCGAGCGCCCCCCCGGGGAGGGCGCTGCCGAATTCCGTCGACCACCACCGCAACCAGGAGCCTTCCATGTCCGAATCCCTAGAACTCTCCACCGCGGAACCCCGCGACGAACGCGCCGCGTCCACGGGAACTCCCGCCGACCAAAGGACGGAAACCGCCCGAGACGCCGGACGCGATGCGCTTCTCGAAGAGCTCCAGTTGAAGATCGCGCTGGGCGTCCACGGCATCTCGTTCGCCGTGGAGGACATCAGGAAGTTCCCCATCGGCACCGAGATCCAGGAACAGATCCATCTCCTGTTCGACATGGACAAGGAGCACCACGACGGCTTCGAGCTGCCCGCCGGATTCTGGCTGCCACACGGACTTTTCGCGGCCTTCCGCTGGGACCCCGATTCCCCCTACGTGCTGATGGAGGAGAACGGAAAGCCCGTCCTCCACCACTGGAGCAACCGCCGCCGTGAATACAGCCGGTTGACGGAGATCGACTTCTACAAGCGTCCACACCTCCTGGACTACAAGACCTCCGACGGCGAAGGCTTCGACCACATCTCCAACTTCACCCCCGAAGGTGGCCTCGCGGTCTGCTACTCCAACGAGTGCGATCTCAAGGGCACCGGCGACGACTGCAAGTACTGCAACATCAACTCCACGGCCGACGCCTACCGTTCCCAGAACATCTTCCTCAAGTCCCCAAAGCAGGTGGGTGAAGTCTACGAGACGGCCTTTCGCGCCGGGTGGGCCAACCACATCAACATCACCGGGGGATTCATCCCCGAACGCCGCGAGGTCGACTACTACCTGGACATCGCCGAGGAGATCAAGGAGCGCACCGGGCAGGAGAGCATCTACGGCACCGCCGTGATCGGGGCACCGCTGGATCTGCGCGTCCTGGAGAAGTACAAGGAGGCCGGATTCAAGACCCTGGCCATGAACATCGAGATCTGGGACAAGGACATCTTCAAGGCCATCTGCCCCGGCAAGGAGAAGCGCTGCGGAGGCCGCGAACACTGGGCGAAGGCCCTGGTGACCGCCGCGGAGATCTTCGGCAGGGGCTACGTGCGCTCCAACATCGTGGCGGGGATCGAAGGCAAGGAGTCCATCCTGGAAGGCGTCGAATACCTGGCGTCCAAGGGGGTGATCACCTACGCGGGTGCATGGTGCCCCAATCCGGGTTCGGCGCTGGAAGGACATTCCACACCCGAAGTCTCCTGGCACTGGGACCTGACCCAGAAGGTCACGGCCATCCACAGGAAATACGGGTTCACGACCGAGCAACTCTACGCCGGGCTCGGCGCCAGCGGACCGTTCCACGACCTCTTCAGGATCCAATCCGGGGAATCCGTGGATGGAAGGCTCCCGCAGTACAGGCACCCGATCCTCAACTGACCCGGTCCGCACAGCAAGACCACCGCAAGCCCCCCGGCGTTGGTGGTCTTGCGGGCGGCGGCGGACCGGACCCCGCCGTCGCCCACGCGGTTTTCGAGCGCCCTTCCCAACAGAGGTGTTCCTCCGTTATCGCGATCCGGGCATGGTGGACAGATTCCGGAGGCCTTTCGGTGGACGCGACCGGATCGGCACGGGTTCTGCGAAGGCATCCCATCGAACGCCGGAGCGAAAAGGCCGGTGCAACGCGAATTCCGAAATCCATCCCTAGGAGACTCCCATGACCGCCGCCCACAAGGAACAGATCCAGATCCATCGCGTCGCCGGAAAGATCGGTGCCGAGATCCGTGGCGTGAAGCTTTCGGGAGGCCTGGACAAGGATTCCATCTCCGTGGTCAAGAAGGCCCTGCTGGACCACAAGGTGGTGTTTTTCCGCGGACAGGAGCACTTGGACGACGCCGGCCAGGAGGCCTTCGCCGCGCTGCTGGGCGATCTGGTGCCGCATCCCACCGCCCCCTCCAAGCACGGCAACATCCTGGAACTGGATTCCGACCGCGGAGGCCGTGCCAATTCCTGGCACACGGACGTCACCTTCGACCTCGCCTATCCCAAGTACTCCGTCCTGCGCGCCGTCGAGATCCCGGCCTACGGAGGCGACACCGTCTGGGCCAACACCCACACCGCCTACCTGAGCCTGCCCCAGGTGCTGCGCGACCTGGCCGACAAGCTCTGGGCCCTGCACACCAACGACTACGACTACGCCCACGCCCGACCGGACGCCTCCGAGGAGCGCCTCAAGTACCACAAGGAGGTCTTCGCCTCCACGGTGTACCAGACGGAGCATCCCGTGGTCCACGTGCATCCGGAGTCCGGCGAGCGCAACCTGATCCTGGGCCATTTCGTGAAGAGCATCCTGGGACTTTCCGCCGCCGATTCCAAGCAGGTCTTCCAGCTCCTGCAGAGCCACGTCACCAGCCTGGAGAACACCGTGCGCTGGCACTGGGCCAAGGACGACGTCGCCATCTGGGACAACCGCGCCACGCAGCACTACGCCGTGGACGACTACGGCACCCAGAAGCGGGTGGTGCGTCGCGTGACGGTCAATGGCGTGGTCCCCGTGGCCATCGACGGAACCCACAGCCGGTCCAAGGACATCGACGTCCGCAAGCCGAAGGCCACCTACGAGGAAGCCGTCGCCATCTCCAAGAAGGCCGCCTGATCCGACCGCCGGGGGGCGCTCGCAACAGCGTCCCGGCGCGATGCATGGTGCTCGTTTTAGAGCAACCTTTCGAATAGCCCAGTTAGACGATAGTTCTTGTCGTATATTGGATTTGCGGAACTCTTGATCCGCGATCCGAGCCCAACCAAGGAGGTTCCACCATGAGCGAGGCCACCGCCACGCAGCACAGGGACACAGTCCCGCAGAAGGTCATCCAGTTGGACCTGGATTCCACGGATCTCGCCTTGACCTACGACCGGATCAGCGATCGACAGTTCAAGAACGGAAAACTGCTGGTCCACCGCTTGGGCATCGGCCCCGGCGACAAGGTCCTGGACGTGGGCGCCGGCACCGGGCGGCTTGCCGAGCACGTCCAGGAGATCGTGGGGCCGCAGGGCTTCGTGGCGGGCTTGGAGCCCCTGCCACTGCGGGTGGATCTCGCCAGGAAGCGGGTGAAACCGCCCGCGGGCATCGAGGTGGGCCGGGCGGAAGATCTCTCCCGCTTTCCGGACGCCACCTTCGACGCGGTGATCTTCAACGCCGTGTACCATTGGATCCCCGAGAAGACCAAGCCCTTGTCCGAGGCGTTCCGGGTCCTGAAGCGGGGCGGCAAGATCGGAATCACCACGGGCGCGGCGGAGCTCCCCAACCAGTTGCAGCGCATCGCCGACGGGATCTTCGCCAAGGGCCGCATCAAGCGCCCGGCCGCGTCGCTGTTCGGGTCGCCGCACCGGGTGACTTCGGCGCAGTTGCGCTCCCAGCTCGAATCGGCGGGGTTCCGGGTCTCGTCGCTGGACGTGCGGTCCGCGGTCGACATCAACCGCTCGGCGCAGGAGATCTTCGACTTCAGCGAATCCAGTTCGTTCGGAAACTTCCTGTCCAATCTCCCCAGGGAAGAAGCGACCGAAATCCGTCTCGCGCTTTCCGAGGAACTGGAAAATCTCCGGACCGGCGAAGGCATCCCGCTGGACCGCCACAACATCGTCGCCATCGCCGAAAAGCCCTGATCCCGGGAGAGATCCAGCATGCCTGCCATCAGCCTCCAGCTCGACAACGAAGAACTCGCGGCCACCTACGACCGCTCCAGCACCCTCCAATTCAACCACGGCAAGATCCTCATCGGATCCCTGGACCTCAAACCCGGGGAGCGGGTGCTGGACGTGGGAGCCGGAACGGGTCGGTTGGGGGAATACGTGGCGAACCTCGTCGGGCCCGAAGGGGAGGTCGTGGGCATCGACCCGCTGCCCCTGCGCGTGGACATCGCCTCCCGCCGCGAGGGGAACTTCCGGGCCCAGGTGGGCAGGGCCGAGGACCTCTCCGCCTTCGCCGACGGCTCCTTCGACGTGGTCTACTTGAACTCGGTGTTCCACTGGGTGGCGGACAAGCCCAAGGCCCTGTCCGAAATCCGTCGTGTGCTCCGGCGCGGGGGAAGGCTCGGAGTGAACAGCGCGGACGCCTCCCGTCCGCACCAGTCCGCGGCCATCCTGCGCGAACTCCTGCTGGAGGAGGGGCTGGGCGACCACAATTCGGGCACCAACCTCGCCGTGGACGCCGATGGTGTGCGACGGCTGCTGGACGCCGCGGGCTTCGTGCAGGTGGAGGTGCGCAACCACCTGTTCGTGGACTTCCACGACAACGTGGACGAACTGCTGGCGTGGAGCCGGAGTTCGTCGTTCGGCAACTTCCTGACGAACCTGGGCCCCGAAGGCAAGGCCCAGATCCGCGACCGCCTGGCGGCACGGCTGGAGCCTTTGCGCACCCCCAACGGAATCCGGCTCGAGCGCTATTTGGTCTTCGCGACCGCCGCCAAGCCGGGATGAGGGAATTCCTCCGGAGGAACCACTTCCTTGCCGTGTTCACGCCCTTGTCCTCCATGATGGGGTTCGGCTTGGGCATGTCCCAGGTGGTCACGAGCTTGACGGCGCTGCATCTGGGGGCCACGCCCTTCCAGATCGCGTGGATCGCGGCCGCGCAGAACCTGGGAACTCTCCTGACCAGCGTCCAGGCGGGAATCCTCATCGACCAGTTCGGGCCGGTGGTTCCCTACATGATCGGGAGCGGACTGATCGCCGTGGCCTACTTCGCGATCCCGCTTTCGAATTCGCCTTGGTGGCTTCTGGGCGGCACCATCGCGGTCAGCCTGCTCATGCCGTTCCGGTTCGTGTCCATGACCTCCACGTTCCTGGCGCAACTCCACTCGATGGGCGAGGCCAAGGCTGGATGGCAACGGGGATCCCACATGATCGGGATGTTCCTCCTGGGGCCCGCGCTGGGGGCGCTGTTCATCTCCATTTGGGGATTTCGCGCGACTTGGTGGATCATCGCGGCGCTTGCCTTCGCCACCACCGTGGCGGGTCCTTTCGTGTTCCTGCGCCATCCGGCGCGTCGAGGCGCGGGGCCGCGGCTTTCGCTCTCCGGGATCTGGAGCCAGATGTCCCTCCTCTGGAAGGAACCCGTCCTGCGCCAATGCGCGGCGGTCGACTTCCTCACGCAGGCCACCAGCGCGTTCTTCACGTTCTTCATCGTGGTGATCGCGGTGCGGAGCCTGGGCATCTCCCCCCTGCAGGCGACACATTTCGTCAACGCCAAGGGCGCCTCCTTCATCCTGGCCCTCTTCTTCCTGGGAGGTTTCGCGAGCCGACTCGGAGCCCAGGCCTCCATCAAGGCGAGCTTCTCGGTCCTGGTGGTGGCGCTGTTCATCCTCTCCCGCGGCAAGAGCATGCCGGTGCTCATCCCCGCCTCCCTCCTCCTGGGTCTGGGACTGGGGTTGGTGCAGATCACCAACCTCACGCGCCAGGCGCGGGTCGGCGTACGCGTCGGACTGGGAAGGGTGGCCGGGGTCACGCCGCTGGTGGCCACCAGCGGCAGCCTCACGGGAAACCTGGCCGGCGGCCTGCTGGGAAGCGAGATCGGTCTCCAGAACGTGTTCCTGGTTCTGGGCGGAGCCTGCGCCCTGTATCTGGCTTTTTCGCTCCACCCGTCGTTCTCCCTTCCCGAAGAGCCTAGCAGGGAATTTTCCTTGGGAATTCCCGCGGAGAGCATCGGCCTGGATTGATCCTGCCCGCGATCGGCGGAGGAAAAAACCGTTCATTTCGTGAATGATATCTATATTGTCTATGGGTCATATAGACTTGTTTCGAGTGCCCATCGCGTCTACACATTCACACATTCGCTCGCCGCCGATGGCGGGGGCGTCCTTCCACTGGAGAACCGATGTCCACGTTCGTCTTTTCCTCCGAATCCGTCGGCGAAGGCCACCCCGACAAGGTCGCGGACACCATTTCCGACGCCATCCTCGACGCCGTGCTGCGGGTGGACCCCAGGAGTCGCGTGGCCGTGGAGACCTTCGTCAAGAGCAACGTGGTGGTGGTGGGCGGCGAGATCACCATCCCCAGCCTCCACAACGCCAAGACCGGTCTGAGCGCCCCCCTGGACGAGGTGGTGAACATCCCCAAGATCGTGCGCGACGCCATCCGCGGCATCGGCTACGTGAACGACGACGACGTGTTCCACGCCGACCGCGTGTTCATCCAGAACCTGCTCACCACCCAGTCCCCGGACATCGCGCAGGGCGTGGACGCCAGGAAGGCCAAGGGCAAGAAGACCGCCGAACAGGGCGCGGGCGACCAGGGCATCGTGTTCGGCTACGCCACCGACGAAACCCCGGAGCTGCTGCCCGCCCCCATCATCTTCGCCCACCGCCTGGGACGGAAATTGACTGAAATCCGCAAGTCCGGCAAGGTGAAGTGGCTGCGCCCGGACGCGAAGAGCCAGGTGTCGGTGGAATACGTGGACGGGAAGCCCGTGCGCATCGTGAACGTGGTGGTCTCCACCCAGCACACCGCGGACGTCGAGCACGCCGAGATCGAGGCCTTCATCGTCGAGAACGTGATCAAGAAGGTCCTCCCCAAGAAGCTGCTGACCGCGAAGACCGAATACCTGGTGAACCCCACCGGCCGCTTCGTGGTGGGCGGTCCCCAGGGCGACACGGGTCTGACCGGACGCAAGATCATCGTGGACAGCTACGGCGGCGCCGGACGCCACGGAGGCGGGGCGTTTTCCGGCAAGGACCCGTCCAAGGTCGACCGCTCCGCGGCCTACCTGGGCCGATGGGTGGCCAAGAACATCGTGGCCGCGGGGCTCGCCAAGCGCGCCGAGGTCCAGTTCGCCTACGCCATCGGATACCCGGATCCCGTGAGCGTGCACGTGGACTCCTTCGGGACGGGCAAGATCCCGGACGAGAAGATCCTCGCGGCCGTGCGGAAGGTCTTCTCCTTCAAGCCGGCGGACATCATCCGGCAGTTGGACCTGTTGCGTCCCATCTACTCCAAGACCACGAACTACGGGCACTTCGGCAAGGACGACCCCGACCTCACCTGGGAACGCATCGACAAGGTGAAGGCCCTTCGCCAAGCGGCCGGAATTTCCTGACCCTCGGAGCCCGGTCGGCCTCAGCCCCGCGATTGGAAGAGGTGCAGCTCGATCCTGTGCGGGACCTTGAACCGCTCCGGAGCCTCGCCCTTGAGCCATTCGCCGAGCTTGAGATCCAAGGCCTCGTCCACGTCCCGATTTTCCAGCCGATCCAGCTTGCGCGACGCGCGCACCCAATCCTTCCAGGTGGGTTGGCTGAAGGAGAATTCCGCGGTCAGGAAGTGGAAGCTCCTCAGCCGGAAAAGGTCCGGAGCGAGATCTTCGTGGATGCCGACCGCCGGAGACGGCCGCGCCTCCGATTCCGGAAGGCTGCGCTTCAGGATCCAATCCGTGGTGCGGGAAATCGGATCGTCGCCCCGCCAAGCGAGATCGCGGACCAGGAAGATGCCCCCCGGGCGCAGGATGCGGTACACCTCCCCCAGGGCCGCCTCCAGGAAGGGCAGGTCCCAGACATCGCGGGCGGTCACCACGTCGAAAACGCTCGACGGAAACGGAGCCGGAGCGCGCGCCGAGTCGAGGATCCGGAGGGAAACCTCCTCGCGGGCCGATCGCGCCTCCAACCGGGCGATCTCCGCGGCGCCCTGTCCGAGCACGGTCACGTTGGAAAACCCGCGCGCGAACCCGAGGGCCATTTCTCCCGTCCCCGGACCGATGTCGAGGATCTCCTGACCGGGCCGACCGACCCCGAGCTGGAAGAGAAGGTCGAATACGCTTTCCGGATATTCGGGACGAAACCGCAACGGGGGTGCTTCCCCTGCCAGGACGGGGGCGGTTTCGACAGGTGAAAACAGGGCTTCGAGGGACATGGCCGGTTCCTTCTTCTGAACTCGTTGCTGGGCACTGGATCGGTCCGAGGACCGTAATTCGACTGATATATCTATACAATCTATCGTGTTAATAGTCTATTGTCCACCGACTTTGCGATCCCCGATCTTGAGCGGTCCTGAACTGTTCAATCCAGCGCAATTCTCTTTGTGAGGCACTGGAAGGCGCAAAACTGCAAGGTTATCGCTAACTTCTACTTAGTCTATTGTTTTTATGGTTAAAGGAGTTCCATGTCCATCGTTTCCTTGATCCTCCAGGATTTCGAGCGCCAGTTCGCCGCGATCGACCATGCCGTCGCCCAGGTCTCCGAGGGGCAGTTCACCTCGGTTCCCGCCGGCGAGGGGAACCCCATCACCTCCCTGGTCGCCCACCTTTCGGGAGCACTCCTCTCCAGGGTGGACGGCTTCCTGGTCCTGGACCAGGAAAAGCCCTGGCGCGACCGCCATTCCGAATTCCACGCCCTGGCTCCGAAATCAGCCATCCTCCCGCGGTGGGAGGAAGCGAAGACGCTGGTCCACCGGGAACTGTCCGCATTCACCGACGCGGACCTCGGCAAGCAGGTGCTGTTCAGAGGACAGAAATTGCCAGCCGGGGACACGCTTCTCCGGCTCCTGACGCACGTCGCCTACCACGCCGGACAGGTGGTCCTGCTGGCGAGACTGCACCTGGGCCCGGCCTGGAAACCGGCCACCGCGCCGACACCGGCTCCCGCCACCTCCCGCTGAATCGAAGAAAGGCCGAGCATGGACCTGCGACTTCTGGGCAAACGCGCACTCGTCACCGGCGGCAACCGCGGGATCGGGAAGGCCATCGCGCGGCAACTGGCCCGCGAAGGCGTGGACGTGGCCATCGCCGCCAGGGACCGGACGGCGCTGGACGCTTCCGCCGCCGAGATCGCCAAGGAGACCGGGCGCAGGATCGTGGCCGTGCGCATAGACACCGGCTCCAAGGAGTCGGTGGACAGCGCGGTGGCGGAAGCCGCGGAGGCGTTGGGGGGATTGGACATCCTGGTGAACGCCGCCGCCGTTCCCGGAGGAATCTCCTCCGCCCTCCATCTGTCGGATATCGTCGACGCCGAAGCGCTGCTCGACATCGACATCAAGGTGATCGGCTACCTGCGCACCGCGCGGGCGGCGGTCCCCCACCTCCTGAAGTCGGGCTGGGGCCGGATCATCAACATCGGGGGCCTCGCGATCCACCGCACCGGCAGGCCTGTGGCCACGCTGCGCAACGTGGGCGTGGCGGCCATCACCAAGAACCTGGCCGACGAACTGGGCCCGCAGGGGATCAACGTGGTCGCCGTCCATCCGGGCGCCACCCGCACGGAGAAGACCTCCGCGGACGACGAGGCGCGGCTTGCCCAGGGCAATTCCATCCGCCGGCTGATCGACTCGTCGGAGATCGCCGACCTGGTCGCCTTCCTCGCGTCGCCGCGCTCCATCGCGGTCAACGGCGACGCCATCGCCGCCGGCGGCGGAAGTCCCGGCACCATCCACTACTGACCCCCGGTTCGGACCATCGGACCGGTGGCGAAGCCCGGCCCTACAAAGGACGACTTCATCCATTTATTCTGTAGGCCATGACAAGGGTCGACCAAGTCCAACCGGTGGATGCTCCCCTTCCCTCCGACGGAAATCCGAGATCCGCCGCTTCGTACGCGCTGCGCTCGGGATACGCCGACGACCTGCACGACCTGTGGCGCCTGTACAACGGCATCGTCGCGGAAGGGTCGTTCACCGGCCACCTGGATCCCCTGCCGCTTTCCGACCGCCGCCGGTGGCTGGAGGGACACCTGGATCCGCGCTTTCCGCTGATCGTCGCGAGCGACGACCTGGGGATCGTCGGCTACGCCACGATTTCGCCCTGGCGCGAGGGCCGCAGGGCCCTGGACGGAACCGTCGAAGCTTCGGTCTTCCTCGCTCCCCGGGCGAGGGGCCGCGGCCTGGGACGGAAACTGTTGACGGAAATCGTCTCGAAGGCGCGGGCCCTCGGCCACGAGAAGATCCTGGCCATCGTGTTCGACACCAACGCGGCCAGCCTGGGACTGCTCGAATCCCTCGGCTTCGAACGCTGGGGGCACCTGCCCGGCACGGCGACGCTGCCGACGGGACGTTGCGGCCACTTCATGCTGGGGTTCGATCTCCTCGCCGCCGGGGCCGGTCGGTGAAGGTCGACGGCCGCCCGACCCGCTCCCTCATCCCGAATACATTCCGACAAGCGAGAGCATAGATGGCCAAGACCGGCATCGTCGCGGGTGTCGAAGTGGTCCTCCTCGGCCGCCACGGGCGCGAACACACCACCCCCCCACCCAGGTGAACTACCGCGCCAACATCCAGGCCTTCCTGGACGCGGGCGTCACCCACATCCTGGCCACCACCGCGGTGGGTTCGCTGCGCGAGGAGAGCGGGCGCGGCCACCTGGTGATCCTGGACCAGTTCATCGACCACACCCGGCCCCACAAGGCCACGTTCACGGAAAGCTTCGAGCCCCACCGGCCCGTGCACGTCGCGGCCGCCGAGCCCTTCGACGCGAGGCTCCGCGTCATCGTCGCGGACATTTCCCGTCGCAACGGCTTCCCCGTCCACGACAAGGGGACGCCGTGGCCATGAGCACGGACTACGACTGCTGGAAGGAAGACAAGGAGCCGGTGAGCTGGGAGGCGGTCCTGGCCGTGTTCAAGGAGAACGTATCCAAGGTCACCAAGCTCCTGGTGGAAGCGATTCCGGAAGTGGCCGTGCTCTGACCGTTTCCGGTTCTGCTGGGATCCGCGCTTCCCTGCCTCCGGAAATGTCCCGTTCGACGCAGCCGGAAAGCCGCGATCCCGGCCCAGCGCGCGCAAACGCGTTCGGCACAGGTCCTGCCGGAGCCTTGCGTTTCCATCCGCGACGAGGACCTCCTCGCCCGTCGAACCCACCGTGAAAGGAACGCCTCCCATGAGCTCCCATCCCGCCGCCACGATCCCCGGTCCGGCACCATCGACCGCCGTCTCCCTCGGCAAGTTCCTGATCGCCGCTCCGTTGGAGGAGCGCTGGGTGGATCGATTGCGGTCCGCCTTTCCCGCGATCCGGTTCGTCGCGGTCCGGGCGTCGGAAATCCTTTCGGAGGTGTCCGACGCGCAGGCCCTGCTCGCCGGATACGAGGACTTCGACCTGGACGCCGTGCTTCGCGCCGCCCCGGGTCTGCGCTGGATCCATTCCTTCGGGGCGGGAGTGGACCGCTGGATCGGGCCGGGCCTGCGGGAAAGCCCCGTGGTCCTCACCAACAACTCCGGAGTCCACGGCCCCAACATCGCCGAGCACGTCCTGGCGCTGGTCCTGTCCTTCGCGCGGAACCTTCCCGCCTTCGCCAGGAGCGCCGCCGGACACAGGTGGGAACGGGGACAGCAGACCCATCTCGATCCCATCTTCGAGCTGCCGGGGCAGACCCTCGCCATCGTGGGCCTGGGGGCCATCGGCGAGGCGTTGGCGGTTCGCGCCAAGGCCTTCGGTCTGCGCGTGATCGGAGTGAGGCGCACGACCTTCGGCGAACTTCCCCCGGGAGTCGACGCGGTGTTCCCGACCGAACGGGCCGGGGAAGCCTTGGCCCAGGCGCACCACGTCGTGAACATCCTTCCGCTCACGGAACGGACCCGCGGATTCTTCTCGCGTGCGCTCCTGGAGACCTTCCGGCCCGGTGCGTACTTCTACAACGTGGGGCGCGGCGACACCGTGGACCAGGACGCGCTGGTGGACCTGCTGCGGCGTAGCCGGATCGCGGGCGCGGGCCTCGACGTGACGTCTCCCGAACCTCTGCCTCCTGAGCACGTCCTCTGGACGCTGCCCAACGCGATCCTCACCAACCACACCGCGGGATACACGCCCGCGTACCAGGAACGGACCGCGGCGATCCTCCTGGACAACCTGGATCGCGACGCCAGGGGCCAGCCGCTGCGGAACGTCGTGGACAAGGCGCTGGGATACTGACCGATGACCCTCCCGTCGAAATTCGTCGCATCCTCGGAAGAAAAAGGCCTGCACACGCTCGCCGCGACGGAACTCGTCGACCGCTACCGCAGGCGACTCCTCTCGCCGGTCGACGTCGCCGCGGCGGTGCTGGAGCGGATCCGCGAAACCGGAGCCATCAACGCGTTCGCGAGCGTCAACGAAACGACCCTTCTGGAGGACGCCCACGCGTCGGAGGCGCGGTGGAAGCGCAACGCCCCGCTCGGTCCGGTGGACGGGATCCCCATCTCTGTCAAGGACCTGCTGGACGTGAGGGGATTTCCGACCCGCAAGGGCTCCAGGACCACCCCGGATGCCCCGGCCGCCAAGGATTGCCCCGCGGCGGAGCGCCTGCGGGAATCGGGAGCCTTGCTTCTGGGCAAGACCACGACCTCGGAATTCGGACTCAAGGGGTTGGGCGACAATCCCCTGAACGGGACCACGCGGAACCCTTGGGACCTCTCCCGGAGCCCCGGAGGTTCCAGTGCCGGCGCCGTGGCCGCGGTGGCCGCCGGGATCGGCCCCATCGCCATCGGGACGGACGGAGGCGGATCCATCCGAGTGCCCGCGGCCTGGACCGGGGTCGTGGGCTTCAAGCCCACCTTCGGACGGATCCCGACTTCGCCGTCCACCGTCGCGGGGACGCCTCCCGTGGTGGGACCCGTGGCCCGCAACATCGCCGACATCGCGCTGGTGATGTCCGTCCTCTCCGCTCCCGATTCGCGCGACCCGTTCCGACTGCCTCCCGGGCCGCTCGACCACCAGAGGACCTTGGACTACCCGCTGGCCGACGTCGCCATCGGGGCGGTCTCCCTGGACGCGATGATGGTCGTGGATCCCGACGTGGCGCAGGCGTTCGCGCGCGCGCTGGAGATCTTCCGGCAACTGGGAGCCGAGGTGGACCTCCTGCGGCCCCTCCCCGCTTCCGATTCGGCGTTGCGCACCTTCTTCCAGGCACGGGCCGCGCACACCATCCGGAATCTGTCCGAGGTCCAGCGCGGACTCCTGGATCCGACCATCCTGGAAGCGGCCCGCGCCGGCGAAAAGCTGAGTGCCCTGGACTTCCTGGCCGCGGAGGAGGAGAGGACCCGCCTGGCGGGCGACATCGCCCTGATCCAGAACCACCACGACCTGATCCTGACGCCCACCGTGGCCGCGCCCGCTCCGCCCGCCGACGGATCCGTCGATCCGCACTGGCCGTCGTCGGCGCCGCGCTCCCCGTTCGCGGGGCTGTTCAGCCTGACGCGCCAACCCGCCGTTTCGATCCCGATGGGGCTCTCGTCCAGGGGCTTGCCGCTGGGACTCCAGATCGCGGGACGCCCCTTCGACGGCGCCCTTGTCCTGCGCGCCGCGCGCTCCTTCGAACTGCGACGCGATCCGCTGGTCTCCCTTCGATGAGGAGATCGGACCTGCCGGACGACGTGCGGCTGGAATGCGACGTCCTGGTGGTGGGCGGTGGAAGCGCCGGTTCCACCGCCGCCATCGAGGCGGCGGAAGGGCTCCCTCCGGGCCGGGTGATCCTGCTGGAAAAGGCCCACATCCGCCGCAGCGGCGCCATCGCGATCGGGATGGACGGGCTCAACAACGCGATCGTTCCCGGCTTCGCGACGCCGGAACAGTACGTGCGCGAAATCACCATGGCCAACGACGGGATCGTCGACCAACGCCTCCTGTGGAACTACGCCATCAACGCCTGGCCGATGATCCAGCAGCTCGACCGCTGGGGTGTGAAGTTCCAGAAGACCGTGTCCGGCGGGTTCGACGTGCGCAAAGTGCACCACAAGGGCGCCTACGTCCTTCCCATGCCCGAAGGTCACGACCTCAAGCGGATATTGGCCCGCGAGATCCGACGGCGCGAGGTCCGGGTCGTGAACCGCGTGATGGCCAGCCGGGTGCTGGTGCGCGACGGCCGCGCGGTCGGGATCGCCGGTGTGGACACGCGAACCGGGGCCTTCGCCACCATCCGGGCGAAATCCGTCATCCTCGCCTGCGGGGCCTCCGGACGCCTGGGCCTTCCCGCCTCCGGGTACCTGTTCGGGACCTACGAGAATCCCGCCAACGCCGGCGACGGCTACAGCATGGCCTTCCACGCGGGCGCCGAACTGTCCAACATCGAGTGCTTCCAGATCAACCCGTTGATCAAGGACTACAACGGCCCCGCCTGCGCCTACGTGACCGGTCCGCTGGGAGGACACACGGTCAACGCCAAGGGACGGCGCTTCCTGGAAAGCGACTACTGGAGCGGGCAGATGATGCTGGAATTCTGGAGGGAGCTGCACGGACCCGACGGCCCGGTGTACCTGAAGCTGGACCACCTGGCGCCGGAGACCATCCGCGAGATCGAGGGAGTCCTGCACCGCACCGAACGCCCCAGCCGGGGCCGCTTCCACGAAGGCCGGGGGAATTCCTACGCCGACGCTCCCGTGGAGATGCACGTGAGCGAGATCGGACTTTGCAGCGGCCACAGCGCTTCGGGCGTGCGCATCGACGAACGCGGCGCCACCACGGTGCCGGGGCTCTTCGCGGCGGGCGACATGGCTTCGGTGCCGCACAACTACCTGCTGGGGGCCTTGGTCTACGGGAAGATCGCAGCCGCGCACGCGGTGGAACACGCGCTGGGGTCGGAACAGCCGACGGAAGATGTCGAAGCCGAAGGGGCCGAGCGGGAGCGGGTCCTTTCTCCGCTGGACCGCGAGGGGGGGCTTCCGCCGCACCAGGTCGAGTACAAGATCCGGCGGCTGGTGAACGACTACCTGCAACCGCCCAAGACCGAAGTCCGGCTGCGGACGGGTCTGGAGCACTTCCAGCGGCTGCGGGAGGATGTCCTCCACCTGGAAGCGCGCGATCCGCATGGCTTGATGCGCGCGCTGGAAGTGGGGTTCATCCTCGACTGCGCGGAGTTCGCGGCCCGCTCCTCGCTGGAACGGAAGGAATCTCGCTGGGGACTCTACCACTACCGGCTCGACCATCCCGATCCCGATCCCGAATGGTTCGTCCACCTCTCCTTGCGCAAGGGGGAGGGCGGGGCCGTGGAATTCGAGAAGCGACCCGTGGACCATTCGATGGTCCAGCTCTCGGAAGAGGAATTGTCCACCTACAGCCGTCTGCGCATACCCCGGGAGGCATGAGATGGATCCGGACCAGAGGGAAAGCATCAAGTCCCGCCAAGGCGCGACCGTCAGCGCCCAGGGCGACAGGACCTTCGACGTCCCCGTGGTCGTCGACCGGGATCTGTGCCGCACCGGATGCCACGTCTGCGTGGACAGTTGCCCGGTGGACTGCCTGGAGATCGACCCCGTTCGCGGCAAGGCCAGGATGGCCCACGACGAATGCTGGTACTGCCTGGCCTGCGAGCTGGACTGCCCGCGCGACGCCATCGTGGTGCGGATCCCCTACCTGGTGCGATGATGGCCTTCGACGCGGAACACGCCGACGCGTCGCGCCACGACGCCTTGCTGGAGCTTTTGGAGAATCCCGATCCGGCGGGCGAGGACTTCCTGCGCCGGAGCTTGGCCGACCCGGATCCCGGAATCCGCAGGCTCGCGATCCGGGTCTTGCAGGAACTGGGCGAGGAGCGGAACGCTTCCATCCTCGTGGGCGCCCTTTCCGACGCCGACGACGAGGTCCGCGACACGGCGCTCTCCGCGCTACGCGACCTGCGCGTCTCCGTGGACGCCTTGGTGGAGGCGTTGGACCATCCCGAGGCCCGGGTCCGCGCCGCCGCCGCGGTGGCGTTGCGCGATTCCGCAACAGCCGCCAGCGAACCTCTTCTGATACGAAATCTGTCCGACCCCCAACCCGACGTGCGCCTGCAGTCCCTGGCCACCCTGGCCCGCTCGGCCTCGGCGGACCGAATCCCGCTCTTCCAAGGCGCATTGGCCGACCGGGACCCGGACGTGCGGAGGTTGGCCGCCGAGGCGCTCGGATCCTACCCCGGAGCGGGCCGCGAATCCCTGCTGGAACAACTTCGCGGGGATCCCGATTGGGGTGTTCGTCGGGAGGCCGCCCGGTCGTTAGGGAAGGCGTCGGACCCCTCACTCCTCCCCGCGCTGGTCTCCGCCTTGGAGGACCCGGCATGGCAGGTCGCCAAGGCCTCCGCGGAAGTCCTCGCGACCTTGGGAGATCCGACCGCGATCCCGGGGTTGGTGGTGCTCCTGCGCTCCCCCACTCCCGACCTCCGGCAAGCCGGGGCCGCCGCCCTCCTCAAGCTCGGTGCCGCCCGGGAAGTGGCCGCCGTTCCCGAACTGCTGGCCGATCCCGATGCGGAAGTCCGGAGGGTGGCGCGGTGGGCCAAAGAACAGCTCTCCACTCTACCCTTGAGAGAAAAAACATCCGTCAGTAAACAAAATTATATTTAGTCTATGGATATAGTGTACATTGATGATCAGAAGTCATCCAGCCCTTCACCGGAGAGCCTCCATGCCCAGACCCGTCAGCTTCGAGCTCGATTCGCGCGAACTCGCCGCCACCTACGATCGCGCCAGCAATCCCCAGTTCGGCAACGGCAAGCTCCTGGTCGAGTCGCTGGAGATCGTGCCAGGTGAACATGTCCTGGACATCGGGGCGGGGACCGGGCGATTGGCCGAGTACGTCGCCGGAATCGTGGGCCCCGGCGGCTTGGTGGTGGCCATCGACCCCCTTCCCCTGCGCATCGAGATCGCCTCCCGGAAGGCGAAAGGCAACTTCCGGAGCCAGGTGGGACGCGCCGAAGACCTGTCCGCCTTCGCGGACGGATCCTTCGACGTGGTGTACCTGAACTCGGTCTTCCACTGGGTGACCGACAAGCCCAAGGCGCTCTCGGAGATCCACCGCGTCCTGAAGCCGGGCGGGCGTCTGGGCCTCAACAGCGCCAACTCCGAGAAGCCCCACCAGTCGGCCGCCATCCTGCGCGAGATCCTGGCCGACGAGGGATTGGGCGATCCCGACGGCGCGAGCATCAACCTCCCCATCAGCCCTTCCGAACTGCGGAGGATCCTGGAGGCGGCGGGGTTCCGGAAGATCGAGATCGAGCCTCGGGTGCTGGTGGACTTCCACGAGGACGCCGACGCCATCCTGGAGCTGAGCCGCAGCTCCTCCTTCGGAAATTCGCTTTCGGAACTCGGCGCGGAAGGCAAGGCCCAGCTGCGCGACCACCTGTCCGAACGGCTGGAGGCGTTCCGCACTCCGGACGGAATCCGTCTGGAGCGCTACCTGACCTTCGCGACCGCCCGAAAGGGCTGAAGACCGGGAACTCGGAGCCCGGCACCTAGGCCGGGAACCCGAGTCGGGCCGCCCGTCGTTTCCTCCGACGCGGGCGGCCCGTTCCCACCGATCCGAATGGCGGATTCCCTGTTCCGTCGGACGCCGCTTCCCCGCCGCACCCTGCTGGATTCGCGCCTTCCCCCTGCACGCGATGCAACAGGACCGGGGACAGAATCCGACCAGACTCCCCCGGAGACTTCCCCGCTGGCCCTGGCACGATGTCTGCGTGTCCGGGGAAGGGAATGCGCGCGGATCGACCACCGCGCCACCAGGAGATCCACCATGCCTACGCTGCCCGAGACTCCCATCCAGACCAAGCTCTCGCGATCCGCCGAAGTGCGCGCGCGCCTCAAGCACCCGGTGATCGACACCGACGTCCACACCATCGAATATCCGCCGCTGCTGGAGCAGTACATCGAGAAGTACGGCGGCTCCAAGGTCGTGGACGAGTACCGCAAGCACCTGGAGCGCGGTCTCAACACCACCGCCCACGAGTGGTACCAGAGTTCCGACCAGGAGCGGCGCGACAACCGCACCTTCCGCCCTCCCTTCTGGGCGCTTCCCACCAAGAACACCCGGGACCTGGCCACCGTGTCCATCCCTCGCCTCCTGCACGAGCGGCTTTCCGAACAGGGCACGGACTTCGCGGTGCTCTACCCGAACATCAGCCTGTTCCCGCTGCACACCTCCCGCGACGACCTGCGCCGGGTCCTGACCCGCGCGGTGAACCACTACCACGCGGACATCTACCGCCCCTACCGCGACCGCCTCTCGCCGGTGGCGTCCATCCCCCTGAACACCCCGCAGGAAGGCATCGAGGAGCTGGAGTTCGCCGTGAAGGAACTGGGACTCAACACCCTGCTCATCCCCGGCGCCATCCACCGTCCCATCAAGTCCGTGGCGGACAAATATCCGTCCCAGCACCATCCGGCGGTGGCCCGCCACGCCTACTGGCTGGACTTCTTCGGGCTGGACAGCGAATACGACTACGACCCGTTCTGGGCCAAGACCATCGAACTCGGCGTCAATCCCACCACCCACACCGGAAGCCAGGGATGGAGCGGGCGTTCGTCCATCTCCAGCTACATGAACAACCACATCGGGCACTTCGCCGACGCCTCGGAGGCCCTGGCCAAGGCGCTGTTCTTCGGCGGCGTCACCCGGCGCTTCCCCAAGTTGCGCGTGGCCTTCCTGGAAGGCGGCGGCGCCTGGGGCGCGAACGTCTACACGCACATCGTGGACCGGTTCATCAAGCGCGGCCCGGAAGGCCTGCAGAACTACATCCCGGCCAACCTGGACGCCGACGAGCTCTGGCGCCTGTTCCGCGAGTACGGCGAGGAGCTGACCCGCGGACACGAATTGACCGTGGAGGAGGTCCGCGCCAACGCCCACGGCGTGATCACGGCCACCCGCGTGCAGGACCAGAAGCCCGAGTGGACCAACGACTTCGCGGCGGCGGGCATCGAGAAGATCGAGGACATCCGCGACCGCTGGGTCCCGAACTTCTACTTCGGGAACGAAGCCGACGACCGCACCGTGGCGGCCGCCTTCAACACCAAGGTCAACCCGCTGGGAGTCAAGGTCAACGCGCTCTGGTCGTCGGATTCCGGCCACTGGGACGTGCCCGACATCACCGACGTGCTGGCCGACAGCTGGGACCTGGTGGAGGAGGGTGTCATCACCGCCGACGACTTCGAGGCGCTGGTGTACCGCAACCCGTACAGCTTCTACACCGCCAACAACCCCGACTTCTTCAAGGGAACCGCCGTCGAGGAGGCCCTGAAGAAGGGCTGAGCGCCTCGATCGCTCGCCTGCATCCGGTAGGCCATGCTAGGATCCGTTCGTGCTGAGCTTGTCGAAGTACGAACGGATCTTGGTTAGATTGCGTCCATGACGGGAAGCGTCTTCACTTGGGAGGCGGCCGAGCGCCGCGGAACGGGCAGCTGCAAGTGGGACGACGCTCCGTCGCTCTTCGGGGCGCCGGATGTCCTGCCCCTCTGGGTGGCCGACATGGATTTCCCCGCTCCTCCCGCGGTGCTGGACGCGTTGCGGCGCAACCTGGACCACGGCGTCCTGGGCTACCCGTCCGCGCGGCAAGACGGCGCGGCACACGCCTTGGCCGGATGGCTTTCTCGGCGATTCTCCTGGGACATCCCCCCACGGAACCTCGTCCTCGCTCCGGGCGTGGTTCCCTCGCTCAAAGCCGCGATCGACGCCTTCACCGATCCGGGGGACGGGATCCTGATCCAGACCCCCGTCTACCATCCCTTCCTGGATCTCGCGCGAAACCACGGCCGTCGACTGGTGGAGAACCCTCTGGTCCACGGCGAGGACGGTTGGAGGATGGACCTGGAGGGGCTGGAGGAAGGCGCACGCCAGGCGAAAGCCCTGATCCTCTGTTCCCCCCACAACCCGGTGGGCCGGGTCTGGCGCCGCGAGGAACTCGCCGCGGTCTCGGAGATCTGCTCCCGCCACGACGTTCTGGTCCTCTCCGACGAGATCCACGCCGACCTGGTCTTCCGGCCTTCGGTCCACATCCCCTTCGCCCTCGCGGGAGGATCCGCCGCCGAGCGTGCCTTGACCTTCATCGCCCCCAGCAAGACCTTCAACATCGCAGGCCTCAACGCCTCGGCCGTCGCGATCCCCGATCCCGCCCGGCGCAAGGCGTTCACGGGACGCTTCCGCGACCTTGGAGTTTCGCGCACCAGCGTTCCGGGGCTCGTCGCCCTGGAAGCCGCCTACGACCACGGCGACGAGTGGCTGGAATCCCTGCTCGTCCACTTGTCCGGCAACTCCGCATTCCTCGAGGAGGCGGTGCGCACGCGACTTTCCCCCTTACGCCTGGTACGCCCGGAAGCCACCTACCTCGCCTGGATCGATTGCCGTGGTCTGGGCCTGGACGAAGCCGGGAGCGAGCGATTCTTCTCCCGCGAGGCCAAGGTGGGACTCAACCGCGGCGGCATGTTCGGCGCGCCGGGCGTGGGCTGGATGCGCCTCAACTTCGGAACCTCGCGCGCGCTGGTCGAGGAGGCGGTGGGCCGGGTCGAGAGGGCGCTCGACGGACTCCGGGAGAACCGGGCCACTGCTTGACGCCTGGCGAAGATCCAGGCGACGACGCATTCCAGATGGAGGCTCCGGTCCCTAGCCCCCGGCGGAGGCGACGGATTCCGACACGATCCTCCGGTACTCCTGTTCCGTGGCGAGGTCCCTCGTGTCCGGGACGCGGTCCAGGAACACCAGCCCGTCCAGGTGGTCGATCTCGTGCTGCGCGATCCTGGCCACGAATCCCTCGAACTCCTCGACGACCTCCCCCAGGTCGGAGGCCCGGCGGTAGCGCACGCGGATGCGGGACGAACGCACCACCCGGCCGCGGATGCCGGGCACGGAGAGGCACCCCTCCCAGTCCACTTCGGTCTCCGGAGAGGCCCATTCCACCACGGGATCCAAGAGGACCAGCGGTTCCATCGAGGGCGCGTGTGGATACCGCGCATTGGGCTTGGAGGCGACGATCACCGCACGAACCGCCACTCCCACCTGCGGGGCGGCGATCCCCACCCCACCGGAGGTCTGGAGCGTCACCGACAGAGCCTCCAGGAGGTTCGCACGAAGGGCCTCGGAAAGATCCGCTGCCGAGGTGGAAATCCGGCGCAAGCGGGGATCTCCCAGCTGCACGACGGCAAGCGATGCGACGGCTGCGCGTTCGGAGTTGTCATCATTCCGTGAGATGGGCATAGGCAGTCTTTCCGGCCGGGTCAACACTGTTTCCAGGTGGCTGCCAAAGCGAAGTTCAACGCAATGGCCTCCAGGTCCCAGGAGGAACAATAATCGAAGCCAGGCCTCGCCCAACCAACCCACGAAGCGTCCTCCCATCCATCCGCCGAGGCTTGGATCTACAGGATCGTTGAGCTTTGCAATCAACACATATCTATTATATCTATTGATCTACTAGTTTTTAATTGACGAAAGGTTTCGGATGACCCAATACAACCTCGACACGCCCCAGCTTGCGGAGACCTACGACCAAATCAGCGATTTCCAATTCCGACGCGGAAGCCTGCTCGTGTCCAAGTTGGGCATCCGTCCTGCCGATACCGTGCTCGATTTGGGTGCAGGTACCGGAAGACTCGGCTTGCATGTCGTGGAGAACCTGCTGAGCGGAGAGGGTCGGCTCATCGGGCTGGACCCCCTCCCCGACCGGATCGCGCTGGCCAACTCCAGAAACCGCTACGGCAACGCCCATTTTGCGGTCGGGCAGGCGGAGGATCTTTCGAGCATCGCCGACGGAACCGTGGACGTGGTCTATCTGAGCTCCGTATACCATTGGATCGTCGACAAGGTCCAGGGGCTGCGAGAAGTCCTTCGCGTCCTCAAACCGGGGGGGAAGGTGGGACTCACCACCGCGGCCCGCGAATTCCAGCAGAACAATCCGATCCGCGTGGTGGTTGATCAAGTCTTGTCACGCGCCCCCTACTCCGGAGTCGTCCGGGTGGCGGACAGCATCCAGAACCGCAACTGGGTGACCACGACCGAACTCATCGGGCATTTCCAGTCGGCAGGGCTGGAACTCGTGGGGCTGGAGGTCAAGCCCATCCACAACTCGCATCCAGACGGCGCGAGCGTCCTCGATTTCTGGGAATCCAGCTCCTTCGGCAACACCCTCGCCCATGTCCCCCCCGAATTGCGCGACCAGGCCAGGGCCGACATCGTCGCCGAGTTCGATCTGCTGTCGGGCGGAGGCCCGATCGCGACGGGCAACTTCGGCATCGACGCCATCGCCCGCAGGCCCGTGCGCTGATGCCCGATAAACCCTTGCTCCGGAGACGACTGGGTACGAGCGGACTGGAGATCACGACGGTGGGACTGGGCTCCTGGGCCGTGGGCGGAGACGGCTGGGCCGGCGCCTGGGGATCGCAGGACGACGCGGAATCGCTGGCCGCGCTGCACCGAGGGGTGGAGCTGGGCATCAATTGGATCGACACGGCCCCCGTCTACGGGCTGGGCCACGCCGAGGAAGTCGTGGGTCGCTTCCTTCGCGAGGTGGACCCAGCGCTTCGGCCGTTGGTCTTCACCAAGTGCGGCCTGGTGTGGGACGAGGCCGACCGACAGAAACCGTCACGCCGCGACCTGACCCCCGCGTCCATCCGCCGGGAGGCGCTGGCGTCCCTGCGGCGCCTGGGCGTGGAGTGGTTGGACCTGCTCCAGTTCCACTGGCCGGACAACATCGGGACGGCCGCCGAGGATTCCTGGGGCGCCGTCCTCCGCCTGGTGGAGGAAGGCCTGGTGCGCTTCGCCGGAGTCTCCAACTACGACGTATCCCTGCTGGACCGCAGCGAGGCGGTGGGGCACGTGACTTCGCTGCAGCCTCCCTTTTCCCTGATCCGCCGCGACGCGGCCGCCGCGGAAATCCCCTGGGCAGAGCGGCACGGGACGGGCGTGCTGGTCTACAGCCCCATGCAGGCGGGACTCCTCACCGACGGATTCGACGCGACGCGCGCGAAGGCGCTGGGAGGCGACGACTGGCGTTCCCGTAGCCCGGAGTTCCAAAGTCCTCGCCTGGAGCGGAATTTGTCGTTGCGCGACGCGCTCGCTCCCGTCGCCACCCGCCACGGAGCGACCGTCGCCGCGGTGGCGGTGGCGTGGACGCTCTCGTGGAACGGGGTCACCGCCGCCATCGTCGGCGCACGCAGGGCTTCCCAGGTCGATGGCTGGATCCAGGCCGGCAGCCTGGAACTGGGCACGGAGGACTTGGCGGAGATCGCGTCGGCCATCGAACGCACCGGGGCGGGAACCGGTCCTGCGCGGCCGGAGACGACCCTGATCTGACGGGGGCCCTCAGCGCAACGGTCGCCCCGCCAGCAGGAAGAGCTGGATCTGGGACGCGCTCGCGTCCGTGCGCGCGGAAATGGCGCGGCTGCGGGCCAACAGGTTCGTTTCCTGGACGCGGCGCAGATCGATGCCGGAGAGCGCACCCAACTGGAACTGGAGCAGCGCGAGCTTGAGGGTGTTGTCTGCGAGTTCGGCGTTGCGGGACTCGAGGCCTTCGTTCACCAACGCCTGCTCCGCCGCCGCGTAGGCCTGGGAAAGATCGCGCTCCAGGGCCAGTTCGGTCTCGCGCACGTTGATCTGGGCCTGGCGGAACGCCTCGTGCAGGCTTCGCTTGCGGGCCAGGCTCGATCCACCGTCGAAGACGGGAACGGACAGTTGGACTCCGTACTGCCACGATTGCCAGGAGGAGTTCGCCGGCGGGTGGTCGTCGCGGAACTGGTCCAGGATCGCGTAGTTGGTGTAGAGGCTGAGGGTCGGCAGGAACGCCGCCCTCGAACCCCTCTCGTCCGCGGCCGCAGCCGCTTCCTTCGCCTTGGCTTCGGCGAGGATCGGAGAGCGTTCCTTCGCCTCCCGCAGAAGGTCCTCCCGCCCGGGCAACGCAGAGAGAGCGATGGAATCGTCCACCTGGAAGGGGATCTCCGGATCCCGTCCCAGGAGCCAGTTGAGCTGCCGCCGCGACTGGGATAGAGTCAGTTTCTGTCTCAGAAGGGCGGAGCTGTCGGAATTGTCGTCCAGCTGGGCCTGCTGCTCGTCGAGGACCGAGACGGTCCCGACCTCCAGCCTCGAACGCGCGATGGAGAGCCTTTCCTCGGAGACCGAGAGCTCCTGGGACGCGGCCTCCACCAGGACCTGCTGGCGGGAGACCTCGTGGTAGGCCACCGCGACCTGGGCCGGAACGGACAGGTCCTGCCCCGATTCCCTGGCCTGGGCCGCCGTCGCGAGGCCCGAGCGCGACTGGCGGTTGGAAATCGTCGACAGGCCGTCGAACAGCGTCCAGCGCGCGGAAAGGGCCGTGGACCACTGGTCGTTCGCCGCTCCGCGGAAGGCCGAGGAAGGATTGTAGCGGGCATCTCCGGGGACATTCGGCCCGAGCCGCCCCAGATCGGACAGCGCCCACAGGCTCGGCCAAAGGGGCCCTGTGGCGGCGGAGACGTCGGCCTGGGCCTGGGCGGACTGGGACCGCGCGCGTAGGATGGAGGTGTTCCCCTCCCGCGCCAGTGCGAGGGCGTCATCCAGGGACAGACGCGGGGCCGTTTCCTGGCACCACGCGACGACGGGAAGGAGAAGGAACACCGCGGACTTCATTCCCGGTCCTCCTCGGAGGAGAGATGCTTGGGGGCCAGGAGCAGGTACATGGAGGGGACCACCACCAAGGTCAGGACCAGCGCGGTGGATAGTCCGCCCACCACGGCCACGCCCATCGGGGCGCGCGCCTTGGAGCTCGCGCCCAGCGACAGCGCGATGGGCAGGATGCCCAGGATGGCGCACAGCGTGGTCATGAGGATGGGGCGCAGGCGCGCGGCGGCGGCGGCCACGACGGCTTCCCGGGTGGATAGACCGGCTTCGCGGCGCTGGTTGGCGAACTCCACGATCAGGATGCCGTTCTTCGTCACCAGCCCGATCAGCATCACCAGCCCGATCTCGCTGAAGAGGTTCAGCGTGTTTCCCGTGGCCCACAGGCCCAGGAGCGCTCCCGCGAGCGCGAGAGGCACCGTGAGCATGATCACCAGGGGGTCGCGGAAGCTCTCGAACTGCGCGGCCAGGATCAGGTAGACGATCACCAGGGCCAGGAGGAAGATCTGGAGCAGGCTGTTGGACGATTCCGCGAAGTCGCGGGAGGTCCCCGCGAGTTCGGTGTGGAAGGAGGGATTCAAGGTGGAGGCGGCGATGGCCCGCATGTGGTCGACCCCTTCCCCCAGGCTGTGACCCGGAGCCAGTCCCGCCGACACCGTGGCGGACAGGAAACGGTTGGTGTGGTAGAGCTGCGGCGGAACGTCGCTCTCGGAAAGGTCCACCAGCCCGGCCACCGAGAGGAGTTTCCCTCCGGCCCCGCGCACGTAGAGGTCTTCGAAGGCCCCGGGCGACGCCGCGCGGGAACTGTCCACCTCCCCGATCACCTGGTACTGCTTTCCGTTCTTCTGGAAGTATCCGTAGCGCATCCCCCCGTAGGCGAGTTGCAGCGTGCTCGCGAGCTCGAGCGGCGTCACGCCCACCGACTGGAGCCGGTCGCGATCCACCGAGACGTCCAACTGGGGCTTGGTGAACTTCAGGTTCACGTCCACCACGGAGAATACGGGGTCGGCCTGCGCCTTGTCCACGAACAACGGCAGCACCCGGCGCAGCGAATCCAGGGAAGACGACTCGAGCACGATCTGCACCGGAAGCGAGGAACCCTGCCCGGACGTGCTGATGGTCTGGTCCTGGGTGACGAAGGCGCGGATACCCGGGAAGGCGGAGAGCTTCGCCGACAATGCCTGGGCGATGGCCTGCTGGCTTCGTTCGCGCCGGTCCGGCGGGACCAGCGTCAAGATGGTGAAACCGTTGTTGACGACCCCGTTGAAGGTCGAGGAGGTCATCGTCATGTTGGACGCCGCCTCGGGAACCTCGCGCGAGGCGATGTCGGAAACCCTCCGCATCACGGCGTCGGTGTACCCGAAGCTCGCGCCTTCGTGCGTGAAGACCTGGACGGAGAGCGAACTGCGGTCGTCCAGGGGGGCGATCTCCCGAGGCAGATTCTGGAAGGCCACGAACATCGCGAGGAAGGCAACGAGGAGGATGGGGAAGGCGATCCAGGGACGGCGCGTGGACACCGCCAGCACCCGGGCGTAGCCGTTGGTCAGGGCATCGAAGAACGGTTCGGTGAGGCGATGCAGCCGCGTTTCGCTGTGGGCGTGCAGAAGTCGGCTCGAAAGCATCCCCACCAGGGTCAGGGCGATGAATCCCGAGATCAGGACCGATCCACCGATCACGAACCCGAACTCCCGGAACAGGCGCCCGGTGAAACCGGGCATGAACAACAGCGGGGTGAAGACGGCGACCAGCACCACGGTCGTGGACACGACCGCGAAGAAGATCTCCTCCACGCCTTCCAGTGCCGCCTTCCGGGGAGACAGCCCGGATTCGATCTTGGCGTAGATGTTCTCCAGGACCACGATGGCGTCGTCCACCACCAGGCCGATGGCCAGCACGATGCCCAGGAGCGTGAGGACGTTGACGGAAAAGCCCAGCAGCCAGACCAGGAAGAAGACGCCCACCAGCGAGATGGGGATGGCCAGGACGGGGATGAGCGTGGAGCGCCAATCGCGGAGGAACGCGAAGATGACCAGGACCACGAGGGCGAAGGCGATCCAGATGGTCTCCTGGACTTCCTTGAGGGAATTGCGCACGAAGCGGGTGTTGTCCGCCAACAGCTCCAGCTGGACGTCCGGCGGAAGATCGCGCTTCAGCTCCTCGATGCGCTTCAGGGCCTGGTCGACGATGTCGATCTGGTTCGCGCCCGGTTGGGAATTGATGAACACGCCGATGGTCGGCGTGGTCCCCGAGCGGAAGAGCGTCCGTTCGTTCTCCGCCGCGAGGTCCACCCTGGCCACGTCCTCCACGCGCACGACGCGTCCCGCGCCCTGGCGCACGATCACCCGCGCGAACTCCTCGGGAGTGGAGAGTCCCGTGCGGCTCTGGATGGACAACGCCACCGAATTGCCTTCCAACTGGCCCGAAGGCAGGTTGACGTTGGCGTTGGAGAGGGCCGTCTGGACGTCCGAGGGGGTGAGGCCGAAGGCGGCGAGCTTGGTCGGGTCCATGCGCACGTGGATGGAGTACTTCTGCTCCCCGAGGATGCGCACCTCCGAGACGCCGGAAATCGTCTGCAGGAGGTCCTGCGCGTGGGTGGCCAGGTCCGAAAGTTCCAGGAGGGAACGCTTGGGGCTCCACAGGGAAAACCGGATGATGGCCATGGCGTTGGCGTCGGCCTTGGAGACCGTGGGAGGATCGGCGTCCACGGGAAGGCTCTTCTGGATGCGGGAGACGCGGTCGCGCACGTCGTTGGCGGCGCGCTCGAGGTCGATCCCCAGGTCGAACTCCACCGCGATGTTGGAGCGCTCGTTGAGACTGCTGGACGTCAGCGACCGGATTCCGTCGATGCCGTTGATGGATTGTTCCAGGATCTCCGTGATCTGGTTGGAGACCACCTCCGCGCTCGCGCCCTTGTAGAGCGTGGTCACGTTGATGACGGCGGGATCCACGGAGGGGTATTCCCGCACGCCCACCTGGAAGAGCCCGATGACGCCCAGCAGCAGGATGAACACCGACATGACCACGGTGAGCACCGGACGGCGGATGCTCGTGGAGGCGAGGCTCATGGCGAAGGCAGGATCGAGGCGATCCGGAAAGGTTTGCCGGGAACCAGCCGCGAGGCGCCCACCACGAGGACGGTGTCGCCTTCCTCCACTCCGGACAGGATCTCCACCCGATCCGCCTCGCGGATTCCCACGACGGGCCGGACCGACTTGGCGAGTCCGCCCTTGCCCAGGTAGAGGATGGCGCCGTGGGCATCGCCGCCCAGCGCCTCGGGAGGCACGAAGATTCCGCTGCGGGAACCCTGGTCCAGGACGATGGCCACCGACGATCCCGGAATCAGTTCCACCCGGCCGTTGTAGGTCCCGCGCACCTTCAACGTCCGCGTGGCCTCGTCGAGCTGCGGTTCCACGGCGTCCACGCGCGCGGTGAACTTGTCTAACCGTCCCTGCACGCGGAAGGTCAGGGATGCCCCTTCGCGCAAGGCGCCGGCCTTGGACTCCGGGACGGCGAGCTCCACACGCAGGGGGCCCAGGCGCGTCAGGTGCGCGATCTCCTGTCCCACCGGGACGACCTGCCCCACGCTCACGTCGCGCAGGCCCACCTTCCCCGCGAACGGCGCGCGGACCTCGGTGTTGCGGATCTGCGCCTCCACCAGCTGGAGGTCGGCCTGGGCGGATTCCAGGTCCGCCTGGGCCAGGTCGACGTCCTGCTGGCTCACGGCCTTGAGCGCCAATTCCTGTCTCCTCCGTCCCGCCAGCGTCTCGAAGCGGTGCACTTGGGACAGGGCCTTCGCCTTCTGCGCCTGGAGCACCGCGTCGTCGATCTTGGCCACGAGCGCCCCCGCCTCCACCCGCCGGCCCTCCTGGATCCCCAGGAGGGCGATCCGACCCGAGGCTTCGGTCCGGAGATCCACCTGGTCCACGGGAAGGAGCGTACCGGCGCCGGAAACCGCGACCGGCGATCGCGTGACCACGGCGACGACCGCGTCGACGACGACGCCGGGGCCGGACTTCTTCGCGTCCTTGGCCTCCTTGCCCGGGCCGGGATTCTCCCCGGAATGGCAGGAGGCGAGGGCCATCGACAAGAGGCCGCAGGTGACAAGATGTGAGGAAAATCCTCGGATCCGGATCATCACGAATGGCTCCGCTTGGTAAAATGGCTGGACCCACCCGAAGGCCCCTGAGGGCGATCCGAGTGATTGAAGTCACTCCCCGATTATACTACTATATTTAATCTATCGAGTGAATGTGTTTCTGGGCCTTTTTGGCAATGCTCCCGCCTGAGTACTCCCCAAGATGGGTTCCTTGCGCCGAATAAGATGTCCACGGTGGGTTTCGGCCCCGGTTTTGGCCGTCGCGTGCATCTGGAGGACAGGACGGATTTCGTCTCGATCGATTCCTGGTGCATCCGGTGCAACGGTTGTCTGGATCCCAGCAGATGTGTGGGGATGCACCCGCACCACCTGTCCTCTGCGGTTCCCTCGAGGTGCTGGCACGAAGTCTGCCTGGGAATCGGAGGAACCGGACCGCCGACCCTTACCGACCAGGAGATGAGATGAGCCACAACGCACGAAACCGCCAAGTCCGCCTGGGGGCCTTCCTGCCGGCCAACGGCCACCATGTCGCCTCCTGGCGACACCCCAATACCCCTTCGAACGCCGGACACGATTTCCAGCATTACAAGAGGCTGGCCCAGGCGGCCGAGGCGGCGAAATTCGACGCGCTGTTCCTTGCGGACTCCGCCGCCACCTGGTCGGACGTGCGCAAGCCCGACACGCGGGGTCTGAACGGAAACGACACCCATTTCGAGCCCATCACCCTCCTCTCCGCGCTGGCCGCGGTCACCGACCACATCGGACTGGTGGCCACCGTGACCACCACCTACAACGAGCCCTACCACCTGGCCCGCAACTTCGCCTCCCTGGACCACCTCTCGGGTGGCCGCGCGGGATGGAACCTGGTGACCTCCGCCAACGCCGCGGAAGCCGCGAACTTCGGGAAGGACGAACACCTGGAGCATTCGCGCCGCTACGAGAAGGCCGAAGAGTTCATCGACGTGGTGACGGGCCTCTGGGACAGCTGGGACGACGACGCCTTCTTCCGCGACAAGGAGTCCGGCCGCTACTTCGATCCCGAAAAGCTGCACATCCTGGAGCACAAGGGCACCCACTTCAAGGTGCGCGGGCCACTGAACGTGGCGCGCCCTCCCCAGGGCCACCCCGTCAAGGTGCAGGCGGGATCCTCCGAGCCCGGCAAAGAGCTGGCGGCGCGCACGGCGGAGGTGGTCTTCACGGCCCACCAGACGCTGGAACTCGCCCAGGCCTTCTATTCGGACCTGAAGGCCCGCCTTTCCAAGTACGGCCGCGTCCCGGGCGAACTCAAGGTCTTCCCGGGGCTGTTCCCCGTGGTCGGCCGGACGCAGTCCGAAGCCGAGGACAAGTTCGCCAAAATCCAGGATTTGACACTTCCTGTCGTGGGGCTATCGCTGCTCTCGGGCATGATCGGTGGCTTCGACCTGTCCGGCTTCGACCTGGACGGTCCTCTGCCCCAGCTTCCCGAATCCAACGGGGGCAAGAGCCGCCAGGCCCTCCTCTAC
>Ga0302279_10000567_pt1 | contig 53889 bp, 42 predicted proteins | sample III_Bog_N3_3_FD_194541 | JGI IMG/M metagenome (GOLD analysis project Ga0302279, IMG submission 194541) | Peat permafrost microbial communities from Stordalen Mire near Abisko, Sweden - III_Bog_N3_3 | ecosystem: Environmental > Terrestrial > Soil > Wetlands > Peat | place: Sweden: Abisko... | reverse complement strand
GGCGAGGTCGGGATCGGTGACAGGCTGCCAGCTGAGGTCGATGGAGGGGCCGGAAGAAGAGTCCGCAACCGTTGCGACGGCGGCCAGGCTGGTGGGCACATCGGGCGGAAAGACGTCGGCGGCTTCAACGCGGATGGGGGCGGAGAGGGGGCCGGGCAGCTCGAAGATTTTGCAGTCGGTGGACTGCTGGCCGTCCGCGGGGATGGGGCCGCAGACAGGAACGCGGGCGACGCGCTGGGCGCTGTACTGGTAGGTCTGGCCGAAGCGGATGGTCTTGTCGAGGACACGGTCTGGCGTGTTGCCGGGGTGAACGAGGTCTCCGGCCAGCAGGCTCTGCTCGACGGGCTCGGCGGGCGGGGCGAGGATGCCCGGCTGGGCTGTGGGTTTGGCGGCTGCGCCGGCTTCGGCTGCGGGCTTCGGCGTGAGCAGGGTGCGGTGCAGGCGGATGACCATGCGCTCCGAGGGCTGGGTGTCGGCGGGGTCGGCGGTCCAGCGGAGGACGACGCCCTGCTTGCGCACCTCGGCGGCGAGGTTGGCGACGGGTGCGGGGGCTTCTCCGGCGAGGATGATCGCTTCATTGGACGGTCCGGCGGAGCGGCCTTTGGGGCTGGTGAGCTCGACAAAGTAATTGAGGGGGCGGGCGGCGCCGGCGGCGAGCTCCATTGGCAGCGTATCGGTGAATGTGGCGTGGGCGAGAGGCGCGAAGGCCAGGTCGGCGGGGATGGCTGCGCATTTTCCGCTGCTCTGGCCACGGCAGATGCGCACGGCGATGTTGCCCTTGAGGAGCAGCTTGTCGGTGGTGCGGCGGGGCATGGTCCAGGTGAGGGCGACCTGGTTGCCGGTGCGCACGGCGGCGAGGTCGGTGACCGGGTCGGGGAGCTTGAGCGAGGGTGGCAAGGGCGCGCCGGGGGTTCCGCAGCCGGCGATGAGGAGAGAGGCGAGGGTGAGGATCGCGGCGAGCGCGGATTGCGCTCTCCCACCCATGCGCCAGGAAGAGGGCGCATGGATGGGGCACGGAGCTGTTGAGGCTGGGATGCGTGGATGACGGTCGAGTTGATGAGCAGAGGCGTCGACGCGGGGCACTCAAGCAGTTTAACGGAGCGGCGGGGCTACTCGGCGCGGAGGGCCTCAATGGGGTCGACTTTGGCGGCGCGGGAGGCGGGCAGCCAGACGGCGATGAGGGCCACTGCGGTGAGGATGAGCGGGACGGCGATGAAGACGGCCGGGTCCCAGGGTTTGACGCCGAAGAGGAACGCGGCGATGAAGCGGGTGAGCGCGAAGGCTGCGCCGAGACCGGCGACGACGCCGATGAGCGCTAGCCGCATGCCGTGCCAGACGACCAGGCCGCGAATGCGGCTGCGGTCCGCGCCGAGGGCCATGCGGATGCCCATCTCCTGGGTGCGCTGGGCGACGGAGTAGGCCATGAGGCCGTAGATGCCGATGGCGGCGAGCACCAGCGCCACTGCCCCGAAGATGGAGAGCAGCATCATGTTGAAGCTTTGCCGGGCAGTGGAGCGGCCCATTACCTCGTCCATGGTGCGGATGTGGCCGACGGGGAAGCCGGCGCTTGCGATGCGCAACTGATCGGTGACGGCGGGAATGAGCGCATGCGGATCGCTGCGGGTGCGCACGACCCAGAAGAGCGGCTGGATGTTGGCGTAGGCGGCGTTGTAGGTGTCGGTGACCTGGGGAATCGGAACGATTAACGTGGGATCGGCGGGTTTGCTCAGGCCACTCGAGTGGAAATCGGCGACGATGCCGACGATGGTTTCAACGCCGCCAACTTCGTTGGCGTCGCGGATCTGCTTGCCGATGGGATCCTCATTGGGCCAGTATTTGTTGGCCAGGGCTTGGTTGATGAGGACCACGTTGGGCGCGCCGGCCTTGTCGTTGTCATTGAAGTCGCGGCCGCGCAGGATGGGAATCTTGAAGAGGCTCAGGTAGCCCGGCGTAATGCTCATATATTGGCTTCCAAAGCCGTCCTTTTCAACCGGACGGCCGACGATCTGGAAGCCGGTGCCGTCTTCGACGTCGATGGGCAGCCAGAAGCAGGCGGCGGCCAGCTCGACGCCGGGGAGGGCGTTGAGGCGGTTGCGGCCGTCGCGCAGCAGCTCGGCGATGCCGGCGGAGGTTTGGTAGCGCTGGCCGTTGAGGGACATCTCCATGGTGAGCACGTTGCTCGCGTCGAAGCCGGGGCCTACGGCGTGGAGGGCGATGAAGGTGCGGATGAGCAGCGCTGAGCCGACGAGCAGGACGAGGGCCAGGGAGACCTCGCTGATGACCAGCAGGGAGCGGGCTTTGCCCTGGCGGAAGCCGGTGCCGGAGCGGTTGCTGCTCTCTTTGAGCGTGGAGTTGAGATCGGTGCGGGAGGCGGTGAAGGCGGGGAAGAGGCCGAAGAGAATGCCGGTGGCGAGCGAGACGGCGAGGGTGAAGGCGAGCACGCGCCAATCGAGGCCAATGGCGGAGCCGTCTTCGCCGATGCGGGGCAGGCCGGCGGGGCTGACGGCGAGCAGAGCGCGCACGCCGAGGAAGCCAAGCGCGAGGCCGAGAACGCCGCCGGTGACGGAGAGCAGAACGCTTTCTGTGAGGAGTTGGCGGACGATGCGACCGCGTCCTGCGCCCATGGCGGCGCGGATGGCGAACTCGCGCTTGCGGCTGGTGGCGCGGACGAGGAGCAGGTTGGCGACGTTGGCGCAGGAGATGAGCAGGACCAGGCCGACGGCGCCGAGCATCATGAGCAGGGAGTTGCGCGCGTCGCCGATGATGCTGTCGCGCAGGGGGCCAACGGTGAAGAAGGGACGCCAGTCGGTGTTGGGGAATTGGCGGTGGTACTCGGGGCTGGCGGCGTGCAGTTCGGCATTGGCCTGGGCGACGGTGACGCCGGGCTGAAGCAGGCCGGTGACTTCAAAGAAGAGATTGCCGTCGATGCTGGCCGGGTCGAACTGAAAGGGGAGCCACATGTCGGCCTGGGGGTCGGCGACGAAGTCTTTGGCGAGGACGCCGACGATGGTGTAGGGCTCGTTGCCGACGGAGAGCGACTTGCCGACGATGGCCGGATCACCGCTGAAGCGGCTCTGCCACAGGGCGTAGCTGAGGACGACGACTTTGCCGCCGTGGGGCGAGTCCTCCTGCGGCGTGAAGGTGCGGCCGAGCAGAACGGGCGCGCCGTAGACGCGGAAGTAGTTCTGTGTGACGTGAATGCCGTGGACCTGCTGAGGACGGCCGCCGGTGAGATTGAAGCCGGGGCCGGCGTTGTCATAGGCGGCGACATCTTTGAAGACACTGGTTTGCCGCTCGAAGAAGTGAAACTCCGGAATGCTATGGAGGTCGTTGGCCAGGCCGGCTGTCTGCGCGAGAAAGAGCACCATGCGATCGGCGTCGGGGTAGGTGAGCGGCTTGAGCAGCACAGTGTTCACGACGGAGAAGATGGCGGTGTTGGCGCCGATGCCGAGGGCGAGCGCTGCGATCGCAGCCAGCGCAAAGCCGGGATTTTTGCGGAACATTTGCAGGGAATAGCGGATGTCTTCAAGCAGTTTTTCCATCGGCGGGCCGGCCTTCTCGTTTGGTTGCAGGATTGGCGGAGCATGGTGGTTTGGTCGAGAGCCGCTCGGGGGCGGTACAATTCTCCCCAATCCCGGCTGCGATCACTTCCCCACCCTGTGATTGACCTTGATTGAACACCGCAATTCCAGAGGGAGTCAAACCAGTGCTGATTTTTGCGGCCATTGTGGCCATTTTTATCTATGGAATGATTGCCGCGATGCTGGGCACCATTCTGCCCGATCTGTCGGACCGGTTCCGGCTGACGCCCACACAGAATGGGACGATTGCGTTTGCGCAGGCGATGGGCCTGATGATTGCGTCGCTGGGCGTGGGGCCGCTGCTGGACACGGAGGGCGACAAGGCCGGGCTGATGCTGGGGCTGGCGCTGATTGCGATTGCACTGTTCTGGCTGCCGCGCTCGAAGGGGTTCCGCAGCATTGTGGTGCTGATGGTGGTGCTGGGGCTGGGCGGAGGCATTGTGGTCACCGGCGCCAACGCGCTGGTGAGCGGGGTGAGCGAAGCGCACCGGGCGACGGCGCTGAACCTGCTGAATCTTTTCTTCGGGCTGGGCGGGCTGGCTACGCCGTTCATCGCCGCGAATCTGTTCCGCCGCAACTGGGTGAGGCTCTGCTACACGATTGCGACGCTGACGGTGCTGGCGCTGGCCATCCAGATGGCTGCGAAGATGCCGGCGGCGCAAGGGGGCGCGGGGTTTGTGCTGGCCGATGCGGGGCCGATTCTGGGACGGCCGCTGCTGTTTTTGCTGGGGCTGTTCATGTTCCTCTACGTGACGTGCGAGGTGGGCATCTGGAACTGGTTGCCGCGGCACCTGATCGCGCAGGGGATTCCGGAGACGCGGGCGCTGAACATTCTGTCGCTGGGCTTTGCGTTGGGGCTGCTGCTGGGGCGGGTGGGCTTCTCGCAGGTGCTGATTCATGTGCCGCCGGCGACGGTGACGCTGGGCGCATCGATTGCCATGGCTGTGACGACATTCCTGATGCTCAAGACCACCAAACCCGTGGCCGCAGCGGCGCTGGTGTTTCTGGCAGGCGTGTCGATGGCGCCGGTGTTTCCGACCACGCTGGCGCTGGTGGGCAACGCCTTTCCGCGCATGACGGGAACGGCGATCGGGATTGTGATCACGTGCGGGTGGGCTGGGCTGGCGGTCAGCTCGCGGGTGATCGGCGCGATTGCCGGCGACGACCCGGTACGGCTGAAGCGGGCGCTGCTGCTGATTCCGGGCGCGGCGTTGCTGATGGCCGGGCTGAACGTGGTGATTGGGGCGTCGCTGCGGTAGGGGCGGGACGCTTGCCACGAGCTCGTTAGAAAATCGATTTGCGCGTTCGCATTCGGCGTCGCATTCCCTCGGGGGCTAAAGCCCGTTGGTGAAAATTCAGCGCTCAATGTACGGGCTGAAGCCCGTACCCTTCAAGTACCGGGACACCCGGAACCACATCAACGAGACCCTAAAGGCGGCGCAGGCGGTCGCAGGCTTCGTCGAGGTCGTTGTCTTTTTTGGCGAAGCAGAAGCGGAGAAGGTTTTCTCCGCGGCCGGGGCGGAAGAAGGCGCTGCCGGCCACCGAGGCTACGCCGGTTCCGGCGAGGAGCTTGCGGGCTTTTTCAGCGGCGGTTTTGCCCGGCAGGCTGGTGGCGTCGGCCAAGACGTAGTAAGCGCCTGCCGGGGTGGTGGGAGTTAGTCCGGCCGCGGTAAGCGCGGATAAGATGCGGGCGCGCTTGCTCTGGTGCGAGGCGGCTAAGTCGGCATAGAAGGCGGGCGGTAACTGCTCTAACCCGGCGGCGACACCGTGCTGCAGGGCTGACGGCGCGCAGACATAGGTCAGATCGTGGAAGTAACTCATGGCGCCCATCCACTTTTTGTCTGCGGTGACATAGCCGAGGCGCCAGCCGGTTACGCTGAATGTCTTCGAGAAGCCGGAGATGACGATGGTGCGCTCGCGCATGCCGTCGAGCGTGGCCGGAGAGATGTGGCGCAGGCCGTCGTAGACAAAGTACTCGTAGATCTCGTCGGTGAACAAGAATAAGTCGTGCGTGTGGCAGACTGCGGCCACTGCTTCGATTTCTTCCCGTGAGAAGACTTTTCCGCCGGGATTGGAGGGCGTGTTGAGGAGGATGGCGCGAGTTTTTGGGGTGATGGCGGCGTGGAGGGCGTCGGTGTCGAGCACCCAGTCGGGCGCGGCGAGGGGCACGAGCACGGGGTTGACGCGCATGGACTTGAGCGTGGAGACGTGGTAGCCGTAGAAGGGCTCGAAGAGGAGGACTTCGTCGCCGGGGTTGAGCAGGGCCATGGCGGCGGCGTGCAGGCCGCCGGTGGCGCCGGAAGCGACGAGGACTTCGGTCTCGGCGTCGTAGAGGAGGCCGTAGTCTCTCTTCTGCTTCGCAGAGATGGCGCTGCGCAGGCGACCGATGCCGTCCAGGCGGGTATAGATGTTGTGGCCGTCGCGGATGGCCTGGATGGCGACTTCCTCAACCGGCGCGGGTACCGGCGTGTCACAGACGCCCTGGGCCAGGTTGATGCCGCCCATCTGCTCGCAGGCGGTGGACATGGCGCGGATTTCAGACTGGACGGTGCCGGGGGCAAGTTGGCTGAGGGCGAGGCGGGAAGCGGAAGCGGCGGTGATCATGGGGAAGAATCCTTGTGTGTTTATCTTACATATTGCGCGGGTGGGCTTATAGGGCGGGCAACCGGAAGCGGAGCAGGCGGAGTTCGCGGAGTTAGCCCCACGCCGGGCAGCGGCGTAGAATTTGGTTTCTATGCATGAGCTGTCGATTGTTTCGAGCGTGGTGGACGCGGTGACGGAGTCGCTGGCGGCTTATCCTGGCGCGCGCGTGGAAGAGGTGCGGCTGCGCGTGGGGGCGCTGCAATCGGTGGTGGTGGAGTCGCTCGAGTTCTGCTGGGGGATTGCGACGGAGGGGACGCCGCTGGCCGGTTCGCGGCTGGTGGTGAAGACGGTGCCGGTGGTGATGCACTGCGCGGCGTGCGCGGCCGATGTGGAGCTGGAGGGGGTGCAGAGCTTTCGCTGCCCGCAGTGCGGGCAGCCCTCGAACGAGCTGCGGCAGGGGCGGGAGCTCGAAATTGAATCGATCGAGATTGAGGATGGAGTTACAAATTGACGACGAGAATTGTTGAGCTGCGGCAAGGGATATTGAAGAAGAACGATGAGCTGGCGCGGGGGCTGCGCGGCAGGTTCACGACGGCGGGCGTGCTGGTGCTCAACCTGGTATCGAGCCCAGGGACGGGGAAGACGGCTTTTCTGGAGCGGACACTGCGGGAACTGCGTGCGCGGGGCTCTCGGGCTGCGGCACTGGTGGGCGATCTGGAGACGGACAACGATGCGCGGCGGCTGGCGGCGAGCGGGGCGCCGGTGCGGCAGATCAACACGCATGGAATCTGCCACCTGGACGCGGAGATGATCGACCGGCACCTGGCGGGCTGGGAGGGCGTGGAACTGGGCGCGCTGGATTATCTGTTTATTGAGAATGTGGGCAACCTGGTTTGCCCGTCGAGCTACGATCTGGGGGAGAAGATTCGCGTGGCGCTGCTGAGCGTGACGGAGGGCGAGGACAAGCCGCTGAAGTATCCGACGCTGTTCAACTCGGCGGATGCGGCAGTGATTACGAAGATGGACATTGCGGAGGCGGTGGACTTCAACCGCGCAACTGCGTTGGGCAATATTCGGGAGATCCGTCCGGGTATTAGAATTTTTGAGACTTCAGCCAAGACTGGAGCGGGGATGGAGGAGTGGCTCAAGTATCTTGCTGAAGCGCGCGCGGAGAAGCTGGCTTAAGCGCAGGAGGTTTGCGATGGTCGCGAGAAAGGTGAATCCGGAGGCCGGCAAAGCGGAGGTTGAGGCGTATCTGGTGCGGGTTCCGGAGCCGGCGCGGACTGCGCTCGAAAAGTTGCGCGCGACGATTCGCGCTGCTGCGCCGAAGGAGGCGACCGAGGCGATCAGCTACAGGATGCCGTCATTTCAGTACAAGGGCGGGCTGGTGGCGTATGCGGCGTTCAAGCGGCATTGCAGCTTTTTCCCGATGGGCGCAGCGGCGATTGAGCAGTTTGCCACGGAGCTGAAGGGGTACCGGGTATCGAAGGGGACGATTCAGTTTGCGCTGGACACGCCGCTGCCGGCGGCGCTGGTGAAGAAGATGGTGAAGGCGTGCGTGGCGCGGAACGAGGCGAAGGCGCGTGGGTGAGTTCAGGTGATCCAAATCACATTGGGTCGTCTCTCCAGCGGGGTATAAGGGAGTTGCCATGTGCTTAGCGATACCGGGAAAAGTGGTTGAGATTGCCGAGGAAAACGGGCTCCGCATGGGGCGGGTGGACTTTGGCGGGGTCGTCAAGAGGGTGTGCCTGGATTACGTGCCGGAGGTTGAGGTGGGCGACTACACCATTGTTCATGTGGGGTTTGCGCTGTCGAAGATCGACGAAGGCGAGGCGATCAGGACACTGGAAGTGTTCAGGCAGATGGGCGTGCTGGATGAAGAGCTGGCGGATGGTGAGGAGGCTTTTGCGCGGGCGGCGGTTGCACCGCAGTCAAACTGCCCCGACGGAAGCTGCGCTTCGGACGATTCGAAGCGAGTGCTGCACTGAGGTTTGCGGTCTCCCACCCATCGAGCAAAGAACGCTCGATGGATGGGGCACCCAGAGTTTCGGGTTGATGAGTTGGGTGCCAGATGAAGTATTTGACTGAATTCCGCGATGGGGAGACGGCGCAGCGGATGGCGCGGGAGATCCACGCGATCGCCACGCGGCCGTGGAAGATCATGGAAGTCTGCGGGGGGCAGACGCACTCGATCATCAAGAACGGGATCGACCAGATGCTGCCGGCGGGGATTGAGATGATCCACGGGCCGGGCTGCCCGGTGTGCGTGACGCCGCTGGAACTGATCGACAAGGCGCTGGCGATTGCGGCGCAGCCGGGGGTGATCTTCTGCTCGTTCGGCGACATGCTGCGCGTGCCGGGGACCGACAAGGATTTGTTCCAGATCAAGGGCGAGGGCGGCGATGTGCGGGTGGTGTACTCGCCCCTGGACGCCGTTGAAATTGCTCAAAGAAATCCTGACAAGCAGGTTGTGTTTTTCGGCGTGGGGTTTGAGACTACGGCTCCGGCGAATGCGATGAGCGTGCACGCGGCGAAGCGGCGGGGGATTGGGAATTTTTCGCTGCTGGTGTCGCATGTGCTGGTGCCGCCGGCGATCTCGGCGATTCTGGACGCGCCCGGGAATAAGGTGCAGGCGTTTCTGCTGGCGGGTCACGTGTGCAGCGTGATGGGCTACTGGGAGTATCCAGCGCTGGCGGAGAAGTATCGCATCCCGCTGGTGGTGACCGGCTTTGAGCCGCTCGATCTGCTGGATGGGATTCGGCGCGCGGTGATTCAGCTTGAGGCCGGGCGGCATGAGGTGGAGAACGCGTACGAGCGCATTGTGACCTTCGCCGGAAACCTGCCTGCGCAGCGGCTGTTGGCCGAGGTGTTTGAAGTGACCGACCGGGCGTGGCGGGGGATTGGCGTGATTCCACAGAGCGGCTGGCGGCTGAGCGAGGCGTACGCTGAGTTTGATGCCGAGGAACGATTCCAGATCAGCGGCATTCACACGGAGGAGTCGCCGCTGTGCCGGGCGGGCGACGTGCTGCGCGGGGCAATCAAGCCTGCGGAGTGCGCGGCGTTTGGAAAAGAATGCACGCCGCGGCATCCGCTGGGGGCGACGATGGTTTCAAGCGAAGGGGCGTGCGCGGCGTACTTCAACTATGGACGGTTTTTGTCGGCGGAAGAATTGGCGGGGGCTGGAAGCGCGTTGAGCGGGGCAGTGCGTGGGTGAATCAGTCACAGCAAGGAAACCATTCCCTCAGGGGCTAAAGCCCGCATCATTTTGCTCGTCCAGCGGCGCGGCTGAAGCCGTGCCCTTTCAAAACTGCGTTGACGGGGTTTTCAATGAGTGAGGAATTGACCGCCGCGCCGGATTTTTCGAGCTGGAGCTGCCCGCTGCCGCTGGCCGGGTATCCGACGATTGTGATGGGGCACGGCGGGGGCGGCAAGCTGGGCAACGAGCTGGTGGAGCATTTGTTTCTGCCTGCCTTTCGCAATGCGGCGCTGGAGAACCTGGGCGATGCGGCGGTGCTGAGCCTGGCGCACGGCCGAGTGGCGATGAGCACGGACTCGTTTGTGGTGCAGCCGTTGTTTTTTCCCGGCGGATCGATTGGCGAGCTGGCGGTGAACGGCACAGTGAACGACCTGGCCGTCTCTGGCGCGAGTCCGAAATATCTGAGCGCGAGCTTCATTCTGGAGGAAGGTTTTCCGCTGGCGCAACTGGCGGCCATTGTGGAAGCGATGGCCAGGGCGGCGGCGATTGCCGGCGTGGCGATTGTGACCGGAGACACCAAGGTGGTGGAGCGCGGGCACGGCGACGGCTGCTACATCAATACGGCCGGGATTGGGTTGATTCGTCCGGGCGTCACGGTGGGACCGCATCGCGCCCAGCCCGGCGATGCGATTGTGGTGTCGGGAACGATTGGCGACCATGGGATGGCGATCATGAGCGTGCGCGAGGGCCTGGAGTTCGAGAGCCAGATCCGGTCGGACTGCGCGGCGCTGAACGGCATGATCAGTGCGGTGCTGGATGTGCTGCCCGGCTCGGTGCATGCGATGCGCGACCCGACGCGGGGCGGGCTGGCTTCGACGCTGAATGAGATTGCGCAGGCGTCGGGCGTGGGCATTGCGATCGAGGAAGCGCGGCTTCCGGTGCGGACTGAAGTGCAGTCGGCCTGCGAGCTGCTGGGACTGGACCCGGTGTATGTGGCCAACGAGGGGAAGGTGGTCTTCTTCGTCGAGCCGGAGGCTGCGGAGGCGGTGTTGGCGCTGCTGCGGGCTCATCCGCTGGGCAGCAACGCGGCGGTGATCGGCCAGGTGACGGCGGAGCACCAGGGGATGCTGGTGGCGCGCACGGCGATGGGGTCAAACCGCGTGATCGCGCAGCAGATCGGCGAGCAGCTGCCGCGGATCTGCTGAGAAACGCTGCCGCTCGGCTCCGTCGCGCATGTATCGATTTGATCAGCGAACCTGGTGTGAATCATGGAAGACTCCTGAGGATGGGTTGCGACCCGTTGGCGCAGGCATGCAAACGCTGCGCTTGAAGCTGGAAGGGAGACGCGGACATGGGACTGATTATTTTGATTGTGATTCTGTTGCTGGTGTTTGGCGGCGGCGGCGGCTATTACGGGTACAGCCGCTGGGGCTATGCGGGTGGCGGCGGCATTGGGCTGGGGACCATCCTGATTATTGTGCTGATCTGCTGGATGCTGGGACTGTTCCACTAAAGTGATGCGCAACGTGCTTTCCCACCCATCGAGCAGAAGGCGCTCGATGGGTGGGGCACGGGGCGGTTGCGGCGGAGATAGAGAGAAGGACGACAGGTCGCATAAGGTCAGGGGCTTTTTAGAGATAGCTCGGTAGATAGAAATTCATCGTGAGTTAATTCATCTTTTGTTGATGTTTGGCCCGCACGGATGCGGAGATAATCCACCTTGGCGCCACCCCCGGGCGCTGATCCTGCACCATCAAAGGAAAACATCTCGATGCCCAATCAAAGTAAGCGGCTAGCCGTGTCGCTCGTGTTGTGTCTTGTGTCGTCCACAGTCCTGGCCCTGGGCGCGCACGCGCAGGAGGCCCCGGCATTTACCCCCGGCAATGTGGTTGTTTCCGTTGAGGGATGCGGGGTGAATGGTGGAACCTGCACGGGGGTTGCGAACGGCACAGGGACGGGAGCCGGGAACAGTTCTGCAACCGGTTACGGCGACAACCAGGCGGCACCGCTGACGCTGTTCCAATTTTTGCCCGTGGGTGCGACGAGCGCGACTTTTGTGAATTCGCTGCAACTGCCGCAGAGTGGTTCGGGCGCGAACCTTCCGGTGTCGGGCGAGTACGGCTCGTCGTCGGAGGCGGGGATTCAGCTTTCGGGCAGCGGGCAATACTTGACGATCATGGGGTATGGCATCAACGCGAACACGTTCAATGCCAACCCCGATGCATACAGCGCGGCTCCGAATGCAGCGCTGGCGCAGTCGGGCAGCCTGACGGGCCAGAGCTATACGCCGGTTCCGCGGGTGATTGCGCTGATTGACGCGTATGGCAACGTGAACTCCGCAACGGCGATCTACAACGTCTTTGATAACAACAATCCGCGCAGCGTGTATACGGCGGACGGCGTGACCTCGGCGTATATCTCCGGCCAGGGCACGGGGTGCGACCTGACGGGCGGCGTGTTCCTGGTGCCGCTGGGCGCGGCGGTGACGGAGCCGACGGCTATCACCGGCCGCGACGCGGCTCCGACGAACTCGTGCATCGCGTCCGGCTACACCGGCTCGCTGGTGGCGCAGGATACGCGTGAAGTCCAGGTCTACGGGGACACGCTCTATGTCTCGATCGACAGTACGGAGGGCAAGAGCGATAACCGCTCGCTGATCGGCACGCTGGGCACGCCTCCGGCGACCAGCCTGTTTTCGCCGAGCGCGCCGCCGACCGGGGACACGGGCGGGCCGAACCTGATGACCGGATTTGGCAATACCGGTGGGACGGGCAAGCAGTCGATTACCGCGGCAACGACCAACGGAATCAACACCGCCGGCCAGCAGATCAACATCAGCCCGGAAAGCTACTTCTTCGCCAGCCCGACGGTGCTGTACGTGGCCGATAGCGGCAGCCCGAAGCAGACATCGGCGACCAGCACGCTGGGGGATGGCGGCCTGCAAAAGTGGGTGAACAAGTCCGGTACCTGGAGCCTGCAATACACGCTGGCCAAGGGGCTGAACCTGGTGGCCAACACGAGCGCCGCCGGCACGACGGGGCTGCTGGGCCTGGCGGGCACGGTCTCCGGCAATACGGTGACGCTCTATGCGACCGGCTACACGATCGGCGATCTGGACCCGAGCTACCTGTTCGGGATTACCGATACGCTCACGGCTACGGCGAATCCGGGCACGTCGTTCAACGTGCTGGCTGCGGCGCCGGCGGACTCGAACTTCAAACATGTGTCCCTGGCGCCGTCGCTGCCGGCGGGAAGCGCGACGATTACCAGTTCGCCGTCGGGCCTGGCAGTGACGACTTCCGGGACCGGTTGCGCGGCGGGCACGTACACGACGCCGGTAACGCTGATCTGGGCGCAGGGCAGCACCTGCAACCTGAGCGTGGCGGCAACGCAGTCCGGCGCGGCGGGGACCGAGTATGCGTTCAGCCAGTGGCAGGACGGAACCACCGGCACGACGGATACGGTGACGGCTGCGACGACGGCGGCGGTCTACAACGCCAGCTACACGACTGAATACCAACTGACGACGACTGCGACCATGGGTGGAACGGTGAGCGCGGGCGGCTACTACGCATCGGGCAGCAACGCGACGGTGATGGCGACGCCCTCGACTGGCTACTACTTTGTTAACTTCACGGGCGCGGTGACTTCGACCAGCAATCCGCTGACGCTGGCGGTGACCGGGCCGGAAACGGTGACGGCCAACTTTGCGGCGCAGACAACACCCGTGGTGAGCGCGTGGCCGGTGGCCTCGCCGATTACCTATGGGCAGCCGCTCAGCGCATCGACGCTCAACGGCGGGTGGGCCTCGGTGGCAGGGACCTATACGTTCACCGCGCCGGCAACGATTCCCGCTGCCGGATTGATTGCGGAGAGCGTGACCTTTACGCCCAGCAACCGGACGCTCTACACGACGGTGACCGGCACGGTGAACGTGCAGGTGACCCCGGCGGTGTTGACGGTGACGGCGAACAACCTGACCAAGACGGTGGGAGCGGCACTGCCGACGCTCACGGCCAGCTACAGCGGGTTTGTGAACAACGACGGCGCAGCGGTGCTGAGCGGCGCGCCTGCGCTCACGACCAAGGCCACGGCATCGAGCCCGGCGGGGACGTATCCCATCACGGTGACGGCGGGCTCGCTCTCGGCGAGCAACTACTCGTTCACGTTCGTGAACGGGACGCTTTCCGTGGTGGCCGCGCCGACGGTGGTTCTCACCTTGAACCCAGCCATCAGCGGTTCGGCGGCAGGCGGATACGTGGCGGTGGTGACGGTGACCAACAGCGGCAACAGCGCGGCCACGGGGGTCACGCTGACGACGGCAACGCTGGGCACGGCGACAGGGTCGCCGCTGCCACAGGGGCCGATCTCGATTGCGGCCGGCGGCACGGGCACCTTCACAGTCAGCTTCCCCGGAAGCGCAGGCGCGGACAGGGCGGCGGTTGCGGCCAAGTTTGCCGGCGTCTACACGGGAGGATCGTTTACCGACAGCCTGCGCGCCGTTACGCTGCCGTAGGAGCTTGTTGAGCAAGGCCGCAATCAAGTGCAAACGGCGTGACGGACATCCCGCAGGGGCTAAAGCCCCGTTGAGTTAATTGGCGTGATCGGCACGACTGAAGTCGTGCCCTGTTACAAAACGCTCGCGTTCCTGGTTTTTCAACAAGGTCCGAAACGCGGGAGGGAAAATTGAGGATCAATGAGAGCCGATTTCTGGAGGAAATCATGAAGAGTTTAAAGACTGGACTGGCATTGCCCCTGGCTGTTGCGGCATTTCTTCTGGCGGGGACGGCAGCCAAGGCTGATCCGCTGACGATCGGTCTGACCGCGCCGTATCAATCCGGTGGGGGCAATGTGTTTGCGTTCTACGGCACGATCACCAACACATCCGATCAAAGCGTGAACCTGGACGGGATTGATGTGAATATTGGCGGGGTGCTGACAGGCGACAACAGCGCCTGCTATAGCAATTGCCCACTGACGCTGGGCGCAGGCGACAGCTACACCGGCTTGTTGTTCGATATCGATGTGCCCACCGGAGCGACGGTCGGGCTCTACGAGGGGCAGTTCGACATTACCGGGGACGACGGCGGGATTGTGGGCGACGCGAACTTCGACGTCAATGTGACGCCGGAGCCGGCGAGCTATCTGCTGCTGGGCACGGGACTGCTCGGGTTGGGCTGGGCGGTCCGACGCCGTTCGAAGACGGGCAGTCGGGCGCAGGGGTTGACTGCTGCATAACCGCGGACCGCGGCCGCGCGTGCGTCTGTGTTTCCTTCAAGGCTTCCGCAATTGTGCGGGAGCCTTGATTTTTGTGGAAGGAGCAGGCCGAGAAGCGCGGGGTACCTTCGTAAGGGATTTCCAATCTTTGCTTTACACATTGACTCTCGGGACGGGGCTTGACGCCGATGGGTTAGAGGACGCTAAGGCTGCGTGGTGTTGCCGCTGCGGTCTGCGATCTCGCTTGCCGTGTGAGGATGCCGATGGTCCGTATCGCAGGGATTCGCCCGCTGTTTGTTTCCATGCTTCTTGTTGCCGCATTTGTTGCGACCGGAATGGCCCAGCGGGCTGGCCGGATTGCGGGGCCGCTCGATGAAGGGCAGGTGGTCACGCTCACCGGCAACGTGCATCCGCTGGCGCGGGGCGAGTTTGACCTGGGCGTTGTGCCTGCGGAGACGCGGCTGGAGCGGATGGTGCTGGAGCTGGAGGCGGGGCCGGCAGCGCAGGCCGAGCTGGATGGTCTGGTGGAGGCGCAGCACGATGCGGGTTCGCCGCTGTTTCACCAATGGCTGACGCCGGCGGAGTTTGGCGCGCGGTTTGGCGCCGCGCCGGGCGACGTGGCCAGGGTTGCCGGGTGGCTGCGCGGGCACGGGTTCACCATCGACGAGATTCCCGCGAGCAACCGGCTGTTGATCTTCACCGGGACGGCGGCTGAGGTGGCCGATACGTTTCATACGGAGATTCACCACTACCGGGTGAACGGGGTGGACCACATTGCGAATGTGGAAGACCCGCAGGTTCCGGCGGCGCTGGCCCCGGTGGTGCGGGGGGTGCTGTCGCTCTATGACTTTCGGCGCAGGTCCGAGATCAGCTCGAAGCGGGCGGTGGCGGGCGAGGCGGAGAGCGGCCGGGCGATGGTGGGGGCGGATCCGGAGTACTCGAACGGCTCCATGCACTACCTGATTCCCGCGGACTGGGCCACGATCTACGATCTGAACCCGGTTTACAACGCGGGAACAACGGGCTCGGGCGCGTCGATTGCGATCGTGGGGCGCAGCAACATCAATGCGGCTGATGTGGAGATGTTCCGCTCGATGTTCGGATTGCCGGCGAAGCAGCCGAACGTGATCCTGGTGAGCACGAATCCGGGACTGCTGCCCGGGGATCAGGACGAGTCGACGCTGGACGTGGAGTGGAGCGGGGCGATTGCGCCGGCGGCGACGGTGAACTTTGTGGTGGGCGCCTCGACGGCGACGACCGATGGCGTGGATCTGTCGGCGCAATACATTGTGAATCACGCGTTGGCACAGGTGGTGAGCACCAGCTATGGCAGCTGCGAGCAGGACATGGGAGCGGCCGGGACGGCTTTTTACAACGGGCTGTGGGAGCAGGCGGCGAGCGAGGGCATGAGCGCGTTTGTTTCGTCGGGGGACTCGGGGGCGGCGGGATGCGACGGGGGCTCTTCGAGTACCGGCACGGTAGCTGGGGTGAACGGGCTGTGCAGCTCGCCCTACTCGACCTGCGTGGGCGGGACGGAGTTCAACGAGGGATCGAATCCGGCGCAGTACTGGCTGGCGAGCAACGGGCCGAATTACGAGTCGGCGCTGGGGTATATCCCCGAAGAGGTGTGGAACGAGAGCGCGGCGAACGGCGGCTCGGGGCTGTGGTCCTCGGGCGGCGGGGCCAGCGTGGTGTTTCAGCAGCCGAGCTGGCAAAAGGGCGTGAGTGGCATGAACGCGGCCAACGGGATGCGCGCGGTGCCGGATGTGGCTGTGTCGGCAGCCGGGCACGACGGCTATGTGATCGCGGAGAGCGGGAGCTTCTACATCATCTCCGGCACGTCGGCGGCGTCGCCGTCGTTTGCGGGCGCGATGGCGCTGATTGTGCAGGCGCAGGGAGGCAAGGGGCAGGGGAACGCGAACCCGACGCTGTACGGGCTGTTGAACGCGGCCAGGAATCCGTTTCATCTCACGCCTGCGGGCAACAACACCGTACCGGGGGTTCCGGGGTTCACCGCCAGCGGCGCCGCGTATAACCTGGCCACCGGGCTGGGCTCGGTGGACGGAGCGGTGCTGCTGAGCAGCTGGAACGGGGGCGGGACCGCGAGCGGCGTGAATTTTGCCATGACCGAGTCGGCCAAGGCAGGCACGGTGCAGACCGGCAACCAGACCACCTTTACGGTGAGCGTGACGGAGAGCGGGACGGCGAAGAACGCGGTGGCACTCGCCGTCCAGGCTCCTCCCGGGGTGACGGCGAGCATCAGCCCGGCGAGTATTACGCCGGGAGTTGCGGCGACGGTGACGATCACGGTGGGATCGACGGCCGCGGCCGGAACGCAGAACGTGACGATCACCGGCTCGAACGCGTCGGGGACGCAAACGGCGACGTTCGCGCTGATGGTGACGTTGCCGCCCACTCTGAGCGTGACGCCGGCATCGAGCACGGCATCGATGGCTGCGGGCGCTTCTACTGCGCTGAGCCTGACGGCGAATGCGGGCGGAGCTTTCAGCGGGAACATTACGTGGAGCGTGAGCGGATTGCCCACGGGGGTGACGGCGGCGTGGTCGAAGAATCCGCAGACGGCGACTGCCGGCGGGAATGCAGAGACGCTGACGCTGATCGCGGCTTCGACGGCCAAGGCGCAATCGGCAGGGGTGACGGTGACGGCGACGGGGGATGGGTTGACGGCCACGGCGAAGACGACGGTGACGGTGACGCCGGCGCAGGCGATTGCGCTGTCGGCATCGCCCGCAACGGTCGCGGTGCAGTCGCTGTCGTCGGCAAAGGTGACGGTGACGGCCACGCCGCTGAGCGGCACATCGTTTGTGAGTGGGTCGATCGGCGCGACGATCAGCATTACCGCGGGCTTGCCGAAGGGATTCACGGCGGCGTGGAGCGCGCCGACGCTGACTTCCGGTGTGGTGGTGTGGACGCTGACGCTGACCGGGAGCGCGAGCGCGGTGGCCGGCAACGGCGCGCTGAACCTGAGCGCGCAAGCCAAATCGGCGACCGGAACGGTTTGCACTGCAACGGCGACGCTGCCGATGACGGTGACGCTGACTCCGCCCACGCTGTCGATTACGGCTGCTTCGGCTGCAGTGTCGGTAGGGCAGGGCAGCAAGGCGACAGACGCGATGACACTGGCGGGCAATGGAGCGCTGACCGGCGCCGTGACGCTGAGCGTGACCGGACTTCCGGTGGGGGTGACGGCGGCGTGGAGCGCGAATCCGGTAACGCTGAGCGCAGGGGCGGGGGCGAGCACGCTGACGCTGACGGCGGCTTCGACGGCGAAGACGGGGTCGGCGACGATCACGGTGACGGCCATGGCAAATGGCGTATCGGCTACCAGCAAGGTGACGCTGACGGTGACGCAGGGGCCGGCGTTGCAACTGACGCTCTCGTCCGCGTCGCTTTCGATGCCTCATGCTGGGTCGACGTCGGTTACGGTGTCGATGACGGAGCTGGGCGGGCTCAACGTTCCCACTTCACTTACCCTGGCGGGGCTGCCGAGCGGGGTAACGGCGGCGCTGAGCAACGTGACTTCAGGCGCGGCGGGCGCGGAGAGCGGGCTGATCACATTTACCGGGAGCAGCAAGACGGCGTTGGGGATTTACACGTTGACTGTCGGCGTGAACGGAACGAGCGGCGGCGTGACGTATGCGACTTCTGCGGCGCTGACGCTGGCGCTGAAGTGAGAGCGACGCGGTCCGGACGATACGCCTGAGAGGAGCGGTGGCTTGTTGCGCGGCGGCGACTTTTTTGCGTCGCCGATTCGGGTTGAGCGGCTATGATCGTGGGGTTCCGGCTGCGCGATTGAATGCGGGCCGGCCCTGGAGCAGACGATGGGAACGTGCGCGGCGATCAAGCAGGCGATGGGCAGGTGGGCGGTGCTGGCGTTGGCGGGGCTGAGCGGCCTGGCGATGGCGGGCGCGCAAATGCAAAACAACGGCGCACAGGCGTGCGGCGAACTCGGCCAGCTCAGCCTCGACGGGGCGCAGGTGGTCTCGTCCTCTGTGGTGAAGGCCGGAGCGCTGGTGGTCGAGAACCGGGAGCCGGACCCGCTCTTCAAGAAGCTGCCGGCGTTTTGCCGCGTCGAGATTGTCGCGCGGCCGTCGGCAGACTCCAACATTCGCATCGAGGTCTGGCTGCCGCTGAGCGGGTGGAACGGCAAGTTTCTGGGCCAGGGCAACGGCGGGTTTGCCGGATCGATCGACTACCGCGGGCTGACGACGGCGGTGCTGAGCGGCTTTGCGAGCGGCGCGACCGACACCGGGCACAGCGGCGGCGCCACGGATTCGGGCTGGGCGCTGGGGCATGCGGAGAAGGTGATCGACTTTGGCAATCGCGGCGTGCATCTGATGACCGCGATGAGCAAGACGGTGGCTGAAAGGTTTTATGCGAGCGCTCCCCGGCGGGCGTACTTTTCGAGCTGCTCGGATGGGGGACGCGAGGCGCTGATGGAAGCCCAGCGCTTTCCTGAAGACTACGACGGCATTCTTGCCGGAGCGCCGGCTTTCAACTGGACTCACCTGCTGACGCGCGCGGCGGCCATGAGCCAGCTGGTGCTGGGGAAGCCGCAGAATTATCTGCCCTCGGCCAAGGTGCCGGCGATTAACCAGGCGGTGCTGGCGGCATGCCACAGGAACGAGCCGGGGCCGTTTCTGGCCGACCCGCGCGACTGTCATTTCTCGCCCGAGACGCTGGTGTGCAAGGGAGCGGAGACGGACGCGTGCCTGACGGCGGGGCAGGCAGCCAGCGTGGAGGCGATCTATGGCGCGTCGAAGCTGGCGGACGGGACGCTGGTTTATCCGGGGCTGCTGCCGGGCGGGGAGCTGGGGCAGAACGGCTGGCAGGGATGGATTACGGGCGCGTCGCGCGAGGCGGGCGGCGGGTCGGCGTATGCGCTGGGATATTTTCGCAACCTGGTGTATTCCGATCCGCATTGGAAGCTGGAGGGGTTTGAGCTGGGCCGCGATCTGAAGGCGGCCGAGCAGCGGACTGGCCAGGCGTTGGATGCGGTGAACCCCGATCTGCGGCCATTCAAGGCGCACGGCGGCAAGCTGATTCTCTACCACGGCTGGAACGATCCGGCTATTTCGCCGCTGGGGACGATTGGCTATTTCAAGAGCGTTGAGAAAACGGTTGGGCGGGAGCAGACGGCGGACTTTGTGCGGCTGTTCCTGGTGCCGGGGATGCAGCACTGCGGGGGCGGGCCGGGGCCGGCGAACTTTGGCCAGTGGGGGCCGAGCTTTGATGCGGCGCTGGACAACGCGGCGAACAACATTACGTTTGCGCTTGAAGACTGGGTGGAAAAGGGCCAAGCGCCGGAGCAGGTGATTGCGCGCGGCAGCGTGGAGGAGGCGGGCAAAGCGGTAGGCTTTGCCCAGCCGATCTGCGCGTATCCCAAGGCTGCTGTCTACAAGGGGAGCGGGGACCGCAAGGATGCGGCCAGCTACGTGTGCGCGGCGAAGTAGAAGCGGCGAGGGCTCGGGATCGAAATTGCGGTCAGTCGAAGAGGGCGAAGGCCTTCTCGATGCGCGGAGGCAGGGCAGCGGCATCGCTGCCGAGGGAGTAGTGAATCTCGAGGACCGCGGCGGGCGGCGTGGGTAGGGCCTTGATGGCGGCAACCGCGGCGGGCCAGTCGATATTGCCGTCGCCGGGCCAGAGATGCTCGTCTTTGACGGCGTGGTTGTCATGCACGTGCAGTGAGGCGATGCGGCTGCCCAGCGTGGCGATGGCTTCGGTGATGCCCACGGTAATGTGCGCGTGGCCGAGGTCGAGGCAGATGCCGACGTTCTTCTGATGGCCGAGCTCAAGGATGGTGATGAGGTGCTCGGGGGTGGTGGGCTCGCTGGTGAGGTTTTCAACCAGCAGGCGGACGCCGAGCGGGTGGGCAAACGCGCCCAGATGCTCGAGCGCGCTGATGGCGTATTCGACAGAGCGCTGAGACCAGCCGTCTTCGCGCTCACCCAGGTGCAGGACCATGTTCGAAAAGGGGATCAGCTCGGCGGCTTCGAGGGCGCGCTTGATCTCGTCCATGGCATCGATGCGGCGGGATTTCTCAGGGTGCAGCACGTTGACGGCGGGAGCGCCGGCGCGGCCCATTTCGCGGTCGGGAAACAGCGGGGCGTGCATGGAAAACGGCTTGAGTGTATTGGAGCGGAACCAGGAGGCCAGCTCGGCGACATGCTCGCGGCTGGAGTAATCGAAGTGCTGGCGGGCGGCGAAGATTTCGACGGCCTCGGCGCCGGATCGAGCGGCCAGTTCCAGCAGGCCGGGGTGCAGGCGCTGGTTGAGGAACAGGTGCGTCGAGAGGACTCGCTGCATGGGCTGGGGATCTCCGGCATCCGGGGCGCGATTTGAGCGCAGCGGCCGCTTCTGAATATTGTCTCATTTCTTGAATAGCTTACGGCGGGCTGCCTGTTGCGGGAGAAGGTGCGGAACCCATGGGATGGGACGGGGAGAGCCAGTTTGGGACGCAGGGATTGATTGTGACGGGGTGGGTTGCACCCGCAATGCAAGCCGGAGCTTCTGGGGAAGCGCAGCGGGCTTGCATTGCAGATGCACAGACTGGGAAACGGAAAATGGGAAGCCGCGGCTTTTCCGGGAACTGCTCTAAAACAGAGCAGACCGATGAAGCCTGGGCGAAAAAGGGGCCCGGGTCACCGAACGATGAAGCCGCTCGATTCAAGCCAGTGAAAGGCCATCTTGGGCACTTTCTAAGGGCTCTGAATTAGAAAATTATCATGCCCCTGGCAAGGTTTTTAGCAGGATCAAACATGTTGGATCGTTGCTTTGAATATATAAAAACTCATTTCAATTTTATTCATGGCGGGCCGAGTGGGGTGTCTGTGAAGTTCTTTTCATTCAAAAGCAACCGCAGATCCTTCACTTCGCTCAGGATGACAGTGCCTTGTTCTGTTGAGAACTTTAGAGCAGTTTCGGAATTTGTGTGGTCCTCATTGACGGTGTGCAGGGTGGCTTTTTCTTGAGAAAAAAGCCACTTAAGCTCGCGCTTCCGGTCTACAGTAATTCCGAAACTGCTAGAGAAACGGGACCGTGGGGAGGACGGGGTCAATAGGCGGCGGCTTTGCCGTAGTGGCTGCGGTGATCCTGGCCGCCTAGGAGCTGGCCTGTTTTGGGATCGATGGCGATGCACTCGCCGTTGGACCAGTGGCCGTCGCGGATGGAGAGGGTGTAGCCCATGGAGCGCAGGCTGTCGGGGGTTTCGGGGGCGAAGCCGGGCTCGAGGTAGAGGGTGTCGGGCAGGTACTGGTGGTGGAAGCGGGGGGCGTCGACGGCCTGCTGGATGTTGAGGCCGCCCTCGGCCGCGGAGAGAAAGATGTTGGCCACGGTGGTGATGATGCGCGCGCCGCCGGGCGAGCCGAGGACGAAGCGGAGCTGGCCGTCTTCGAGGACGATGGTGGGGGTCATGGAGCTGAGCGGGCGCTTGCCGGGGGCGATGGCGTTGGCCGGGCCCTGGATGAGGCCGAACATGTTGGGCACGCCCATTTTGGAGGCGAAGTCGTCCATCTCGTCGTTGAGCAGGAAGCCGAGCGAGCCGGCGGTGACGTGGGAGCCGAAACTGTCATTGAGGGTGGTGGTGACGGCGACGGCGTTTCCGTCGGCATCGACGACGGAGAAGTGGGTGGTGTCCTGTGATTCCACCTTGCGGCGGCCGGCGGTGGTGGGCGCCGGAGGCAGGAAGCCGGCGGGACGGATGAGGGCGCTTGAGGGCGTGGCCGCGGTGGGGTCGATGGACGCGCGCCAGGCCTGGGCGTAGGGCTTGGCGGTGAGGGCGGCGGCGGGGATCTGGTTGAAGTCGGGGTCGCCGAGGTAGTCGGCGCGGTCCATGTAGGCGCGGCGGTAGGCCTCGGCGATGAGGTGGATGGAGGGGGCGGTGCGGTCGCCGAGTTTGGCGAGGTCGAAGCCTTCGAGGATGTTGAGGGCGCTGAGCAGGACGATTCCACCGGAGGAGGGCGGAGGGGCGCTGATGACGGTGTAGTTGTGGAAGGCGCCGGTGACCGGGGTGCGCTCGACGACGTTGTACTGGGCGAGATCTTCGCGCGTGAGCAGCGCGCCGCCGTGCTTGAGGTCGGCAATGAGCTCTTTGGCGAGCTTGCCTCGGTAGAAGTCGTCGGGGTTGGCGGCGATGCGGTTGAGGGTGCGGGCGAGTTCGGGCTGACGGAAGGTTTCGCCCTCCTTGTACAGCTCGCCGTTGCGCTGGAAGATGCGTTTGGAGTCGGGGAATTGGGCGAGGTCGGAGTCGGAGAGTTCGGCGGCCTCCTCGGCGGTGAGGACGAAGCCGTCGCCGGCCAGCCGAATGGCCGGAGCCATGACGCGCTTGAGGCCCAGCTTGCCGTATTTGCGCTCGGCGTAGGCCATGCCGGCGACGGAACCGGGGGTGGCGATGGAGCGATAGCCGATGACGCTGGATTCGAGGCTGGTCTCGGGCAGGACGTTGCCCTTGCCGTCCTGATACATGGTTTCGGTGGCGACGAGTGGAGCTTTCTCGCGGTAGTCGATGAAGGTGGTGTGGCCGTCGTGGGTGCGCAGGAGCAGAAATCCGCCGCCGCCGAGGTTGCCGGCGATGGGATGGACGACGGCGAGGGCAAAGCCGGTGGCCACGGCTGCATCGACGGCGTTGCCGCCGGCGCGGAGGATGGAGAGGCCGGCGTCGGAGGCCAGGTGATGGACGCTGACGACCATGCCGTGAGCGGCGCGGACGGGTTGTTCGTCGCGGTAGGGCAGCACGGGATTGGCTTCCTCCTGGGCGGTGGCTGAGGGGGCGATGAAGAGCGCGACGCCGAGGAGGGCGGCCAGGACGGGGAAGTTGGGCCGTCGGTTCATCATGTGGGGACAGGATAAACCGGGAGGGGGTGCCATGAGGATAAACCTGGATCGGGGCCACCGAAGGGAGGATTCCGGCGTCCTATCCAGGAGAGAGAATCCCGCTGGAGCTGCGTCTCGTGGGCGCCTTCCAGCACATGGACTGAGGTCATTATGCATACGAAATGGATGAAAGCGGTTGTTGTGGCCGTGGGCGTGGGTGCGGTGAGCCTGATGGCGAGCGCGCAGGGGCGGGTGGCGAAGAGCCTTTCGCAGACCGATGTGTCGGTGAGCCTGTATGGGGCCTTTACGGGGACGACGACCGGGGATGGAGTGCAGCAGAGCCCGTCGAATGCAGCGGGGCTGATGTTCGGGGTGCGGCACATCGACAACCCGCTGGTGGGCTATGAGGGGACGTACTCGTGGAACCGGGCCAACCAGGTGTATTCGTCGCAGGTGAACTGCGGCATTCCCTGCGGGGCGAATCAGACGATCCCGGTTTCAGCCAATGCGCATGAGCTGAGCGGAGACTGGATTGTGTCGCTGAAGCTGGCGAACCTGAGGCCGTTCGGGCTGGCGGGGGTGGGCATGGTGTTCAATGAGCCGGCGAGCGGGCAGGCGAATACGCACTCGTCGGACAAGGGTGTGTTTCTGTATGGGCTGGGGCTGGACTGGGGGGTGGCGCCGCATCTGGGGCTGCGGTTCCAGTACCGCGGGAACGTGTACCACGCGCCGGATCTGACCCATGCGCTGGGTTCGAGCGGCGCGTTTGTGCGCACGGGCGAGCCGATGATCGGGGCTTATTTTCAGTTTTAGAGGGGATTTATCCGGGGCCTGGGCGCGTTTTCAGGGGAGTATGCGGGCTTCGGCGAAAGGTATCGGAAGAGGGGATTTTGACGACTGGCTTTTGCAGGGGCTGAAGCCCGGCATTTGTCTTGTGCGGTTTACGGCACGACTGAAGTCGCGCCCTGACACTTCTTGCCTCTTCCGAGGAGTTTCTACACGGCCTTTGAAGCTGCCGGCAGCCTTCGCGGCGGCTGGGAGCAACGATTCTCTGCAACGGTGGAGGCGGAGTGCTTATAGCGCTGTTTTGCTCAGCGGGGGCGGCGCTGCCGGGATAAAAATCTGACCTGGCGCAACTTTATTGGCGGACTCGTGTCAAAGACTGCGAGAGATCTCCAGAGGAGTACCGGGGACACACCCGGACCCTGCGGCACAGGACGCGCCCGGTTGATCTGCTGCAAGTTATCTTCTGCCCTCTGCAACCCGTGGTTCTGCCCTTGGCTGAGTTTGGGTTAAAAGCCCGGCCGGAGTGGGCGCACGTGCGTACGTTCAACCCTCCCCCACTTTTTCAAAGAAGGATTGGCTATGAAGACAAAGATTGTAGGAGCGCGGCAACGACTCTTGCCTGCATGCGGCCTGTTGGCGGTGTGCGCATGGGCGGCGGCATGGGCAGGCGCGCAGGCGCCGGTGCGGATTGCGGCAGAGATCAACAGCGCGGAACATACGACGCTGAAAAACTCGCTGCACCCGATGGCGCAGGCGCAGTTTGACGCCGGGCGGCTGGCGGCGGAGACGCGGCTTGGCGGCATTACGCTGACCTTCAACCGGACGGCGGCGCAGGAGGCCGACTTGCAGGCGCTGATGGCCGCGCAGCAGAATCCGGTCTCGGCGCACTATCACCAGTGGCTGACGCCGGAGCAGTTTGCGGCGCGGTTCGGCATGGCCGATGCCGACCTGGCCAAGGTGGAGAGCTGGCTTGAGCAGCAGGGCTTCTCGATCGACCGAGTGGCGCGCAGCAAGAATGCGATCCACTTCTCGGGCACGGCGCGGCAGGTGGAGCGGGCCTTCGCGACGGAGATGCACATTTACAAGATCAACGGGACGCAACATTTTGCTCCATCCACGGCGCTGAGCGTTCCGGCGGCCCTTGCGCCGGCGGTGTTGAGCGTGACCAATCTGGACGATTTTCGGCCTCGCGCGCACGTGATCCTGAGCAAGGACAGCAGGGCGAAGCCGCGATTCACGTCGAGCCAGAGCGGCAATGTTTATTTTGCTCCGGGCGATATTGCCACGGTTTACGACGTGAAGCCGCTGTATAACGCGAGCGTGACGGGGACCGGGCAATCGATCACGCTGGTGGGCCAGTCGGCGATTCAGGTGAGCGATATTGAGGCGTTTCAAAGCGCGGCGGGGCTGACGGTGAAAGATCCGGCGCAGTTCCTGGTGCCGGACTCGGGCACGGCGACGATCAACGGGGTGAACCCACAGCAGGGCGGCGATGAGGCGGAGTCTGACATCGACCTGGAGTGGTCGGGCGCGCTGGCTCCGGGAGCGACGATCAATTTTGTGTACACGGGCAACAATCCGAACTACGGGGCGTTCGACGCGCTGCAGTATGCGATCGACGAGAAGATCGGCACGATCCTCAGCAGCAGCTACGGGGAGTGCGAGGCGGCGCTGAGCGGCGGAACGATGGGATCGGGCGCGCCGATTGAGACCACGCTGGAAGCAGCGCTGGAGCAGGCGACCACACAGGGACAGACGGTGATGGCCGCGGCGGGGGATGAAGGCTCGACCGACTGCTACGGCAATGGATTAAGCACCACGGTGGCGCAGTCGGCTGCCGTGGATTACCCGGCCAGCAGCGCGTATGTGACGGGCATGGGCGGCACGGAGATTTCGTCGGCCAACGCGGCGTACGACGAGTCGGACACAGCGTACTGGGCTGCGCAGTCCTCGTCGGACGTAATCAGTTCGGCGCTCCAGTACATTCCCGAAGTGGCCTGGAACGATGACGCATACGAGGGCGATTTGAGCGCGGGTGGCGGGGGCACGAGCGCGTTGTTCCAGAAGCCGAGCTGGCAGACCGGCGTGGCCGGGCTCTCCAGCAGCGTTACCATGCGCGAGGTGCCGGACCTGGCGCTTTACGCGTCGCTCAGCTTTCCCGGCTTCCTTTATTGCAGCAGCGACACCAGCGCCTGGCAGGGCCAGCAGCAGAGCAGCTGCACGGCGGGCTTTCGCGACTCGGGGAGCGGGCTGCTGACGGTGGCCGGCGGCACCAGCTTTGACGGGCCGATCTTCTCAGGCATCCTGGCGTTGATCAACCAGAAGCAGGGCTACAGCTCCGGGCAGGGGCTGATCAATCCGATGCTGTATACGCTGGCGGCAGATAGCTCGGTTTACGGATCGGCGTTCCACGACATTACCAGCGGGAACAACTATTGCGATGCGGGCTCTCCTTATTGCCCCGGCAACGGCGGCTCGCTGGGGTTTGCCGCGACCGCGGGGTACGATCAGGTGACCGGCCTGGGCTCAGTGGATGCGGCCAACCTGGCTGCCGCATGGCCGGCCAGCGGCGGGCCTTCGACGGCGATCGACACAACCACGACGATCAGCGCATCGAGCAGCGCGCCCAACGTGGGCGTCTCTGACACGTTCACGATCACCGTTGCGCCAGCGACCGGCACGGTGACGCCTACCGGCACGATCACGCTGACGGTGGACAGCAATGCGCCGATTACGGAGACGCTGGGCAGCAACGGAACGTATGTCTATGCGACTTCGTTTTCGACTGCCGGCTCGCATACCATTCTGGCCAGCTACGCGGGTGATGCGACGTTTGCTGGATCGAGCGGAAGCGTGACGGTGAATGTGGCGGTGGTCTCGTCGGGGACGGGCACGATTGCGCTGACGCCGGCGCCGAGCCCGAGCACGCTCACGGTGGCGCAGGGCAGCGCGGGCACGGAGATGCTCTCGGTGACACCGGCGGGCGGGTATACGGGCACGGTCGAGTTGAATGTTGACGCCGGTTCGAACGATACGGCGCTCCAGAACCTGTGCGTTGCGTTCACCAACATGAACAGCGCCGGGCTGGGGACGTTGCCCATTACCGGAGCGGGCGCGCAGACGACGCAGCTGATTCTGGACGCCAATGCGGCAGACTGCGTGAGCAACGGCGCCGCGCGCAAGCCGGGTATGCAGCCGCTGCGCAGGATGCATGCGGGCGCGACGGCGAAGGCGGATCCGAAGAGCGGTGTTCCAGTACCGCTGACGGCGGCGCTGGCCGGGCTGCTGCTGGCAGGGATGCTGGGACGCGGGTCGCGCAAGCTGCGCGGGCTGGCGGGGCTGGTTCTGCTGGCGGCGATTGGACTGGCAACCACGGCGTGCTCGAGTGGGGTGTTCAACAACACTCCGACCAACCCGCCTGCGGGCACCTACACCATGACCGTGACGGCGCAGGACTCGGCGAACGCGAACATTGCGGCGACGCCGGCGACGTTCACGCTGGTGATCACAGCAGCCAAGTAGGACGGAAAGCGGCGGAAGAGGGGCAGGCATCCTGACCGGATGCCTGCCCTTTGCTGCATTTGCACGACTCGCGGCCAGCCACGAATGTGGAGTAGCACAGACCAGAACAGGGCCAGGAATTCTGACTCCGCACGAAAGTGTTCCCAATTGCACTGATCTGATGGTGGGCGATGAGTACGATCTGTGCGTCTCGCTCAAAGTGGAAGTTGGGTCGGCAGGACAGATTGTGGGGCAGCAGACGCACACCGATCGTTTAGAGCAGTTCTCCAATTCATGTGCTCTGTTGAGTTGCGTGCAAGGTGGCTCTTTCTTAAGGAAAAAGCCACTTATCATCGTGCTTTCGGTGTACAGCAATTGGAGAACACCTATAATCTTCCGGCTCCGGTCCGGTGCTTTCCGCGTGCATCAATGCGGGCGTCATCCTGCGTTCACGCCAGGCGGCTATTCTGCGCCCATGAGTTACTCTTCCGGTTTGGCGTTTGCCAAGCGCCTTGTTTCAGCGGGGGTGCTGATGTTGGCGGCAGCGTGGGGCAAGGCTCAGGAAACTGCCGCTGCGCCCATAAGCCTGAGCGTGCATGAGGTCGTGGCGCAGGTCCAGCTCCGCGCCCAGGCGCAGACGCTCGAGCTCAGACGGTACCGGGCGGTGCGCCACTACCAGGTGGACTACCGCAGCTTGTCGGCGCGTATGGACGCGGAGGTGAGCTACGACGCGGTCGAAGGGAAAAGCTTTCGCATTGTTTCGCAGAGCGGATCGCGGCTCCTGTGCGACAAGGTTTTGAAGCGCGCGCTGGAGAGCGAGATAGAAGCCTCGCGCGACCGGGGGCTGACGGCTTTGAGCGAAGCCAACTACCGATTTCAATTGACCGGGAGCGAAACGGTTGCCGGGCGGCCGGCTTACGTTCTGGACGCGCAGCCGGTCACTGCGAGCAAGTTTCTGTTTCGCGGAAAGGTCTGGATCGATGCCGCCGACTTTGCGGTGGTGAAGATGGAGACGGAGCCGGCGCGCAACCCATCGTTCTGGATTTCGCGGACACTGATCCATTATTCGGGCGCAAAGGTGAACGGCTTCTGGCTGCCGCGCGAGGTGCGGACGGAGACCAAAGTGCGGATCGGCGGAACGGCCGTGCTCAGCATCGATTACGGAACGTATCAGGTTGTGCCCGCAACGCTTGAGGCGGCGAACTTCTAGGGCGGTTATCTGTTGCCGATGAGCATGAAGCCGTCGATCGGCGAGCGGCAGACGCTGCCGCCGGTGAGCTTCCAGGTTGAGCCGTCGGCGTAGGTGACGGAGTTGAGCTCGATGGTGGTGACACCGGAGAGGCCGGGGACGGTGACGTCTGCCGCGGCCTCGCGGCCGGGCTGGTTGGGGAACTTCACGTCCATGGTTTTGGCGGAGTCTGCGCCGTCGTGCGCGGGGCTGGTGGCGAGGGTGCGCGCCTTGTCGGCAAAGCCGCGGACGGTGACGTTGGCGGCGACGATCTGGCGGCCCTGGGGACTGGCGGCGGTGAGATGGAGATGCTGGGCGAGGTCCCTGGGGTCGGCGCCGGCGCTAGTCACCTCGCGGCGGAAGGCGGCAGACGATTGGCGGGCGTGGAGCGCGACGGGGCAGCTGTTGGCCAGCAGGTCGACGGCGGCTCGCTGGACTTGCTCAGGGCTGGCTTGCTGGGTGGTCCAGGTGATGGACCCGTCGGCAGCCGGGGAGGATTGTTGGATCAGGACGGTGTTTTGAGTTGTGGAGGAAGGCTGGCTGGGGCGGGCGGTCTGGGCGGCAAGGAGGACGGGTGCGAGTAAGAGGGCAGTGGCGACGGCAGCACGGTGCATGAGGAACCTCCCTTGAGCGGGCGTTGTGCGCGGGCTCGGTGGCTGTTGGACGCGCTTGCACGCGCACGGTAACAGGCTACGCCGGGCCATGCGGCGCGGCAAGGGAAACGCTGATTGGGCGGCGATCCGGCTGGCGCCGGTGCGCCGGGTTTGCTGTGTTACCGTTGCAATACGGCGTCCCTGAACCGGGCTCGACGTGGGTGCCTTTCGGTCCACGGCGCGCAGGTGAGACGACCGTGGGATGGGCCGAGCAATACGATAAGAGAATGCCTCAACAGCCGGAAATGACATCGCCTGCAGTGCCCGCGAACCCGGCTGAACAGCCTGGCACGGGGTTGGTTTCCGCCCAGGCCGACGGTTCCGGGCCTGAGCAAAGTTCCACCACTCCGGCGACGACGCCGCGGACTGCCGCGCTTGTTGACGAGCAGGGACCACACCGGATTCCGCGCTGGCTGGAACGCGCCGAGCTATTTCTCCGCGTGCTGCTGAGGATGTACATCGGGCTGGCAGTTTGCTATGCTCCGTGGTCCAGGATGTTCTGGGACCAGAACCCACTGTTCCTTGAGTTCCCGACGCTTTCAATCTATGCGGCGCACGGCACGGTGCGGGGGCTGGTTTCCGGGTTGGGACTTTTGAATCTGTGGATTGCATTTCACGATGCGATTCACCATGGGACGGATCAGCAATGACGGACGACGGGCAGAGAGCAGGGAACAGCCACCCCATCGAGCAAAGACCGCTCGCCGGGGACCCCGGCAGGGATCAGGGATCAGTACGCGGCGCGCCGGCGCCGCTGGAGCGGGCGCAGCTGGCGTATGAGAATCCAACGTTCCTGAACGGCGCAGACGGGCGGCTCATTCGGATCGTCTCAGAGTATCTGGAGCCGCTGGCGCGGTTTCGCCGCGAGCAGATTCAGGACACGGTGGTTTTCTTTGGCTCGGCGCGGTTCCGCGGCCGTGAAGAGGCCCATCACGCGCTGGAGTTGCTGGACAACACCGGTTCAACGCAGGCCGCACCCAGCCACGAGCAGCCGGCCAGCGTGCCGCAGATTGCGGAGGGGACGGCTACCGACCTGCAGCGCAAGCGAGCCGTGGCCGCCGTGGAGATGGCTCGCTACTACGAGGACGCGCGACGGCTGGCGCAACTGCTGACCGCCTGGGCCATGAAGATTCCCTCGCCGCGCAGCCGGTTTGTGGTTACCTCCGGCGGGGGCCCTGGCATTATGGAAGCGGCCAACCGGGGGGCGTGGGAGGCGGGCGGCAAGACCATCGGGCTAAACATCCGGCTGCCGTTTGAGCAGGCGCCCAACCCCTACATCACGCCCAGCCTGAACTTCGAGTTCCACTACTTCTTCATGCGCAAGCTGTGGTTTGCGTATTTGTCGAAGGCGCTGGTGGTTTTTCCGGGTGGATTCGGCACACTGGACGAGATGTTCGAGATTCTGACGCTGGCGCAGACGCACAAGCTGGCCAAGAAGATCACGGTCGTCATCTACGGGTCAGAGTACTGGAAGAAAGTCTTCAACCTGGATGCGCTGGTGGATACGGGCGCCATTTCGCCGAAGGACATTGAGCTGTTCCAGTTTGCCGATACGCCGGAGCAGGCTTTCGAGATGCTGCGCAAGGGGCTGACGGAGAATTACCTGCTGGATGAAGCGGCGCGGGGCAAGCAGGAGACTGCGGCCGTGGCCGCTGCCGCCGGCAAGGAGCTGATGGCCGGCTGGACGCTGGAAGACTTTCTGGGGCCGGATATGGCGAAGACCAGCATGTAGAGGTGAGGGAGCAGGCCGGGCCGCGAGTATCTGCCGAAAGGGTTGTGCTGCGCCCGTCATATCTTCCCGAAGAGCCGTCCCGCGATCACTCAACGGGCTGCGAAAAGAACACTGAAGGTGAGGGGCGACCACGCCCCTTGCATGGGCTACAGCGCCGACGTTGATTTGAGGGGCTTTATCGGCATGATCCGCCGCGGCGGATCATGCCGATAAAGCCCGTGCATGTTGCGCTCGCGGCGAGTATTTCGGCAGCCTGCCAAGACCGCCAAGAAATCCTAAGCGCACAGATTGGATTCTGCTAGGCTTGATTGCGAAGGAGATAGCGGGCCTGGCCTGCGCTGCCAGACCTGCGCAAAAGTCGAAACGGGCAGCTGCTGAAGCAGTGTGGGATTTTTGAGGCGTTTTCCGGTCTTCATCCCGATTACAGCGGGCCTTCTCGTAACTTGGCTGGTTCCTGCCTCAATTGAAGGGCAATTCGTGTTGTCTTAACCTGGCATTGACGGAAAGGAGCGGATACTGGGTGCAGAAACTCGGAAACCAACGCGGAGAAGGAGCAGACATGGCCCGATCGAGCATCTCGTATCTGTGGCGTGACCCTCATGCGCCACGCGGCTTCCGTACCGGCGTTTCCCTGCACAGCCATACCAATCAGTCGACGGAGACGCTGGACTTTCTGGCCAACTTCGGCAATCAGTATCCGGTGATGCGGCCGCTGCTGTCGCGTATGGAGCGGCGTGCCGAAGCGATGCACGGCATCAAGATCAACTACGCGGCGGCTTACTGGACTCCGCCGATGACGCCGCGGCTGGCGTTCGACCTGGAGCGGACGCAGATTGAGAAGCTCGATCTGGCGGCGATGGTTTCAATCACCGACCATGACACGATCAGCGCGCCCATGCTGCTGCGGACCATCCCCAGCGCGCGGCAGATTCCGGTGTCAGTGGAGTGGAGCGCGCCGTATGGCGATCAGTCATTCCACCTGGGCGTGCATAACCTTCCCAGCGCTCGCGCCGCGGAATGGATGGCGGCGCTGGCTGACTATACCGCGCACCCGAGCGACCGGCGTCTGACGCAGATTCTGGCCGCACTGAATGCCGAGCCCAACGTGCTGGTGGTGTTCAACCATCCGATGTGGGATCTCTACCTGGTGGGCCGCGAGAAGCACGAGTTTCTGGTGAACGAATTTCTGCAGAAGAACGGCGCGTTTCTGCACGCGCTGGAGCTGAACGGACTGCGGCACTGGGCGGAGAATCGGGCGACGCGGCAGTTGGCGGAGAAGTGGCACATGCTGCTGATCTCGGGCGGGGACCGGCACGGTGTGGAACCGAATGCGACGATCAACCTGACCAACGCGACGAGCTTTACGGAGTTCGTGCACGAGATTCGCCGCGAACGGAAGAGCGAGATGCTGTTTATGCCGCAGTATGCGGAGCCGTGGAAGCATCGCATTCTGCAGTCGACGATTGATGCGGTGCGCAACTATCCGGAGTTTCCGCAGGGGTCGCGCAACTGGGACGAGCGGGTGTATCACCCGGACCGGAACGGCGTGGTGCGGCCGCTGAGCGAGGTGTGGCCGGGCGGCAAGGCGCCACGGGCGATGCGCGCAGTGATCGGCGCGGTGCAGCTGATGGGACGCGGGCTGGTCTCGGGCGGGTTGCGCATGGCGTGGAGCGAGACGCACCAGTTGGGGCTGGCGCTGGGCGAGCACGACAGCTAACCACCTGCGGTGGGGCGGACGGCACCTGCGGTGCGGCTGACGCTCGCGGGAGGCTCGCACTGGCTTGGTTGCCTCTGGCCCCTGCGCCAGAAAAAAAGCGCAAGGATGGGGCACGCGCATGGGACCGGGAAGGGGTCGCTGTTTCAGGATTCAGGTTTAAGCGATGAATGCACTCATGCCGCGCGTGGCCTATTTTCCTGATTCATTCCACGAAGTGAACGGCGTGGCGCACACCAGCCGCCACTTTGAGGCGTTTGCGAGAAGGCGTAATCTGCCTTTTCTGTGTGTACGCGCGGGCGATCGCACCCAGGCTGTTCGCGAAGATGAACATGTATGGACGCTGGAACTGCCGCGCGGGTTTCTTTCCTTTGCACTGGAAAAGGATTTGCGCTTCGATCCTGCGTTTCTGCGCCACATTCCGTTAATGGGCGAAGTGCTGGAGCGCTTCCGGCCGGACCTGATCCACATTACCGGGCCGAGCGAGGTGGGGCTGCTGGGCGCGATGCTGGCACATGACATGGGCCTGGCGCTCGCGGCGAGCTGGCATACCAACGTGCACGAATATCTGGCGCGGCGGTCGGACTGGCTGGTGAAGCTGCTGCCACGCCAGGCGCTGGTGACCGAGCAGACGATTGAAGACATGACGCTGGCGGCGGCGGCCAAATTCTATTCGATGGCCGAGGTGCTTTACGCGCCGAATCCGGAGCTGTGCGATGTGCTGAATCGCGCGACGCGCAGGCCTTGCCACCTGATGCCGCGGGGCGTGGATGCGGAGTTGTTCAATCCTGGCAAGCGGCGGCGCACGGCGGGCGACCGCGACCACGTGCTTGGTTTCGTCGGCCGGCTCTCGGTTGAAAAGAATGTGGCGCTGCTGGCGCAGGTGCAGGAAGAGCTGGAAGCGATGGGGCACCGCAGCTTTCGATTTCTCGTCGTCGGCCACGGTGGGGGCGGCGAGGAGGCGTGGCTGCGCGAGCGATTGCCGCGCGCGGAGTTCGCCGGGGTGCTGCGCGGCGAGGAGCTTGCCGCGGCGTATGCGCAGATGGATTTGTTTGTCTTCCCGTCGCACACGGATACGTTTGGCAACGTGGTGCTGGAGGCGCTGGCCTCGGGCGTTCCGGCGATTGTGACACCGGATGGCGGCCCGAAGACGATTGTGCGCGACGGCGTGACTGGGTTGATCGCCGAGGACGCGGATTTTGCGCAGGCGGTGGCGAGCGTGCTGGGCGATCCGGAGAGACATGCGGCGATGCGGATGGCGGCGCGGGCTCATGCGCTGACGATGAGCTGGGATGCGGTGTTTGAGGGAGTCTATGCGGGGTATGAGGCGATGCTGGCGGTGAAAGCGAGATGAACCTGTCATCTCCCGCTCGGGACGACAAGTTTATTTTTTGATGGGGACTTCTGATTTCCGACGCTCTTACTCGAGTTGTACTCGCGGTTTGTCTCTGGGAAGGGGCAGGAGCCCGGGCCCGAAGGCCGGGTTGACTGGGCTCCTATCCAGGGGGTTGAAACCCCCTGCTCCCTCCGAGAATTCTGCTCTATAACGGTAGCACTGGGAGTAGTTATGCCTTGGCGGCTATCTCTTCTATGGCACTTACTAACTTGTCTAACTCATCGAGGCGGGTATAGACGTGGGGAGTTACACGCACCACGTTGATGTTCTCCCAACTAATGCCGACGGTGTGAATCTTGTACTTATCCCAGAGCGCCTGGTAGAGCTGGCCGGGCGTCATGCCGTCGATGGAGATGCCGCAGATGGCGCAGGAGTAGCGCAGGTCGAGCGAGGTGTGCAGCTTGACCTTGGGGATGGACTGCACCTGTTTGGCCCAGTAGTTCTTGAGGAAGCCGATGCGATCCTGCTTGCGCTTGCTGCCGATGCCGAGGTGGAAGTTGATGGCCTCGCCGATGCCCTGCTCAAGGGGAAAGCTACGTGTGCCCAGGTCTTCAAACTTGCGGATGTCTGCTGAATGCGGCTCGCCGTTACAGACCAGCGGCCACAGCTTCTCAATCTTGTCGGCCTTGACCCACATCATTCCGGTGCCTATGGGCGCCGAGAGGAACTTATGCAGGCTGGTTCCGAAGTAATCGCAGTGCAGATCGGGAATTTTGAAATCCATCAGGCCGAAGGAGTGAGCGCCGTCGGTGACTACCTCAATGTTATGCGCGTGGGCCATGTCGGCTATCTTGGCGACGGGCATGGTCTGGCCGACCCAGTTGATCATGTGAGTTACATGGATGATGCGGGTGTTGGGAGTTATGGCCTGCTCATAGGCCTTGACGATGACGTCATCGTCTTCAATGGGAAATTCGAAGCTGATCTGTTTGTAAATGATGCCGTCGCGGAGGGCGCGCTGGCGATAAGCCTCGATCATGTGCGGATAGTCCTGCTTGGTGCCGATGACCTCGTCGCCGGCCTTGAGGGGAAGGCCGAAGATGATGGAGTTGAGCGCCTCGGTGGCATTGCGGTCGACGGCGATCTCTCCCGGTTGGGCGCCGGCCAGGTGGGCGAGCTTTTCGCGCAGCGGCTCGCGGCCCTGATCGAGGATCTGCCACATGAAGTAAGACGGACCTTCGTTGACCAGGTCGAGGTAGCGCTTGACGGCTTCCTGCGCGACGATGGGCGAGGGAGAAACGCCGCCATTGTTGAGGTTGATGATTTCTGTGCTGACGGAATAAGAGCGCTGAATCAGGGACCAGAAGTCCTCGTTCTCTGCCACCTCTGCCGGGCTAAGATGGGCGACGGCGCGCGCGGCGGCGTTGAAGTCCGCGGCGTGGGCTTGACTAAAAAGGCTGCTTGCGGAGAAGGCGCCGGCCAGGGTAGCTGCCTGGCGGAGGAAGGTGCGACGGTCGCTCGACATCATGCTTAGAACTCTAAGCGGTCAGACGCAGGAGGGGCAACGGGAAAATGGTCGGACCAATTTTTGTACTGTCTCGAAAGCTCCTCGCGAAGATTCCGAAATGCAACCGCAGGTCCTTCGACTTCGCTACGCTCAGGATGACAGCTCGTTTCTGATATGAGCGTCTGTGACTGGGCGCTAACTGCGCTTTCCGGTGGTGAGATCGAGCGTGAACGGGGTCTCTTTGTCGGTGATCCTGTTCCAGCGGAGGCCGTGGAGCTTTGCGTCTTCAATGGCGGTGATGGTTACGCCTTCATCGCTGAGTTTCTCCGATTGCCAGGCGTGGCCGTGGGCGCCCCAGGCGAGGATGGCGTGATGGCCGACGAAGAGGAGCAGGCCTTGCGCTGCGAGTGCGCGCACGTCTAGCACAGGGCGGAACGCGATCATGGTGAAGCTTGCAGGATTGGCGGTCGAGATGATGTAGGCGTAGCCGCCGGAGACGGCGCAGAGCTCGCCGGGATTGGGGCAGGACCAGAGGCCGGTGGGCACGAGGGCATCGCGAAAGCCGAGAGCGCAGGTGGCGAGGAACTCCTTCGCGGAGGGCGAACGTTTTGTTGGCAGAGGCCGGATGAGGACTTCGAGTGCGCCGCGATCGACTTCTTCAGCATCGCGTGGGTAGGTGAAGTGGCGCGGCGGCAGAATGAGGGGGCGCGCGGCGAGGATTTCTGCCTGCCAGTTGTGCGGGAAGGCGAAATCGACGATGGGCGCTGGCTTATCCTCCTTCACGGCTGGGCCTGGTAGTTGAGGATCCAGCGCTGCTGCTCGTCGGTGTCGGGGACGGGGCAGCCGCGGGCGGCTTCAATGGCGAGCAGAGCGTCGGCCGGCTCCCAGCCCAGGTGGATGAGTGTGCAGGCGGCGGTGACGGTGGCGCGGCCGATGCTTCCCCAGCAGTGGATGCCGAGGCGCTGGCCGCTGCGCACACGCTCGGCAAGGTCACTGATGAACCTGCGGAAGGCCTGGGTGTCGGAGGGCAGCTCGTGGTCGGGGATGGGGTGGTGGAGAAACTGCATGCCGACGCGGCGGGCGAGCGGGCCCTCGTCTTGAAGCTCGAGCATTTTTACCTGTTCGCGGCTGAGCAGGGAGACCAGCGTGTCGATGCCGGCGCGGTGCAGGTTGAGCATTTCGTTGTGCAGATGGCGGCCGCCGGACGGGCAGAGGACGATGGCCATTTCGAAGGATGCGCGTTGCGCCGCCGGCGCATGGGGCGCGGACGGACCGGGGGCGGACGCACGGGGGGCGGGGATGTCGATCCAATAAACGCCGTTCACGCTGGCTCAGGCTCCGACGAACTGCTGGATGCGGTCGAGGACGGTGGGGATGGCCAGGCCCATGGCGGAGCCCTCTTCAATGAGCGGGATGACCTTGTCGAACTCGGGGCCCGAGTGGGAGCCGGTGATGGCGATGCGGATGGGATGGAAAAGCTCCTTGCCTTTGACGCCGGTGGCGGTCTTGACTTCGTCGATCCAGGTCTTGAACTGCTCGGCGGTGACCTGGCCGGTGTGGGTGCGGACGCGGGAGGTGAGCTCGCTGAGCACGGTGCGCGCGCTGTCGGCGGCAAGAATGGCGGCGTTCTCGGGCTCGGCGTGGGCGGCGTCGGGATCGAAGCCGAAGATGAACGAGGAGACGACGGGCAGCTGGGCGAGGTTGTCGACCTTGGGCAGAAAAACGGCGAGCAGGCGGCTGAACCAGGCCTTACGCTGGGCGATCTGCTGCGGCGAAGGGATGTCGAGATGGATGGGCGGGTCGAGACTGGCGAGCAGGTCGAGGGTCTCCGACGTGTAGAGCTCGGAGGAGGTCCAGAGCGGGAAGACGCCGGGTTTTTGCAGGCAGAACTGGCGCTCGGCCAGCTTGGCGACGCGCTCCGGGTCGGCCAGCTTGAGGTAGTGGCGATTGAGCCAGTTGAGCTTGTCGAAGTCGAAGACGGCGGGCGAAGGGGTGACGCGCTCGAGCGAGAAGATGGGCACGAGCTCGGCCAGGGTGAAGGTCTCGGTTTTGCCGTCCTCCGCGCCCCAGCCGAGCAGGGCGAGGTAGTTGGCCAGCGCCTCGGGCAGATAGCCCATCTGGCGGAAGGTGGCGATGGAGGTTGCGCCGTGGCGCTTGGAGAGCCGCTCGCGGTCTGCGCCGAGGATGGTGGACAGATGCGCGAACTCGGGCACCGGCCAGCCGAAGGCCTGGTAAATGGCCACCTGCTTGGGGGTATTGGAGATGTGGTCGTCGCCGCGGATGACATGGGTGATGCCCATGAGGGCGTCGTCGATGGTGACAACGTAGTTATAGACGGGCACGCCGGCGGAGACGCCGCTGGCGGAGCGGACCAGGACGGGGTCGCTGACGGACTCGGCGGCAAACTCAACCGGGCCGCGGACGATGTCGTGAAAGCGGAGGGGGTGGTTCTCGATCTTGAGGCGTACGGCGAAGTGCTTGCCGGCGGCGAGGTTGCTGTCGATTTCGGCCTGGGAGAGATTGCGGCAGCGGCCGGAATAGATCTGCGGAGCGTGGGCTGCGGCGGCCTGGGTGCGCTCGGCTTCGAGCTCATCAGGAGAGCAGAAGCAGCGGTAGGCTTTGCCCTCGGCGAGCAGGCGCTCGGTGTGCTGGGCATAGATGTGGAGGCGCTCGGACTGCCGATACGGGCCGTGGTCGCCGGTGTCGGGCTCGTCGATGGCGCCGGGGCCGCCGTCCCAGTCGAGGCCGAGCCAGTGCAGGTCTTCAATGAGCTGGGTTTCAAAACGGGCTTCACTGCGCTCGAGATCGGTGTCTTCAATGCGCAGCAGGAAGAGGCCTCCGGTGCGGCGCGCGAAGAGCCAGTTGTAGAGGGCGGTGCGCGCGTTGCCGACATGGAGCAGGCCGGTGGGCGAAGGCGCAAACCGGACGCGGGGAATGGGGTTGGTCATGGCAGACAACATGATAGACGGTGATTGTGAGAGTTTGCACAGGCTGGCGAGCTGAGTTGGGGTGCGGGAGGCAGATTGAGGGCGTGAGCAGAGTCATATTCAACGCCATTCTTGTAAGGAATAGAAGTAAAGAATAGAATCTTTACCAACAGTGAGGTGTTTTTCAATGCCGCCAACAAGCACGGTCAGCAGCAAGGGGCAGGTAACTGTGCCGATCGAGGTTCGTCATCGGCTTGGTTTGAAACAGGGAGATAAGGTGGAGTTTGTGTTTGAGGATGGGCGGACTGTGTTGCGGCCGGCACGGGTGGAGGAGAATCCGTTTGCGGCGTATGTGGGGATACTGCCGGCGTTCTCTTCGCTGGAGGAGATCAATGCATGGATACGCGATCTCCGCGATGACGATCCCCCGGTCATGAAGCCCGGGCACGAGGACGGGAAGTGAGAACGGCCATTGATTCGAACGTCTTTTCAGCGATCTGGACCGGGGAGTCGACGGTACCCCGGTTACTGGCGCTGCTGGCGGAGGCCAGGCAGGAGGGAGCGCTGCTTATCGCGCCGTTTGTGTTTTCGGAGCTGTTCGCTTACCCGGGTATGAGCGAGAATCTGATTCGCGGGTTTCTCGATGCGACTGGGGTCGCGGTTGATGTGCGGCTTGATCCGCGCGTCTGGTCCGAGTCTGGGATGCGTTTTGCGCGGTACGCGGCTCGACGCAGGCAATCTTTCGAGGAAGGTCCACGGCGGTTGCTGGCGGATTTCCTGATTGGCGCGCATGCGTTGGTGCAGGCTGACCGGCTGCTGACGCTGGACCCCAAGGTCTACGAGCGGGACTTTCCGGAAGTGCGGTTGATGTAGTCCCGTGGCTTTTCAATATGGCCCGGCGAGTTCCTGAACCTGGCGAACAAACCCTTAAGAAAAGTGCTCCCAGCCCTGCGCTTTGAGGCGCTGCGGGCCATCCTGCATGAGGAGCGTGATGAGCGGGCGGCTGGGGCGCGCGGGCACCATGCGGCCGATGCGGGTGATGGGGACGCCGGCGATTCTTTTGGGGATTCGGGTTGATGGGGCGGCAGTGAACAGCAGCTCGTAGTCGTCGCCGCCGTGCAGGGCGCAGTGCAGGCTTGCTCCGGGATGGATGGGGAGGAGGGCCGGGTCGATCTGGGCGGCGACGCGGGACTCTTCGCAGAGATGGGTGAGGTCGGTGGAGAGGCCATCGCTCAAATCGATGGCGGACGAGGCCAGCTTGCGGAGGGCGACGCCCTGGGCGAGGCGCGGGTGGGGATCGAGATGGCGGGCCAGCAGCTGGCTTAGGCCCTTGGGAATGCGGGCGGGGTTGAGGCCGGTGGTGCTGGGCTTGCTTTGTTTGGCGAGGCGGTCGAAGTGGGGGAGTGCGGCGGCTCCTCCGCCGATGGAGCCGGTGACGTAAAGCAGGTGGCCGGCTCGGGCGGTGGAGCGGAGCAGGGCTTTGCCGGCGGGAACTGCCCCGATGAGGACGATGTCGGCCAGCGGGATGGGGGTCTCGGAGAGGTCGCCGCCGGCCAGCGGGGTTTTGTGGGTTGCGGCGAGGGCGAGCAGGCCGTTGAGGAAACGCGCGGCCCAGCTTGATTCCCAGCGTCCGCGGGGATTGGCGAGCTGGCGGGGCAGGCCGAGGGAGAGAAAGGCGGCGACGGGCTGAGCGCCCATGGCGGCCAGGTCGCTGAGGCCACGGGCGAGGGCGCGATGGCCGGCCTGCTCCGGGGTGTGCCAGTCGAGGCGGAAGTGGCGGCCGCAGACGGTCAGGTCAGTGGTGATGGCGAGTTCATGACCGCGCGGAGGGCGCAGCAGGGCGCAGTCGTCGCCGATGCCGAGGCGGAGGGCGCGGGCCGAGCCGACAGCGCGGCTGCGGATGTGGCGGAGGATGGCCAGTTCGCCACGCTGGTGCTTGCCGGCGGGTTGCGCGGTCATTGGACTAAGGATAGGGCAGCGGGGTGGCTATGCCCAACTGCAGGATGGCCTTTGGTTGCCGCCCCTCGGCGCCTGGCCCGGAAAAATCGGCTCTCGGCGCGGCGCCTGGGGAGGTTCTACACCTTGCCAAGGATCTCGGTGCGGTACTTCGGGGTAATCGCCGCCACTTTCTTCAGGAATTCAACCTGCTGCTCGCCGTCGAGCCGGGGCGGCGGAGTGGTGCGCATGGGCAGGGGCACGCCGACTTCGAGGAAGAACGCATCGTTCCCGGCTGGAGAACAGATGCAGATCATGCGGACTGGATGGGAGGATGCATTCTGGAACTGGTGTGGAGCGTTGGAGGGAACATTGACCGTATCGCCGGCACGCAGGGTGGACGTGTGGCCCCGGAATGTTACCTCGATTTCGCCTTCGAGCAGGATGAAGGTTTCTTCGAAGTCGTGACGATGCGGAGGCGGCCCGCCCCCTGGCGGCACGTGCATGTCGATCACGCAGAATTGGCCGTTTGTGTCTTTTCCTGCGACGGTGATGGTATAGGTGGCTCCGACCAGCCCGATGTGGGGAGCTGCATGGCTGTCTGCCTGAGCAAAGGCGAGTGCGCGGGCGAGATCGTCGGGAGGCAGGAGCGAGGTTTTGCTGGTTGCTTCGGGCATGGGATTTCTCCTTGAAGTTGCGGGGGCCGGATTTGCGGGTTGCCGGTTATTGAACGATCTTACGGTCGACAGGAGCGGTCAGTGGCTTTCCCGTCAGAGGGCATGGATCAACAGGAGGCCGAGGACCAGCATCACCGCGCAGGTTACGCCATGAACCGAGAATGCTTTCGACCGGGAACCGCCCGACCCCAGAACGACTGACATGTCGCCCATAGGGATGAGGGCAAAGGCGAGCAGAGCCAAGCCGACCGACCGGGAGTCCGCGCCGAGCATCATGGTGAAGACGACCAATCCGGACGCGATGTCGCGAACCCCTTTGAGGCGCAGCCAGGCACGGGTGTCGGGGTCGGCGGCAGGGGGCTTGAGGCCGAACGAGGCAGCGATCCGCTGCGGGGCGAGGAGGTAGAAGCAGCCGATCGTGACGATCGACACGGCGATGAGGGCGGCGAGGGCGAGCGGTATGGCAGTGAGCATGGAGTATCTCCTTGGTAGAAAATCTAGCAACGCTATAAATGATGCAGGGCCCTGGCGGCATGATGCAAGAAGAATCGCAAAAAGGAGTTCTTGCCATCGACCTGGGCCTTCGTTTGAGCAGCGCTATACTTTCTATCAATGGTACATACACTGGCGGCAAAACGAATTGCGGAACGAAAACTGCGCGACAGGCAGGCCCGCAGGGCGCAGATTATCGGTGCGGCGCGGCGCATCGCGGACCTTGAAGGGTGGTCGAACGTAACGGTTCGGCGGCTCTCGGATGAAATTTCATACAGCCAGCCTGTCTTGTACGCTCATTTTGGCAGCCGGGAAGGGATTCTCGAAGCGGTTGCGATCGAGGGTTTCCGCGAACTGGGCCTGGCGCTGGAGAAGGCACGGAAGCGGGCCAGGAGCGGAAAGGCGCTGGAAGCGGTCGCGGCAGTCTACCTGGAGTTCGCCGCGTCATCACCGGCGCTGTTTGAAGTGATGTTCCTGCACAGCTTGATTGTCCCATTCGATGACGCGGCCACGCCGCAAGAGCTGCAATTCGCGTTTGCCCAGCTTCGGGAGTTGTTTCCGGGGCAGGGTTCGAGGGCGGAGGTTTTATCGGAGCTGTTCTGGGCGAGCCTGCACGGTATTGCCGAGCTGACAAGAACCAAGCGACTTCCGCGCAGTCGCCAGAAAGAGCGCGTGAAGGTGCTTGTGGATCTCTTCACTTTCCCAAGATGAAACTGCAGCGGGCTACCACGGGCAGGCCCAATTCCGGGAAATGCCCAGATCATGGGGCAGATTGGGGTACGGTTGTAATCATTTGGTGGGATTTGCCGATATAGTCCTGAGCCGGATAATTCAGTTACCGGGCAGAATTTCCACCGCGATTTCGTTGACCTTGCCCAAGCCGCTTTGGTAACCTTGACGAACGTTACGAATCAGGTTCCCCCCTCGGGGGAGTATTTCCACTGCGGAGCAAAACACGCTCTGCTGCCATGCGCTTGGAATAAGTACACGGCGAGTTGCGGCCCTGCGGGTTGCAGGGATGAAGGGCGAAGATGCTACGCAAGCGCTATTACATTCTTTTCGTGGCCCGGGACGAAGACGGGCGCGTCCGTAAAATCCCACTGCCGCTGCACTATGCGTACGGCTTTGTTGCCGCCGCGCTGGTGGGCGCGTTCACGATTGTGGGCCTTGCCGGCTCCTATACGCGCATGCTGCTGAAGACGGAGAGCTACAACCAGGTTCGCCTGGACCGCGAGAACCTGCGCAAGGATTACAAGCAGATGGCGCAGATTGCGCATGACCGCGATGTGCAGGTGGCATCGCTGGGCGCGCTGGCCAATGAAGTGGCCTCCCTTTACGGGCTGAAGCAGAACAAGATGAGCAAGACGGCTGCGGTGGCCAAGGCGGCAGCTGCACCGACGCCGGCCACGCTGACAGTAGCGGACGATGTGAATCAGCAGCAGGTCAAGCTTTCTTTCGATCAGTTTTATGCGTTGCGGGGCCAGGCGCTGAGCGGGCAGGTTTCGCGGGCGCTCGAAGGCGGGCTGACGCCGAGCTTTACGGGAGACTGGACGCAACTGGCCGATGCGCCGTCGTTATGGCCGGTTGAGGGCCGCGTGGGTTCAAGCTTTGGCGAGCGCGAAGATCCGTTCAACGGCGAAGGCAAGTTTCACTCGGGGGTGGATATCGAGGCTCCGTATGGCACTCCGGTGCGCGCGGCGGCGGACGGCGAGGCGACCGGCGAATCGATGGGCGCGGGCTACGGACGGCAGGTGGTGCTGAACCACGGCCACGGCTATGTGACGGTTTATGGGCATCTTTCTTCCGTTGCCGTGCTGGCCGGCCAGCACGTGACGCGCGGACAGGTGATCGGCTATGTGGGTCAGTCGGGCCGCGCGACCGGGCCGCATCTGCACTATGAGGTGCGCGTGAACAACACGCCGGTGAATCCGCACAAGTATATGCACACGACCTATGCCCAGATGGCCAATCTGGACGCGAACGCGAGCGCGGGTTCGCTCTAAGACCTTGCCACAGGAACAAACAAGCGGCTTCCCGATTTCGGGGAGCCGCTTTTGTATTTTGGGGGGGATTATGGCGCGTTGACGGCGCAGCCATCGAGAGTGAAGTCCATCTCGACGACGCTGGGCAGCGTGACGGCGATGGAGGTGGGAATCTGGACTCCGGCGACGGGCTGGTATTTGAAGGCGATGTGCATCTGGCGGGCGTCGGTGGCGGGCGCGCCGGCGGGCTGGAGGAACGCGTCGAAGCTGCTGACCAGCAGGCCCTGGGGGCCGGGCTCGAAGGCGGGCGCAAGGCTGGCCGTGGAGCCGGCGTCGACGAGTCTGTAGTGGACGAGCAGCAGCTTCTGGTCGAAGTCTTCACTGACGGAATGCGCTTGCGACGCGGCCGGCTTGTCTTTTGAAGCGGCGGGTTTGGAGCGCACCAGGTAACCGGAGCCGGTTTGCTGCACGTCCATGGCGTCATCGCTGAGGGACTCGGCAAGGGAGCCATCGACGAGAGGAGTCCAGAGCTTGAGGACGCCGTCGAGCGTGCTGTCGATGCTGCGATGGGCGTGGTCGAGCATGTCGACTGTCTCCTGGGTACGCGGGATTGCGCTGTCGGGCGGCTGCCAGTCGAGCGTTGAGTCGCCCTGGAGGCGGGCATGGAGGGTGATGCGGACGGCCTGGAGCAGCACGGCCTTGGCGGCGTCGGCGTCCTGGGGTGCGCCATTGCGGGCCGAGGCGATGATCTTCTGCCAATCGGGATGGACCTGGCAGGTGAAGCTGCGCAGGCCGGTTTTAAGGGCGGAGCTATAGAGCGCTGTGGCGCGGGCCATGAGGGCGTCGTTGAGGCTGGCGGAGGCGGCGGTTTGCGGCGCGGTGGGCGACGGCTGTTGAGCGCGGGCGAGCGGGCAGCCGAGAGCGAGCAGAACGGCGGCGGCGCGGGCTGGGGGAGCAAAGAGGAGCTTGTTCATGCGGGGGCCTGCCTTCTGAGAGCATTGTCGCCAGTGCGGGCGGGGTTGGGCAAGGCGGAATGCGGCCGAGGGCTTTGGGCGGGGCGAGGGGTTAAGATTCTTTTCTAGAACCTGGATCGGAATCTGGTGTTCGACGAGCGGACGCGCTTTTCGCTCAATCGAGGGCGCAAGGCAGAGGTGGGTGTCAGTCGGCGGCGGCTTGTCATCAATGCTCCTTCCCTCGGCGGCTAAAGCCGGGAATCCAGATTGGGGCTCATGTACGGGCTAAAGCCCGTACCCTTCAAGGCGCGAAGCGTGGCCAGGCTCTGAGAGGTGCGGTGAGATGGAGACGCAAAGAACAGCGGACGGAGCGGAGGTTGCGACGGAGCAGGCGGCTGGCCGGCTGGGGATCGCCTACCTGCGTCGCTACTGGGAGCGGAGCCGGCAGAACTTCAAGCAGCCCGCGGCGTCTCCGAACAGGGACCGCGGGGAGTGGGATCTGGACAACACGCTGCTCTCCGGGCTGGGGCTGAATCTGCTGGAGACGGGGCGGTTTCTGCATTCGGCGGAGAACACGGACCTGGATGCGTTCGAGCGCTGGATTCTGGAGGTCAACGGCGGAGCGATTGAAGAGGCTCGGCTGACGCGGCTGCGCGATGCGCTGGCGGGGAAGACGGTGGCTTCTGCTGCGGGCTCGATTGACGATGTGCCGGGATTGACGGCGGAGGAACTGGCCTTCTGGGATGAGCACGGGTACCTGGTGGTTCACGATGCGGTTGACGCTGTGAACCGCGATGCGGCGGCGGCGGCCATCCATGCGTTTCTTGAGACCGAGCGGGACGATCCGGAGACGTGGTACGGCAACAAGTTCGGCAAGACGATCTGGGTTCCGCTGCTGCATCATCCAGCGTTTGTGGCCAACCGGCAGGCGCCGCGGCTGGTGAAGGCGTTTGCGCAGTTGTGGGGGCGCGAGGACTTGTGGCCGACGGTGGACCAGGGCGGGTTCAATCCGCCGGAGCGGCCGGGGTGGACGTTTCCGGGGCCGCATGTGCACTGGGACTGCTCGCTGGCCGAGCCGCACTGCTTTGGCGTTGCGGGGATCTTGTACCTGACGGACACGCCGGCGGAGCAGGGGGCGTTCAGCTGCATTCCGGGATTTCATCGCACGCTGAGCACGTGGCTCGCGGCGCTGCCGGCGGGGGCCGATCCGCGCGAGGTGATCCGGCACGACAACCGACTCAAACCGATTGCGGGGAAGGCGGGCGACCTGGTGCTGTGGCATCAGTCGCTGCCGCATGCGAGCAGCCCAAATCGGGGAACGAAACCACGGGTGGCGCAGTACATTACGCTGCGGCCCACTCGCTGGGCGTATACGGCAGAGTGGAAATGAGGCCACCTGCGGTGGGGTTCGCCGCGGCGAACTCGCGGGGTGCTCGCTTGGGAGTTGTGCTCGCCCCGGTCTCATCCGCCGCGGCGGACGAGACCGGGGGCACCCGGTGTTGGCTTGTGCAGGGGCTGAAGCCCAACCATTATTTCTTGCCTCTTACGGCACGATCCGCCGCGGCGGATCGTGCCCTGACACTTCTTGCCTCTGCCGATGACCTTTTTGCAGCTTCTTAAGCTGGAAGTCAAAATTCCGGGCTCAACGTACGGGCTAAAGCCCGTACCCTTCACTTGCCGGTGTAGGTGACGTGCCAGATGGACTTGGAGCCGTCGTCGGAGACGAAGAGGCTTCCGTCAGCGGCTTGCGCTACGCCCACGGGGCGGCCCCAGACGCTGCCGTCCGGAGTGACGAAGCCGGTGAGGAAGTCCTCATACTCGCCGGTGGCGTGGCCGTCTTTCATGGGCAGGCGGACGACCTCATAGCCGGCGCGCTGGGCGCGGTTCCAGGAGCCGTGCTCGGCGGCAAAGCCGTCGCCTTTGAACTCGGCGGGGAACTGGGAGCCGGTGTAGAAGAACAGTTCCAGCGAGGCGAAGTGCGGGTTGAGCAGGATGTCGGGGGTGATGACCTTGGCCTGCAGCTCGGGATGGCGGCCCATGTGGCGCGGATCCTGCAATCCGCCGGAGGGGCCGTGGTAGTAGAACCATGGCCAGCCGTAGAAGCCGCCTTCCTGGACGTGGGTGATGTAGTCGGGGACCAGGTTGTTGCCCAGGCCGTCGCGCTCGTTGGTGGAGCACCAGAGCTCGCCGGTGGTGGGGTTAATGGCCTCACCAACGCAGTTGCGGATGCCGGAGGCGTAGACCTTGACGAAGCTGCCGGTGGGCGTGAACTCGAGCACATCGGCACGGTGGTACTCCTCGGGGTGGGTGTCGGAGTCGTCGACGTTGGAGTGGGAGCCGACGGAGGCGAAGAGCTTGCTCCCGTCCGGCGAGAAGATCAGATCGCGGGTCCAGTGACCGCCGCCGCGGAGGCGTCCGCCGCCGGGCAGGTCGACGATGTTCTCCTGCGGGCCGCGGGCGACGAGGTCGCCGCTCCGGTAGGGGAAGCGGACGATCTCATCCGTATCGCCGATGAAGACGTATTGGGGATTGGGACCGCTGGGATAAAAGGCGATGCCGAAGGGCTGGTGCAGGCCGGTGGCGAAGACCGAGGTCTGCTGCGGCTTGCCGTCGAGGCCCACGCCGCGAAAGACCTTGATCTTGCCGGTTTCGCTTTCGGCCAGGAACAGGTCGCCGTTGGGCGCGACGCGGAGCAGGCGGGGGCTATCGAGGCCGGTCGAGTAGAGTTCGACTTTGAAGCCCTGGGGGGCGATGGGCCAGGCGTTTGCCGGCCGGGCAACGACGGTGGGGCCGTTGTCGACGGATTGGTCGGGCGCGGGGGCGGGCAGGTCGGCCCAGGTGAGGTGACGGCGGGTGCCGGGCGACTCGTGCAGCGCGTCGGTGAAGGCGGCCTGGCCGGTGAGGACGGGGTGAGCGGAGGTTGCGTTGGCTGCGGGCGGGGCGGACTCGGCGCCGAGAGCAGGAAGAAGGGCAAGGGTGCAGGCAACGACAGAGAGCTTGAGCAAAGGGACAACAGGGAACCGGCTCATGGGACCTCGCAAGGGGGTTGGTTGGTGGATTAGGGACTAAGCTCGAACGAAATCAGTGTAACGGGAGTACGGGCGCGAGCGCTCTTCTATTTGGATGCAGGAGGGGACGGCTGGGAAGCAGGTGTGTCTGGATTTTCATCTTTGGTGAGATCGGCAATCAGGGCCGGTGAAACTGTGGCGGTAACCACGACGCGATTGCGCTTCTGCGCGACTCCGGCGGTCTGGAGCACCTGGCGGAGGCCGTTGTTGGCGGGGTTGACGCCGAGCGGCGCGGAGAAGCCGCGGGCCATGGTGAGCAGGGTGTTGAGCGAAGCGGCCTGGCTGGCGGCGATATCGTCTGTCGCGGCGATTTCTTCCACCTTGACATTGAGCGCGCCGCCGAGCGAGAGCGCGGGCGCGACACTGGCGACGAGGGTGGAGTCGTCTTCAAACGGCAGAGAGAAACCGAAGACGTGGATGGCGCCGCTCTCGGAAAGAGGCAGGGCAATCTGGCCGACGCCCCAGGCGATGGCCAGCAGCGGCACCTCGTGGTAGTGCTGGGCGAGCAGCGTGGAGCCGGCAAAGGGCAGCGCGGCGGAGCGATGGCGGTCGAGGATGGAGTGGATCATCTCCGGGGTGGGGTAGTTGGAGACGGCGATCATGTCGTAGCCGATCTGGGCGACGCGGACGGTGCGGCCTTCAGAGGGCAGGGAGTAGACGGTGTGTCCGGCGTAGGACTCGCGGGCGGTGGAGATGGTGTCGAGCCAGGTGTTGAGGCGCTTGCCGGTGAGGTTGCCGACCAGGACCATGGAGAAGGCGACGGGGCCGTTGGGGCCTTTGGGGTCGGGCATGCGGTGCAGGGCGATGGCGACCTGGTCGAGGTCCTGCTCCCAGTCGACGCCGGTTGCGTCAACAAACTGCTGGTACTCGGGCGCGCGGGTGGGCGGCTTGAGCTTCATGCGCATGAAGACTCGGACCGGCTTGATGTTGAAGTAGAGGATGCCGTCGGACTCGGGGAGCAGGCGCGCGGCCTCGGGCGGGGCCTTGGAGCGGAGGAAGACGGCCACGGCGAGGAAGACAAGGACGGCGGCGAGTATCCAGAGCGTTCTGCGGGTGCGTCTGTGCATAGCCCTCAGGAATACCGTATCACCCCGGCTGCCGGGCGGCGTATGGGCGGGGGTTTCAAGCTCGTTGAGAGCTTCATCGAGCCGGGGGCCTTACCGGCAAGAACGCGAAGTGTCAGGGCACGATCCGCCGCGGCGGATCGTGCCGTCCAGGGGCGCTGAATGCTGGGCTTCAGCCCCTGCGCGTTTTCGCTTCTTCAAACATGCCGACCCGTACGGGTATTCTTCCGGCGAGCTTGCCAGACCGGCCTTCACGGGGTTGTTCGCGATGTACTGCCGGTGGTGCTGGAAGCTGGCCTCGTCCGTGACGCGCACGTTGGAGAATCCGCGCTGCCAGATTTCGCCGTGGAAGCTCAGTTCCTTGTTTGCCCGGAACGAAAATCGACCTTTGATTAGCTGCACTGCCTTTTCAAGGCTCACCTCCTCCGGAATCGTCAGCAGGATGTGAACGTGATTGGGCGTGATCGCGAAGTCGTGAATTGTCGCCTCTCCGGAGCGCATGGTCGAGCGGAGGATATCGATGAGCAGGGCCGTCATGCGGTCGGTCTGGAAGAGCGATCGGCCGCCAGCGGTGCGGGTGGTCACGAAGAATGTTCGCGGTGACCCGGTGGCGTCGCTCGGGTTCGATGGCCGGGAGGGTTTTGACATCGCAGGGGCTGAAGCCCATCCCTTTTTCTGGCGCGATTTGGCACGACTGAACAGGCTGCGGAAAATGCCAGTCTTGAGTCAATTACCCCAGAAATCATCCCCCCAGGGGCTAAAGCCCAGTGTTTGTTGTGTGCCGTTAACGGCACGGCTGAAGCCATGCCCTGACACTTCTTGCCTCTTCCGAGGAGTTCTTCCGCTGCCTGTGAAGTCGTGCCCTGGCACTTCGTGCTGCTTGCGGCCAGTTGATCGAGCGGCGGGCGAATGCTGTGCCCGGATACGGCAGCGTGGGCGGTTTAATTCGGCGACGACGGCGCGGGAGCCGAAATTACCGCCATGATCGTCAGAACGGGAGAAGGTGTTCGGTCATTTGCCCGTTTCGATGTATTCCTTCAAGTGCTTAGCGCAGGCCTCGGCTATAGATTGTTGGCCGCGCGCGCCAAAAGTGCCAAAAAGCAGGGCGCCGTGGCTGCTCTTATGGACCTCATAAGCCCAGATCACATCCTTCGTTTTCGCGTCGATCAGCATAATGCTTGCCTCCAGTCCTCGCGTTGAACTACCGGCCGAACCGTAGCTGGCATTTCCGCCCGCTCTGTTCCAGTTTGCTGCGCCCCCGGAACCGAATACGAAGCCTTGCCATTCGGTGTTTGTCGACACGACAAAGAACTGTGCAGAGCCTTTGTCGAGAGTAAGGGTGACAGGCACTTTCTTTTCACGCACAGCTGCTGCGAAATAGGTTTCAAACCCGCCCATCGGAGCAATCACGACACGTGACCCGGCAGAAATGGGGCGTGACCCAGTGGCGGTTCCCGGCTCCGGAGCGTCCGTCGTCGCTGGGACGGTCGCGACTAGTGCAGGCTGAGTAGGCTCCGCAACTGGCCCGGCTGTTGCACCTCGGCTTAGGATGGTGCTGACGACCTTGTCGCTTACGCCTGCCGCCTTCAGGGCAATCAATCCGTCGGTCGATGTGTCGTAGGCTCCTGGGCAAGCGTTGATGGTGGAGACGATCAAATCGTCGGAGAGGCCAGCTTTGACCAGCTTGACAATAGCTTCGTTGTTGAGTGTCTGTTGGGCCGTGAGCACGGAGCAGATTGCCATCAAGAAAAAGGCGAGTAGGGCATTGCGCATGCAGCTTCTCCTTAACTTTCGAAAGCTCAAAATCTCCATTGGGGAGGACTGTTCATCATCCGCTTGGGCGTCGGATTTCGCAAGGGGTTTGTTTGCGGGGAGAAGGAGACAGGGCGAGGCGATCCGGGCCTGAAGGCCGTGGATTTTGGGGATTCGATTCAGTGGCCTGAAGGCCACTGCTCCCTCCGTTTGCGCTTCAATCCCTTCCGTTGGGGACGCGAAAAAATGCGGCACGGGCGCATAAGCAAACCGGCCGGAGTCTATGGGGACTGCGGCCGATTGTCTGCGTCGTGTGGGATGACGCGGTTATTGTGCGGCGGCTTTGACGCGGTCGCCGGTTTGGAAGCCGGAGCCGGAGACGGGAGAGCAAACGGCGGAGGTGTCGTCGACGTCGGTGGCTTTGACGATGCCGATGGAGCTGGTCATGCGGCGGATGACGGCGCCGGTGGTGGGGTCCTTGATCTCCTTGGTGACGCGGACCACTTCAAGCAGGTCGCCGACGTTGACGCCGGCCTGTTTGCCGACGTTGAGGACGATCTGCCCGCCATCGACGGCGGCCACCAATCCGTCGATGACGACGGTGCGGACCTCGACCTTGGGCGCGTTGGAGACGACATCGGCGGTGAGCTTGTCGACGGCGGTCTTGGTGGCTTCGCCGATGATGGTGGACTGGAAGTCGCTGGAGCCGAAGTCGACGTTGCCGTTGCCCGAGCCCCAGTTGTGTCCGCCGCCGCCGAGCAGCGAGGTGGAGGAGCGGGAAGAGGTGCCGGCGCCTTCAGCCACGGCCATGATCTCTCCGGTATCGACGTTGATGATGCGGGCGGTGATGCCGACGTTGGCCTTGGAGTTGGAGTGGCCAACGCCGCCCAGGCCGAAGCCGCCCCAGGTGCCGCCGCCGCCGCCGATGCCCACCTTCTTGGTCTCATTGCCGAACTGGGTGATGGAGCCGACGATGATGGCGTCGACCCCGAGCAGCTTGCCCAGCTTGGCGGCGCTGGTTGGATCGGCGCGCTGGGAGTTGGAGAAGTTCTGCTCGGTCATGATCTTGTCGAGGGCCTTGCGCTCGATGATGGAAAAGGTGCCGTCTTTGACGAGGCCGGTGACGAGCAGATCGGTGATGCCCTTGCCGATATCGACATTGCTGCCAAACATGGCCTGGGAGTAGGTCTGGACGGTGGCATAGTCGAAGTCGAGCACGGCGATGCGGGGCCTGCGTGGGGGAGCCTGTGCGCCGGCGGGCCGGGGCAGGAGGCCCGCGGCCAGAACCAGGCCCATGAGGAAGGGAACAAGAAATCGGGTGCTTCGCATGAATCACCTTTGGATATGGATTTGAGGGACGCAGACAGGGTTTAATGTTCCGGGCGCGCTGTCAAGACAAATCCTTCGCAGAGGCGGCGGGAAGGCATGTTTCCCCTCCCCGGCGAGGCTTGGCAGTGGCTCGGGCGGGGCGGTTTGCTCCTCCGCGCCCGCCTGTGCTAACCTTGATTTCTGTGCCGTTGAACGTGCGGAGCGGGAGTGTGTCCGTGCGCGTCACCGGGATTGATTTCGGGCATCCGGAGTGGTTTTTCGGGGCTTCCCTTGTGGGACAGGGCTGGCGTAGCTCAGCTGGTAGAGCATCTGATTTGTAATCAGAGGGTCGGGGGTTCAAATCCCTTCGCCAGCTCCACAAATGGAGAGCCGGAAAACGGGGCCTGAGACGGTAAGAATTGGCCGGCGAGTATTTTTTTCAGTGCCGGGCCTGTCCTCCGCGGTGATCCCACTCGAGGTGCAATGCTCCGATGTGCCGGAGATTTTCCGGACGGGAGCCGATGCGCGGGAATGGGGACGCTTGAGGGCAAGGGCGTTGGCGGGTAAGGGCAAGTTGGATTGGTCTCCGGGGACGGAATTTTGTTCGCGGAGCGGGAATGCACAGGTGGCCGAGTGGTTAATGGCAGCAGACTGTAAATCTGCCGGTCTTAGACCTACGGAGGTTCGAACCCTCCCCTGTGCACCACTGTGTGAGGGGCTGGCTTGGGCGACGGATTGAAGCCTGACGATTCCGAGCCGGATGCGCGCCGGGAGCTGGAAGGCGCGGGCTCGGATGCAGGATCGCCCAGGCGGTTGCGGGTGGCCCTGGGAATGTACGCGGTGTTGGGATTGCTGGTCTGGTTCACGATGGGCGCAGGGAGGGTTCTGGTCCAGGGCAGGCCGGTGGAGTTGAGGCTGGTTCCGTTGATTGTGATTGGCGGTCTGGCATTGCGAACGGTGGTTGCTCATCAGGCGGAGAAGATTCGCCGCGAGGGTGGGACACCGGGTGGGAAGTAAGGTTTTAAGCAGGGCTGATGTAGCTCAGTTGGTAGAGCACTCCCTTGGTAAGGGAGAGGTCACCAGTTCAATCCTGGTCATCAGCTCCAGAGATACGGGGAACAGGGATCAGGGGTCAGGGGTCAGATCGGGCCGCGGCGAGGAAATCGAATCGGCTTCCATCTGCAAGAACAAACTGACCCCTGATCGCTGACCCCTGACAACTGTTGTTAGGCGGGAGTAACTCAGTGGTAGAGTCACAGCCTTCCAAGCTGTTGGTCGCGAGTTCGATCCTCGTCTCCCGCTCCAGAATTGGAAAGACCCGGAACCGGGATTGTTTTGGAAGTTGAGTTGAAGGTGAGTGGGAATGTTTGAGCAGGCGGGAATCGCGGTTCAGGACGAGCAGGGCTATAGCAAGCTGCATACGTTGATTGATGCGGCGTTTGATCCGCGCGATGTGGAAGTCTTCCTGACCCGGGTGACCAAGGCGAAGCTGCGCATTCGCGATTATGAGGGCGTGCTCGGCAAGGGGTTTCTGGGCAAGGACGCGGTGGGGCTCTACCAGGCGCTTCCGGTTTCGGACCAGGGGTTGACGCGTGAGCGCTACCTGCGGCTGGTGGAAGCGGTGCCGCTGGAGCTGCGGCAGAGATACTTCCGGGTGTACGCCTACTACTGAGGGCGAGCCTGGTCGAGGTTGCGAACGGGGCCGAATTTTTTGAGGGCGCCGGCGCGAGAGAAGCAAGTCCAACGGAAGGAACGAGGGGAAGCAGATGGCGAAGGAAAAATTTGATCGTTCGAAGCCGCACGTGAACGTGGGAACGATTGGTCACATCGATCACGGCAAGACGACGTTGACGGCGGCGATCACG
>Ga0302279_10000566_pt1 | contig 53926 bp, 52 predicted proteins | sample III_Bog_N3_3_FD_194541 | JGI IMG/M metagenome (GOLD analysis project Ga0302279, IMG submission 194541) | Peat permafrost microbial communities from Stordalen Mire near Abisko, Sweden - III_Bog_N3_3 | ecosystem: Environmental > Terrestrial > Soil > Wetlands > Peat | place: Sweden: Abisko... | reverse complement strand
ATGGGTGGGACAGGCTGGCCGCCGCCGTCGCACGGCCCCCCGCCCGCGGCGCCAGGGCATGCTCGCCTCACCCCCCCCGACTTCCGCATCTCGCGATTCCGTTGCCCGCGCCCGCGCACCTCAGTGCAGCAGATTCAGCGAGGCGAGCTGCATCCGCGCTTCGCCCGCGAAGTGCGAATCGGGGAACCTCCGAATCAGCGTGCGCCACGTGGTCTTCGCGTCGTTCCACGACTCGAGCTCCATCTCGCACCACGCGAGCTCGTCGAGCGCGTCGTCCTGCTCTTCTTTTTCGATCGCGGTCTCGCTGATCGCCTCCAGCAGCGGCACCGCGTCCTTCTGCCGTGACAGGTGCCGGTACGCGCGCGCCAGCGCCAGCTTCACGCGCGCCGCGCTCGCTGGCTCGTCCTTGTACTTGAGCGAGTCCTCGAACGAGGTCGCCGCTTCCTGCCACCTTTGCACGCGCACCTTCTCGAGCCCTTGCTCGTAGAAGATCTCGGCCAGCTCTGCGCGCGCCTTCTCCGCCGCGTCCGAGAACAGCTCCTGCTCGGTCTTCGTGAGCGCCTCGCGCTTGATCGACTCGTACCCCTCGACGAGGTCCACGCGCTTGCCCTGCCGCACCAGCTCGTAGAACTGCGCCGCCTTCGCTTCGGCGTGGTCGCGATCCTCCTCGCGCTTCTGCGCCTCGCGCGCTTCCTTCCGGAGCCGCTCGTTCTCCGCGCTCTTCTGCTCGGTCTCCGCCTTGATCGCGTCCACCCGCGCGTCCCACGCGAACTTCAGCGTCGCGAACGCGATGACCACGAACACGACGTACGCCGTCGCGCTGTTCCACGAGATGCGCCGCTCGTACGTCTGCTGCCGCTTCGCTATCGACTTCACGTCGGCGGAGAGCGCGTTGGTCAGGTTGTTCGTCTTGATGACCAGCCCTCGCGACTCGATGATCTCGCGCTTGATGTCGCGGAGCTCTTCATCGACGTCGTGCATGGGCATGGCTGAGATCAGAGCTTCTAAAACGCGGCATGTGCTCGCGGCAAGGTGATAGCGTTTCTGGTCGAATCGGCGGCCATGCGCGCGAGCGCGCGGGGTGTTCTCGAGGGGGTGAGCGATCGGATGGCGCAACTCGACAAGATCATCCAGGCCATGCTCGGCCAGCCCGGCTCCGAGATCGCGCTCGCCGCGAACGTCGAGCCTCAGCTTCACGCGCACGGCGGGGCCCCGCCTCACGTGCTCATCAACCGCAAGATCGCGGCCCCTCTGCTGCGCCAGCTCATCGGAGAGCTCGTCGGCGAGCAGAGCGTCTCCTTGCTCGACGCCGCCGACACCGGGGAGTTCACGTACACCTACGAGGGGCAGCCGGTCTTCGTCCAGGTGCGAACCTGGAAGAGCACGGTGGACGTGCGCCTTCGTCAGGCCTCGTCGAAGCGCGGCCCGGCCACCGCACCCGCGGCCGCTGCGCTCGGCCGCATCGAGCTGACGAAAGCACGGGTACGCGCCCCCGAGGGGCCCCAGGCGCCGGCCCCGTTCGGGAGCGAAGCGGTCGATGTCGATCTCGGCACGGGCGCGGGCGCCAAGACGAGCATGCGCAACATCCCCGCCGCGACGCCCGTCGATCTCGAGGTCGACCTCGGCCCGGCGTCGTCCGTTCGCGCCCCCGCCGCGTCGGCGACGGACGCGCCGCCCGCAGGGTCGATGGGGCGCATGAACGCCGCGCCGGTCGCCGCGTCGGAAGTGCGCGCCGACACCAAGGTGACGGCGCAAGCGGCCGAGCCGCAGATCAACGCGCTCTTCCGCGCCATGGTGAAGCAGGGGTGCTCCGACCTCCACTTGTCGGCCGGTGAGCGCCCCATGGTCCGCCGCGATGGCGACATGGGCCGCCTCGACGAAGGCATGCCGCGCCTCAAGGGCGAGCAGATCATGGAACTCATCCGTCCCATCATTCCCGATCGAAACTTGAAGGAGTTCGAGTCCGATCACGACACCGACTTCGCCTACGAGATCGCGGGCACCTCGCGCTTCCGCGCGAACGTGTTCCTCGACCGGCGCGGGGTCGGCGCCGTCTTTCGAACGATCCCCGCCGAGATCGCGACCGCCGAGAAGCTCGGCCTGTCCACCGCCATCCAGAACCTTTGCTACCTGAGCAAGGGGTTGGTGCTCGTGACGGGCCCGACGGGGAGCGGCAAGTCCACGACGCTCTCGGCGCTCGTCGATCTCATCAACCGCACGCGCCACGATCACGTGATCACGATCGAGGACCCCATCGAGTTCGTTCACCAGAACAAGATGTGCCTCATCAACCAGCGCGAGGTCGGCCCGCACACCGACAGCTTCAAGCGCGCCCTTCGCGCGGCGCTCCGCGAGGACCCCGACGTCGTCATGGTCGGCGAGATGCGCGACCTCGAGACGATGGCCATCGCCATGGAGACCGCCGAGACGGGCCACCTCGTCTTCGGCACCCTCCACACGAGCACCGCCTACTCCACGGTCGACCGCCTGATCGACTCGTTCCCCGCCGACCGCCAGGCGCAGATCCGCGTCATGCTCTCGGAGTCGCTGAAGGGGGTCATCAGCCAGACCCTCTGCAAGAAGATCGGCGGAGGTCGCATCGCGGCGCACGAGGTCCTGCTCGTGACGAGCGCCATCTCGAACCTGATCCGCGAGGCCAAGACGTTCCAGATTCCGACCGTCATGCAGACGTCCCGCAAGGCGGGGATGGTCCTCTTGAACGACGCCCTGTTCGAGCTGGTCGAAAAGAAGAAGGTCGACCTGAAGGAGGCCTACGTGAAGGCCGTGGACAAGGGGAACTTCGTCAATCAGCTCCGCGCGGCCGGTCACAAGCTCGATTTCCTGGGCGGATGAACGTACCAAACGTGCAGTAGTTGCCTTGCGGACCCGGGTAGGCGCGTGCTAACCGAAGCGCCCTCGAATGCAGACCACCGATATCCGCAAAGGCCTCAAGATTCAGATCGACGGCGTCCCGTTCTTCATCGTCGAGCACCAGTTCGTGAAGCCCGGCAAAGGGCAGTCGTTCACGCGGTGCCGCATCCGGAACCTGACGAACGGCAACGTCGTCGAGCGGACGTGGAAGTCGGGCGAGTCGGTCGAGCTGGCCGACGTCGAGACGCGGAAGATGACCTACTCCTGGCAGGAGTCGGACACGTACATCTTCATGGAGTCGATGACGGGCGAGCAGATCCACGTCGAGAAGAACAAGCTCGGCGACGAAGCCCGGTTCCTCGTCGAGGGGCTCGACTGCGAAGTGACGCTCTACAACGGCAACGCGATCGCCGTCGATTTGCCGCCGAACGTCGTCGTCCAGATCATCTCCAGCGAGCCGGGCGTCAAAGGCGACACCTCGGGCGGCGCCACCAAGCCCGCCACGCTCGCCTCCGGCGCGGTCGTGAACGTCCCGCTCTTCATCAAAGAGGGGGAGTGGATCAAGGTCGATACGACCAGCGGCCAATACCTCGAGCGCGTAAACCGCTGAGGCTCGCCTTCGAGCGCTGGTGAGGTCGTCCCTCAGGCGCTCGAAACCTACATCGAATCGCGTCTCGCCTCCGTCACGGCCGACGACACGGCTTGCGAGAAGCCGCGTGTGCCAGCATCCTTATTGGCACGCATGTCAAAGACACTCCTTGCTTCGGGCGCCTCGTTTCTCGCTCTCCTCCTCGTCGGCTGCGGCACGACGTCGAACTCGGGTGCACCGACGGACGGCGGGGGCACCGTGTCGACCCTCGACGCGACCGTCACCGGCTCGACGCCACTCCCGTGTGACGTCACCGCTGTGCTCCAGTCGCACTGCCAGGGGTGTCACGGTGCGACGACGACCAACGCCGCGCCGATGTCGCTCGTCACGTGGGAAGAGCTCCACGCCCCCGTGCTTCCCGACCAGTACAGCCCCGACGCCACGCCCGGCGAAGAGGTGTACCAGATGGTCGAGTCGCGCATTCACGACACGCGCAACCCGATGCCACCTCCCCCCAACGCGGCCCTCAGCGCCTCCGACCTGGCGACGCTCGATAGCTGGATCGCGGCAGGGGCCCCGAAGACGGACGGCGTCACGTGCACGGCCTCCGACGACGGCGGCCCAGGCGTGCCGGATGCGAGTCCGCCGACGCTCGACTGCGCACAAAACACCACCGTGCTGGCGCCTGCGTCGGCGTGGTCGATGCCGCAGAACGAGGACGACCAGTACGTCTGCTACAGCTACACGGTCTCGGATCTCGCGGCCGGCGCGACGGGACACGTCGTCGGGATGACGCCGAACATCGACAACCACTCGATCGTTCACCACGTGCTGCTCTTCCAGGCCGATCCGGCCGACACGACCGTCACCACCACGCCGGCGCCGTGCGGTGCGGGCGGCTCGCTCACCTGGCGAATCGTCTACGGCTGGGCCCCCGGCGGCGGCGCGCTCCAGACGCCCCCCGACGTCGGCTTCCCGTACACGAACGGCACGCAGTTCATCGTCCAGGTCCACTACAACAACATCAAGGGGCTCTCCGGCCAGACGGACTCCAGCGGGTTCTCGTTCTGCACGACCGACCAGCCCGTCAAGTACGACGCCGACGTCGTGGCCTTCGGCTCGATGAGCTTCAACATCCCGCAGAACTCGACCCTCAACTGGACGTGCCCGTACACGCTCGGCTCGGTGTTCGAAGGGCTCCAGGTCTTCGCGGCCTTCCCGCACATGCACCAGCTCGGCCTCGGCATCGAGACCGAGCAGCAGCTGGCCGGCGGCGGCATCGTCGACATGGGGAAGAACTCGCCCTGGAACTTCCAGAGTCAGATCTGGTTCCCGCTCGCCACGACCCTCCACCAGGGGGACGTCGTGACCACGCAGTGCAGCTGGCAGAACAACACCGGGGCGTCCGTGGGCTTCGGCCAGAATACCGAGGACGAGATGTGTTACTCGTTCACGGCCTACTACCCGAAGGCGAACTTCGCCACGTGGGCGCAGCCGGCGGCGGGCACGGCCGGCAACTGCTACGCGGCCGACGCCGGGGGGCTCCCGACGCCCGACGCCGGGTGGGTCTCGGTCGGTGACTCGGGCGCCGTCTACACCCCGATCGACGCGGGAACGTCCCCTTCGGACGCCAGCGGCGATTGACGGTGGCGCGCGCGATGGCGTAACGCTTCGCCATCGAAATCTATGGCAACAAGGCGGGGCTCTCCCCGCAGGCGGTCAAGACGCTCGAGCGCATCTACCGGCGCCGCGTCCCCGTCGAGAACATCACGACGCCCGAGCTCACGCGCTCTCTGCTCGACGCTTCGGGCGAGACCGGGCGCCAGGTAGGCGCGCTCGTTCATCGCTCCGGGCAGGTCGACTACGTCATCGTCGGTGACGCCGGGAAGCTGATGCTCCCCGACATCGGCCGCCTGCGCGCCGCCGAGGGGCGCTTTCGCGGCCTTCGCCTCGTGCACACCCACGTGCGGGGCGAGCCGCTCACGCGCGACGACTACGTCGACCTCGTCCGGCTGCGACTCGACCTCATCGCCGCGATCCAGATGAACCACATGGGCGAGGCCCGAGGGCTCGTCTATGCGTTCAACGTTCCCGGCGACGGCGACGGGGAGAAGCCGTACCGCGACGTCGGCCCGCTGCCGATCGGCCAAGTGCACGTGCACGTCGGCGAGCTGATGGCCGACCTCGAGGCGGAGTTCGCCCGCCGCGGCAAAGCGCGCGACGTTCAGGCAAAGGACGGTCGCGCCATCCTGGTTCACGTCGCCGACAAGACCAAGCCCCACGCGATCGCGCACGCCGAGGAGAGCCTGCGCGAGCTGCGCGAGCTGGCGCGCACCGCGGGCGTCGACGTGGTCGACGTGATCCTGCAAGCGCGCGAGCGCATCGACCCGAAGTTCGTCCTCGGCAAGGGGAAGCTCGACGAGGTGGTCCTCCGCGCGATGCAGCTCGACGCCGCGACGCTCATCTTCGATCGCGAGCTCTCGCCCACGCAGGTCTCCGGGATCGCGAAGGTAAGCGACCTGAAGATCGTCGACCGCACACAGCTCATCCTCGACATCTTCGCGCAGCGCGCCGAGAGCACCGACGGCAAGCTCCAGGTGGAGCTCGCGCAGCTCAAGTACAGCCTCCCCCGCCTCGGGTTGAAGGACGACGCGTTGTCGCGGCTCACGGGCGGTATCGGTGGACGAGGCCCCGGCGAGACGAAGCTCGAGATCGGTCGAAGGCGCGCCAAGGAGCGCGTGACGCACCTCGAAGAGCAGCTGAAGCAGCTGGCGAAACGGCGCGAGCAGCGGCGTCGGAAGCGCGCGCGCGACGAGATCCCGACCGTGGCGATCGTCGGCTACACGAATGCCGGCAAGAGCACGTTGCTCAACGCGCTGACGGGGGCCGACGTCCTCACCGAAGACAAGCTGTTCGCCACGCTCGACACCCGCTCGCGCACGTTGCGCGTCGGCTGGGCGGGGTACGGCGATCGGGAGGTCGTCATCACCGACACCGTCGGCTTCATCCGCGACCTGCCGAAGGACCTCTTCGCTGCCTTCCGGGCCACGTTCGAGGAGGCGGCCGACGCGGACCTCCTTCTGCACGTCGTCGACGCCGGCGATGCCGCGAAGGACGACCACATCCGGACGACCGAGAAACTCCTCGGGGAGCTCGACCTCGACGCCATCCCGCGCATTCTCGTCTTCAACAAGAGCGACCTGATTACCGCGGCTCAGGCGCGCGTTCTCGCCCGAGGGCACCGCGGGGCCATCCTGGTCAGCGCGACGCACCGGGAGAGCACACGCGAGCTGCTGGGGGCGATTGCCTCTGCGCTCGCCGAGCGCTGGGATCAAAGCGCGAAGCCCCCGGTCGTACGCGACGCGAGCGAAGAAGCGTCTCCCGATGAGGCGACCCCCGCAGACGCGGGCGAAGTGACCACGCTCGACGAGATGCTCCGGCGCGCGGGGAAGCGGGGCTCCCGCGCGTCCCGCGAGCGATCGAACTGATACGGTGCGACGGCGCGCCGTCGCGCAGCATCGGAGAGGCACCCACATGCGACAAGTCTGGATAACCCGACGCGGCGGTCCCGAGGTCTTGCAGGTACGCGAAGCGCCGGATCCCGAGCCGAAGGCTGGCGAAGTGCGGGTCCGCGTGAAGGCTGCGGGGATCAACTTCGCCGATTTGATGGCGCGCGTCGGGTTGTACCCGGATGCGCCGAAGCTCCCGTGCGTCGTCGGCTACGAGGTCTCCGGGACGATCGATCGCCTGGGCGCGGGCGTCACCGACTTCGCCGAGGGGGACCGCGTCTTCGCGATGCCCAAATTCGGCGGTTATACCGACGTGCTCGTCGCGCCGACGTCGAACGTCGTGAAGATGCCCGCGGCGATGAGCTTCGAAGAGGGGGCCGCGCTCCCCGTCGTCTACGTGACGGCCTACGACGCCATGATCTTCACCGGCGCGCTCCGGCAGGGCTCGACGGTGTTCATCCACTCGGCGGCCGGGGGGGTCGGACTCGCGGCGATCGATCTCGCGAAGACCCGCGGCTGCACGATCATCGGCACCGCGTCGCCCTCGAAGCACGCCTTCCTGCGCGAGCGTGGCGTCGCGCACCCCATCGACTCGAACGGCGACTACGTCAACGCGGTGCGCGCCGTCGTCGGCGATCGCGGCGTCGACCTGATCCTCGACCCGGTCGGCGGCGACTCGTGGACGAAGGGGTACGACCTGCTCGCGCCGTGCGGCCGAATCGTCGCCTTCGGCATGTCGGCGGTCGCCTCGGGCACCAGCCGGAACCTGTTCCACGCGCTCGGGACTCTGCTGAGCGTGAAGAAGTGGAGCCCGATGAAGCTGATGGAGGACAACAAGACGATCACCGGCGTGAACATGGGGCACCTGTTCACGCGCGTCGACCTCCTGCGCCCGCAGTTCCTCGAGCTCGTCACGCTCTACGAGCAGGGGGCGCTCAAGCCTCACGTCTCGAAGACGTTCCGCTTCGAGCAAGCGGGTGAGGCGCACCAGTTCATCCACGACCGCAAAGCCACCGGCAAGGTGCTGCTCGTCCCGTAGCGCGAGACGCGCTGCGGCAGCGCAAGCCCGCGCACAGCAGGGCTCCGCGGCGCCGTAATCTTCGTGCTATGCGATTCGCCATGAGCGAACCGCGCATTCTGAGAGCGCCCCGCGGCCCCGAGATTTCGTGCAAGGGGTGGGTCCAAGAGGCGGCCCTCCGCATGCTGCACAACAACCTCGATCCCGAGGTCGCCGAGCGACCGCAGGATCTGGTCGTTTACGGCGGCACCGGGAAAGCTGCGCGCAACTGGCCCGCGTTCGACGTGATCGTGCGCGAGCTGCGCGCGCTCGGGAATGACGAGACGCTGCTCGTCCAGTCGGGGAAGGCCGTCGGCAAGTTCCGCACGCACCCCGACGCCCCCCGCGTGCTCATCGCCAACTCGAACCTCGTCGGCAAGTGGGCCAACTGGGACGAGTTCCGACGGCTCGAGCACCTCGGGCTCACGATGTACGGGCAGATGACCGCCGGATCGTGGATCTACATCGGCACGCAGGGGATCCTCCAGGGGACGTTCGAGACGTTCGTGGCCGCACGCCGCGCGCACGCGAAGCGGACCAAGCGCGAGGGGACCGGTGGCGGCGCGTGGGTGCTGACCGCGGGGCTCGGCGGCATGGGGGGAGCGCAGCCGCTCGCCGCGACGATGGCGGGGATGTCGTGCCTCGCGGTCGAGGTGGACCCGTCGCGCATCGCGAAGCGCCTGGAGACGCGGTACGTCGACGAACGGATCGACGACCTCGACGCCGCCCTCGCGCGGATCGAGCGCGCGGGGAAGGAGGGGAAGCCGGTCAGCATCGGCCTCTGCGGAAACGCGGCCGAGGTCTACCCCGAGCTCGTACGCCGTGGCGTCGTGCCGGATCTGGTCACGGAGCAAACCAGCGCGCACGATCCCTTGAACGGCTACATCCCCGCCGGCCTCACTCTCGAAGAGGCCGCCGAGATCCGCAGGGAGGACCCCGAGGGCTACGTCGAGCGCGCCAAGGCGAGCATGGCCGAAGAGGTCGACGCGATGCTCGCGTTCCAGAAGGCTGGGTCCGAGACGTTCGACTACGGCAACAACATCCGCGCCTGCGCCAAGGAAGCGGGATGCGCGCGTGCGTTCGACATCGTCGGGTTCGTGCCGCTCTACATCCGACCGCTCTTCTGTGAAGGGAAGGGGCCGTTCCGGTGGGTCGCGCTCTCCGGCGATCCGGCGGACATCGCGGCGACGGACGAGGCGGTGCTCGCCGCGATGCCGCACGACGCGGACCTGAAGCGATGGATCGAGCTCGCACGCGAGCGTGTGAAGTTCCAGGGGCTTCCGGCCCGGATCTGCTGGGTGGGTTATGGCGACCGCGCCCGCGTGGGATTGGCCTTCAACGAGCTGGTTCGTACGGGCAAGGTGAAGGCACCGATCGTCATCGGGCGCGACCACCTCGACTGCGGCAGCGTCGCGTCGCCGAACCGCGAGACCGAGGGGATGAAGGACGGCTCTGACGCGATCGCCGACTGGGCGATCCTCAACGCGCTCGTGAACACCGCGAGCGGCGCGAGCTGGGTGAGCTTCCATCACGGCGGAGGCGTCGGCATGGGAATGAGCCTTCACGCCGGAATGGTGGTCGTCGCCGACGGCACGAAGGAGGCTGCCGCTCGGCTCGAACGCGTCCTCACCAGCGATCCGGGCATGGGGGTCATCCGGCACGCGGACGCGGGGTACGAAGAGGCCATCGCGTGCGCGCGCGCCAAGGACGTTCACATCCCGCATCTCGTGACGTGAGGCCGGCGCCAGAGCCGGCAGTGTCGCGAGGCTAGCTTGCGCTGGCGCCGGGCGGGGGCCGTGCGACGGCGGCCTGTACATTCGTCACTATCCGGTCAATCAGAAGACGGCGGCGGCCAGCCTGCCCACCCATCGCCGCCGTCGCACGGTCCCCGACCAACGCTTACCGCTCCGGCGACGACCCGAGACCGTTCAATCGTCGATAGCCTCTGTGAGCCGCAGGCCGGGACCGAGCGCGCTGGCGGCGTGGGTGGGCGGGCTGGCCGCCGCCAGCGCGCTCGGTCCCGGCCTGCGGCGTGGTTAGGGCCACGTTCTCGGCCGACGGCCGTCCACATCGCCCGGGAGAGAGCGGCTTGAACGGCTCGCCGCGCTCGGCGCGATGGAGATCGTGCGCCACACCACGTATGCCGTGATGCAGGCGCCGACGGGGCAGCGGTTCTGCGTGGGGCGCCCGAAGAGCAAGGACTTCCCGGCCGGCGCGAATCGCTGGGAGTGACCCCGCTGCCTGGACCAAGGCCGCGAACGCGATCATCGAGCGCCATTGGCGAACGCTTGAGTGCACCGCGACGGCGGTGCACTAGTAGTGGCTGAGCGCCAGTCTGCGACCGTCGGGGTCGCGGAAGTAGATCGTGAACCCGGTCTCTTGCTCGATGGCGACATGATGCACGGCCAGCGTTCGCCGCCACCTCTCGGCGTCCGCCTCTTCGATGGCGAACGCGATGAGCTCCTTGCTGCCGTCCGGAACCACGGGCTCGTCGGCGTCGACCCGTTCGAGCATCAGGATCGTGCCGGCCGCGCGGAGCCAGACGCTCCGTTCGCCGTCGCGTCGCATGATCGTGAGGCCGAGCAGGTCGGTGTAGAAGCGCTCGAGGCGGACGAGATCGCGCGTGCGGAAGGCCAGGTGGTGGACGCGCATCGCGCTTACTCTAGTGGACGGGGAGGACCTTGGCTTGCTCGCGCGGTCAACCACGGATGCGCGCGTTCCCGTCAGCGGACGGCTCGTGCTACAGGCCGGGGCGCATGAACGCATCGACTCCGAAGCACGTCGTCGTCGCCACCCACGGGCACTGCTTCGACGGGCTCTGCTCAGCCGTCATGTTCACGCGGCTGCTCCGGCACGTCCAAGGAAACGGGCTGCGTTTCACGTACACGGGATGCGGCTACGGTCCCGGGCTGAACGGCGTCGACCCGAAGGTACTCGCCGGCGACGTGAACGCGATCCTCGACTTCCGCTTCTCGAGCGCCGCGAGCCTCACCTGGTACTTCGACCACCACGTCAGCGCGTTTCAGGGGAGCGAGACCGACCGCGCGGCCTACGAGGCGCAGACCAAGGTGTCGCCGCGCCACTTCTTCCACGACGGGGCATACGGCTCGTGCACCAAGCTCATCGCCGACGTCGGCGCGCGTGACTTCGGGCTCGATCCTGCGCCGTCCGCGAAGCTCGTCACCTGGGCGGACATGATCGACTCGGCGTCGTTTCCGACCGCAGAGTTCGCCGTCGAGCGCGCCGATCCGGTCCTCCAGCTCATGACCGTGGTGGAGCATCTAGGGGACGATGCGTTCCTCGGCCGGATGGTTCCGCGGCTCCTCGAGGAGCCGATCGAGGACGTGGCCAGGAGCGCCGACGTGCAGGCGCTCTACGCACCGCTCGGCGCCGAGCACGTGAAGTTCATCGAAATGGTACGCGAGGGGGCGAAGGAGAAAGACGGGGTCGTGCTCGTCGACCTCACCGATCGCCTCATCGACGTCGCCGGCAAGTTCGTCACGTACGCGCTCTTTCCGAGCAGCGCGTACTCCGTTCTCGTGACCCGCTCGAAGTCGAAGTGCAAGATCTCGATCGGCTACAACCCGTGGTCCAAGCGGGAGCGTACGCACGACATCGCGTCCATCTGCGAGCGCTGGGGAGGGGGAGGGCACCCCGTCGTGGGAGCCATCTCGCTGCCGGCCGATCAGGCAGCCAAGGCGAAGGAGATCGCGCAGACGATCGCGGTCGAGCTCGCGACGTGACCCGCGTGTTCGCCGGCGGTCGCGCCTGCGCCGTCGTCGGTCACCGCGGCGGGCGTGGCGAGGGGTGGCCGAGCGAGAACACGCTGGAGGCGTTCGCGCGCGCACATGCCGAGGGCGCAGACGCGATCGAGCTCGACGTTCGCACGTGCGTCGGGAACCACATCGTCGTGATGCACGACCCGGATCTGGCGCGCATGACGGGCGGAAACGATCGCCGCGAGGTCGCGCGTCTCACACGCGGTGAGCTTGCGCGCGTGGCGCTTGGCGCAGGCAAGGAGCACGTCCCGCTGCTCGACGACGTGCTCGACTGGGCACGCGACCGGCTCGCGGTGAACATCGAAGCGAAGCACGACGTGCCCGACCGCGCCGCCCTCGCGCGCAGCCTCGCTCGTACCGTCGCGCGTCACCCGCAGGTCGAGGTCATCGTCTCGTCGTTCGACCCCGCGTCGCTCGCGATGCTTGCCGTGAGCGCACCCCGGGTCCCGCGCGCTTGGCTGACGCATGCGGGGCAGCAACCTTGGCAATCGACCTGGTCGTGGCTCGCGAGGCGGGCTCCGATCGCCGCCGTTCACCTGGAGCGGGTGCAAGCTTCTCCGCGCGCCGTGGCCGCGCTCCATCGCGCGAATCGGCTCGTCGGAGTCTGGACCGTGAACGACGCTGCCGAAGCGCGCGATCTCGCCGCGCTCGGCGTCGACTGGCTCATCACGGACTCGCCCGAGGCGATCCGGACGGCTATTCGCAGGTGACCGGCACGATCGGCATTCCGTCGGGCGGCGGCTGCGTGAACGTCCCCTCCGGAAGCGGCGGGTTCCACGCAACGTCCTCGTAGCGAAAGAGGACGTCGGCGTCTTCATCCGGTACGGACACGTGGATGCGCCGCGGGATCTCGGCGGTGCACGCCTCGCCGGCGGGGATATCGGGCTCGATGTGCTCGGGATCGACCCGCGGCGGTGCGGTGTGCGTCGGGCGGTGCTCGGTGAGCTCTGCGTGGTAGACGACCCCTCCGTACTGCTCCACCTTCACATCGAGAAGGCGCAGTCGCTGCTCGCTCCAGGGCTTGCCGAAGTCGTCCGGGTGCGGCGCCAGGTGGAGCTCTTCGTGCGCGTCGCGCGTGCTCCCGATGGACACGACGTAGTAACCGCGTCCACTCCACGCGATCGTCGGCTCGCTCGCACGCTTCAGGATCGGCGCCTGTCCACGGAGAACGTCGACGAGGACGTGGCCGGGCATCGGCACGGTCGTGAGCCGCGCGATGTTGCACGCGCTCGCCGGCCCCACGTAGAAGCGCTTGTCGCGCAGGTCGGCGAGAGCGAAGTGGGAACCGTCGCTGGTCAGCGTCGCCACCGTGCCGCCGAAAGGGCTCACGATATCCATGCGCAAGCTGGCCGGCGCAGCCGCGAACATGAGCAAGTCGCCGCGGATGCGCCCCTGCTTGCCGAAGTGATCGATCTTCGCGCCGGCCTGCAGCGACGTGCCGCACGTGCCGGTCGCACGCAGGCGATCGAGCGCTGCGGTCGCCGTCGGCATCTGCGACGCCGGGGGGCTCGCGAAGCAACCGCCGAGGGCGAGGGTCGACGCGACGAGCCCCGCGAACGCGCGCGTGCGCACCCGACTCACGTCCGTCACGACTTCGGTGGACGATGCGTGAGTCGCTCGTCCTGGGGCGTGAGCCGCTTGGCGCCGGGGATCTTCTCCCACGGGATCTGCCGCGCTTCCTTCGTGTACAGCTCGGTGTAACCGCATTCGGCGCAAACGTACGCCTGGAGCTTGCCGACCTCGACGTCGTCCTTCCAGTCGTAATGCACCACGTGCGCGGAGAGCGGACGGACATTGTCGTCGTCGTCGCGGTCCGCGATCTGCGGGAGGAAGAGAACCACCTGGTTTTTGCACTTGGGGCAAGCGTGGGTCGCGCGCATGAGGCAGCCACTTTATCACGGGCGCGCGCCGCGACGAGCGAGGGCCGTCTCGATGACGGCGCGAACGGCCGCCGAGACGCCGAGCCCCACCAGCGCGGACGGAGTGACCCACTGCGCGTCGTCGGCGTCGTCCCCGGCGCGGAGCTCCGTCCTTTCGTCGAGCGGCGTGCAGAGGAACTCGTGGATCGCGTAGGAGAAGCCATCGCCGTCCACCGGGACGATCGCGATCGCTTCGATGACGTGCACCGCGAGGCCCGTCTCTTCCCGCACCTCGCGGACGACGGCCTCCTCGGGAGACTCGCCCGGCTCGAGCTTCCCGCCGGGGAGTGACCAGTCGCCTTTCGCCGGCGCGCGACCCCGGCGTACGAGCAGCACGCGACCATCGGTGCCCACGACGACGGCGCCTGCGGCCTCGACTCGTTTCATGGCCTCGAGGATACGCGCCGGTCAGATGGCGTGGCGCAGCCACCTGCCTCGTGCGAGGCTCCGCCCGTCGCGATGCAGAGAGCACTCGAAGTGGCGTTGGCGCGTGCGCTCGAGGACGACTGGCGCGCGCCGATCGTCGAGGTCGCGCGCGCCCGTGGATGGCCGACGCTGACCGATCCGGCACGGCTCGGGACGCTCGTGCGCGCCCTGTCGGATGCCTACAACGCGCAGCAAGGGGCGCCCGGGCGCCCTGTCCCCTCGTCGGTGCCCCTGCTGGCGGCGCGCCTGGGGTTCTCGTTCGCGCGCGACGTGCCGAAGGCGGCTGCGGCGGTGCGGGAGCTGGTGCTCGCAGGGGAGCTCGGCGAGCGCGGAGAGCTGCGCGTGCTCGACGTGGGGGCCGGGCTCGGTGCGACGACATGGGGCGTCGTGCGCGCGCTCGCGGCTGCCGGGAAGCGATGCGCCGTCGAGGCCACCTTGACCGACGAAGACGCTCTCGCCCTCGAGGTCGCCGCCGAGCTGGCCCGCGCCCGCGGCTCGCGCCAGGGCGACGTGACGCTCTCCCTCCGGACCGACCGGAAACGCGCCTCGACGGAGGTTGGCGGACGGGGCCCGTGGGACCTGGTGCTGCTCGGCCAAGTGTTGAGCGAGCTCGATCCCTCCCTGGGCGAAACGGAGCGCGCAGGAAAGCACGCGGAGCTCGTGGCCGGTCTCGTGGGGAAGCTGGCACCCGGCGGCGCGCTCGTCATCGTCGAGCCGGCGCTCCGCGAGCGCACCCGTCATCTCCACGCCGTGCGTGACGCCGTGATCGGCGCGCGTGCCGCCAGCGTGTTCGCGCCCTGCCTCCACGAAGCGCCGTGCCCGGCGCTGCGGGCGCCGCACGAGTGGTGCCACGAGGACGTCGCGGTCGATCTGCCGCCGTGGCTCGAGCCGGTCGCGCGTGCGGCGGGGCTGCGATGGCAAGGGGTGACGTTCAGTTACCTCGTGCTGCGGCGCAAAGGGGAGCGAACGCTCGCACAGGCGCTTCAGGCGTCGAGCGGTCTTCGCGCGCGTGTGATCTCCGACGCGCTCGTGAGCAAGGGGAAGCGGGAGCACTTCGTCTGCGTCGAGACGAGCGCTGGCGTTGCCGAGCGGGCGCGCGTCTCGCGTCTCGACCGGGATGCGAGCGGCTCGAACGCCGTGTGGGACGCACTCGCGCGCGGTGACGTCGTCGCCATCGACCCGCCGCCCGACGTCAAACTCCGCATCGGTCGCGACGGTCGCGTGGTTTCGCTCACGCCGGTACCTGCTTCGGCTTGACCGGCCCTGTCAGGACGGCTAGCTCGTCGGCCTTCATGCGAGGCCTGTACGCGATCGCCGACGTAGCCACGCTCCGCGCGCGGGGCGTCGACGTCGTCGCGTTCGTTCACGCCGTGCTCCAGGCGCGCCCGTGCGCCGTGCAGCTGCGCGCCAAGGATCTCCCCGCGCGCGAGATCCTGGCGCTGCTTCGCGCCATGAGGACGATGTGCCAGCGTGCGGGGGTGCCGCTCGTCGCCAACGATCGCGTGGACGTAGCGGCGCTCGCGGGCTGCGATCTCGTGCACATCGGGCAGGACGACGTCCCGTACGAGATCGTGCACCGTATCGCGCCGACGATCGGCGTCGGGGTCTCCACGCACGACCTCGATCAGCTGGCGCGTGCGCTGGCGCACAGGCCGGCTTACGTCGCATATGGCCCGGTGTACCCGACGCAGTCGAAAGCGGCGCCCGATCCGGTGGTGGGGCTCGCGGGGCTGCGTGCAGCGCATGCCATCGCGCGCGGCGCAGGGGTTCCGCTCGTGGCCATCGGCGGAATCACGGCAGAGCGCGCCGCGGAGATCGCGCAGTGCGCGGACGCGGGCGCCGTCATCGCAGCGCTTCTCCCCAGTGAAGGGCCGGTCGATCTCGCCGACGTTACGTCGCGCGCGCGCAGGCTAAACGCGGCTCTCCGCGGTGACGACGCGATCGTCGAAGCCAGGGGGTGACCCATGCGTCCCAGCGCGGTCGACTGGAGCGTGTTCCCGTGTGCCCTTGGCGACGTCGTCGTGCGAACGAGCGACGGCGCGGAGGCGTGGCTCGCCGGCGCCCTCGTACTGCACGAGGACCTACCCACCGTCGCGCTCTTCGTGGCGCCGGACGCTGCGGGAGAGCGCGCGGTGTACGCGAGGCCTCGTCCGGTTCAGGACCTCGCCTGGCTCACCCCCGTCGCCAGCGGCGTCGTCGTCGCGGGGAGCGAGCCGCCGAGCGCGATCGAGATCGATGGGGCGCGCTTCCAGCGCGTGCGCCGGCTCCCACTCCGCGTCGAGCGCATCGGCGAGGGGACACCCGATGTCGGCGCCACGACCCTGCTCGGGGAGTACACGTCTCCCCGCGGCGAGGTGGCGATCGTGCTCGTCGGTGCCGACGTGCGCGTGTGGCGCGGCCCCCGGCTCCCCCCGGGCGACTTCGAGGTCTGGCGCAGCGGCACCCCCCGCCCCTAGGACGCATTGCGTCCCATCCTCCGCGGCTCTAGGCGCTGCGCATGCGGATGAGGAGCGACTCGACGACCAGCTGCGCCGAAGCGTTGCCATCGAGCTGGCGCAGGGCGCCGAGCGCAAGCTGGTACCGGGCGACCGTGGCGTCGGTGTCGCGACCGGGGTTTGCGGCGTTTGCGCACGCGACGGTAGCCAGCGCGGCAGCCAGCGCCGCGAGCTTGGTCCCCAGCTCGCCCTTCTCCTTCTTTGCGTCCTCGGCGAGGTCGAGCGCCGGCCCCAGCGTCGGGGCGTCGATCGCGGCGAGGGCGCGCTTCACGAACGTCTCGCGGGCGCTCGATGCATCCTCGTCGGCGAGCCCCAGCGCGGACTCCATGCTCCCGCCGGACAGGCGCATGATCTCGGCCGCGCGGAACGCGTCCAGCCCGCGCGCGATGAGCAGCTTCGTCACGACGTCGTCCGGGAGCGCTGCGAAGCGGACGCGCTGCGTGCGCGACCGGATGGTGGAGAGGAGCGAATCGGGCCGGGACGAGAGCAAGATGAAGTGCGTCTTGTCGTTCGGCTCTTCGAGCGTCTTCAAGAGCGCGTTCGCGGCCGACGTCGAGAGCTCCTCGGCGCGTCGCACGATGAACACCTTCGCGCGCCCCTCGTGCGGCGCGAACGCGGCGCGCGCGAGGACCAGCGTTCGCACCTGGTCGATGCTGATGTCCTGCGTCTCCTGCGTGCGCCGGCCGATCGCGCCCGGCTCGTAGAGGCCGCGCTCGAGGACGATGACGTCGGGATGCACGGGGCGCCGCGTGTCCTCGCGCGGGACGGCACGCACGCACGCGCGGCAGGCCCCGCAAGCGTCCCCTTTGGGGAGATCGACGCCGCGATGCTCGCAGACGAGCGCCTGCGCCAACCCCAACGCCGCCAGCTCGCGCCCGACCCCCTCCGGCCCGTCGAACAAGTAGGCGTGGTGCACCCGATCGCGCTCGAGCGCGCGTCGCAGCGTGGCCAGAGCGGTCTCCTGAGCCAGGAGGCCGGAGAGGAGCGAAGTCGTCACGGGAGGGGATTCGTAGCTGGCTAGGGCGCACGCCGGCAAGCCTCGCCGTCGCATTCATGGCTTGCGACGGCGGAAGCTCTCTCCGGCAGCAAACTACGCGAGGGCCGCTGGGTGCCTCAGACGTCCTCTTCCTGTTCCAGCTTCGCCAGCTCGGCGTCGACGTCGGCGTCGCTTCCGGAGCCAGCGGCCGCGGCGCGCTCGCGCGCGAACATGCGGTTGAGCGTGCGACGGTCGATGCCCAGCACCTCCGCCGCGCGCGTCTTGTTCCCACCGGTGCGCGCCAGCACGCGGTCGATGTAGCGACGCTCGAGCACCGAGAGCGTCGGCCAGTCGTCGGCCAGGGAGCCCGTGCCCGCCGCCGCTGCCGTGGTGAACGAGCGCGTCACCTCCGGCGGGAGATCCGCGGCCGTGACGACCCCTTCGCGCGCGAGGAGCATGGCCCGCTCGACGATGTGCGAGAGCTCGCGCACGTTGCCCGGGAAGTCGTACGAAGCGAGCTTCTCCAGGACGTCGGCCGATATCCGCGGCACCGGGCGCCCGAGACGCTCGGAGTGGCGCGCGAGGAAGTGCTTCACCAGGATGGCGATGTCCCCCTTCCGCTCGCGCAGCGGCGGGACGCGCACGGTGACGACCTGTAGGCGGAAGAACAGGTCCTCCCGGAACCGCCCGGTGGCGAGCTCGTTCTTCAGATCGCGGTTCGTAGCGGCGACGACACGCACGTCGACCTTGATGGTGTCGCTCGCTCCGACGCGGCGGATTTCGCCTTCTTGGAGGACGCGGAGCAGCTGCACCTGCATCTTCGGCGAGATCTCGCCGATCTCGTCGAGGAACAGCGTGCCGCCGTTGGCCTCCTCGAAGAGGCCCCGCTTCACGCCGACGGCGCCCGTGAACGCGCCGCGCTCGTGGCCGAACAGCTCGCTCTCCAGGATCGACTCCGGCAGGGCCGCGCAGTTGACGGCGACGAACGGCTTCTGCGCCCGGGGACTCTTCGCGTGGATGGCGCGCGCCACGAGCTCCTTGCCCGTCCCGCTCTCGCCGACGATGAGCACGGTGGCCGTCGTCGGGGCGACCTGCGCCACGGTCTTGTAGACGCCGATCATCGCGGCGGCCGTCCCCACGATCGTCGCGTCCATCGCCCGCTGCGCCTGCGGATCGATCGATTCGGCGGCCAGGCCGGCGATACGGTGTCGAGAGACCGCCTCGCTGACCATGCGCTTCAGCTCGTTCGGCTCGATCGGTTTCGCGAGGTACTCGTACGCGCCCGCGCCGACCGCGTTCATCGCCCCTTCGATGTCGGCGTACGCCGTCATCAGGATGACCGGCAGGTTCTCGGCGCTGGCGCGGACGCGCTTCAGAACGTCGTGGCCGCTGGTGCCGCCGGCGAGGTGAATGTCGGAGAGGACCACGTCGTACTTGGCCAGCTTCGCCGCGGACGGGAGCGCGTCGGCGCGATCGAACATGTCGACCCGGTACCCTTCGTTCCGCAGGACGCGCGCCAGGAGGGCCGCGAGCGTTTCGTCGTCCTCGAAAAGGAGGATCTGCCCCCGCTCGACCGCTTCCCCCGCGCTCTCTCGTTCGGTCATGGATCTGCTCCCCGTGCCCCCTGTGAACGTCTGGTGCTGCGACATCGTGCCCCGCTCTCTGCCGTGGTGCCCCGGCTATCTGCGAAAAGTGACCCCGTTCGAGCCTTCCGGCGGGGGTCGGAGGGGGGCATCGCAAGCGGCGGACCAGGGATGGGGGGCGATCGTAGTGCCGTGCGTCAATGGAGGCGTCGCGATACCCTGGCGTGGCCGATGCCGCATCGCCGGATCCTCGTCGAGTGGCCGACCGACGCGGACCTGCTCGCGGCGATCGAGCCCACGATGGACGAGGTGAGGGGGGCGGCCCAGGAGCTCGCGCGCGCCTACAACGAGCCGCACAACCGCGAGATGATCGCGAACACGACCGATTTCGCCGCGGGCGACGTCGTCGCGCACTTCGAGCGGATGCGCGCGGAGGGGGCGCGCTCGTTCCTGCTCCTGCGCGATGGCGCGCTCGTTGGGGATGCGGACTTCCGGCACATCGAGCCGGCCCACGCGGAGTTCGCGCTGCTGATCGCTTCGCGCGGGGTGCAGGGCAAGGGGCTGGGGACCCGGTTCGCCCTGATGCTCCACGGCTTCGGATTTCGCGCCCTGGGGGTCGCGCGCATGTACGTCACGATCGTCCCGCAGAACGCCGCTTCGCTGCGCCTGTTCGCCAAGCTCGGGTACGCCGAGGACGCGAGCGAGCTCGCCCGGTCGTTCGCCGACGACGCGAGCGACGTGTCGCTGTCTCTCGGCCGCGACGAGTTCGAGCGCGCGCATGGAGCGGCGCTCTCCGGCGTTCGCTTCCGCGAGCGGGCGTGACCGGACGCCCGCTTCGCTCGGGATGATGGCGCCCAGGTGGCGCGGTCACTTCCCCGCGAACGTCGCCTTGCGCTTCTCGAGGAACGCCTTCATCCCCTCGCGCTGGTCCATGCTCCCGAAGAGCGTGGCGAACGCCTGCGCCTCGAGCTCGTTGGCCGTGGCGAGCGCCACGTCCTCGCCGCGCAGGATCGTCCGCTTGCACTGCGCCACCGCGAGCGGCCCCTTCGACGCGATCTTGGTCGCCGTCTCTCGCGCCTTGTTCATCAGCTCCGCGTGCGGCACGACCGCGTTCACGAGGCCGATGCGAAGCGCTTCGTTCGCGTCGATCACGTCGCCCGTGAAGCACAGCTCGCGCGCGTGGCCGATGCCCACGCGACGCGCGAGGCGCTGCGTGCCGCCGAAGCCCGGCATGACGCCGAGGTTCACCTCGGGCTGGCCGAACTTCGCCTTGTCGCTCGCGTAGAGGAAGTCGCACGTGAGCGCGAGCTCGCAGCCGCCTCCGAGGGCGAAGCCGTTCACCGCACCGATGACCGGGAAGCGCGCCTGCTCGATCGCGGCGCCCACGCGGTGACCGAGCTCCGCGAACCTTCGCGCGTCGGCCGGCGCAAGCTCGCTCATCGCGGCGATGTCGGCCCCGGCGGCGAACGCCTTGTCTCCGGCGCCGGTCAGGATGCACACGCGCACCTCGGGCGCCTCGCGCTCGAGCACCAGCAGCGCGTCTCCGAGCGCGCTCATCAACTCGGCGTTGATGGCGTTGAGCTTGTCGGGGCGGTTGAGCGTGATCGTCGCGACCGGACCGTCCTTGGCGACGAGGATCGTGCTGCTGGTCTCGGTGGCCATCAGACGCTCCTCCCGGTCTTGTTCCCCTTGTCGTCGTAGATGTAGAAGCCCCGCCCGGTCTTCTTGCCGAACCAGCCGGCGGCGACGAGGTTCTTGAGGAGCGTCGGGGGGCGGTACTTGTCGTCGCCGAGCTCGCGGTGGAGCACTTCGCCGATGAAGAGCATCGTGTCGAGCCCGATGAGATCCGCGAGCTCGAGCGGCCCCATGGGGTGGTTGAGGCCGAGCTTCGCGCCGATGTCGATGTCCTCCGGAGTGCCGAGCCCCTCCTGAAGAGCGAAGCACGCCTCGCCGAGCATCGGGATGAGCATCCGGTTCACGATGAAGCCGGGGACGTCCTTCGAGGAGATGACCGTCTTGCCCATCTTCGTGGCGACGTTCTTGATCACGTCGAACGTGTCGTTCGACGTCTGAACCGCGCGCACCAGCTCGATGAGCTTCATCAGCGGCGGGGGGTTCATGAAGTGCATTCCGATGACCAGGTCGGGGCGCTTCACGGCGCCGGCGAGCTTGGTCAGCGAGATCGACGAGGTGTTGGAGGCGAGGATGGCGCCCGGCTTCATCGCCTCGTCGCACATCCGCATCAGCTTGATCTTGAGGTCGGTGTTCTCCGTCGCCGCTTCGATGACGAGGTCACACGAGGCGAAGTCGGCCGGGCTCGCGACGGGCGCGATCCGGTTCACGACGCCCATCAGGATGTCGGTGCTGATCTTCCCCTTGTCGACCTGCTTCTGCAGGATGTTCTCGATCTTCGCGCGCCCCTTCTCGGCCAGCTCGCGCGACGCGTCCGCCAGCTTCACATCGTAGCCGGCCTGGGCTGCGACCTGGGCGATGCCGCCGCCCATCTGGCCTGCACCGAGGACTCCGATGACCTTCACCCGGACGTGATCTTCTCGCCGCTCGTCGGACATTTTGTCGCTCCCTATCGGGAGGGGGCCTGCGCTCCCGCCTCGCAAAAAAACCGAGGGAGCATTACCACGAAGCCCACGCGGATGGTTCAACGAGGTCAAGCGCGCGCGCTCATCGTCTTCGCGCTCCTCGCGTCGGCGACGGCGTGCGTCAAGCCGACGCCGGTGCAGCGCGCGATGTCGCTCGTGCGGCAGCACCGTGAAGAAGAGGCTGCCACCGTGCTGCGAAAGCAGATCGCCGAGCATCCGGACGATCTCGACGCGCGCGGGATGCTCGTGCGGGTCCTGGCGTTCGAGGGGGACGCGCGGGGCGTGGAGACGGAGGCGGCGGAGATCTCGAAGCGAGCGCCACCGGGAGACCCGCGCGCATGGGTCGAGCTGGGGCACGCGAAGGAGATCGCGCACGACTTCGAAGGGGCGCTCGCGGCGTACGACCAGGCCGCGAGCGCGGCGCCGTCGAGCCCCGAGGGGCCGCGCGAAGGGGGGACGCGCGCGGCGCGCTGGGGTGAGGTGGAGGAGGCTGCTCCGCGACTGGGGGAGGCGATCCGGCGCGGGGCGAACGACGCCGAGACGTGGCACACGCTCGGCCTGGTGCGCGTGCACCTGAAGGACCTCGACGGCGCGTGGAAGGCGTACCGCGCGGGGCTCGCGAGCGATCCCAGGAGCGCCGAGTGCTGGCTGGGGTTGGCGACGGTGGCCGCGCTCCGCGACGACGCGAAGGGGGCGCTCGAGGCATACGACGCGATCCTCGCGTTGCGACCGAAGTTCGCGGCGGGCGAGCTCGGGCGTGCGTGGGCGCTGGGGAAGCTGGGGCGGAAAGACGACGCGCGCGGCGCGCTCGATCACGCCGAGGAGATGGGAGCCTCCCCGACGAGCGTGGCCAAGCAGCGCGCGATGCTCGACGCGAAGTGAGAGGCGTGCGAACAAGACGAGCGAACCGTCCGCACACTTCGTGCGTGCGGCGGAGCACACTGAGGGCACCATGGACGCGAAGCGCGTGGACGCAGAGATCGACGGCCTCTTCGACGACATCGAGACGCTCCTCAAGAACGTCGACGTCGTGTCGACGTTCACCGAGCGCGGCGTGAACGCGTCGATCGCGATGCTCGTCACCGACGGGCTGCGCGCGTATCTCAAAGGGGAGAAGGCGCGGGCGGCGGAGGACCTGCTGACCGCCGCCGAGGAGATCGCCGCGAGGCTGGCGTCGTCGCGCGCGGCGGGGGGCGACGGCGAAGGTCGCCCCTCGTGAGCGAAGGAGAGCTCGACTGGCTCCCGTCGTCGCCCGCGCACCCGCACCCGGCGCCGCTGAGCGGAGCGTCGTACTCGGCCGTGGAGCTGATGCCGGAGAACGACGCGGTCGTCATGCTCGACCAGCGCGCGTTGCCGCGCGACGTGCGCTACGCGCGAATGACTTGGGTGGACGAGGTCGCGACGGGGATCCGCGCGATGATCGTGCGCGGCGCGCCGGCCATCGGGATCGCGGCAGCGTACGGCGTGGTGGTCGCGGCTGCGCGCGCCGAGGGAGACGGAGCCTCGTTCGCGGAACAGATGCAAAGGGCCGACGCGCTCCTCCGCGCGACGCGCCCGACGGCGGTGAACCTGGCGTGGGCGCTCGATCGCATGGGGACGCTCGCGCGCGCGATCGCCGGAGAGTCGCGCGGCGCACGCGTCGAGAAGCTCGCCGCGGCAGCGCGCGCGATCCACGCTGACGACGTCGCCGCTTGTCGGGCGATGGGGGCGCTCGGCGCGCGCGAGGTGCCTCACGGCGCGACCATCCTCACCCATTGCAACGCCGGCGCGCTCGCCACCGGCGGCTATGGCACCGCCCTCGGCGTCATCCGCGCGGCCCACGAGGCGGGGAAGAACATCCGCGTCCTCGCCGACGAGACGCGCCCCTACCTCCAGGGAATGCGGCTCACGGCGTGGGAGCTTCAGCGCGACGGGATCCCCGTCGAGATCGTCCCCGACGCGGCGGCCGGGCACCTCTTCGCCACGCGCGCGATCGATCTCGCCATCGTCGGCGCCGACCGCATCGCGCGGAACGGCGACGTCGCGAACAAGATCGGGACGTACGGGGTCGCGTGCCTCGCGCACCTGCACGGCGTGCCGTTCTACGTCGCGGCCCCATGGAGCACGGTCGACCGCGCGTGCCCGACGGGCGCCGACATCCCCATCGAGCAGCGGAGCGCTCGCGAAGTGACGCACCTGCGCGCAAGCGACCGCGAGATCCCGATGGCCCCCGAGGGGGTCGGAGCGCGCCACCCGGCCTTCGACGTCACCCCGGCTCGCTACGTGCGCGCGCTCTTCACCGAGCGCGGCGTGGCCTCGCCGCTGGGGGAGGGGACGCTGGCGGCGCTGGCCCCGTGACGGAAGCCGAGCCCCGCCTTTGACGTTCGCACCAAGGGACGCTACGTGGGAGGGCGATCCCGTGACGACCCCCGCGAGCCCCGGCCCCCGCTTCTCGCCCAAGCCCCCGTGGCTCAAGGTCCGCGCGCCCGGCGGCGAGACGTACACGAACCTGAAGGGGACGTTCCGCGCCCTCGATCTCCACACCGTCTGCGAAGAGGCGCGCTGCCCGAACGTCGGCGAGTGCTGGACCGAGGGGACCGCGACGCTCATGTTGCTCGGCGACGTGTGCACCCGCGGGTGCCGCTTCTGCGCGGTCACGACGGGCGACCCGCGCGGCGCGGTCGACGGGCGCGAGCCGGAGCACGTGGCACGTGCGATCGCCAAGCTCGGGCTGCAGTACATCGTCCTCACGATGGTCGACCGCGACGACCTGCTCGACGGGGGCGCGTCGCACGTCGCGCGCACCGTCGTCCGCCTGAAGGAGCTCCGCCCCGATCTGCTCGTCGAGACCCTCCTCGGCGACTTCGGCGGCCACCTCGACTACGTCGATACGACGATCGACGCGAAGCCCGACGTCTGGGCCCACAACATCGAGGTCGTGCGGCGCCTGCAGCGGACCATCCGCGACGTGCGCTGCTCGTACGAGAAGTCGCTCCGCGTGCTCCAGCGCGTGAAGGAGCGCGACGCTTCGCGGGTCACCAAGTCGAGCATCATGGTCGGCATCGGCGAGACAGACGACGAGGTCTTGGAGACGCTCGCCGACCTGCGCGCTTCCGGCGTCGACCTCGTGACGCTCGGGCAGTACCTCCGCCCCTCGCCGAAGCACGCGGCGGTCGATCGCTACGTCGACCCGGACACGTTCGCCATGTTCGCGCGCGAGGCGGAGAAGATGGGCTTCGCGTACGTCGCCAGCGCCCCGCTCACGCGCAGCTCGTACAAGGCCGCCGAAGTCTTCGTGCGGAGCATCCTGCGCCCCGGTGACGCGCACGGGGCCGACGTCTTGCTGAAGGAGCGCCTCGCCGACGCGCAGGCCGCGGCGATCGCGAACGGCGGCGCGGCGACCACCACGAGCGAGCTCGCGGCGCGGGCCACCTCGTCGCTGCTGTCGCCGTCGAGCCTCGTCCGTCGCTAGAGCGCGCTGCCGTGAATCGCGACGTGCTCATCAGCGTAGTGATGCCGTGCTTCAACGAGCGCGCGACCATTCGCGCCATCGTCGAAGCGGTCCTCGCGGCGCCGTTCCACAAGGAGCTCATCGTCGTCGACGACGGTTCGACCGACGGCACGCGCGACGAGCTGCGCGAGCTCGAGTCGCTCCCCGACGTGCGCGTCTTCTACCAGCCCGAGAATCGCGGCAAGGGAGCGGCCCTGCACCGCGGGTTCGCCGAGGCGCGCGGCGACATCATCGTCATCCAGGACGCCGACCTCGAGTACGACCCGAACGACATCGTCGGCCTCGTCGCGCCGATCCTTCAGGGGCACGCCGACGTCGTGTACGGCTCCCGCTTCCTCGGCGGCCCGCACCGCGTCCTCTACTACTGGCACTCGGTCGGCAACCTCGTGCTCACCACGCTCTCGAACATGGTGACCGACCTCAACCTCACCGACATGGAGACTTGCTACAAAGCCTTCCGTGCCGAGGTCCTGAAGTCGCTCCAGCTCGAGGAGACCCGCTTCGGCTTCGAGCCCGAAGTGACCGTGAAGGTGGCGCGCCGCGAGGACCTCCGCATCTACGAGGTCCCCATCGCGTACCGCGGTCGCCGGTACGACGAGGGGAAGAAGATCGGGCTCAAGGACGGCTTCCGGGCGCTCTATTGCCTCGGGAAGTACGGGGTATTCCGCCGGTAACGGAACGCCGGTCGGATCCTCTCGCGTGTGCACCGTTTCCACGTCGTGGAAACGGTGCACACGCCGGTGGAAACGGTGCACACGCCGGTGGAAGCGGTGCACACGCCGGTGGAAGCGGTGCACACGCCGGTGGAAACGGTGCACACGCCGGTGGAAGCGGTGCACACGTCGGTGGAAACGGTGCACACGTCGGTGGAAACAGTGCACACGCCGGTGGAAACGGTGCCCACGCCGATGGCGACGCGGTTCCGCGGGCACGGAAACGGTGCCACGCAAGCGGGCTCCGCCCCGTTGGTCACTCCAACCGACCGGCGTACGATGCCCCCGTGGCCACCGTTCACTTCATCCGTCACGGCGACACCGAGGCCAGCGGCGAGGGGATGTTCTCCGGCGACCTCGACCCCCCGCTGGCCCCCTTCGGCCTCGTCCAGGCGAACGAGCTCGCCACGCGCCTCGCGAAGCTCCCCGTCGAAGCCATCTACGTGAGCCCCAAGCTTCGCGCGCGCACGACCGCCGAGCCGACCTGCCGGGCGCTCGGGATCGAAGCGCGCATCGAAGAAGGGCTGCGCGAGATCGGCTACGGCCGGTGGGAGGGGAAGAAGGAGGTCGAAGTGCGCGCCGCCGAGCCGGGGGCGTTCGAGGCGTGGCACGCGGACCCGGCGTCCAAGTCGCCGCCCGGGGGAGAGAGCGGTTTCACCATCGCGGCGCGAGCGATGCCGGTCGTCGATCGGATCGTGACGGCGCAGGGAGACCGCGACGTGCTCGTTTTCAGCCACAAGGCGACGATCCGCATCATCGCGTGCGCGCTGCTCGGCGTTCCCCTCGCGCTCTTTCGCGAGCGAATCGCGTGTGACACCGCGTCGATCACGTCGTTCTCCTTCGGCCCGAAGGGCGCGACCCTCGTGCGCTTGGGCCATCCGCTCTGACGGATCCGCCGCGATTCCACGCGCAGCCGGGAAGCGCGCGGGAGGAGGAGGGCGTAAGATCGTTTCAGACCATCGTGCGTACACCTTCCATGGGACTCGTCCGCTTCGCGCTCCCCGCGCTCGCGCTCCTCACGCTCGGCTTCGGGCTGGAGCGAAGCGCGTCGGCCCAGCTGCAACCTACGCGCGCGGGTGACCCGACCGGCTTCGCCTTCGACCCGGGCGACGCGCCCCCCATCCCGGCGACCGCCGCGGCCCCTCCGTCGATGTCGACCGACGAGGCCGACGCGGCGCTCCCCGCCGAGCTCGAAGGGGAGATCGTCGTCGACGTGCGCGACGACGCGACCGACGCCGACCTGGCTGACCTGGCTCGCACCTACGGGCTCACCCTCACGCCGAACAGCCCCTGGAGCAACGCCCACGACAAGCTCGAGGACGCGCACGTGAACGTGGCCGATGAAGCGCGCGTGCTCGACGCGCTCTCGCACGACGCCCGCGTGACGCACGCCGAGGCGATGAGCGTGTACCGCGCGTCGTTCGTCCCCGACGACCCGCTGTTCCAGGAGAAGCAGTGGCACCTGCAGCGCGTCGGGGCGACGAGCGCGTGGGAGTATGCCTGCGGCCGCGACGTGACCGTGGCGGTCATCGACACCGGCGTCGCGTGCTGGGACCAGGGACCGTTCTCCCGCGGGAGCGATCTCGCCGGCACGCGCTGCGAGCGCGGCTACGACTTCGTGAACGACCGCGCCGAAGCGGCCGACGACCACGGCCACGGCACGCACGTCGCCGGCACCATCGCGCAGACGACGAACAACGGGCGCGGCGCCGCGGGGCTCGCGTTCTGCGCGCGGCTGATGCCCATCAAGGTGCTCACCAAGCAAGGGTGGGGGACGGTCGCCAACGTGGCCGAGGGGATTCGCTTCGCCGCCGACGAAGGGGCCAGCGTCATCAACCTGAGCCTCGGCGGTCCCATCAAGAGCCGCATCCTCGAGGACGCGGTCGATCACGCGCTCTCGCGCGGCGTGGTCGTCGTCGCCGCGGCGGGCAACAGCGGGCGGAGCGTCGGGTTCCCCGCGGCGTACGAGGGGGTCATCGCGGTGAGCGCGACCGACGCGAACGACAAGATCGCCTGGTTCTCGTCGCGCGGGCCGGAGGTGACGATCGCCGCGCCGGGCGTCGCCGTCACGCAGCAGACGGTGTGCGACGGCGGGAAGAACAAGTGCGAGCTGTTCGGCACGTTCAGCGGCACCAGCATGGCGTCGCCACACGTGGCCGGGGCCGCAGCGCTCCTCATGTCGAACGGCGTCACCGCGCCCGCCGCCGTCCGCGCAGCGCTCGAGAACGCCGCGACCCCGAAGGACGACGCGAACCTCTACGGCGCAGGCGTCCTCGACGCGGGGCGCGCGGTGCGTGGCGAGTTCGTGCGTCGCCTCGGGCTCCGCTTCGGATGGCTCGCGGCGCTCGCCGTGTGGGTCTGGCGCCGCATCCGAGGTCGCGGAGGTCGCGCGTCGTTCTCGCCCCTCGCCGTCGGCGGTGCGCTCTTCGCCGCCACGGGCCTCTTCCCGGTCGCCCCGATGCTCGGCCTCGTCGCCCGCGCCGGAGCCCTCCGCCCGTACGTCGAGCTCCTCGCGCGCCCCTTCGGCGAATGGGACCTCGCGTTCGGCCCCGCCCTCCACCGCTGGCTCCCGCTCGCCGGCGCGCTCCCCGCCTTCGGTCTCGTCGCCGTCTTCTTCGGCGTCCCCCGGCTCCGTCCGCTCGTCGGAGGGTTCGCCCTCGGCGCGGCGGCCCTCGCAGCGCAGCTCGCCTGGTCGGGCGACGCGTCGTTCGCCCTCGGACTCTGGCCGATGCGCGCGTATCTCCTCGCCAGTGTCGCCGTATGCGCCTGGATTGCGCGCGTCGGGCTCGACACCAAGCGTGCCTGACGGGTCTCGTTCGCGTGCGCGCGCCGCGCGAAAAGATCGCGTACACTGAGCTGTAGATGTCGCTGAAGATCGACCAGGACCACTCCCGGTTTCGCAACATCGTCCGAGGGAGGATCCGCCAGAACCTCCGCAAGTACATCTCGCAGGGCGAGCTGATCGGGCGCAAAGGGAAGGATCTGGTCTCGATCCCGATCCCGCAGATCGACATCCCCCGCTTTCGTTACAACGACCGCCAGCAGGGGGGCGCGGGGCAGGGGGACGGCGACCCGGGCGATCCGGTCGCGGGCGACGGCGGCGAAGAGGGCGAGGGGTCGGGCAAGAAGGCGGGCGAGGGGGCGGGAGAGCACGTCCTCGAAGTCGACGTCACGCTCGACGAGCTGGCGTCGATCCTCGGCGAAGAGCTCGCGCTCCCCGACATCCTCAACAAGGGCAAATCGAAGATCATCAACGCGAAGGACCGGTACACCGGCGTCCGTCGCGTCGGCCCCGAGTCGCTCCGCCACTTCCGCCGCACCTACCGCGAAGCGCTGAAGCGCCAGATCTCGATGGGCTCGTACCAGGCCGGCAGCCCGGTCGTCGTCCCCATCCCCGACGACAAGCGCTACCGCTCGTGGAAGACGGAGCCGGAGCCGGTCGCGAACGCCGTCATCGTCTACATGATGGACGTGTCGGGCTCGATGGGCGACGAGCAGAAGGAGATCGTCCGCATCGAATCGTTCTGGATCGATGCGTGGCTCCAGAAGCAATACAAGGGGCTCGAGAGCCGCTACATCATCCACGACGCCGTCGCGCGCGAGGTCGATCGCGAGACGTTCTTCCACACGCGCGAGAGCGGCGGCACGATGATCTCGAGCGCGTACAAGCTCGCCTCGCAGCTCATCGACGACCACTACCCGCCGGAGGAGTGGAACATCTACCCGTTCCACTTCTCGGACGGCGACAACTGGTCCATGGACGACACGCTCGCGTGCGTCGACATCCTGAAGCAGAAGATCCTGCCGCGCGTGAACATGTTCGCCTACGGGCAGGTCGAGAGCCCGTACGGCTCGGGTCAGTTCGTGAAGGACCTGCGCGACCACTTCGGCAAGGACGAGCGCGTCGTCACGAGCGAGATTCGCGACAAGGACGCCATCGTCGGATCGATCAAGGAGTTCCTGGGTAAGGGGAAGTGACCGACGACGCGGCCCCACGCGCGGCCGTCACCGCCTCGTAGAGCGCGAGCGTCCGGGCGGTCATCACTTCCTTCGAGAACTCGCGGTGCACGCGCGCCCTGCCGGCGTCCCCGAAGCGACGCGCCAGCGACCGATCGCCGAGGATGGCCGACAGCGCGCGCGCGAACGCGACCGGGTCCGAGTGCGGCACGGTGAACCCCGACTCGCCGTCGCGGCTCACGAAGGGGACGCCCGACCGCGCGATCGCGGTGTTCACGACCGGGAGCCCGCACGCCATCGCCTCGAGCTGCACGATGGCGAACGCCTCGCTGCGCGCGATCGACGGCAAGACGTACGCGTCGCACGCGAAATAGTACGGGGCCAGCTCCTGGTTGTGGACCTCGCCGACGAAGTGGACCTTCTCCGCGACGCCGCACTCGCGCGCCGCCTGCTCGAGCGCCGGCCGGAGCGGCCCGCTCCCCACGAGCAAGAGCTCCGCATCGACCTCGCGCATCGCCCGCACCGCGTGCTCGAAGCCCTTGTAGTAGATGAGCCGCCCGACGCCGATGAGTAGCGGGCGTCCTCGGTACTTCGCTTTGATCGCAGCGGCCTTCTCGTCGATCGCGCGCGTCCGCTCGAATTGCGAGACGTCGATGCCGTACGGAATCACGTGGCACCGGTCGCGGTGCGCCGTGAGCTCCTCGGAGCCCTCCAGATAGTTGGGCGACGTGCAGATGATCGCATCGGCGCGGCGGAGCACGCGCTCCATGAACGGCCGGTACATGCGGAGCAGCCGTTGCTGTTTGACGATGTCGCTGTGGTACGTGACGACGACCGCGTGCGGGTGCTTGGGGCGCGCGGCGAGGTACGACATCACGCCCATCGGGTGAGGGAAGTGGACGTGCATCACGTCGTACCCGCGGCGCGCGATCTCGAGCGGCATCGTCGGACAGATGGACGTCGAGGCGGCGTGCGCCACCTGGATGCAGCGCGTGACCTGCACGCCGTCCACCCAGTCGATCCGCGTCCGCGCCTCGGAGTTGCAGACGACGACGTCGAGGTCCACGCGTGACTTGAGCTCGTTGCAGAGGAGATAGAGGTGGTTCTCTATCCCCCCCATGTACGGGTAGTAGTACTTCCCGAGCTGTAGAACGCGCATGTCGCGGGGCGTGTCTCTCAGGCGAACAGACCGAGGTTCTGCTTCACCCAGCCGTGCAGTTGCTCCACGCCGGCGTCCGGCGACGTGCGCGGCTTCCAGCCGAGCTCGCGCTCCGCCTTCGAGATGTCGCACACGAACACGCGCTGATCGCCCGGCCGCCACCCCTCGTAGGCCGGCGTGATCTTCTTGCCGGACAGCTTCTCGAGCTTGGCGAGGAGATCGTGCAACGACATCTGGTTGTGCGGGCCGCCGCCGATGTTGAAGATGCCCCCCTTCACGCGGTCGATCTTCTCGATCGCCGTCGTGAAGCAGTCGATCAAATCGTCGATCCAGAGCACGTCACGGACCTGCTTGCCGTCGCCGTAAATCGACAGCGGCTTCCCGAGCGCGGTCGCGATCGTGAACCACGCGACCCACCCCTGGTCCTCGACGCCGAACTGCCGGCGCCCGTAGATGCACGACTGCCGCAAGCACACGGTGCGGAGCCCGTAGATGCGCGCGTAGTCGCGGACGTACTGGTCGGCGGCCCCCTTGGAGCAGCCGTAGGGGGAGTGGAAGTCGAGCGTCTCGGTCTCCGCGACGCCGCTGTGGTGGTCGCGGTACTGCCAGCGCCCGCCGCGCTCTTCGACGTGGAGGTGCTCGAGGCCGCCGTACACCTTGTTCGTGGACGAGTAGAGGAAGGCCGCGTTCGGCGCGTGCGCGCGCGTCGCTTCGAGCACGTTGAAGGTGCCGAGCGCGTTCACCTCGAAGTCGAGGCGCGGGTTTGTGACCGAGGTCGTGACCGCGACCTGCGCGGCCAGGTGCAGGATGGCGTCGACGCCGCGGTGCTCGCGGAAGACGGCCTCGACCTGCTGCATGTCGCGGATGTCGCACTTGTGGAAGGTGAACTTCGCCCCCCCCTGCTTCGGCACCTGGGTCTCGAGCCACGCGAGGTTCTTGTCCGAGCCCTTCCGCGAGAGATCGTCGATGACGACGACGTCCCAGCCCTGGTCGAGGTAGCGCTTCACCGCGTTGCAACCGATGAAACCCGCTCCGCCCGTAATGAGTGCCCGCATTCGGTGATTCTCCCTCGATCGGCCCTTTCTACTACCGGCTACGGATTCCCTCGGCAACCGCTAGCGTCACGAGCCGCGCCACCCGCCTTTCTGGTGCCGGGCCCGGTTCGGCGGTTCATCCCGCCGGCCGGCCGCTCGTCCCCCCGCGACGCCCCGGCCTACGCTAGGCTGTTCGCATGAGCGAGTTCGCGCTGAAGACCGCGCTCCCGCAGTACCTTCGGGTCGAGCAGGAGCGAATCCAGGGCATCGCCGCCGCCGCCGGCCTGGACTTCTTCCCGGTGGTCTTCGAGATCCTCACGTACGACCAGATGAACGAGATCGCGGCGTACGGGGGCTTCCCGAACCGCTACCCGCACTGGCGCTACGGCATGGAGTACGAGCGGCTCGCCAAGAGCTACGAGTACGGCCTCTCGAAGATCTACGAGATGGTCATCAACAACAACCCGTCCTACGCCTACCTGCTCGAGGGCAACTCGCTCGTCGATCAGAAGCTCGTGATGGCGCACGTGATGGCGCACGTCGACTTCTTCAAGAACAACTACTGCTTCCGCTCGACCGACCTCGACATCGGCGGGACGATCGACCCCGTCAGGAAGCACGACCAGTACGACCCCAAGCGCGGCTGGATCGACAAGATGGCCAACCACGGTGCGCGCATTCGCCGGCACGTGGCGCGCATCGGGATCAACAAGGTCGAAGAGCTCATCGACCACTGCCTCTCGCTCGAGAACCTCATCGACCCGCACGCGCCGTTCACGGGGCGTCGCGCGAAGATCGACCCCGAGGCGGAGGTCGTGGCCACCGAGATCCCGCGGCTGAAGTCGAAGGACTACATGCAGTCCTTCATCAACCCCGAGGAGTACCTCGAGGCGCAGCGGAAGAAGATCGAGGAGGAGAAGGAGAAGGCGAAGAAGTTCCCCGAGCACCCCGAGCGCGACGTGCTCCGCTTCCTCATGGACTACGCGCCGCTCGAGCGGTGGGAGCGCGACATCCTCGAGGTCATTCGCGAGGAGGCCTACTACTTCGTCCCGCAGATGCAGACGAAGATCATGAACGAGGGGTGGGCCACGTACTGGCACTCCAGGCTCATGACCGAGAAGATCCTCGATGCGTCGGAGATCATCGAGTACGCGGACAACGCGGCGGGCGTGCTGGCGACGTCGAAGGGGCAGCTGAACCCGTACAAGCTCGGCGTCGAGCTGTACCGGAACATCGAGGAGCGCTGGAACCGCGGGCAGTTCGGCAAAGAGTGGGAAGACTGCGACGATCTCGACGCGAAGAAGAACTGGAACCTGCGCCTCGGCCTGGGCAAGGAGAAGGTCTTCGAAGTTCGGTCGCTCTACAACGACGTCACGTTCATCGACGAGTTCCTCACGCCCGACTTCTGCCGCGACCACAAGCTGTTCTCGTTCTCGTGGTCGAACCGCAACGACCGGTACGAGATCGAGACGCGCGAGTTCAAGGCCGTCAAAGAGAAGCTCCTCTTCCAGCTGACGAACGCCGGCAGCCCGTTCATCTTCGTCGAGGACGCGAACTTCGAGAACCGGGGTGAGCTCCTCCTGCGGCACGACCACCAGGGGCTCGACCTGCGCCAGGACTACGCGCGCGAAGTCATGCGGAGCCTCGTGCGTCTCTGGAAGCGCCCCGTGAGCGTCTCGACGATCGCCGAGGGGAAGCCGGTGATGCTTCGCTACGACGGTCGCGAGCACACGTCGCGTCACCTGCGATGATGGCGGCGGACGAGCCGTCGGCCTACGAGGAGGGGGGGCGGGACGTGGCAAGGTTCGAGCGCGACCCCGAGCACTGGCTCCTGCGCTACTCGCCCAAGGAGTGGATCCGCGCGGCGATGAAGGAGATGCACCTCGCCGAAGCCTCGTACCAGCAGCGAAACCTGCGCGCGGGGCTGGCCGGGTGCAAGCGAGCGGCGGGGATGGCGCTGAACGCGGCGCTCATCGTCGAGCCGAACGAGGCGTGGAAGCGCACGTACGTCGAGCATCTCGTTGCGCTGGCGAAGGACGAGAGCGTGCCGCGCTCGGTGAGCGACGCGGCGCGCACCATCATCTCCGCCCCCGCGCCGAGCACGAACATCGTGATTCTGCGCACTCCTCACGCCGACGACCGGATTCTCGAGGCGGCGCGCGACGTGATCGCGCACGCCTTCGCCGTGGTGACTCGGCATGAGGGGTGATCCGTTGCCGCGCGTCCTCGCAGCGCTCGCGATCACCCTCGCGGCGTGCGGGGGAGGCGAGAGGGAGGCTCCGAAGGCGAGCGCACCGCTGCCACCGCCCGTGACGACGAGCGTCCCGGCGGCACCACCCGCGTCGAGCGATCCGCCGGAGTTCGCGATGCCCGCGAACGTCGTCGCCGACGCGGGCCCCCCCGCGAGCGCGGCGGCGCCAACGCTCCCGCCGCCGAAGCCGGTGACGATCCCACTGGCGACCGGGAGCGGAGGTCCGGCGGACGTGGAGCTGACCGCGGGCGATGCGGCGTTCGAGGCGGGCGATCTCGACGGCGCGTCGCGGCACTACGAGCGCGCGCAGAAGGCGGCGCCGAAGTCACCGGCTCCCAAGGTCGGCGTCGCGCGTGTGAACGTCGCGCGAGTCGGAGCCCCGATGGACTACGCGGGCGCGAAGGGGAACCGCGCGATCGCGTCGGCCGCGAGCGATCTGCGGAAGGCGGTGAAGCTCGACCCCGCCTTCGGTGCGGCCTACGTCGAGCTGGGGCGCGCCCTCTTGCTCCTCGGTGACGCGGAGGGGGCGATCGATTCGCTGCGGAAGGGGGTCGAGCTGCTCCCCGAGAAAGCAGAGGCTCATTCGGCGCTGGGCGTCGCGCTGCTCGCGACGGGGCACGGCGAAGAGTCGCTCGCAGAGCTGAAGCGCGCCGTCGACCTCGACGCCGGGAGCGCACCGCGGCACGGCAACCTGGGGACCGTGCTGTTCATGCGCGGGCGCGTGGTCGACGCGATCGCCGAGTACGAGATCCAGGTGCGGCTCGCCGACGACGACGCGCGCGCTCACTCCGATCTCGGCACGGCGGTCCTCGCGCACAACGAGATCGCGCGCGCGGAGACGGAGCTTCGCCGGGCGATCGCGCTCGACGCCACGCGCGCGGCGTTCCACTCCAACCTGGGCTACGCGCTGCAGGTCGAAGGGAAGGTGGGCGACGCTGTCGCCGAGTATCACGCCGCCTTGCAGATCGACCCCAAGAGCGCGAGCGCGTGGATCAACCTCGCGACGGCGCTGTCGAAGGATCCGAAGACCCGCGCCGACGCGCGCGACGCGCTCCTGAAGGCGCGCGCGATCGACCCGACCGACCCGCGCGTGAAGGCGAACCTCGACGAGCTCGACGCGCTGGAGCACGGCACGACGGCGCCCTAGAGACCGGCGACAGGCGACGAGTGTCAAGCGACTCTTGCGCGGGTGAACGTGCACATTTCGCGACGCCGATCCGTTCTTGACCCGCGCGTTCTGGCGCCGCTACGGTACGCGCCAGGCTGAGGGCTGGCTCTGCGTTTCGTGTTCGGAAGCCGCACGTCAATCAAAGTGGAAGTTGCTGTACCTGGAAGTGGAGGATTGCGATGGCAGTGGGCAAGGTGAAGTGGTTCAACGACGAGAAGGGCTGGGGGTTCATCAAGCAGGATGAGGGGCCGGACGTCTTCGTGCACTACTCGCAGATCGTGGGCGAGGGGCGCCGCCGCCTGTTCGAGGACGAGGTCGTCGAGTTCGAGATCAAAGAAGGTCCGAAGGGCCTCCAGGCCATCAACGTGCAGCGGACGCAAGCTGCCGCCGCGGTCTGATCGCGGTCTCCTCCAACGACGATTCGCAACGAACGCCCGGGCTCTTCGGAGACCGGGCGCTTCGCTTTTGTGGCCCTTGGAAATCTAGTAGTGCGAGTGGCGCACGAGCGTCGGCACCGCGGCGGGCGTGAAGCGCTCCTTCACAGGGTCGAACACCATCGCCTCGACTCGTCCGACCGTGCCCGCGTCGTCGATCTCGTAGACGTTGAACCCCGCCATGCGCGTCGCGTCGTCGTGATGAAGGGACGCGCTCGTCGCGCCGACCGACTGCATCGACCCGCGCTTCGTCGTCCAGGTGCGGTGGATGCGGCGGTGCAGGTGGCCGTGCAAGAGGAGCCCCTGGGGCACGTCGTCGAGCGTCGAGAAGAACACCGCGGCGTCCTCGAGGCCGCGAAGCATCGTCCGCACCTTCGAGAGCGGGTTGTGCGCCGGGTGGTGCATGAGCACGACGGGCGTTCGCCGCACCACCTCCGGGTGTCGGAGCACGACGGCTAGCGCGTCGAGCTGCGCCTTCCCCAGCTTCCCCGAGGCGACGAGCGGCATGCGCGGCACGGCGCTCGAGAGGCCGATGATCGCCGCCGGACCGCGGAGTCGCACGAAGGGGAAGCGACCGGGGCCTACCTCGATGGCGAGCTCGGGGAGATCGCTCGTCATGTAGTCGGCGAAGTAGGTCGTGAAGCGCCGGCTGGTGAGCGCGCCGCGCGTGTAGAGGTCGTGGTTGCCGGGGACGATGCTGACGTCGTGGGGCGAGAGCCGGAGGTCGTCGTCGAAGATACTCCGCACGGCCTCGAACTCGGTCTCGAGCGCGAGGTTCGTCAGATCGCCGGTGACCACCACGTGGTCGGCCTTGCTCACGGCGATCGCGCGGGCGATGGCGCGCACGAAGCCCGAGCGGTGCACGTGCGCGCGGTTCATGCGCAGCATCGCGTAGCCCGTCAGGCGCTTATTCAGGAACCGGTGCGCGCCGACTCCTTCGAGATCGAGCACGTGGAGGTCGGAGAAGTGAGCGATGCGCATCGTGGGGACGGCCGGGCCGGTGTGCTTCTTCGTAACCGTGAATCGGCGATCCCGCTACTCCGGATCCGCGGCGCAGCGAAACCCGACGGCTGCCGACCGCGGCAGGACCGGAGCGCTTCGTGCAGCACCGCGCAGCCACGCGGCCGCCGTCTCGTACGAGCCGCCGCGAATGATGTGGAAGACGCCCGTCGGCGGACCGCGCGGATCGGTCGCCGGCAGCGCGGAGTACCCGAACCCCTGCGGGTCGGTGTCCCCCCAGAAGTCGGCGACCCACTCGGAGACGTTACCCGCGAGATCGAGCACCCCTTCGGGCGTCGCGCCGTCGGGAAACGAGCCGACGGGCGCCAGGCGAGCGAAACCGTCGCTCGCGTCGGTCGCGTCGTGCGCGAGCGCGCCATGGTTCGCGAGGTGAGGGTTGTACGTGTCGCCCCACGGGAAGATGCGACGGCGCACGCCGCGCGCGGCGTACTCCCACTCCGCCTCCGTCGGTAGCCGCCCATGGTCCCACCGGCAGTAGCGGTCGGCGTCCTCCCAGCGCACGAACGTGACCGGATAGTCGGGGCGATCGAAGCGCGCGTCGCCGGCGGCGAACCCGGGCGCGGTGCAAACGCCGACGGCCACGCACCGCTCGTAGTCGGCCACGCGCACCTCGGTCCTGTCGATGTCGAACGCCGGGAGCGTCACTTCGTGCGCGTACCCCTCGGAGCGCACCTCGAGCGAGCCGTTCTCGTCGCAGTTGAAGGCGCCGAGCATCTCGGGCTTCCGGTCGTTCGCCGTCGGGTGGCGGCAGATCTTCAGGGCGTCGACCATCTCCGTCGTGGTCGAGCCCATCACGAACGTCCCTGCGGCGAGCCGTACGCGCCCCTCGAGCGGAGCGCGCAGCGACTGAACGCCTCGGGCGGGGACGACGAACGACGGTGCGTCGACGTACCTCGTCGCCGCGTGCTCCGCGGCCGCGTCGCGCGCGAGCGGCGCAAGGAGGAGCAGCGCCGTCGCCGTCACTCTTGCCACCTTCGCGCGCTGCATCGACACGCCCGCTCAGCCCGTGAGGATGCGCATGGGGTGCTCGATCAACGCCCGCAGCTCGGCGAGGAAGGACGCGCCGACCGCGCCGTCGACGACGCGATGGTCGCACGACAGCGTCAGCGCGAGACGCTTCCCCGGCACCACGCGATCCTCCTCTACGACCGGCACCGACCGCACTTGCCCCACCGCGAGGATGGCGCCCTCGGGCGGGTTGATGACGGCGGAGAACGCGTCGATGCCGAACATGCCGAGGTTGGAGATGGAGAACGTCCCGTCCTGCATCTCTTCCGGCTTCAGCTTCTTGGCCCGCGCGCGCGCCGCGAGCTCCCGCACCTCGCGCGCGATGGCGACGACGCTCTTCTGATCGGCGTTCCGCACGACCGGCGTGACCAGGCCGTCGGGGATGGCCACGGCGACGGAGATGTCCACGCGGCGATGCACGAGGATCGCCTCGGGCGTGAACGTCGCGTTGCACTCGGGAACCCGGACGAGCGCGGCCGCGCACGCCTTGACGAGCAGATCGTTGAGCGACACCTTGAGCGGCCGCTCGTCGGAGGAGGCGCCGTTCTTCTTCGCGTCGGGAGGCGGCGCGAGGTCGTGGTTGATGTCCTCGCGGAGCGCGGAGAGCGCGGCCGCATCGACGTCGATGGTCAGATAGAAGTGAGGGACGTTCTGCTTCGACTCCGTGAGCCGACGCGCGATCGTCTTGCGCATCATCGACAGCGGGCGGACCTCGGGCTCGGCGAGGCGCGGCTCGGCGAGTGTGATCGCCGCGCCGGTGCGGACGAGCGGTGCCGCGGCGGCGGCGCGCGGAGTTTCGACCTTCAGCGCGTCCAGATCGGTCGCGACGATGCGCCCACCGGGGCCCGTCCCTCGCGCCCCGTGGAGATCGATGCCGAGATCTCGCGCGGTCTTGCGTACGTACGGCGACGCCATCACGCGATCCCCGTTCGCTCGCTGTGCGTCAGCCACGGTGGACGGGGCAGGGGTGTCGCGCGACGTGCGATCCAGGGCGGACCCTTGCGTGACCTTCGCCTTCGCGGCCCTCGCGGCGGGTATGAGCGTCGGAGCGGCGAGCGGGGGAGGGGCGGCGATCGAGATGGACGCGTTGTTCGGCGTCAGCGGAGCGGCGACGGGAACCGACGGAGCTGCAACGCCGCCCGTCCCGACGAGCGCGCTCACGTCCTCGCCCGGCTCACCCACGACGGCCACGGGCTGCCCGAGGAGCACCTTCGCGCCCGGCTGCACGAGGAGCTTCAGCAGCGTCCCCTTGTCGAACGCGCGGAACTCCATCGTCGCCTTGTCCGTCTCGACCTCGGCGAGCAGGTCGTCGACCGCGATCGCGTCCCCTTCCTTCTTGTGCCAGACCGCGAGCACCCCCTCCTCCATAGTCGGGGACAGCTTCGGCATCTCGAGGATCTTCGCCATGGCTCAGGCCTTCCCACGCGACGTCACGCGCTTCACCGCCGCGAGGATGCGATCCACCTGCGGCAAGCAGAACTGCTCGAGCTTCGCGTTGTACGGCATCCCGACGTCGAGCGTCGTCACGCGCAGAATCGGCGCGTCGAGCCAGTCGAACGCCAGGCGCTGCACGCGATCGGAGATCTCCGCGCCGACCCCCCCGTAGGGCCACCCTTCGTGCACGACGACGCAGCGGTGCGTCTTCCGTACCGAGTGCACGATCGTCTCCTCGTCGAGCGGGCGGAGCGAACGCAAGTCGACGACCTCCGCGCTCACCCCTTCCTTCTCCAGCGCCGTCGCCGCTTCGAGCGCCAGGTGCGTCATGCGCGAGTACGCCACGATCGTCACGTCCGTCCCGGCGCGCGCGATCTGCGCCTGCCCGAGCGGAATGGCGTCGAGGTCGTCGGGGACGTCCCCCTTCACCGAGTAGAGCGTCTCGGACTCCATCATGAGCACGGGGTTGTCGTCGCGAATGGCGGCCTTCATGAGCCCCTTGGCGTCGGCCGGGAACGCCGGAGCGACGACCTTCAGGCCGGGGATGGTCGCGTAGAAGTGCTCCATCGCCGTGCTGTGCTGGCTGCCGACCTGGCGCGCGCTCCCGTTCGGCCCGCGGAACACGATGGGGCAGTTGAACTGGCCGCCGCTCATCTGGCGCACCTTCGAGGCGTTGTTGAGGATCTGGTCGAATGCGACGGCGCTGAAGTTCCACGTCATGAACTCGATGATCGGCCGCAGACCGACCATCGCTGCCCCCACGCCGATGCCCGCGAAGCCCCCCTCGGCGATCGGCGTATCGATCACGCGCTTGGGGCCGAACTTCTCGAGCATCCCCTCGCTGACCTTGTACGCGCCCTGGTAGTGGCCGACCTCTTCGCCCATGAGAAAGACGCGGTCGTCCTTCTCCATCTCTTCGATCATCGCCTCGCGGAGGGCGTCTCGGTATCGCAGCGTGCGCATCGATCTCTCTCTCGTCGGTCTCTTCGGTCTTCGTGGATGAGCGCCGCTACGACGCGAACGGCCCGTCGTACGTCGTCGGCTCGAGCACGTCCGGCCCAGGCTCCGGGCTCTCTTCGGCGAACTTCACCGCGGCCTGCGTCTCGGCTTCCACGTCCTGCTCGAGCCGCGCAATGCGCGCCTCGCCGTAGCCCATCTCGGTGAGCTTCTCGCGCGCCTTCACCAGCGGGTCGCGCTTCTTGTGCTTCTCGAGCTCGTCGGGCGTCCGGTACTTCGCCGGATCGCTCATCGAGTGCCCGCGGAACCGGTACGTGCGGATCTCCACGAGCGTCGGCAGCGAGTGCTCGCGCGCGCGCGATACGGCCTCGCCGATTCGCCGTTCCACCTCGAGCACGTCGTCGGCGAAGAAGCGGTCGCGGTCCATGCCGTAGCCGAGCGCCTTCATCGAGACGTCCTCCTGCGACATCGAGCGCGAGAGCGGCGTGCCCATCGAGTACTCGTTGTTCTCGCAGATGAAGACGATCGGCAGCTTCCAGAGCGCCGCCAGCGACACCCCCTCGTGGAATCCGGCGATGCTCACGGCCCCCTCGCCGAAGAAGCACAGCGTGACCCGCCCGTCGGCGCGGTACTTCGACGCGAACGCGACCCCCGCGGCCAGCGGGATGTGGCCGCCGACGATGCCGTAGCCGCCGAGCATGTTGTTCTCGCGATCGAACAGGTGCATCGACCCGCCGAGCCCCTGCGAGCAGCCCGTCTTCTTTCCGTACAGCTCCGCCATCAGCGCGTTGGCGCTCATCCCCTTCGCCAGCGCGATGCCGTGATCGCGGTACGTCGTGACCACGTAGTCGTTCGGATGGAGCGCGGCGATGCAGCCGACGCCGACCGCCTCCTGCCCGATGTACAGGTGCAAGAAGCCGCCGATCTTCCCCTGCGCATACCCGCGCGCCGCTTCCTCCTCCACGCGACGGATGAGGAACATCTGGCGATAAAGCTGCGCGAGGTGATCGACGTCACCGCTGGGGCGCGTGGCGGGCATGGGCTCGCGGGATGCCTCCGGCGAACCCGACGGGCGCGGCCGGTCTCCGTCGTCGGGGTCAGCGGCTGGCGGGTGCTGGTGTAGCTTGGTTTCCTGCATCGGCGCCGGAAGTCTAACCGAACGCGCGCGCCGAAATGGTCACTTTGCGGGAACAGGGGTACAAGTAGAGCTCGCGCGGGCGACGCCACGCCTGCCCATTCCCGGACGATCTCCGAACGAGGCGAAGTATGGCCGACCGGCTCAACGATACGGACCCGCAGTCGCCCGTAGCACTGCAGTCGCGCACGGACCCCGGGCTCGGAGGGCCGCCGCCGAGCGTGGTGGCGCGCGCGCACGCGGAGCCCGAGGAGCCGCCGCTTCCGCCGGCGCCCGTCGTCGGCTCGGCTTCGATCGAGCAGCTCCTCGACGGGATCACCGGACCGCGACCTCCGCCGTCACGCCGCGACGGGCCCGAATCGGAGTCGCGCGCCTACTCGGCGGCTCGCCCGGCCCCGCCGTCGCACCCGACCCCTCCGCTCGAGCCGGCCGTGCTCTCGCCGACCCCTCCGCCCGCCCTGGTGCTCACGCCGACCCCTCCGCCCGCCCTGTATTCGCCTCCGCTGCGGCTGGGCGAGCGCGACGCGCTGACGGTGCCGCGCGGGATGCCGGACCCGTCGTCGATACGCCCCGTCGTGCGTCGCGCCGAGGAGCGGACCGTGTACACGGGGCGTCGCGCCATGGTGCGAAACTCCGTGGCGGTGGTCCTCTCGGGGGTCGCGGTCACGGCGGCCATGATGGCGATCGTGCACTGGAAGGAGGCACGCGGCTCTGCGAGCGCCGTGTTGGCGCCGATCGTCGAAGCGCCGCTTCCGCCTGCGCCCGAGGTCGCGCCGGCGGGGCCCGCGCCTACGATCGTAATCATGTCGCCGCCACCGCCGCCCCCTCCGGCCGCCGCGACCGTCGCGGCGAGTCCGGCGCCCGCTCCGAGCGCGTCGCCCGCGCCCCTACCGAAGCGCCTGACCGTGCCGGGCGCGAAGCGCTCGAAGGTCGCGCCGGCGCAGGGGTCTCTCGACGACTTGAACCGCGAGATCTCGCACTAGGACGGGGCGCGACCTTCGGAGCGATCAGAGATCGCTGGGGGGGAGGCGAGACTTCGGGGTCGTGGTCGAGGCAGGCCGCGGAGCGGGCTGCGGGGAGCGCCGCACGCGTGGGGGCGGAGCTGGGGTCGGGGTCGGGGTCGGGGTCGGGGTCGCGGTCGGGGTCGCGGTCGGGTTCGAGGTCGAGGTCGGAGTCGCGGTCGGGGTCGCGGTCGCGGCCGGGGTCGCGGTCGCTGCGGCGCTCGCTGGCGCTGGCGTCCGCCCCTTCGTCCACCGCGCTCCCGCGGCAACCCCGGCCAGCGCGAGCGCGACCACCGTCGCTCCCACCGCGAGCCACGCCCGTTTCCCCAGCGCGTGCCGCTCCGCGAACGACTCGGTCGCACCGGTCGTCGTCGCCTCGCGCGCCGCACGCTGCGGATCCATGCGCATCGTCGCCTGCGGCATGGGCGTGCGGCGCCCCGCGTTCTCGAGTGCTGCGTCGGGCACACGCGGTGTCCGGCCCCGCGTCGAATCGTTCAGGTTCGTCGGCGACGGCGTCTTGTGCAGCCCCCCGATCACCGCGTCCACCGAGCCGTACGAGGGGGACGAGCCTCGCGCGCTCGCCGCTTCGCGCGAGAGCGCACGCAGCTGCGACGCGAACGTGAACGCATCCCGGGGGCGCGCGTCGGGGTCCTTCGCGAGCGCGGAGACGAGCAGCGCATCGAGCGCGGGCGGGACCGTCGCGCGCGTCGCCAGCGGCGGTGCGTTCTTGTCCATGTGGGCCTTCGCGATGGCGCGGTCGTTCGCCTCGTCGTCGAACGGGCCGGCGCCCGCGATCATCTCGTAGAGCACGAGCCCCGCGGCATACAGATCGGTGCGCGGCGTCACGTGGCCGCCGCGAAGCTGCTCGGGCGGCGCGTAGCGGATCGTCCCCACGAAGCGCGCGCCGGTCTGCGAGCGATCGGTCGACATGATCCGCATCACGCCGAAGTCGAGCAGCTTGGTCTGGTGCGCCTCGTTCGGCCCGCAGTGCAGGAAGATGTTCTCCGGCTTCACGTCGCGGTGAATGACGCCGATGGCGTGCGCATGGTCGAGCGCGTCGAGCAGATCGATGGCGATGCTGTACGCCGTCTCCAGCGGGAGCCCCCCCTTCGCATGCAGCACGGAGCGGAGCGTGTGCCCGTTCAGCTTCTGCATCACGAAGTACGGCAGCTTCAGCGCGTCGGCCGTCATCCCCGCGGTCACCACCTCGACGATGTTCGGATGCGACAGGCGCGCGAGCGTGCGCGCCTCCTTGTGGAGCCGCTCGGCGAGCTCCTTGCGGTCGCGGAGGGCCGCGTGGAGGGTCTTCAGGACGTAGCGCTTGCCGACGGTGGTGTCCTCGACCTCGTAGACCGTCCCCATGCCCCCTTGGCCGAGGAGCTGGATCACCTGGTAGACGGTGCCCGGGATGATTTTGTTCGGCTGGTAGTCGCTCATCCGTCGCCGACGCTCGTGGCAGCGCGCGCAACGAGATCTAGCACCTCCGCGCGGCGCGGCGAATGGCGCGGCGGGACTCGCGAAACGCGGCGCCGGCCTGCGCGCGTCGCGCGAAACCCGGCGCACGTCGCGCGAAAGCCTGCGCGCGTCGCGCGAAACCCGGCGCACGATGCGCGAAGGTCTGCGCACGACCCGCGAAAGCCCGGGCACATCGCGCGAAACCCGGCGCACGACGCGCGAAGCCCGGCGCACGACGCGCGAAACCTTGCGCACATCGCGCGAAGCCCGCGCACGAACCTCAGTTCGCGTCCGGCGGGTCCTCGGAGAGACGCTCGGGCTGCGCGTCGGCGGCGCCCACTTCGGCCTGGGGTGGTGCCGTGGCGCGTTCGACCACCGGCGCGGCTCCCGCATCGTGCCCGACGGGGGGCGGGGGGTGACGCTTGTGATCGCCCGCCGCCACCGTCGCGCGCGAGACCGTCGCGGTCGACGCAAAATCGTCCGCCACCCGTCGGAGCGACACCCCGTCGTTCCTGGGGCGCCCCATCACGATGAGCCCGATGATCACGAGGAGCGCGACCGCGGCGATCAGGTTGTGCACCCTCCGCGTCGCGCGCGGGATGATCGAGCGCGGCGGGCCCGACTCCGAGGCCGGCGGCGTCTCGATCGCCCGCACTTCGATCGCGGTGGCGAGCGCCTCGCCGAAGATGCGGCACGAGGCGTACCGCTTCGCGGGATCCTTCGCCATCGCGCGACCCAGAACCGCGTCCATGCGCGACACCAGGCGCGGATCGGCGGCCACGAACGGGAGCGGCGGCGGCGGCTCCGTGGCGATCCGCGTCGCGATCGTCAGCGCGTCGTCCCCGGCGAACGCGCGCCGCGCGCTCACCGCTTCGAACAGCGTGCACGCCAGCGAGAACTGATCGCTCTTCGCGCTGAACTCCGCGAGCGCCAGCGCTTCGGGCGCGCTGTACGCGGGCGTACCGAGCACCGAGCCGGCCGAGGTGAGCGTCGAGTCGGGGAGCCGCGCGATGCCGAAGTCGGTGAGCTTGGCGCCGAACGGCGAGAGCATGATGTTCTCGGGCTTCACGTCGCGATGAATCACGCCGGCGTCGTGGGCCATCGTCAGCGCGTCGCCCAGCTCGCGCGCCATGCGGGCGACGAGCACGACGTCGACGGCCCCTTCCGCGATCCGTTCGCGCAACGTCGCGCCGCTCACGTACTCGAACACGAGGAAGAGCCCCCACGGCGCCTCTTCCCCCATGTCGTGGAGCGTCACCATGTGCGGATGCGCGAGCGTCGCGGCCGCCTTCGCCTCCTGCCTCATGCGCGCGAACAGCGCTTCCTTCGACTCGGGCGGGAGGCCGAGGTCGTCGCGGAGGATCTTGACCGCCACGTACCGCCCGAGGACCGAATCGCGCGCGAGGAAGACGCGCCCCATCCCCCCCTGCCCGAGCAACCGCACGATTTCATAGCGGCCGATGCGCGCCGGCGCGTTCGCGCGGAGCGGGGATCGGTCGGCGTCGGGCGGCGTGTCCACGAGAGGGGTCTACCACGTGAACGTTGCGCCGTTCATGGGACGCACCGTGGTCCATTGGGCGAGCGCGCGTGGCGGGGTATTCTCCGCGCGAAGCCCGCGCACCGATCCGTCACCGATCTTGCTACGACTCGGGGAGCCGACCATGCGATCCACCGCCTTCTTCACCGCCCTTACCCTCGCATGCGCCTCGCTCGCCGTGGCCACCGGCACCGCCTTCGCGCAAGAAGAGGTGCTGTCCTCGGACCACCCGCAGGCCGAGTCGGGCGCGTCGCGCTACGCGATCGATCGCACCTCGCTCTACGGCGACGACGCGCGCGTCGCGGCGCCGATGACCGTCATCGCGACCGCCAGCTTCTCGTACACGAACATCGGCGCCGATCCGACGTACCTCTCGAGCCCGTACCCCAAGCAGCCCGCAGGCTGTTTCACGGCGTCCGGCGTGCCGCAGCCTTGCTACTCGACGTTCGCGGGGAACACCGCGCAACCCGGCGGCACCACGATCATCACGGGCGAGCTCGGCGTCTTGCCGCGCCTCTCGGTGCTCGGCAGCGTGATGGTGGGCTTCGGCGGCTCGGGCGGCGTACCGAGCGCCGACGTCGGCGGCACCGCGGGGCTCCGCTACCAGGTGCTCCCCTCGTCGTTCACGCACACGCACCTCGTGATCAGCGGCGGCTACATCCGCGAGGCCTACAACCCGCCGGTCTACGACGACGACAAGAACCCCGCAGCATGGCTCCCCGGACAGTCCGGCGGCGTCAACGCGGGCTACGTCCAGGTCGCGATGTCCGGTGACATCGGGCGCCTCCGCCTCGGCGGCACCTTCCACGGCCAGCACACGTTCGCCGACGGTCGCGACCCGCTCGACATCATGGTCGACCTCGGCGCGAGCTACCGCGTTGCGGGGACCTTCCGCGCCGGCATCGAGTACGTCGGTCAGGATCTCGAAGAGACGTTCAGCCCGGCCGCCGAGGGGGGGCCGCGCCACTTCCTCGGTCCCGTGGCATCGCTGCAGCTCTGGCACGATCGACTCACCATCGTCGGCGGTCCTTCCGTCGGCCTCTCGTACATCTCGCCCGACTTCGTCGCGCGCGTGGCGGCGTCCGTGGCGTTCTGAGCTACGGCGGCGGCGTCATCCGCGAGTCGCGCTCCACGGACGGCTCCTCGATGTGCGGGTTCCAGCACGCGACTTTGTGCCCGCTCCCCATCGCGATCTCGGCCAGCGTCGGCTCGTCCTTGTCGCATCTCCCCGGGATGGCCCGCGGGCACCGCGGATGGAACGCGCACCCAGGCGGCGGATCGATCGGCGAAGGGACATCCCCCTCCAGAAGCACGTGCAGCCGCTTTCGCGAAGGGTCGGCCACCGGCACGGAGCGGAGCAGCGCGCGCGTGTACGGGTGGTGCGCGCGCGCGTAGAGCGACGGCGAGTCCCCCTGCTCGACGATCTTCCCCAGGTACATCACCGCCATGCGGTGCGCGACGTGCTCGACGATGTTCAGGTCGTGCGAGATGAACAGGTACGCGACGCCGAGCTCGTCCTGCAGGTCCTGGAGCAAGTTCACGATCTGCGCCTGGATCGAGACGTCGAGCGCGCTGATCGGCTCGTCGCAGACGATGAACTCCGGCTGCACCGCGAGCGCGCGCGCGATGCCGATGCGCTGCCGCTGCCCGCCGGAGAACTCGTGCGGGTAGCGGTCCATCGACTCGGCCCGCATCCCCACCTTCGTGAGCAGCTCGGCGATGCGGTGCTCCTCTTCGCTCTTCCCGCTGGCGAGCTTGTGGATGCGGATCGCCTCGCCGACGATGTCGCGCACCGTCATGCGCGGGTTGAGGCTGGCGTACGGGTCCTGAAAGATGATCTGCATCTTCCGGCGGAGTGGCCGCAGCTGCGCCTGGGTGAGAGGGACGATGTCGTGCCCGTCGTAGACGATGCGTCCGTAGTCGGGCTCGACGAGCCGGAGCATCAGCCGGCCGAGCGTGCTCTTGCCGCACCCGCTCTCGCCCACGAGGCCGAGCGTCTCGCCCCTCCGCACCTTGATCGACACGCCGTCCACGGCGCGAACGACCGCGTCCATTCGCCCGAAGACCCCGCGGCGGTTCGCGAAGTACTTCGTGAGCCTGTCGGTCGCGACGAGCGTGCGCGACGTGGAGCGGTTCGTCGTGGCAGGAGCGGCCATGGGCTAGACCTCCTCCGCCCGGAAGCACGCCGACGCGCGCGTGCCGCCGTCGAGCTGACGGAGCTCCGGCTCTCTCTGCCTGCACTCGTCCTTCACGAGCGGGCATCGGTCGGCGAAGCGGCACCCCGGCGGCAGGCGCGAGAGGTCGGGGACCATCCCTTCGATGGTCTTCAGCCGAACGCGCCCGCTCGCTCCCCTCGCGGCGAAGTCCTCGCGCGGGCGCGGGATGCTCTCCAGGAGCCCGCGCGTGTACGGATGACGCGGCCGCGCGAACAGATCGATCACCGGCGCGCTCTCCACGATCTTGCCCGCGTACATCACGAGCACGTGGCTCGTGTGCTCGGCGACGATGCCGAGGTCGTGCGTGATGAGCAGCACGCTCATCCCCAGATCGCGCTGGAGCTTGCTGAGGAGCTCGAGAATCTGCGCCTGGATGGTGACGTCGAGCGCCGTCGTGGGCTCGTCGGCGATGAGCAGCTTCGGCTCGCATGACAGCGCCATCGCGATCATCACGCGCTGCCGCATGCCGCCGGACAGCTCGTGCGGATACGAGTGCGAGCTGTCCTCGGGCGCGGGGACGCCCACCAGGCGGAGCATCTCGACCGCACGCTGGTGCGCCGCGCGGCGAGAGACCTTGCGGTGCAGGCGTATCGCTTCGACGATCTGCGCGCCCACCGTATAGACGGGGTTCAGGCTCGTCATCGGCTCCTGGAAGATCATCGAAATCTGATCCCCCCGCACGTGCTGCATCTCGCGCTCGGGGAGCGCCAGGAGATCGCGGCCGCCGAAGAGCACCGAGCCCGACTCGATGCGTCCGGGCGGATCGGGCACCAGGCGCAGGATCGACAGCGACGTGACGCTCTTGCCGCACCCCGACTCGCCCACGAGGCCGATGCTCGCCCCCGCGGGGACGTCGAACGACACGCCGTCCACGGCGCGCACGACCGAGTCTCGCGCGCGAAACGTCGTCACCAGATCGCGCACCGAGAGGAGCGTCGCTTCCGTCACCGCGTGCAACCTTACCGCGGGTTTGCCCGCCGTCGTGGCATCATTCGCGCCATGCGTGCGACCGACGCGACGACAGCCGGCGTGTGCGGCGCCTTGATCGGCCTCGCGTCCGTCGCCCTTTCCGCGTGCACCCCGCGCCCCGCCGCCTGCGCCCGCGCCTGCGACGCCCCGTTCGTCTGCGCGTCCAACGAGTGCGTCGCCCCCGGGGCGATCCCTGCGATCGAGGCGCGCGACCGCCTCGGTGATCCCCAGGTCCGTCGCGTCGTCGTCGCTCCGTCGGCAGTCGTCCGCCTGGCGCCCGGTGACACGAGCGGCGAGGTCCCTCCGGTGGCCATCCTCGCGCGCGAGCGGGATGCGCGCGCGATCCTCCTCTTGCGGTTCCCGCTCGACCTCCCCCCCGGAACCACCATCGTCGAGGCGCACGTGCTGCTCTTCCGCGCGACGGCGGTGGACAGCGATCCCACACCGGTCACGCTGCACGCCGTGCGCGTCGCCGAGGGGTGGGACGCGGGATCCATCACGTGGGGGAGGGCGCCGCGCCTCGACGACCTGCACCTCCCCTCGACGACCATCGACGACGCGCGCAGCCTGGTCCGGCTCGATGTCCGCCCGCTGGTGCGCGGATGGCGGATCCACGCCCCCGAAGACCAGGGGATCGCCGTCGTTGCCGACCGCAGCAGTGCCACGGGAATGGCGTTTGCTTTGGCCGACGGTTATGGGGCGAGAGAACCCACGCTTCCGCTACCCGTCCACGCCCCCGGTCCTCCGACGATCTTCACCGGTCCGGATGCTGTCGCGTCCGGCGGGGAGCGGACCGCGCCGCAAGGGCCGCGGCTGGAGCTTTATGTGAAGCCTTGAAAAAAGCGGGCGAATCAGGAAAAAAACTTCGCCCGGAATGAATTAGCTATGTGGGGAGTACGTCGAACCACGGGAAAGGTGACCACAGCGATGAAGAACGAAGCCGTCAGCATCCGTCCTCTTGCGAAGATCGTCTTCGGAACCGCGCTCGCGCTTGCCATCGGTGCCGCGACGCCCGCGGTGAGCCATGCGGCCACCTCGCACGAGCCCTCGGCCACGCAGGTCGAGGACGCGCAGCCCTACGACGTCAAGACGGAGGTCGTCGGCGACTGCAAAGTCGGGGCGGAGTGCGTCGCCAAGATCACCATCTCGGCCAAGGGCGAATTCCACGTCAACGAGAGCTACCCGTTCAAGTTCACGGCGAACGCGGCGAACGTCGAGCTCCACGGCGCCAAGGGGGCCACCTTCCAGGACGCCGACTTCGAGCGCCAGGGGAAGACGACGGGCGTGATGACCGTGAAGTTCAAGCCGTCGGCCAAGGGGCCGATGACGATCGCGGGCAAGTACAAGATCTGTATCTGCAGCGACAAGATCTGTTCGCCGCAGACGATCGACGTCTCGATCGCTGTCACGGTGAAGTGAGCGTAAACTTGGTCGCATGAGCGATCCGACGCGCGGCAAGCAGGTCGCCTCCGCGCACATCAAGTCAGTCGCCGAGACGGTCGAGAAGCGCTTCCTGCGCGGCCGAAGGGTTCTCTCCTTCAGCGAATACCTCGAGCTGTTCGCCGGCGATCCCGTTCGATACTCGCGCGACGCGAGCCGCTTTCTGCGCGACGCGTTCGAGCACTACGGCCAGGTCGAGGTCGAGTACCCGTGGGGGAAGTTCACCCGCTGGAAGATCTTCGACCTGCCGTGGGAGGACGTCGACCCGGCGGCCTCTCCCGCTGGCGGGAGGGCCAAGGCGTCGCCGCGCGGCTCGCTCATCGGCCAGGAGCACGTCCAGAACGAGATCCACCGGGCGCTGTCGAACTTCGTGCGCGAGGGGCGCCCGAACCGGCTCGTCTTGCTGCACGGCCCGAACGGCTCGGCGAAGAGCACGATCGTCGGCTGCCTGATGCGCGGGCTCGAGCACTACTCGACGCTCGACGAAGGGGCGCTGTATCGCTTCAACTGGGTCTTCCCGTCGACCAAGACGATCCGCGGCTCGCTCGGCTTCGGCCAGGGGCACGCCGCGCAACCGGCCGATACGTACGCGCACCTCGCCGACGATCAGATCGACGCGAAGCTGCTCGTCGAGGTCCGCGACCACCCGCTGTTCCTCTTCCCGATCCCCGAGCGCCGCCTGCTGCTCGACAAGCTCTTCGGCCAGTCCGGCGACCCGCCGAACGACTGGATCCTGCGCGGCCAGCTCTCGCACAAGAGCCAGCAGGTCTTCGAGGCGCTCCTGGCGAGCTACCAGGGGTCGTTCACGGAGGTGCTGAAGCACGTCCAGGTGGAGCGGTACTTCATCTCGCAGCGGTACCGCGTGGGCGCCGTGACCATCGGTCCGCAGATGAGCGTCGACGCCGGCGAACGGCAGGTGACCGCCGACCGCTCCCTCAGCGCGCTCCCCGCGTCCCTTCAGGCGATCACGCTGTACGAGGCGAAGGGGGAGCTCGTCGAAGCGGCCGGAGGGCTCCTCGAGTTCAGCGACTTGCTCAAGCGCCCGCTCGACGCCTTCAAGTACCTGCAGCTCTCGATCGAGACGGGCGAAGTCGCGCTCTCGCAGCAGAACGTTCAGCTCAACTGCGTGATGATGGGGAGCGCGAACGAGCTCCACCTCGACGCCTTCCGCGAGCACCCCGAGTTCGCCAGCTTCCGCGGGCGGCTCGACATGGTGCGCGTGCCGTATCTCCGGAACTACCGCGAGGAGCAGTCGATCTACGACGCGCACGTCGCCCCGCAGGTGCGCCGTCACGTCGCGCCGCACGCCACCGAGGTCGCCGCCGTGTTCGCCGTCCTCACGCGGATGCGGAAGCCCAACCCCGACAAGTACGCGCGCGGGTTGAACACGGCGCTGCAAACGCTCACCGCGATCGAGAAGGCCGACGTCTACGCGGGCGAGCGCCCTCCGGAGCGCTTCGAGCCCGACGCGCAGAAGCTGCTCCGCGCGAACGTGCGCGAGCTGTACGAGGAGAGCGACTCGTACCCGATCTACGAGGGGCGCATCGGCGCCAGCCCGCGTGAGATGCGCGCGGTGCTCCTCGATGCGGCGCAGTCGACGCAGTTCGAGTGCCTCTCGCCGCTCGCCGTGCTCGACGAGATCGAGGTGCTCTGCGAGCGGAAGAACGAGTTCGAGTGGCTCCAGCAGGACGCCATCTCCGGCGGCTACCACGACGTTCGGCAGTTTCGCGAGTCACTCGGCGCGCGCCTCCTCTCGAGCTGGGAGACGGAGCTCTACGCATCGAGCGGCCTCATCGACGACGTGCAGTACGCGGAGCTCTTCGAGCGCTACGTGCAGCACGTGAGCGTCTGGGTGAAGAAGGAGCGCGTCCGCAACCGGCTCACGGGCGAGTACGAGGAGCCCGACGAGAAGACGATGTCCGCGGTCGAGCACCTGCTCGACGTGAAGGGGGACGTCTCCGATTGGCGCAAGGGGCTCATCAGCGCGATCGCCGCGTGGGCCATCGATCACCCGGGGCTCAAGGTGGACGGAGCGACGGTGTTCCCGCAGCACCTCCGCCGCATGCGCGAGGCGATCCTCAACGACCGGCGCCCCTCGGTCGCGCTGCTCGCGCGCGATGTGGTCATCCTCCTGCGCGAGCAGGGCTCGGGTCTCGACAAGGATCGGAAGCGCGACGCAGAAGCGGTGATCGAGCGGATGATCACGCGGTTCGGCTACTGCCGGAGCTGCGCGGGCGACGCGGTGAGCATGCTCGTGCGGAAGAGGTTCAACGATCTCGTCGTGTGAATTTGTCGACCGGACGAGCTTCGGTTGTTGCTTGCAGGCGCCGAGGGGCGCTGCCAGCCTCCCCGCGGAAAGGGGAGGTGGAAGATGAAGAAGACACTCGCTCTCGCGGTGGCTGCCATCGGTGCGTCGTCGCTCGTACTCGCGTGTGAAGAAGAGAAGAAGACGGAGCCCACTCCGGCCACTTCGGCGGCGCCCGTCGCATTGGCGCCGACGACGCCCGCGCCGAAGCTCGACGATCTCATCGCAAAGACGCTCAAGTCCGCCGTCACGGCCTGGAACGCGCACGACGTCTCGGCCGTCTCCGCCAACTACGAGCCGACCGCGAAGCTCGTCATCTGGGGGATGCCCGACGCCGTGGGGCGTGAGGCGATCGCCACCAACGCGAAGGACAATTTCACGCAGTCTCCGGACTTCAAGGTCGCCATCACCCGGACGTTCGTGCACGACCACACCGCCGTCTTCGAATGGGTCGCGACCGGGACGGACAACGGCGTCGTGGACGGTCGGAAGGCGACGGGCCGGTACCGCGGCTTTGCCGGCGCGAACGTCGTGACGTTCGACGACGCAGGGCTCATCAAGGAAGAGCATCGCTATCTCGACATCCCGACGATCAGGAGCCAGGAGGACCCCAAGGCGAAGGCCGGCACGTTCCGCGCGGCCATCGACCCCATCCCGCGGTCGACCACGGAGATGGCGGTCTCGAAGGGGACGCCCGACGAAGCGAAGACGCTGACCGAGGGGACGGCGATCTACGCCGCCATCGAGGGGAAGAAGGAGGGCGATCTGGCCGCGGTCCTCACCGAGGGCTCGACGATCGACGACTACACCGAGTCGTCGCCCCACAAAGGCATCAAGGCGATCACGGACTACACGAAAGGGTACTGGACGGCGTTCCCGGACTTCACGCAGGCCAAGCCCGTGCAGTTCGCGGTGGGCAACGTCCTGGTCACCGAAGGGATCTTCAGCGGGACGCAGAAGGGCCCGCTCGGCACGCTGAAGCCGACGAACAAGTCCGTCACGCTGCACTTCGTCGACATCATCGACATCAAGGAGGGGAAGATCGCGCGCGTCGATACCTTCGGCAACAGCGCGGAGATCCTCGTCCCTCTCGGCGCCATGTCCGCGATGAATCCAGCCGCTGCGGGCGCGGCGATGGCGGCGGCGACTCCGCCCAAGACGACGAAGTGAGGTCTCGCCTCGCCGGCTGAGCCTGCGGGGCGCTCGCTCGCGCCCCGCGGGTCCTCGCCCGGAGCTGCGTCCCCTCGCTTGGCACGGCGAGGGGACGCGCTTCAGGGAGACCGAGCGCGTTGGCGGCGCGGGTGGGTGGGCGGGCTGGCCGCCGCCAGCGCGCTCGGTCCCGGCCTGCGGCGTGGTTGGGGGCTACCTTTTCGGCCTACGAGATGAGGGACAGCCCCCAACCGGGGACAGCCCCTAGTTGCCGAGCGTGATCGCCGCCATGT
>Ga0302279_10000565_pt1 | contig 54065 bp, 37 predicted proteins | sample III_Bog_N3_3_FD_194541 | JGI IMG/M metagenome (GOLD analysis project Ga0302279, IMG submission 194541) | Peat permafrost microbial communities from Stordalen Mire near Abisko, Sweden - III_Bog_N3_3 | ecosystem: Environmental > Terrestrial > Soil > Wetlands > Peat | place: Sweden: Abisko... | reverse complement strand
CATGCCCACCGACAACGCCTGCGCCGTCTTCCTCGGCAACGAGGAGAAGACCTTCGTCATCTCCGTCGACAACTTCGTGGGCAACGCCATCCAGATGACCCTGCGGGGCGAGAAGAAATCCCGCCCCCTGACGCATGACCTGATCGGGAGCATCCTGCTCGGCCTCGGCGCCCGCCTCGAGCACGTGGTGATCAACGACGCGCGCGAGGGCACATTCTACGCCCGCGTCTTCCTGCGGATGGAAAATGAGCTCGCCCGCAAGATTGTCGAGATCGACGCCCGGCCGAGCGACTCCATCGTGCTCGCCCTCCAGCAGCAGCGCCCGATCTACGTGACCCGCGCCGTCTTCGATGCCGTGCAGGACATGTCGGAAATCCTCGAGAGCGTCCTCAAGCAGCAGGCGGAGGAGGAAGACTCCCCCGAGGCATGAATCTGGGTTCCCCGGGTTTGCCCCTGACGGCCCTGGCGCCGATGCAGGACGTCACGGATCTCGCGTTCATGCGCGTGATCGCGCACTACGGCGCGCCGGACCTTTTCTTCACCGAATTCTTCCGGGTGCACGCCCAGTCGCGGCCGGAGCGGCATATCCTGCGGTCCATCGACGAGAACGACACCGGCCGGCCGGTGTTCGCGCAGCTGATCGGCGAGGACATCCCGCACCTGGTGCGCACGGCGCGCGAGCTGGCGCGCCATCCCATCGCGGGCATCGACCTCAACCTGGGCTGCCCGGCGCCCAAGGTCTACCGCAAGAACGTCGGCGGCGGCCTGCTGCGCGAACCGGCGCGAATCGCGGAAATCCTCGCCGCCCTGCGCGACGCCGTGCCGGGCCGGCTGACCGTCAAGATGCGCCTGGGCTTCGATGACACCGCCGGCTTCGAGCACCTGGTCGGGCTGGTGAACGCGCATCGCGCCGACCTGCTGAGCGTGCACGGCCGCACCGTGCGCGAGATGTACCGCAGCGAGGTGCACTACGACCTGATCGGCCGGGCCGCCGCGCTCGCGCGCTGCCCCGTCCTCGCCAACGGCAATGTCACCTCCGCGGCCAAGGCCGCCGCCGTGCTGGCCGCCACCGGCGCCCGGGGGGTGATGATCGGCCGGCATGCGATCCGCAATCCCTGGATCTTCTCGCAGATCCGCGCCGCCAGCGCGGGGCGGGCGGTCGCGCGCGTGGCGCTGGCGGACGTGCGCGGCTACATCGACCGGCTGTACCACGCGACGCGGACCCCGGAGATTCCGGAGCGCGCCCACGTGAACAAGATGAAGAAGTACCTCAACTTCGTCGGCCAGAGCGTGGACGCCGCGGGCGCCTTCCTCCACGAGATGCGCCGCACCGCGACCGAGGCGGAGCTGTTCGCGGTCTGCGACCGCCACCTCCTCGCGGACCCCGACCGCGAATTTTCCCCCGAGCCCTACCCCGGCGTGATCGCCCGGCCCAACTGCGAGACGCCCGACGCCGACGGCTGCTCGCTCGAGACGGTCACCGCATAACCGGCCCCGCGACGGCTGCCTTGAAAGTAGACGCGACGTCCCGTCGCGTTCCTCCGAGGGAAGAGGCAGCATGCCTCCTCTACCTTCAAGGCCTCGGAACACATTATTTCGCCATTCCGGCGGGCATGAAGGTAGACGCCACATTCTGTCGCGTCCGGAAGCGGCAGGATGCCGCTCCCAACTTACGATGCGCTTCCACCTTATTCCAGCCCCAGCGCCTTGCGCCCGCCCGGCGAGATCATCTGCGGCGTCCAGATCGGGTCCCAGACAATGTGCACCTTGGCAGAGGCGACGGTCGGAAGCGCGGCGATCTTCCGGCGCGCATCCTCGGCGATGGTGGGTCCCATGCCGCATCCCTGCGCCGTCAGGGTCATTTTCACGTCGACGGCGTGCTCCCCAGCCGGCGTCGGCTCGATCGCCAGGTCGTATACCAGCCCGAGATCGACGATATTCACCGGGATCTCGGGGTCGAAACAGGTCCGCAACGCCGCCCAGACGGCCTGCTCATCAAAGGGGGGACCGTCGACTGAACTCGGGGCGAGCCCCGGGACGGGGCTTGCAACCGCGCTCGAGTACCCCTCGATCGCCCCGGCGCTTTCCTGGGCTATCTGGAATAGCCCCCGATCGGTCCGGACCGTCACGTTGCCGCCGAGGGTCTGGGTGATGAAGACCTCCGTCCCGGCCGGAAGGGACACGGCCTGGCCCGCGGGTATGGCGGTGGCGGGACAAGCGCGGAGGAGTCGATGGGAGGACATGGATGGAGGCTAATGCACAGCCAGGTCGAGGGGCAAGCGGGCATAAATCCCGATCGGGTCGTTGAAGGCGCGCAGCTTCGCCAGCTCGGCCTCGAACCGACCCTCGAGCCGCGACGCGATCCCGGGCGCGCGGGCCCGCGCCGCGTCCGGCACAACCTCCCCGAGCAGCTCCTCGAGCTGGTCCGCGAGACCCTTCTTTTCCGGATATTCCACGATACGGTAGCCAGCGACCAGGCCGGCCTTCCCCGCGGCATAGGCGACCGCCGCGTCGAGGCCGCCGAGGGCGTCCACCAGGCCGTTGCGCCGGGCCTCCTCACCCGACCAGACCCGGCCCTGCGCGATTTCCTCGACCTGCTCCCGCGTCATTTTCCGACCTTCGGCGACCTTGCCGATGAACTGGGCGTAGGTCCAATCCACCACCCGCTGGAAGACTGCCAGCTCCTCGGCGGTCTTCGGGCGGTAGAAAGTGAGGGAATCCGCGAACTTGCCCGTTTTCGCCCCGTCCACCGTCACGCCGAGGTTGTTGAGCAGCCGCTGCACGTCGAACTGGATGCCGAAGACCCCGATCGACCCGGTGATGCTCGTGGGTTCGGCAAAGATGCGGTCGCTGCAGGCGGAAATCCAGTACCCGCCGGACGCCGCATAGGAGCCCATCGAGACGATGACCGGCTTGACCGCGCGCGTCAGGCGGATTTCGCGCTCGATCGCCTCGGCGGCCGTCGCGCTGCCGCCCGGGCTGTCGACGCGCAGCACCACCGCCTTGACGTCGTCGTCCTCGCGCAGCTTGCGGAATTCGCGGGCAAAGGCGGACCCGCCAACCTCGCCCCATTGGCCGTCTCCGTCCACGATATCGCCCTCGGCATAGACCACGGCCACCTCCCGGCCGGAGTCCCGCTCCCTGGGTTCCCGCAGCTGACGGATATAGTCGGCGAGCGCGACCTGCTTGAACGAGTCCGGCGAGCCTTTCCGGCCGGTCTCGGCCTTGAGGGCGTCCACCACCTCGTCGCGATAGGCCACGCGGTCCACCAGGCGCGCGCGCCGGGCGGCTTCGGGCTGGATCAGCCCCTCGGCGTCGACCGTCGCCTGGATGGCGGCGGCCCCGAGGTGCCGCGCCCGCCCGATGTCGGCCAGCAGGCTGGCCCAGACGGCGTCGAGCAGCCGCTGGGTCTCCTCGCGGTTCTCCGGGCTCATGTCCCGGCGGGTGAACGGCTCGACGAAGGATTTGTACCTGCCCACCCGTGTCACCTGGAAATCCACCCCGTATTTTTCCGCCGCGCCGGCGAAGAACATCTCCTCGAAGGCCAGGCCCGGCATGAAAATGACGCCGTACGGATCCAGCGTGATTTCGTCCGCCGCCGAGGCCAGATAGTAATCCCGCGAATCGGCAAAATCGAGATAGGCCTTCACCGGCTTGTGCGCCGGGCGAAACTCCGCCAGGGCGCCGCGCACCTCCCGCAGGTCCGCGTAGCCGGACCGGGACTCGACCGGATCGGCGGAGCCCATGATCAAAACCCCGGCGATGCGGCGGTCGCGGGCGGCGGCGCGCAGCGCCCGGGTCACGTCGCGCAGCTGCAGCGGCGTGTTCCGGCCGCCGCCCAGCGCGCCGAGATCGAACTCCGGCGGGGCGTCGGTGATCGGGGTGGCCAGGTCGAGGACGAGGTAGGAGCCGGTCTCGATCGCCCCCGCCGCCGCAGTCTTGCGGGCGCCCAGCGAGATGATGGCTCCGAGCAGGAAAAGGAACAGCAGGAAACCGCCGACCGCGAACACGCACAGCGCCGTCAGCGCCCCCAGCATCGACGTGAAAAAGTTCCGCATTCTCCTCCCACTGTATCCAGACCGGTCCATTCGGCCACCTTAAATTGAAAGTGGCGCGGGCAGCTTGCCGCGGCGTAACCCCGCGTTCAGCGGGGCGGAGACGGGTCCCGCCTGCGCACCTTTTGCTCCAAGAAATCGTTGCCCTTGCCTGATTTCCCGCTTCAGGTCTCAACCTTCATCCTTTAGCAAAAATGAACTGGCTCAAACGACTCCTCGGAAAAGACGACCGGTTTTTCGACCTGCTGGAGGCCGGCGCGGACGAGGCCAAGGCCAGCGTCGACATCTTCGGCCGCTACCTCCACGCCCTGGCCGACGGGGGCTCCCCCGCCGACGTCGGGGAGCTCGTGCACACCCGCCGCAAGGAGAAGCGCATCCGCCAGGAGATGACCGAGGCGCTCAGCCGCACCTTCGTCACCCCGCTGGACCGCGAGGACATCGAGGCCCTCTCGTTCGCGCTCTACCGCATTCCCAAGCAGGTCGAGAAGATCGGGGAGCGCATCTCGATTTACCCCGGCCGCGTGCCGCACGAGGCGTTCCGCCGCCAGGCCGAGCTCATGCTGCAGGCGGCCGACGCCGTCATCACGATGGTCAAGCAGCTCCGGCACCACGCCGGGATCGAGCAGATCCGCCAGACCAACGACCGCCTGCAATACGCCGAGGGGGAGGCCGACAAGGTGATGCTCGCCCTGCTCAAGGACCTCTACAACGGCGACTGCAGCGCCAAGGAGCTGGTCATCCTGGGAGAAATCTACGAAATGATCGAACAGGCGGTGGACCGCTGCCGCAACGCCGGGAACATCGTCGTCCAGATCGCGCTGAAGAACTCCTGAGTCCCGCGGATCATGACGTTCTTCCTGTTCGTTATCCTGGTCGCGCTCCTTTTCGAATACAGCAACGGGTTCCACGACACCGCCAACGCCATCGCGACGGTGGTCTCGACCAAGGTCCTGACGCCGCGGCTGGCCATCCTCTGGGCCACCGCCTGGAACCTGGTCGGCGCACTCAGCGGCACGGCGGTCGCCGCCACCATCGGCAAGGGCATGGTGGACACCCATGTCGTGACGCTGCCGACCGTCCTGGGGGCTCTGCTCGGCGCGATCGTGTGGAACCTGCTCACCTGGTGGCTGGGCCTGCCCTCGAGCTCGAGCCATGCCCTGATCGGGGGGCTGTGCGGCGCCGCGCTGGCCAGCAGCGGGGGGGACTGGAACGTGCTGAAGTGGTCCACCGGCCTCTGGCCCAAGGTGGTCCTCCCCATGGTCATCTCCCCGCTGCTGGGCTTTGCGATCGGGGCATTGTTCATGTCCATCCTGACCGTGATCCTCCGCCGCGTCACGCCGCGGATGGTCAACCTGATCTTCGGCAAGGCCCAGGTGGTCAGCGCCGGCTTCATGGGCTACAGCCACGGCTCCAACGACGCGCAGAAGACGATGGGGATCATCACGCTCGCCCTGGTCACCGGCACCCACGCGGGGATCTTCGCCCACGTGCCGCGATGGGCCGGGTTCCTCCGCGTCGCCGAGTTCAAGACGGTGCCGTGGTGGGTCATCCTGATGTGCGCGACGACGATGGCGGCGGGGACCGCGGCCGGCGGCTGGCGCATCATCCGCACCATGGGGCAGCGCATGGTGAAGCTGCAGCCGGTCAATGGCTTCGCGGCCGAGACCACCGCCGCCCTGATCATCTCGAGCGCCTCCGCGCTCGGCGTGCCGGTGTCGACCACCCATGTCATCTCGACCTCGATCATGGGCGTCGGGGCGACGAAGCGCCTCAGCGCCGTGAAATGGGGCGTGGTCGAGCGCATCGTCTGGGCCTGGGTCCTGACGCTCCCCATCACCGCGCTGCTGGGATTTGGGCTGGTCGAGGGGCTGAAGTTCCTTGGGGTGGGAAGATGAAAACTGAAAGTAGGAAGTAGAATGTGGGAACGCGGATGGCGGAAGGCGAAAGTCGGAAGTGGGTCGACGACGACTTCCACGGGAAGGTATTTCCCCGGTGCACTTTCGCCTTCCGCCCTTCGCCATCCGCCATCCGACTTTTCCCTTTCAGCGTCTCGCCGCCCGCAGCGTGAAATAGAACGTCGTCCCCTTTCCCGGCGGGCTTTCCACCCGGACGTCGCCGCCGTGGGCCTGGACCACGTTCTTCACGATCGCCAGGCCGAGGCCCGTCCCTCCCTGGTCGCGCGAGCGGGCCTTGTCGACGCGGTAGAAGCGCTCGAAGATGCGGGCCTGCGCCTCCGGCTGGATACCCGGACCGTCGTCGGAGACGCCCACCTCGATCCCGCCATCCGGCATCGCCCGCGCGCACGCCGTCGCCCGGCCGTCCGCCCGTCCATACTTGATGGCGTTGTCGATCAGGTTGGCCAGCACCTGCCGGAGCCGGTCGGGATCGGCCTCGGCGAACAGTCCGGTCGGCACGTCGTTGGCCAGCTCCACCCCGCGGGCATGGGCGCGCAGGCGGAAGTCTTCGAACACTTCCTGGATCGCCGCCCGCAGCGGGACGGGCTGCAGGACCAGCCGCACGCGGCCGGAGTCGAGCGTGGACAGCAGCAGCAGGTCGTTGATCAGCAGCGTCAGGCGGTCGGCGTGGCGGTCGATGATCTCGAGGAAGCGGGTGAGCGCGACCGGATCGTCCTTGCCGCCGTCGAGCAGCGTCTCCACCGCCCCCTTGATGAGCGAGAGGGGGGTGCGCAGCTCGTGGCTGACATTGGCGACAAACTCCTGGCGGATGGCCTCGAGCTGCCGCAGCCGGCTCACGTCGTGAAACACCAGCAGGGCGCCGTCGGGCCGCCCCTGGCGATCGCGCAGCGCCAGGGCATTGATCTGCAGGAAGCGGGCCGCCCCCGGACCCTCGAGGCGCAGTTCGTGGTCCAGGACCTCCGGTTCCCGTCCGAGCCGGGCGGCGATGGCGGCCACCTCGTGATGCCGGACCACCTCGATCAGGGGGCGCCCCGCGGCCGGGGGGGCGAAGCCGAAAAGCTCCCCGGCCGCGCGATTGGCATGGCGGACCCCCCCGGCGGGATCCAGCACGATCACCCCCTCGATCATGCGGTCGAACAGCGCGGCCGTCCGCTGCTCCTGCTCCAGCAGCCCGGCTTCCCGGCCGGCCAGCAGCTGCTGGAGGTCCTCCCGGTGGCGGATTTCCATGGCGGCGCGCCGGGCCCGCTCGCCGCGCCAGGCGAGCGCGGCGGCGACCAGGAGCAGCAGAAAGGCGCCGGCGAGGATCATGCGGTTCAGTGGGGGTGCGGCGGCCCGGATCGGACCCAGGCGCCGGACCGGGGGTTCAGCCCTCCGCCGCGAAGCGGTACCCCACGCCCCGCACCGTCTCGAGGCTGGCCGCGGCCGGCCCCAGCTTCTCGCGAAGCCGGCGCATGTGGGTGTCGACCGTGCGGCTGTCGATCGGGTTTTCGTAGCCCCAGACGTCCTGGAGGAGCCGGTCGCGCGACTGCACGCGGTCGCGGCGGCGGACCAGGATCTCCAGCAGCTTGAATTCCGTCGCGGTGAGCGTGACCGGGGCGCCGGCCACCTTCACCGCATGCCGGGGAATGTCGATCTCGATCGCGCCCACCCGCAGGTGCGAGCCTGGCTCGTCGGCCGCCCGCGCGCGGTGGAGCAGCTTGCGCACGCGCAGGACCAGCTCCCGCGGGCTGAAGGGCTTGGTCACGTAATCGTCCGCCCCCAGCTCGAGCCCGACCACGCGGTCCATCTCGGCCGCCCGGGCCGTGAGCATGAGGATGGGGATGCGCGCCGTCGCCGGATCGCGCCGCAGGATCTTGCAGACCTCGAGGCCGTCCACCTCGGGCAGCATCAGGTCCAGGACGATCAGGTCGGGCTGGTCGCTGCGCACCGCGGCCAGCGCCCGGGCGCCATCCTTGGCGAAGAGCGGGGTGAAGCCCGCCTCGCGCAGCTTGAAGCCCAGGACCTCCAGCGCGTCGGCCTCGTCGTCAACGATCAGGATTTTGGGCTTCATTCGGTTTCTGGGCGGCGTGGCGGATGTCGATCGCCTCGTAGAGATAGACCACCTCCTCGGCGATGTTGGTGGCATGGTCGGCGACCCGCTCGAGGCTCTTGGAGATGACCATCAGGTGCAGGCAGCGGGTGATGGTCGCGGGCCGCTCGACCATGTAGCTGGACAGCTCCCGGTGGAGCTGGCGGTTGAGGTTGTCCACGTCGGAGTCGCGCGGCACCACCGCGCGGGCCTTGGCCGGGTCCCGGTCGATGAAGGCCGAGATGGAATCGCGCAGCATCTCCAGGGACATCGCGGCCATTCGCGGGATGTCGACGTAGGGCTTGAGCTGCGGCTCGGCCCCGAGATCGACGGCACGGCGCGCGATCGTGACGGCGGAATCGCCCACCCGCTCGAGATTCTGGGAGATCTTCATCGCCACCGCCGTGAGCCGCAGGTCGGTGGCAAGCGGCGCCTTGGCCAGCAGGTGGATCGCGATGTCGTCGATCTCGATCTCCAGCTGGTCGATGACGTTGTCGTCGGCGACGACCTGGCGGGCGAGCGCGTCGTCCCGCTCGACCAGCGCGCGGATGCTGCGCGCCACGGCCGACTCGGCATGGCTGGCCATGGACAGCAGGCTGGCCTTCAGTTGCTCCATCTCTTCGGCGTAGTGGGTCATGGGGAGGTCATCCAAACCGGCCCGAGACGTAGGCCTCGGTCTGGGGGTTGGCGGGCGTGGTAAAGATGCGGCGGGTGTCGTCGTACTCGACCAGCTTGCCCAGGTAGAAAAAGGCGGTCCGGTCGGAGCAGCGGGCGGCCTGCTGCATGTTGTGGGTGACGATGACGACGGTGAAGCGCAACCGCAACTGCTGGATCAACTCCTCGATCTTCGCCGTGGCCAGCGGATCGAGGGCGGAGCAAGGCTCGTCCATCAGCAGCACCTCCGGCTGCACCGCCAGCGCCCGGGCGATGCACAGCCGCTGCTGCTGGCCGCCGGACAGGCTGGTCCCCGGGCGCCTGAGGTGGTCCTTCACCTCGTCCCACAGGGCCGCCATGCGGAGCGACTCCTCCAGCCGCCCCTGCAGGAACGCGCGGTCGCGCACCCCGTTGAGCCGGAGGCCGACGAGCACGTTCTCCTCGATCGACATGGTGGGAAACGGATTCGACTTCTGGAACACCATGCCGACGCGGCGGCGCACCACCACCGGATCGACCGCCGGGGCGTAGAGATCCTCGCCGAAAAACCGGAGCGAGCCCGCAATCCGCGTCCCCGGCGTCAGCTCGTGCATCCGGTTCAGGGCCCGCAGGAAGGTCGACTTGCCGCAGCCGCTCGGGCCGATGATGGCCGTCACGCGGCGGGCCGGGATCCGGATGGTGATGCCGTCGAGCGCCTGGCGGGGCCCGTACCAGAGGGAAAAACCCTCGATGTCGAAGGCCGGACCGTCGTCCGCCGCGACGGGGACCGACCCGGGGCCGGGCGGCGCCGGCGCCGTGGCGGTCTCGGGCGGGGTGGAGTTGGAAACGAGATTGGGCATGGTGGGTAAGGGGCGGTCAGCGGCGTTCCCGCGAGAAGAACCGGACGGTCAGGTTGCACGCCAGGATCAGCAGCATCAGCACCAGCGCGCCCGCCCACGCCTGCCGGTGCCAGTCGTCGTAGGGGGAGATCGCGTAGGCGAAGATTTGCAGCGGCAGGGCGGCGATCGGCTCGCCCAGGTTGTGATTCCAGAAGTTGTTGCCCAGCGCCGTGAACAGCAGCGGTGCGGTCTCCCCGGCCACCCGCGCCAGGGCGATCAGCACGCCGGTGACGATGCCCTTGAGCGCGGTCTTGACCACGATCACCGTGATGATCTTCCAGCGCGCGATGCCCAGGGCCAGGCCCGCCTCGCGATAGCTCTGCGGCACGAGCACCAGGACCTCCTCCGTCGTGCGCATCACCAGCGGCACCATCATAAGCCCGAGCGCCGCGCCGCCGGCATAGGCCGAAAACGTCTTGAAGGGCACGACCAGCAGCGCGTAGACCACCATGCCCCAGACGATCGACGGGACCCCGTTGAGCACGTCGGCGGCGAAACGCAGCCAATAGTTGGCCGTGGCCGAGCCGTACTCGGCCAGGTAGATCCCCCCCATGACCCCGGTTGGGACGCCGATTGCCGCCGCCATCCCGAGCAGTTCCAGCGTGCCGACGATGGCGTTGGCCATGCCCCCGCCCGGCTCGCCCGCGGGCTTGGGCAGCTGGGTGAAGAAGTTCCAGTCGAGAGACGACGCGCCCTGGCGGATAAGGAAGTAGAGGACGAGAAACAGGGGCGTCATCACGATCAGCGCGCTGAGCCCCATCAGCACGGCGACGCCGCGGCTCAGCCCGCGGCGCCAGTGCTGGCGGCCCCCCCCCGGCGAGAGTTGCGCGGCGAGTTCCATGGCCTCAGTGCGCCTTGGCCCCGCTGCCGCCCGCCAGCGTGCGCAGCATCAGCTGGGCGATCACATTCACCAGGATGGTGATGGCGAGCAGCACGAGCCCGAGCTCGAACAGGGCGTTGAGGTAGAGGTCGCTTGTCGCCTCGGTGAACTCGTTGGCCACGACGCTCGCCAGGGTGTAGCCCGGGGCCAGGAGCGACGCGCTGATCTCCGGCCGGTTGCCGATCACCATCGTGACCGCCATGGTCTCGCCCAGCGCCCGGCCCAGGCCGAGCACGGCGGCGCCGAACAGGCCGCGCCGCGCATAGCTGATCACCGCGATCCGGATCGTCTCCCAATGGGTCGCCCCGAGCGCATAGGCGGCCTCGCGCTGGAGGTTCGGCACCGAGCGCAGGATCTCGCGCGAGACCGACGTGATGATCGGCAGGATCATGACCGCGACGATGATGCCGCCCGCCAGCATGCTCGGGCCGTAGATCGGCCCCCGGAACAGCGGGAGGAAACCCAGGTAGGTCCGGAGCCATTGAAAGAGGTGGTCGCGCAGCCAAGGCACAAGGACGAAGATGCCCCACAGGCCGAAGATCACGCTGGGCACCGCGGCCAGCAACTCAATGACCGTGATCACCGGCTGGCGGAGCCGGATCGGCGCCATTTCCGTGAGAAAGAGCGCGGTGGCCACCCCGAGGGGCACCGCGATCAGCAAGGCGATGAGCGACGAGACCAGCGTGCCGAAGATGAACGGCAGCGCCCCGTAGACATCCGACACCGGGTCCCACTCCGAACTGACCAGGAACCCGGCCCCAAACTGGTGGATTGCCAGGCGCGAGCCCCGGTAGAGTTCCCAGCCCACCAGCACGATCAGCGCCAGGATGGTGAGCGCCGCCAGCAGCGCCAGCCAGTGAAATGACCGGTCCGGCCACCCGCCTTCGCTCCGTACCACGGAGCTTCGGCGGGCGGAGCCGTGATCCGGAAGCAGCTGGGCCGGGGGAACGGGGGATGGGCCGGTCATGAGTAAGAGGAGGGTGCGCCCTGACGCACCCTCCGTCGGTCAAATCCTCACGGCAAGTGCTAAAATCGCCTAGTATTTGATTTCGTTCACCCGGGCCAGCACCCGCGCCTGCACGCTGTCCGGCAACGGGGCGTAATCGAGCGAGGCGGCCATTTTCTGGCCGTCGGTGTAGGCCCACTTCAGGAAGGCGACGAGCTTCTCCCCCTTCGCCGGATCCTTCTGCTGCTGGTAGATCAGCAGCCAGGTGACCCCCGAGATCGGATAGGCGTTCTCACCCGGCGCGTTCACCATCGAGAAGCGGAAGTCGTCCGGGATCGTGGCGGAGGCGAGCGCGGCCACCACGGAATCGATCGAGGGGGTGATATAGTTGCCCGCGGCGTTCTTGAGCGCGGCGAAGGTCAGACCGTTCTGGCGGGCGTAGGCCAGCTCGACGTAGCCGATGGCCCCGGACGACTGCCGGATCTGGCCCGCCACCCCGGCATTGCCCTTGCCGCCGAGCCCGGCCGGCCAGTTGACGGCGGTGTTCTTGCCGACCTTCGTCTTCCATTCCGGGCTCACCTTGCTCAGGTAGTCGGTGAAGATGTAGCTGGTGCCGCTGCCATCCGAACGGTGGACCACGATGATGTCCTGGTCCGGCAGCGCCACGCCGGGGTTCTGGCCGGCGATGGCGGGGTCGTTCCACTTGGTGACCTCGCCCAGGTAGATGGCCGCGAGGGTCGGGCCGTCAAGACGAAGCGCCGGGTTGCCGGGCAGGTTGTAGCTGATGACCACCGCGCCAGCCACGGTCGGGATATGCCAGAGCGTCCGGGTGGCCTTCGCGAGGTTGGCATCCGACATCGGGCCGTCCGAGGCCCCGAAATCCACGGTCTCGGAGAGGATCTGCTTCTGACCCCCGCCCGAGCCGATGCCCTGGTAGTTGAAGCGGACGGAGGGATCGACCTTGGCGTATTCGTCAAACCACTTCGCGTAAATCGGCTGGGGGAAGGTGGCGCCCGCGCCGTTGATCAGCATCTGGGCGGAGGCGCCCGCGCCGGTGACGGCGGTGGCGAGCAGGAGGAGGAGGAGTTTTTTCATGAAGAGGGGAGCAGGATGGACGGTGGGGGTTGGGGAGGGACGACCGGCCCTTACGGGAGGTCATACCGCAGGTCGGCGTAGACCATGCCCAGGTGCGCGCTGGACGGCGTGCCGGTCGCGACCACCCAGGGATCGCGATCGAGGTAGGAGAACTGGGTGAGAAACTTGAGGTCGCCCTTGGTCGGGTTCTTCCAGAGGGTCTGCGCCAGCCCGACCGTGTACTCCTCGATCAGCTTGTTGTTGGTGTTCGGGGATCCCGGATAGCCGTAGCCGTAATAGGTGCTGCCGGACTTCTGGTAGGAATTGCCGAAATGGGCCTGCCCATAATAGGCGAAGATCTTGGTCAGCGGCTGGGCGTCCCACTCGAAGCCGAGCATGTCCGCATAGGAATACACCGTCTTGATCTGGTCGGTGCCGGTGGCGTCCGGCGGGGTCACGGTGAAGTCCGGCCCGAGGCCGGTCGAGATGTAGCGCCCGCCGCCCTTGCTGATGAAGGCGTTCTCGATCAGCGAGAAGTTCGGCGCCAGGCTCAGGATCATGTTGTACGAGCCGCCGCCCCCGGTGGCGGTGGCGTCCGAATTGATCGGGCTGGCCCCCGTCGCGAAGGTGTTGATCTTGAAGGTCCGCAGCAGCCCGGCGAGGTCGGCATGGAACGGCAGGTCTCCGATCTTGGTGTCGAAGGCGATCTTGCCGATCAAGTCGGGCGCCTCGTTCGGCGTGGCCGTGCCGTTGCTGCCGTTGTCCACGTCGGTGGCGGTGAGGTTGGACGGCAGCACGACGGCGCTGCCCACGTACTGGTCGGGGTTTTCCGCCGACAGGCCCAGGGCCCACTCATCCGACGGGTGATAGACCACCCGGACCTGCGGGGTGCGGCCCCAGACCAGGCCCACCTGGTAATTCGTGTCCACATCCTGGGTGTAGAAGATGTCGCTGGGCATCGGCGAGATGCCCTTGCGATTCGGGGTCAGCATGCTCCAATCCTGCCCGGCGAGGAACTCCCATTGCCCGCGGCGCAAGTCGACAAAATAGACCCGCATGCGCATCACGTCCGAGTTGCTGGCGACGTTGATGTTGGTCGCGGCATTGCCGAGAAAATCGCTTTCGACGTAGCCGAGCACCTTGGTGCCGTCGACATCCGAGTCGACCTTCAGGCCGAGGCGGGAGTTCTTGGCGCTGAACCGCACCTCCGACAGCTGGTCATTGGCCGTGTTGCCGTAGGGGACCGATCCGAAGCTCGAGCCGATGTCGCCGCCGTTCAGGGCGCTGCGATAGACCGTGGTGAAATCCAGGAAGCCGACCGGGGTGAAGTTCGCCGAGCCGATCTTGAACGACAGGGGTGAGCCGTTGGCACCCCCGCTGACCACGGCGCGCGCGGGCACCGGGGCGGCGGCCGCGGTCGCGGCGGCCTGGGCGCTCGCGGCCGCGGCGTTGGCCTTGTCGGCCGCGGCATTCGCATTGGCGGCGGCCGTGTTGGCCGCGGCGGCATTGGCGGCAGCGGCCGCCTGGACCTGGTTCTCCAGGGTCGTCGCCTCGTCCTGGGTCAGCACCCCTTTCTTGACCAGCAGGTCGAGCAGCAGGCGGTTGGTGTCGACGGGCTGCGGCTGGGCGTAGGCCGCGCCGGCGGCCAGCAAGGCGCCGCCGAGCAGCGCGCACTTCAGGAACTTGTGATGGATCATGGGAGGTTGGTTGGGTGAGGGTTGGACCGAAGCGCCCTTTATACCGGCGCATTGTGACGATTTGATGACGGGCGCGTCACGAAGCGGCAAAACACCCTGGGGCGGCCCGGCCGCCGCACCGCGAAGAATAATCGCTTGCCCCTCGCGCCAACTGCAGCGTGATTCGTCGCCATGAACCCGGTTTCCGAGCTGGCCGAGCTCTCCGACGACGTCGCGGCGCTCCGCGCGCAGATGTTCAAGGTCCGCTTTCCCTTCGTCCGGGAGCTGCGCCACTACAGCTGGGCGAAATTCCGCGCCGACCTCCTCGCCGGATCGACCCTCACGCTCGTCTCCATCCCCCAGGCCATCGGCTTCGCGCTCATTCTCAACCTGCCCCCCCAGCCCGTCATTGCCGCGGTGATCATTGGCGGATTCGTCGGCGCGCTTTTCTTCTCCTCTCATCACCATGTCTTCGGCCCGACCAGCTCGATCAGCCTGATCGTGGCGGCGACCATCGCCGCCCACACCAGCGCCACCGGACTCGAGCCCCTGCAGCTGGCGGTTTACCTGGCCTTCCTGATCGGGGTGATCCAGCTGCTCGCCGGCCTGCTCAATTTCGGTGAAATCACCAAGTTCATCTCCCGCTCGGTCGTGGTGGGCTACAGCACCGGGATCGGCGTGCTCCTGATCGCCACCCAGCTGCACAACGTCCTCGGCTACGACAGCGCGTCCGGCCAGACCTTCCTCACCGACATCTGGCAGGCGATCTTCAATCTCGGCACCATTCACGTGCAGCCCATGGCGATCGGGATCGGCGGCCTCACCCTCGCAATCTTCCTGCTGGTCCGCCGGGTCCGCCCGCGCTGGCCGGAGGCGCTGATCGGCCTCGGCCTGCTCGGCCTCGCCGCCCGGGTCTTCACGCTTTTCCACCCCGCACCGGATTTCCTCATGGTCAAGGACGAGGGCGCCCTGACCGCCGTGATCCCGGCCTTCGCCGGCTTCCATCTCGGCCCGCGCCGGCTGCACCTGCTGCCCAGCCTGGCCGGGACGGCGGTCGCCATCGCGATCCTCGGGATGCTCGAGGCCGCGTCGATCACCAAGGGCCTCGCGGCCAAGAGCGGGCAGAAGATCGAGCCCAACCAGGAGCTGATCGGCATGGGCGTCGCCAACATCGCCTGCGGCCTGTTCGGCGCGGTTCCGGGCTCGTCGTCCTTCGCCCGGTCGGCCGTCAACTACCAGAGCGGCGCGGTGTCCCAGGTCTCGTCGATGCTCAGCAGCGTGGTCGTGCTCGTGGTCCTGCTCTTCGTCACCCCGGTGTTCAATTTCATCCCGATCGCCGCGCTGGCCGACCACCTCATCCGGGTGGGCGTCAAGATGATCAATGTGCACCAGATCCGCGTCGCCTGCCGCTCCACGCGGTCAGACGCGGTGGTCTTTGGGGTCACCCTGTGCTCCTGCCTGCTGCTCAAGCTCGACACCGCCATCTACGCCGGCATCGGCGTCGCGCTCGCCCTGTTCCTGCAGAAGACCAGCACCCCGACCCTGGTCGAATACGCGGTCAATGAGAGCGGCGACCTGGCCGAGCTCACCGACCCGGCGAAGCGCCGGCACCCGCAGATCTCCATCATTCACGTCGAGGGTGAGCTGTTCTTCGGGGCCGCCGACCTGTTCCAGGAGCAGGTGCGCCGGCTGGCGGAGGACCAGAATATCCGGGTCTTCATCCTGCGGATGAAAAACGCCCGCCACCTCGACGCCTCGACCGTCATGGCGCTGGAGAACCTGCACGACTATCTCCGCCAGACCGGGCGCCACCTCCTGATCAGCGGCAGCAACCGCGAGGTCACCCGGGTGTTTCGCAACAGCGGCCTCCTCGCCCGGATCGGCGAGGCCAACATCTTCCCCGCCGAGACCAACCCCACCATGGCCACCCGCCACGCGCTCCGGCGCGCCCAGCAGCTGCTGCCGGAGCAAACGCCGACGATCCGGCTATTCTACGAGGACGAGGGATCGCCCAGCGTGATGGAGGAAGGGGGCAGCAGTATCTAGCCCGTGCTTTCCGGTTCCGCGTGCGCCGTCAGCTGGACCAGGCTGCGCAGGGAGGTGAAGTGGCGGCTGAGGTCGAAATCGCCGCCGATGCCGTCGACCAGCCGGTCGAACAGGTCGCGCTTGGCCGCCTTCAGCGCCTGGATCCGCTCCTCGATCGTGCCGGCCGTGACCATCCGGTAGACGAAGACCGTGTTGGTCTGCCCGATGCGATGCACCCGGTCCACCGCCTGGGCCTCGACCGCCGGGTTCCACCAGGGATCCAGCAGGAAGACATAGTCCGCGGCGTGCAGCGTGATCCCCGTCCCCGCCGCCTTGAGCGAAACCAGCATGGCCGCGGCGCCAGGCGCGTTCTGAAAGTCCTGCACCGGCTTCTGGCGGTCGAGGGTCATGCCGGTCAGCTCGTAGCGGGGCAGGTCGGGAAACTGCTGCGCCAGGGCCGTGCGCACCCGGCCGAGCAGCATCACGAACTGGGAAAAGATCACCACCTTGTGCCCGCTGCCGACGACCTCCGCGAGCTTCTCGACCAGCAGGTTGATCTTGCCCGAGTCGCTCAGCGGGGTGTTCAGCCAGGGCAGCATGTCGGGGTCGCAGCAGGTCTGGCGCAGCCGGGTGAGCAGGGCGAGGAAGCCGAAGGATTTTTCGCGCATGGCGGCGCCAACGTCGTCGCCCAGCCGCGCCAGGCCCTCGGCGCAGATGCGCGCGTAGGCGGAGCGCTGCACGTCGGTCAGCGGGCAGATGAGCTCCATCTCCACCTTCGGCGGCAGCTCCTGGGCCACCTCCTTCTTCGTGCGCCGGAGGATGAAGGGCGCGAGCTGGGCGCGCAGCCGGGCGAGCGTGCCGTCGCGGTCGGTGTGCAGGGCGGCCTCGAAGGCGCTGCGCGAGCCGAGCAGGCCCGGCAGCAGGAAGCGGAAAATGCTCCACAGGTCGAGCTGCCGGTTCTCCAGCGGCGTGCCGGTGAGCACGATGCGGTGGTCGGCGCGCACCGCGAAGCAGGTCTGGGTGACCTTGGCGTCGGGATTCTTGATGAACTGGCCCTCGTCGAGGACGGCGTAGCCAAACTCCACGCCGTCGAGCAGCGCCCGGTGCTTGCGCAGCTGCGTGTAGCTGGCGAGCCAGAGCGCCGGGCCCTTGCGCGAGACGAAGTCGTTGCCCGCCTTCAGCACGTCGGTGACCAGATGGGGAAAGAACTTGTCGATCTCCCCGCGCCAGACCGGCACGACGCTCGCCGGGCACACGATGAGCCCCGGGCGGTCGGTCCGCGGCCGCGCCGCCAGCAGCGACAGCACCTGCAGGGTCTTGCCCAGGCCCATCTCGTCGGCCAGCAGCCCGTGGCAGCCCACGTCGCAGAGGTGGTGCAGCCACTCGACGCCCCGGCACTGGTACGGGCGCAGCAGGGCCGGCAGGACCGGCGCGGCGGTGGGCGGCGTGAGCACGCGCTCCCGCCACGCCGCGATCTCCGGGGAGAGGGTCACCTTCAGCCGGGAGTCATTGAAGAGGGAAAATACCAGGTAGGGCGGCAGGGCCGTCCCCCCCGAGGTCTCATCGATGCTCTTCTGCCACGCGGTGTAGGAATCCCAGCGATCGGCCGCGAGCGACACGATGCCCAGGTTGGGGAGGATGACGAGCTGGCCTCCCCGCTTGAGCAGCGTGGACACCTCGCTGTCGGTCAGCATCCGTTCGCCCGCCCGGAAAATCCAGCGGAGATTCAGGCCGGTCCCGTCCCCGGCGGCGCCGCCGGACGGCGCCCGCTCCGCCACCGCCTCGATCTCGACGGTCCGCGTGCCCTTCATCAGGTGCGCCGCCTTGTCGTCGAGCTCGATCGCGAAGATCCGGCGCCAGGCGGGCAGCACGGTCTTCAGGAAATTGGGGATCTCGACGAGCGACTCGAGCAGGTAGACGCCGCTGTCCTGGTCGTAGTGGAAATGCGCCTTGCGGGCGTAGGCCGCCAGCCCGATGAGCTTGGCCCGCTCGCCGGACGATACGTGCCCGTGGCCCAGCGCCGGCACGCGCGTCTTGCGGTCGGGCTCGACCCAGAACGCCTGGAAGGCCAGGCCGGCCACCCGGGTCTTGAAGACCAGCAGCAGGGGTCGCGACGCCACGGAGCCGGCCGGGTGGCCGTGGCCGTTGGCGCCCGCCGCTCCCGCCTCCACGGGGCCGGCCGGGGCGTTGCCCCCATAAATGGCCCGTTCGCCGGGCGGCGCCGCGGCCGGGGCGCGCAGGGGGGAGATCTCGTCGGCGACCAGTTCCTCAATCTCGTGCAGCCCGGCGACGGCCAGCGCATGCGCCAGCTCCCGGTCCGTCGTGGAGGAACGCACGGAAAGCCCGGAGGCGTCCCATTCGATGACCGCGTACTCGTCCTTCTTGTCGACGCGGCGGTGGACGATGGCGTCGCGATCCGTCAGCTCCAGCTCGCGCACCTCGCCGTCCCGGTAGATCCTCCGGCCCTCGTCCAACTGCGCGGACGTGAAGGCCCCGGACCACTCTGCGGAGAGCTTTTCGAACCAAAATTCCAGCGAGTTTGGGGTGTAGAAGCGCTTTGGGCCGTGCGATTGCATTGCCTAAAAGGGTGGAAAGTAGAGGGCCCCATCGGCCGCGCAACCTAAATCTTGAATTCCGCCGCCGTGTGAATTTGCCGTGGCGGAAGCATTACGGCTTGCGGCCGGGCTTCGGCGGCTGGTGAGATCGTGCATGGCTATCACCCTCGTCAAGCCCGAGCCCGAACGCCGTTCGGCCGTCTGGCTCGACGCGCTCATCCTCGTCGGGATAGCCGCGATCGTGCTCGGCGCGGCCAGCGTGGCGCAGGAGTGGCGGCAGCCGCGCAACCTGGTCGTGGACATCGATCTTTCGGCCCGGGCCCTCCCGAAGTACATGCTTTACACGTTCGCCCGGGCCTGGATCGCCTACGCCTTTTCCCTGCTGTTCACGATTCTCGTCGGCTCGTGGGCGTACTACGACGAGCGGGCGCGCCGCTTCGTGCTCGTGGGCCTCGACATCCTGCAAAGCCTCCCCGTCCTCGCCTTCCTGCCGGTCTTCGAGTTCGCGCTCATCGGCCTGTTTCCCCACAGCAACGTCGGCCTCGAACTCGTCTGCGTGCTCGCCATGTTCACCGCCCAGGTCTGGAACATGACGTTCAGCTACTACGATTCGCTGCGGGGGACGCCCGCCGATTTTCGCATGCTGGGGCGCCTGTACAATTTCAACTGGTGGAACCGGTTCTGGCGGGTGGAACTGCCCTTCAGCGCGCAGAGCCTGCTGTTCAACAGCATGGTCTCGATGGCCGGCGGCTGGTTCTTTCTCGCCGTCACCGAGGCCTCCACCATCGGGAACCAGAGCTACCGCGTGCCGGGGATCGGGTCGTACATGAGCGTGGCCAACGATCGCGGCGACGTCCGCGCGATCATCTATGCGATCATCGCAATGAGCGTGATCATCCTGGTGGTCGACCGCCTGATCTGGTGGCCGCTGGTCGTGTGGTCGCGCCGGTTCAAGCTCGACGACTTCGGGACCGGGACGGCGCGCAAGTCCGCGCTGCAGCTCTGGCTGGCCCGCTCGGTCGCCGCCCAGCGCCTCGGGCTCGCCTGGCAGCGCCTCGTGCGCCGGGTGCTCCCCGCGCCCCGGCCCCCGACCCGGGCGGGCTCGCTTGTGCCCCCGGGCACGCCCGCCGTGAAGCGGGGACGATTCAACCGGGGGATCTACTACGTCTTCCTGCTGGCCTTGGTGGCGCTGCTCGCCGTGGGCGCCAAGGCCGTCGGCGCGATGCTGGTCGCGGTCCATGCGGCGGCGTGGCGGGAGATCCTGTGCGACGCCGGCCTGAGCTTCATGCGCGTGCTGGCCTCCGTGCTGATCGGAACGCTCTGGACGGTGCCCTTCGGCGTCTGGATCGGCCTGAACCCGAAGCTGTCCCAGCGGTTCCAGCCGCTGATCCAATACGCCGCCTCGTTCCCGGCCCCCATGATCTATCCCGCGCTGCTGCTGCTGGTGCTGGCGGTGGGCGGCAGCCTGCAGTGGGGGGCGGTGCTGCTCATCCTCTTCGGCACGCAGTGGTACATCCTCTTCAATGTCGTCGGGGCCGCGGCGGCCATCCCCAACGACATCATCTGCTGCGCGGAGATCCTGCACCTCTCCGGCTGGCGCCGCTGGTGGAAATTCCTCATCCCGGCCGTCCTGCCCGGGCTGGTCACCGGCTGGATCACGGCGGCGGGGGGCGCCTGGAACGCGACGATCGTATCCGAGATCATCACGGTGCACAATCACACCTACGAAGCCACCGGACTGGGCGCATACATTTCCCACGCCAGCGACGCGGGCGACTTTTCCCGCCTCACGGCCGCGTCGATGGTCATGGCGCTGATCGTGGTGGTCGTGAATCGCACGGTCTGGAAACGCATTCAGGCCGTGGCCATTGAACGCTGCCGTTTTATCACCTAAGTTGGCTCCCTCCGTCATGCCCTCCCCCCAGCCGCCCCTCATCGAGTTCCGCCATATCAGCCACGAGTACGGCGCGTCGGGCCAGGACAGCGACCTCGTCCTCAGCGACATCAACCTGACGGTGAACGAGAACGACGCCGTCGCCCTGCTCGGCCCGTCCGGCTGCGGCAAGTCGACCCTGCTGCGCATCATGGCTGGATTGATCGCCCCCACCCGGGGAGAGGTGCTGAACCGCGGCCTGCTGCTGCGCGGGGTCTCGCCGGGGGTTTCGATGGTCTTCCAGAACTTTGCCCTGTTCCCCTGGCTCACCGTGCGCGGCAACGTGCTCCTGCCCGTGGGCACGCTCCCCGCGGCCGAACAGCAGGCCCGCCTGGAAAAGGTCCTGGGCACGGTCGGCCTGGGCGCCTATGAGTACGCCTATCCACGCGAACTCTCCGGCGGCATGAAACAGCGGGTGGGCATCGCCCGCGCGCTCATCGCCGAGCCGGAGGTTCTGGCCATGGACGAGCCGTTCAGCGCGCTGGATGTGCTCACCGCCGAGACGCTGCGCGGCGAGATCGGCCGCCTCGTGGCCGATCCCAACCACCCCCTGCGCACGATGGTGTTTGTCACCCACAACATCACCGAGGCCGTCTTCCTCGCCACGCGGATCGTGGTGATGGCCATCCAGCCGGGCCGGGTCGACGTGGTCGTGCCGAACACCCTGCCGTATCCCCGCGACCCCGACGCGCCCGAATTCAAGGCGATCGTCGAGCGCCTGCATAGCATCCTGACCCACACGATCCTGCCGGACACCGTGGCGCCCGCCCCCGACAAGGTGGTGACGAAGATCGACGACTCCCGCCGGCGCATCGCGCCCGTCGCGCTGCCCTACGTCACGCCCGCGGAGGTCCTGGGGCTGATGGCGCTGCTCGGCGACGATCCGACCGACGTGTTCGACCTGGCCGAGCGCTTTGGCAAGGAGTTCGGCTCCGTCGTCAACGTGGTTAAGGCCGCCGAGATGCTCGAGTTCGTGCAGACCCCGCAGCACGACGTGCTCCTCACCCCGCTGGGCCGGGTGCTGGTCGGGGCGTCGACCGCCGAGCAGAAGCGCCTGGTGCGGGAGCAGCTGCTCAAGCTGAAGATCTTCGAACTGCTGGTGCGCTTGATCAAGGTGCAGGAGGACCAGCACCTGTCGGCGGAGGAGATGCTGCGCGAGCTGCAGGCCGCCCTGCCGCACGAGAAGACGCGGCTGCTCTTCCGGACGCTGCTGAGCTGGGGCCGCTACGCCGAGATCATCAGCTACGACCAGCGCCGGCATATCATCCGCCTCTACGAGAGCCGCCCCGCCGCCAAGGCCAAGGCCCGGACGCCTGCCCTGAGCCCCGTCGAAGGGCCTGCCCCGGAAGCCGTCGCCGCCCCGCCGGAGCCCCCGGCTCCCGCCACGCCCGAACCGCCGGCCCCGGTTGACCAATAGCGGTGCCGTTCGGTTTTCCCGAGGTCTCCCAATCTTTTTCTCACGCAAAGGCGCAAAGCCGCAAAGCTCGATCCTTCGATCCACCAAACCCACAGAAGAACGAAAACCAGAAAATAATATTTTCCGGGTTTCGTTCTTCCGCGGCTTGGACCGAAGCCAGCCACTGCCGGGAATTTCTTTGCGGCTTTGCGCCTTTGCGTGAGAACGGATCGACAGAATTCATCGCGTGCCAATGCCGTCCGGCCGGTTTTGTTCACCTGATCGTCACCCCACCGTCGCGCGGCCGCCATGCGGGGCGGTCATGCTGCGGGGCATGCGCCCGCCATGCCCTCACCCGTACTGATCCTCACCGCCGGATTCGGCGAGGGCCACAACGCCGCGGCGCGGGCGCTGGCAGCCGGATGCGACGACTTGCAGGGTCCCGGTACCGCCCGGGTGGCGGATGTGTTCGCGCTCAGCTCGCCCCGCCTGAACGACGTCTCGCGGCGGGCCTATCTGGGGATCATCAACCGCCTGCCACGGGTCTGGAGCCGCGCCTACGCCTACATGGACCGCTCGAAGCTCCTGCCCCGGACGTTCACCTGGATGGGAGGCAGCCTGCGTCAGCTCGCCCGGATTGTCCGGGAGGAAGAGCCCCGCGTAATCTGCAGCACCTACCCGGTGTACGCCTTTCTCGTCGAACGGCTCCGGCGCGAGGGCCGGATCGCCGTCCCCCACTTCAACGTCGTGACGGACTCGATCAGCATCAATTCCTTGTGGTGGCGCGCCGACTGCGCCGGCTGGTTCCTGCCCAATGAGGACACCGCCCAGGTGCTGCGCCAGGCGGGACTGGACCCGGCCCGCCTCCGGGTCCACGGCTTTCCCGTCAACCTGGATTTCGACCGCCCCGCCGGGGAATTCGATCCGCCCGATCTCGCCGCGGGCGCCCGCCCGCGCGTTCTCATGGTCGTCAATTCCGGCAGCCGCCATGCCGCGGCGACCGCGCACCGCCTGCTGGCCGAGGAGGACTGGGATATCACCTGCGCGGTGGGCCGCGATCACCGGCTGCGGGGAGCATTGCAGGCCGCGGCGGCGGCGCGCCGCCATCCCGCGCGCATCCTCGGCTGGACGGACGAGATTCCCCGGCTGCTGATGACGCATCACGCCGTGATCAGCAAGGCGGGCGGCGCCACCACCCAGGAGGCGATCGCCGCGCGCTGCCCCATGATCGTGAGCCAGATCGTCCCGGGCCAGGAGGAGGGCAATTACGAATTGCTGCGCCGCCACGGCGTCGGCGCGCTGGGCGAGACCCCCGCGGCCGCGATCGGCGCGCTGCGCGCGGCTTTTGCCAACGGGGGCGCGGTCTGGCGGGACTGGCGCGCCGCCGTCGCGCCGCTCTCCCGCCCCGACGCCGCCCGGGTCCTGGCGGCCCAACTGCTCGCGGCCGCCGGTCTCGCCCGGCCGCCGCCCCACCCCGCCGCCCTCGCGGCGGCCCAGCCATGAAAAAACTGCGCGTCCGCACCGTCATCCTCTCCGACGTCCATCTCGGCACGCCCGGCAGCCGGGTCCGGGAGGTGAATCACTTCCTGCGGCACGTCCGCTGCGCCAAGCTCATCCTCAACGGCGACATCATCGACGGGTGGCAGCTGCGGCGCCGGGGCCAGTGGGCGAAGGCGCACACCCGGTTCGTGCGCATTGTCCTGAAGATGCTGGAGAAGCGCGACACGGAGGTCGTCTACCTGCGGGGCAACCACGACGACGTCCTCGCCCGCTTCCTGCCCCTGGAATTCGAGCGGCTGAGCGTCGTCGAGGACCACGTCCACGCCGGCCCCGGCGGGTCCTATCTGGTCCTGCACGGCGACGTCTTCGACACCATCACGAAGAACTTCGTCTTCCTCTCCCACCTCGGCGACTGGGGCTACAGCCTGCTGCTCCAGATCAACCGCGCCTACAACGCCTGGCGCGCCTGGCGCGGCCTGGAGTACTGGTCGCTGAGCAAGGCGATCAAGGCCCGGGTGAAGGAGGCGGTCAGCCATGTTTCGAAGTTCGAGGAGCACGTCGTCCGGCTGGCCCGCGCGCGGGGCTGCGTTGGCGTCATGTGCGGGCACATCCACACGCCCGCCGACAAGATGCTGGAGGGGATCCACTACCTCAACTCCGGCGACTGGGTCGAGTCCCTGACCGCGATCGTCGAGCACTGGGACGGCCGCTACGAGCTGGTGGACTTCGCCAGCTTCGTCCGGCAATTTCCGATGGATGACGCAGAGCCGGCGGAAGAACCCGCCGAAACTGATGGAGAAAGGGAAAGTAGAAGCGGCATGCCGCTGCCGCTGCCGACGCGATAGTGACATCGCGTCAGCCTCCCCTGCTCGCTCATCCTGAGCAGCCATTTCCCAGTGCCGCCATCGACTATTGCGGCGAAACACCGCCAGCTCGCAGCCGTTCCAAGTTTTGTTTCGCCTCCGGGTAGCCCGGCCGGAGCCGCAGCGCCGCCTCGAATTGATCCTCCGCCTCGCCGGGCCGGCCGAGTTCCGCCAGGGCGACGCCCAGGTTGGCATGGGCCTCGGCGTAGCCCGGATCGAGGCGCAGCGCCGCCTGGTAGCAGGCGGCGGCCTCGCCCGCCCGGCCCAGCGCGAGCAGGGTGTTGCCGAGACAATCCTGCGCCTCCGGGAAGGCCGGGCGGAGCCGGAGGGCTGCCTCGAATTGGGCCATCGCCTCCTCCGGCCGGCCGGCGTCCGCCAGCATCAGGCCGTGGTTGAAACGGGATTCCGCGTCGTCGGGATCGAGGGCGGCCGCGCGCTCGAACTGGCCACCCGCCTCGGCCAGCCGGCCCTCCGCAAACAGGACCTTGCCGAGGTTGTTGTGGGCCATCGCGGCATTCGGATTGTGCGCCAACGCAAAGGTCCAAAGCGCCCGGTCGTCGCGGAAGACCGCGTCGTACCGTCGCGCGAACAGGGCCAGCGCCGCGATCAGGCAGGCCGCGGCGGCAGCCACTGCGACCCGACCGCCGCGGCCGGATGAGGAAAACAGCGTGCCGAAGGCCGCCGCGGCCAGCCCGATCACGCCCAACAGGGAAACATAGGCAAAGTGATCCGCCACCCGGGAAATGCGCAGGTAGGCCATCGGGACCAGGCCGAGCACGGGCAGCAGGAACAGCAGGAACCAGCCCAGGCCGAGAGCAGCATGCTTAAGTAGCGCAGGCGTCTCCGCCTGCCGTTTCGACGACGGCAGGCGGGACGCCTGCGCCACTAATCCGACGACAGCCATCACAGCCCAGGGCCAAAACTGCCAGACCGACGGCGGATCCACGTTCCCGCGGGGATAGATCGGCTCCAGTCCGACGGGACAGACGCACTTGCCCAAATAGAAGGCGATCGCCAGGCCGGCGGCGGCCAGCCGCGAGGCCAACCCTCCGAGATCGAGCGGCACCCCCGCGATCGCCCGATGCTCCTGGAACCAAACGGTCACCAGCCCCAGGACCAGCGCGACGATGAAAAACGGCAGGCTGGCCAAAGCGTCCCGCCGCGCGATCCGACACCGCCGCCACCACGCATAAAGCAGGATAGCACAGGGGAACATCACCACCGTGCTCTTGCTCAGCATCGCCAGAATGAACAGCGCCAGCGTTAGGACATAGGTCCCCAAAGCGGTCTCACGCAAAGTCGCAAAGTCGCAAAGGTCTATCCTTCCGACACGGCGGTTTTCCTTGCGCCCTTGCGCCTTTGCGTGAGACGGATCGGAAATACTCTGATCGAAGTCCAGATACGAGCTCATCGCCAGAAGCAGCAGCGGGAGCGACAGCGTATTCTTCAGTTCCGAGATCCAGGCCACCGACTCGACCGCGAGCGGATGGACTACGAACAGGAGCCCGCCCAGCCACGCGCCGAAGGCCCCCACCCCGAGCTTCGCGAGCAGCCGCCAGAAGAGAAACGCGCTCAGCAGGTGCAGGCCGAGGCTCAGGCTGTGATAACCGGCGGTGTGCTCCCCCCAGGCGTGCCAGGCCAGCCATTGCACCGTGGTCTTGACGGGAAAATAGTCCACCCCGGCGGACCCCGACCAGATCTTCGCCAAACCCGCCGGGCCGCGCAGCAGGACATTCTGCGGCACCTCCACCGGATCGTCCCAGATCCAGTCCCCCCGCAACGACGGCGCATAGACCCACCACCCGGCCAGCGGCAGCGCCAGCGCGCGGAGCGCCAGCCCGATCCCCCCTCTCCACCTGTCAGTTTCAGATTTCAGGTTTCAAGTTTCAGCCTTCATCCTTCAGTTCCAGCTTCCCCAGCTCTTCCTCGATCACCCGCAGCGTCCGCCCAAGCGCGCCGGCGTTGCGGCGGCGCCACGTGGCGGCGGCGGCGGCCAGCGCCTCGCGGCGGCCGGCGTCCCGGAGCAGCTCGGGAGCCTCGGCCGCGAGGGCCCGCGCATCGGCCACTTCGCAGGCCGCGCCCAGCTCGAGCAGTTCGCGCGCAATCGAGCGGAAATTGCCCATGCCCGGCCCGAATATCACCGGTTTGCCCAGGGTCGCGGCCTCGACCGGCGTCTGCCCCTCGGTGTGCGGCGGCAGGCTCTTGCCCACGAACACCAGGTCGGCGAGCTGGGTGAGCTCCCGCAACTCACCGGTGGTGTCGGCGACGGCGACATCCACCTCGCCGGGCGCGGATCCGCGCGACCGGAAGTGGTACCGCAGCCCGGTGGGCCGCAGGGTCTGCTCGATCTCGAAGCGCCGCTCGGCATGGCGCGGCACGAGCAGCAGCGTGCACCGCAGGCCCCCGGCCCGCGCGGCCCGCAGGGCCTCGACCAGCGCCTCCTCCTCGCCGCGCCAGGTCGAGGAGCCGAGCAGCACGAGGGTCGGGGGCAGGCCGAGGCCGCGCCGCAGCTGCGCCAGCGCGGTCTCGCTCAGCAGCGGGATCGCGACATCGAGCTTGATGTTGCCGGTGGTCTGGATCCGGGACGCCGGGACCCCCAGCTTGCGGAACCGCAACTCGTCCTGCTCGGAGCACGGCAGCAGCCGGGTGATGTTGGCGAACACCAGCCAGCACGCCGGCGGGCAGAGCCGCAGCCGGAAAAAGCTCCGGTCGGAAATCCGGGCGTTGATGCACAGGACCGGGACGCCCCGGCGCTTCGCCTGGTGCGAGTGCTCGGGCCAGCGCTCGCCCTCGGTCAGGATCACCAGGTCGGGCTTGATCCGCCGCCAGGCCCGCGCCGAAAACGGCCACCAGTCGATCGGGAAATAGGCCACCCCGGAAGTCAGCCCGCGGTAGCGGTCCGTCGCCACCCGGTAGCCCGTGCTGGTGGTGGTGGTCAGATAGACCTCGATGCCTTCCCGATTCAGCGCCTCCAGCAGGGGCGCGACCGCAAAGACCTCGCCCACGCTGACCGCCTGCAGCCAGATGCGTTTCACGCCGCCCCGGGTCCGGTTCATCCAGTCGTGCTGGCCCAGCCGCTGGCCGAAGTTCTCGGCGTAATCCCCGCGCCGCCGCATCCGCCGCAGGTGCGACGGCCCCATCAAGGCCAGCGCGGGCAGAAACAGCAGCCGATACAGCCAGATCATCCCCTATTCGCCGCAAAAATCCCGCCCCGCCGCAATGAGATACTTTCTGATTCGTGTTCCACCCCGCCTTGTGCAATGCTGGGGCGTTCATGAAGAAGTCCCCGTTGCTCGTCCTCGCCTTCCTCGCCCTCATTCACCTCGCCCGGGCGGCCGCTCCCTTCCCGCAGGCGGCCAGCGACTTGCAGCCGGATCCGGCGGCCCGGTTCGGCGCGCTGCCCAACGGGCTCCGGTACGTGGTCCTCCCCAACCACGAGCCGAAGGGCCGCGCCTCGCTGCGGCTGCTCGTGCTCAGCGGCTCGCTGGAGGAGCGCGACAACCAGCGGGGCCTGGCGCACTTCCTCGAGCACATGGCCTTCAACGGCAGCACGCACTATCCGCCCGGGACGCTCGTCGAGTATTTTCAGCGGCTCGGCATGAGCTTTGGTGGGGATACCAACGCCTACACCTCCTTCGACCGCACCGTCTTCATGATCGCGCTGCCCAACACCCGGCCCGCGTCCGTCGCCGACGGCCTGCGCGTCTTCGCCGACTACGCGGGCGGCCTGCTGCTAAAACCCGAGATGATCCAGAAGGAGCGCGGCATCATCCTCAGTGAAAAGCGGGACCGAGACTCCGTCGATTACCGCCAGTTTGTCGCCTCGTTTGGGTTCCTGCTCGGCGACTCCCTCTTCCCCCGGCGCCTGCCCATCGGCCTGACCCCGGTGATCGAGCAGGCGCAGCGCGACCGTTTCGTCGATCTCTACGACACCTGGTACCGCCCGGAGCGCATGGTCGTGCTCGTGGTCGGGGACGTCGATCCCGCCGCGATCGTGCCGCAGATCGCGACCGCGTTCGGCGGGGTGACAGATCGCGCGCCCGCCCGGCCCGACCCCGATCTCGGCCATGTGGCCGCCGCCCTGGGGCTGCGCGCCGGCTACGACCCGGAGCCCGAGTCCCCCGCGACGACGGTGAGCATCGATGTGGTCGTCCCCTACTCCTACCGGCCCGACACCGGGGCCCTGCGCCTGCTGCACCTGCCGCGCGACCTGGCCGTGGCCATGCTCAACCGCCGGCTCACCATCCTCGCCAAGAAGGAGGGAGCCCCCTTCATCCGCGGCAGCGTGAGCGTGGACGAGAGCTTCAACTTCGTGCACGACGCCGGACTCGAGCTCACCTGCGCGCCGGGCCAGTGGCAGGCCGCCCTCGCCCTGGGCGAACAGGAGTTGCGGCGCGCCCTGCAATTCGGCTTTACCGCCGCCGAACTGCGGGAGGCCGCCGCCAACCTCAGGAATGGGCTCCAGCAGGCCGCGGCCACCGCGCCGACCCGCCTGTCCGATGGGCTCGCCGACGAGCTGATCGAGTCCCTGGTCAACCGGACCGTCTTCACCACGCCCGCCACCGATCTGGCGCTCCTCCAACCCGCCCTCGAGCGCGTCACGCCCGACGAGTGCGCCCAGGCCCTGCGCGTCGCCTTCGGGGCCCCGGGGCGCTACGTATTCGTCTCGGGCAACGCCGTGATCGCCGGCGATCCGGTCGCCGCCATCGTCCAGGCCTACTCGGCGGCCCGCGCGGTGGCGGTCACGCCGCCCGCGGCCAAGTCGGCCCTGAAATTCTCCTACACCGACTTTGGCCCGCCGGGACGCATCGCCGCCCAGCGCCACGTCAACGACCTGGATATCACGCTGGCCACGTTCGCCAACGGCGTCCGCGCCAATGTCAAAAAGACCGACTTCGAGGACAACCGGATCCGCCTGAGCGTCCGGGTGGGCGCCGGGCGCCTGGTCGAGCGCCAGGACCAGCCCGGGCTCGCGTTCTTCACCGACCTGACCTTCACCGCCGGCGGCCTCGGCCGGCACAGCTCGGACGATCTCGACCGCATCCTCGCGGGCCGGACCGTGGGCCTCGATTTCGCGACCGCCAATGACGCCTGGGAGTTCACCGCCATCACGAATCGGCAGGACCTGCCGCTGCAGCTGCAGCTGATCGCCGCCTACCTGACCGATCCCGGCTACCGTCCCGAGGCGGCCCGCCTCGCCCACAAGAACATCGATGAGATGTACAACGAGTTGGCGCACTCCACCGAGGGACCGCTGCAGACGGAGATTCCGCGCCAGCTGGCCGCCGGCGACACGCGTTTCGGACTGCCCGCGCGGGCTGAGGCCCTCAGCCGCACCCTGGCGGAGGAGGCCGCCTGGCTCCGTCCGCAGTTCGCCACCGGGCCGATTGAGATCGGCCTGGTCGGCGACATCGACCCGGCCGACGCCCTCGCCGCGATCGCCGGCACCCTGGGCGCCCTGCCGCCGCGCGCGCCCAAACCCGCCTATGCCGCGGAACGCGTGGTGCACTTTCCGGTCTGGGCGTACTCCCGCAATCTGGAAGTGCCCAGCGAGATCCCCAAGGCGGTCGTCGCCCTCTATTGGCCGACCACCGACGGCCGGGATGTCCGGCGCACCCGGCGGCTCACCCTGCTCGCCAGCGTCCTCACCGACCGGCTCCGGATCAGGATCCGGGAGCAGCTCGGCGGCGCCTACAGCCCGGAGGCCGGCAGCATCGCCAGCGACACGTTCACGCATTACGGCATGATCGTCGTCGAAATCCTGGTGGCCCCGGACCGGGCGAAGGAAATCGCCGGCTCCGTTCTCGCCATCGCCCGGGATCTCCAGGCCAATGGGGTGACGCCGGACGAGTTGGAGCGCGCCCGGAAACCCGTGCTCACGGCGGTGCATGAATCGATGCGCACCAATCAATACTGGCTCACCGCCGTGCTCGGCAGCTGCCAGGAGTTTCCCCAGCGCCTGGACTGGGCCCGGTCGCGCTCGGCGGACCTGGCGTCGATCACCAAGGCCGACCTCGACACCCTGGCCAGGACTTATCTTGCCCCCGGCAAGGCCTTCCAGGTGATCGTCGAGCCCATCGCTCGGTGATTTTGAACAGGAAGATCGGGGAGATCGGGAAGAAGATGCCGGTGGCTTGAATCCTTCCCGGTCTTCCCGTCCTTCCTGTTCAAATCCTCAACCGTCCCTGCCCACCACCAGGGACGCGTTGGTCCCGCCGAAGCCGAAACTGTTGGCCAGCGCGAAATCGACGCGTTTCTCGACCGCATGGTTGGGCGTGAAATTCAGGCCGAGGGCGGCGCAGGCGGGGTCGATGTTGTCCAGGTTGATGGTGGGGGGGAGCACACCGTGATGGATGGCGAGCGTGGCTGCCATGGTCCCAAGCGCGCCGGCGGCGCCCAGGAGGTGGCCCGTCATCGACTTGACGGCGCTGACGTGGAGCGTCTCCCGGACGGAGGCAAAGATTGCGGCAATCGCCGCCGCTTCCTCGCCATCCCCCGACGGCGTGGACGTGGCGTGGGCCGAGACGTAGCCGACCTGCGCGGGATCGACCCGGGCATCGGCCAGCGCCAGCGCCATCGCCCGGCGCGAGCCCTCGGCGTGAGGCGCGAGCGACGACAGGTGATAGGCGTCCGCGGTGGCCCCATAGCCCAGCAATTCGGCATAGACGCGCGCCCCCCGGCGCCGCGCGTGCTCCCGCTCCTCCAGCACGAGCACGACCGCGCCCTCGCCCATCACGAAGCCGTCGCGGTCCGTGTCATACGGGCGGGAAGCCCGCTCGGGGGCGTCGTTGCGGGTCGAGAGCGCGCGCATCTGGGCAAAGGCCCCGACGGCGATGGGCGTGATGACGGCCTCCGCCCCCCCGGCGAACATCACGTCCGCCTCGCCGCGCTGGATCACGCGCAGGGACTCCCCGAGGCTGTGCCCGCTCGTCGCACAGGCCGAGGCCACGCTCATGTTCGGCCCCCGGCAGTCCAGGAGAATGGCCAGCTGGCCCGCCAGGATGTTCGGCGCGGTCTGCAGGATGAAAAAGGGCGAGATCTTCCTGAATCCCCCCTGCTGCCAGGTTTCATGCATCGCCACGATCTCGGGCAGCCCTCCGAGGCCTACCCCGAGGTTGACCCCCAGCCGTTCGGGCGAAAGGTCCGCGCGGATTGCCTCGAGACCCGAGTCGACGTAGGCCTCGATCCCGGCAGCGAGGCCCAGATGGGTGAAGCGCCCCACCTTCTTCGCTTCCTTGGGCGATACGGCGGCCAGCAGCGGCTCCCCGGAGGGTCCGCGTGGATGGAGCGGTGCAGCCAAGGGGGCGGTGGGATTGAAATCCCGCACTTCGCCGGCGATCTGCGCCGTGCATCCCGCGGCATCGAAGCGGGTGATTCGGCCGATGCCGCTCCGGCCGGCGACCAGTCCCGACCAGTTATCCAACAGATTGTGGCCCAATGGAGTTATGGCGCCTATCCCCGTGATGACGACCCGGCGGGGAGTGGAGAGGGAGGGTGGCATGGATGGAAGAGGGCTGGATCCCGGAACCCGATAAGGAGTAAGGGGAAAGGGCAAAGTGCAAGCGCTTTGACTTTGGCCGCCAAACTCATTTAGCTGGCCCGTTGAACATGCAGCAGCTGCACGCTTATTGGCGGATGGAGTACATCGAGGCTCCGCGCTATCCGGAAAAGATGAAACGTCCCTTTAGCGAACTGCCCGCCTTGGGGGATGATCATGCCGCGCTGATTGTGCATCGGGGACGTTTTTCCTACCTGCTGCTCAACCGCTTTCCCTATAATCCCGGGCACCTGCTCGCCGTACCCTTCCGGGAAGTCAAGGAACTGGAGGAGCTGGCTGCGGCCGAGCGGGCGGACCTGATGGAGGAAATCGTGCACGGCAAGCAGATGCTCGGCGCGGCGCTCAGGCCCGATGGCTTTAACGTGGGGTTCAACCTGGGCGGCCAGGTGGCGGGCGGGAGCATCGACCACCTCCATGCCCACATCGTCCCGCGCTGGAACGGCGACAATAATTTCATGCCGGTCATCGGCCAGACCCGAATCCTGCCGCAATCGCTGGAAGCCACCTGGCAGAGACTCACCAAAAAGCGGAAAGCGGAAAGCGGAAAGCGGAAAACCCGAAAATCCCCCAAGCCCCGGTCCTAAATCTGCTGCTTTTCCGCTTTCCGCTTTTTCCACCTTGCCCACCAAGACCCTCCATTTCCCGAGCCCGCGGCACCTGAGCCAGCTTTACGGCGGCCGGGAGGAGAACCTCGCGCACGCCGAGCAGGCCCTCAGCGTCAAGCTGGTGACGCGGGAGGACTGGCTGAAGATCGAGGCGCCGGCCGGCCCGCTGGCGGTCGCGGAGGAATTTTTTGGGTTTCTGCACACCGCCCGCGACCAGGGCATGAGCATCCGCACCCCCGATTTCGAGCGCCTGGCGGAGTCGTTTGCCCGCGGGGAGGGCAGCCGGCTGCGGGCGCTGCTCGACGCGCCGCTGGTCGTGGCCACCAGCCGGCGCAGCGTGGTCCCCAAGACGCTCGCCCAGAAATTCTACCTGCAGTCGATCCTGGCCCATCCGGTGGTCTTCGGGATCGGCCCGGCGGGCACGGGCAAGACCTACCTCGCCATCGCCGCCGCCGTCTCCGCGCTGCTGCGCAACGAGGTGCAGCGCATCATCCTCACCCGCCCGGCGGTCGAGGCCGGCGAGGCGCTGGGCTTTCTCCCCGGCGACCTGCGCGACAAGATCCTCCCCTACCTCCGGCCGCTTTACGACGCGCTGCAGGACATGCTGGAGCCCGAGGAGGTCGCCCGCCTGACCGCGAAGGGCGTGATCGAGATCGCGCCCCTCGCGTACATGCGCGGGCGCACCCTGGCGCACGCCTTCGTCGTCCTCGACGAGGCCCAAAACACCACCTCCGAGCAGATGATGATGTTCCTCACCCGCCTGGGAGAGGACGCGCGCATGGTCATCACCGGCGACGTCACGCAGATCGACCTGCCCCGCTCGAAGGCGTCCGGCCTGCTCGAGGCGCGCCAGATCCTGCGCGAAGTCCCCGGGGTCGACTTCCACGCCTTCAGCAGCGCCGACGTCGTGCGCCATCCGCTCGTCCGGCGCATCATCGACGCCTACGCGCGGCACCGCGCGTCGGAGCGCGCCTGACGCCCATGTCCGTCCGCCGCCAACTCAGGCTCATCGTCGGGGGCATCGGGGCCCACCGGGCGTCGGCGTCGGCCGGGGCCTCGGCGCTGCGCGAGTTCCTCGACCGGAGCCGGCTTGTCGCGGTCCTGATCTTCTTCGTCACGGTCGCGGCCATCGTCTTCATCAGCTCGGCCGGGATGACCGCGATCAACCTGCCGGTGCTGCCCAACCAGATCGCCACCGTCCGGGTCGCCGCGCGCGCGCCGTTCTCCTACGTGAGCGACGAGAAAACCCGCTCCCTGCGCGAGGAAGTCGTGGACCGCACGCCCCCCGTCTACCGCCTGGAGTTTGCCCCGCTGCACGCCTTCGAGGACACCGCGCACTCCCTGCTGGACAAGCTGGCGGCCTTCGAGGCCGCGCACCCGGAGGGCGCGCCCGAAATCACCGAACGCGGCTACGCCCTGGCCGCGCTGGCCGACGGGTTCAACGCCGGCGGACCCTACCGGGTGAGCGGCGAGGACCTGGACGCCCTGCTCGCCGCCGGGGACGCCCGGACCCGCGCGGCGCTGTTCGACAACGGGCTGGCCGCGCTCCGGGAGATCTACAACGAGGGGGTGCACGACTCGTCCCTGCCCGGCGGCGGCGGCGGCGACGTCGACCTGTTCCGCATCGCCCGCGCCAACGGTGAGGTCATGCAACGCCCGGTGGAGTCGATGGAGGACGCCCTGACCTTCCTGCGCGTCAGCCTCACCACCGAGGGCGTGGCGCCGGCCACGGCGCAGGCCCTGTTCCGCTTCTTCCGCAACGGCGTCACGCCCAACCTGGTCTTCGACGGCGCCGCCACCGCGCAGCGCGTGGCCGAGGCCCAGCGGGCGGTCAAGCCGGTGACCGTCTCGGTCGCGCGCGGCCAGATCATCGTCGATGCCGGCGAGCGGGTCACCCCGGAACAATACGAGATGTTCCTCCGGCACCAGGAGTACATCAGCGAGCACGGCGACGCCGGCCGGGTCAACGGCCTCATGCTCTTCGGCCACGTCCTGCTCGTCCTGGCGATGGTCCTCGCCTCGGTGCTTTACATCCGCCTGGAGGACCCGGAAACGCTCCGCAGCAACGTGCGCCTCGGCCTGCTCGCCCTCGTGGTCATCATCAACCTGGCGCTGGTCCGCGTGGTCTACTCGCTGGGCGGGGCGGCGTTTTTCATGCGCGACAGCTCGTGGGCGTCGACCCTCCCCTATATCGCCCCGACCGCCTTCGCGCCCCTGATCGTCGCGATCCTGATCGACGCCGGCTCGGCCATCTTCATGGCGCTGCTGATCTCGATCTTCACCGGCGTGATCTACGGCAACCGGCTGGATCTCCTCGTGCTCACGTTCCTGGCCTCCCTGGTGGCGATCTTCTTTTGCCGGGACGTCCGCCGCCGCAGCCGGGTGGTCCGCGCGGCCGGCGCGGGCGGCCTGACGGTGGCGGCCTTCGCGGGCCTGATCGGCCTGGCCAACGAGACGCCCGCCGACACCCTTGCCCAGGAGATGACCGCGGGTCTGGTCACCGGCCTGGTCACCGGCATCGTCGTGGTCGGCCTGCTCCCCGTCCTCGAGTCGTTCTTCAAGCGCACGACCGACATCACGCTGCTCGAGCTGACGGACTACAACCATCCGCTCCTGCGCCGGATGCAGCTGGAGGCGCCCGGCACCTACCACCATTCCATCGTGGTGGCGCAGCTGGCCGAGAACGCCTGCAACGCCATCGGCGCCAATCCCCTGCTCGCGCGGGTCTGCGCCCTCTTCCACGACATCGGCAAGACCGCCAATCCGGCGTATTTCACGGAAAACCAGCGCAACCGCGTCAATCCCCACGACCAGCGCGATCCGGTCGTCTCCGCCCGCATCATCAAGCAGCACGTGCCCGACGGCGTCGACCTGGCCCTGAAACACCGGATGCCCCGGGCCGTGGTCGACGTCATCCGCCAGCACCACGGCACCACCCTGGTCCGGTTTTTCTACCAGCGGGCGTCCGTCGCGGCGCAAGCCGCCTCGGGCGGGGCCCCGCCGCAGGCCCCGTTCCGCTACGAAGGCCCCAAGCCCCAGTTCCGGGAAAGCGCGGTGATCTCGCTGGCCGACGGCACGGAAGCCGCGACGCGATCCCTGCGCTCCGCCACGGCCGAGCAGCTGAGCGAGCTGATCGACCACATCGTCGGGGCCCGCATCGCGGAGGGCGAACTGAACGAGGCGCCGCTGACGCTGGAGGACATCGCCAAGGTGAAGAACAGCTTCATCTTCACCCTGCTCAACATGCTCCACGGCCGCGTCGCCTACGACACCGGGGCAAAGGCGGAGGGCCGGGAGGGCGGCGGCGACCATCCGCCCACGCGCAAAGTCGAATCGTGAGCCCGCAGCGCCGGCCAGGGCCGCCACGCCGGATCGCGGTGCGCAACCGGCACCCGCGCCTGCGCCTTGACCGCCGGGCGATCGTCGGCGCGCTGCGCCTGCTCGACGCCCATCATGCCGCCCTGGCGACGGGGGGCTCCGTCCTGGCCAACGTCCACGAGCTCTCGCTCGCCTTCCTCACCGAGGGCGAACTCGCCGGGCTGCACGGGCGCTTTCTCGCCGATCCCTCCGCGACGGATGTCATCACCTTTCCCGGCCAGCCCGCGCTCGGCGTGGCCGGGGAGATCTGCGTCTCCGCCGACGCCGCCCTGCGCTACACCGCGGCCCACGGCCGGGACCTGTCCGCGGAGCTGACCCTCTACGTCGTGCACGGCTGGCTGCACCTCGCCGGCCACGACGACCTCGCACCCGCGCCGCGCCGCGCCATGCGCCGCGCCGAGGCCCGCGCGCTCGCCCTCCTCCGCGCCGCCGGGGCCATCCCTCATTTTACCACCCGTCCACTACCGAAAATCCGTGCCATTCGCCGGGTCCCGGGCTAGATTGGGCATCATGGCCAAACCGCACGTTTCCCGCTTTGGCAGCCTGCGCGACGCCTTCTTCTCCGGCGCGCTGCTGCTCGCGCCGCTCGTCGTCAGCCTGTGGGCCTTCAGCAAGATCATCGACATGGTCGGCGGGAGCTTCCGCCCGCTGTTCTTCTTCTACCTGCCCGACCGCCTGCTCAACCAGCCGAGCCTGGCCGTCCTTCTGGATATCATCGCGACCTGCATCGTGATCGTGCTGGTCACGCTCCTCGGCTACGTCTCGCGCGAGGTGTTCGGCAAGTTCTTCGTCCGCGTCGCCGAGCGGTTCATGCTGAGCATCCCCGGCGTCGGGGCCGTCTACGTCTCGGTCAAGCAGATCGTGGACACGTTCAGCACCCAGAAGCACCAGCTGTTCAGCCGGGTGGTGCTGGTGGAGTTCCCGCGCAAGGGGGCGTGGGCCATGGGCTTCCTCACCAACAAGGACCAGGCCGAGGCCCAGGCCAAGGCGGGCCAGGGCGTCCTTTGGACCGTTTTCATCCCCACGACCCCGAACCCCACGGGCGGCTACCTGCTGCTGCTGCCCCCCGGCGAGATCGTCCTGCTGGAGATGTCGGTCGGCGAGGGCATGAAGATGATCATCTCGGGCGGCGCGGTGGTCCCGCCTTGGCCGGCGGCGAAGGGCCGGGCGACCGGCGGGGAGTGAGGCATGAACTGGCATGCCCGCCCTGGCCCTCCAGACTGAAGGCTTCGTGCTGACGAGACGCCCCGCGGCGGACCCGTTCCAGGCCTGCATCCTCTTCTCGGCCGCGCACGGAACGCTGCACGTGCTCCAGCGGACGCCGAAGCGGCCCTCCCCGGGCCACGTTCAGCTCGACCTCTTCGACGAAGTGGCCCTCATCCTGGAAAGCTCGAACCAGGGCCGCACCTGGTTCGTGCGCGAGGTCCGCCTGCTCGCGCGCGCCACCGCGATCGGCCGGAGCTACGAGACGCTGCAGGCCGCTTCCGCCTTCACCCGGCTGATCGCGCGCAACCCCGTGATCGCCGAGAGCCGCGCCCAGGTCGCCGCCCTGCTGCGCACGGCGCTCGCCGCCTTCGCCGCGTCCGACCGGCCGGACATCGTGGCCTTCAAGTGCCTTTACTGCTTCGCCCGCGACGAGGGTCATCCCGTCAAGCAGCAATGGCTCCCGATGCTGTCCGCGGCCGATCGCGCCGCGGCCGGCAGCCTGCTTCAGCTCCCGCTCGCCGCCCAGACCGCCGACCTTGCCACCGTCGCCCGCCTCCAGCGCGGCTTGGACGAATACCTCACCGGCCACACGGAGATCGTGCTCAACTAAGCCATGATCTTCGACCTCGAGCGCCGCACCGCCCAGCTGGGCGTCGGGGAATTCTCCGACTTCACCCTCGGTCCGCGCGACGGCGGCGACGGCGCGGCGGGCCTGTGGCGGGCCCAGCTCGGGACGCGGTGGCACCAGGCGCTGCGGGCCGAGGCCGCCGCCGCGCATCCCGGCGCCGAGTTCGAGCGCGTGATCGAGGGAGCCTGGCTCCACCGCGGCTGGACCCTGACCTTCCAGGGCCGGATCGACCAGCTGATCCGCGCCGGAGGCGCGGTCACCCTGCGGGAGATCAAGACGGTGACCCGCCCCCTGCCCGAAAGCGAGGCGACGCTGCGCGCCGACTATCCAGCGTACTTCATCCAGCTGGCGACCTATGCCGCCCTCTTCCGCGGGCCGGACCCCTCGAACCCGGCCGGGGCCGGACCCCCCGGCGCCGAACTGCTCTTCGTGGAGGCCGGCAGCGGGCTGGCCCAGTCCGTTGCCCTCGGGCCGGCCGACGAGTCGCGGTTCCGCGCCCAGCTCGACCGGGTCGCGGAATTTCTCGACCTCCGGCTGCAGGCGCGGGAGCGGCTGCGCCACCTGCGCTTTGTCCCGCCCTTCGCCACCCTCCGGCCCGGCCAGGAGACGGTCGCGGCGGAATTGCGCGCCGCCCTCACCGGCCGCAACTCCGCCATCCTCTTCGAGGCTCCCACGGGTTTCGGCAAGACCGGCGCGCTGCTCGAGCTCGCGCTGGACCAGCTGCGGTCCGGCCATTTTGAACGGATGCTCTACCTCACGGGCAAGTCGACCGGCCAGCTGCAGGTCGTGCAGACCCTGGGAACCATGGCGGGCCCCGGCGTGGCGGCCTGGCAGGTCCGGCCCAAGGCCGAACATTGCGTCAACCACACCTATCAGTGCGTGCGCGCGGCCTGCGCCTATCTCGATGGCGCGGAGGCGCGGTGGTCGGACAGCGGCCTGGCGCGTTTCTATCTCTTCGCCGGCCAGGCGCGCGACCTCGCGGCGCTCCGGGCGGCCGGCGCCGCCGCCCGCATCTGTCCGTACGAGATCACGCGCGCGGCCCTGGCGTTCAACGACGTGTGGATCGGCGATTACAACTACGTCTTTGCGCCGTCCAACCGGAGTCTTTTCTACCAGCAGCCGGGCTTTGCGCCGGCGCGCACGCTCCTGATCGTCGACGAGGCGCACAACCTGGCGTCGCGGGTCGCCGACGCCCACTCCCACGCCTTCGCGGCGGCCGATGCGGCCGCCGTGCGCGCCGCCTTCGACCGGTCCCGGCCCGCCGCCTCGTTCGCCCTGGCCTGGGAGGAATGGACCCATTTCCTCACCCGGCTCGAGCCGGCCGCCCGGCTCGGCCCCGACGACGAGGCGGAGGCCCGCCGCCATCTCGCGGGCCTGGCTGGCATGGTCACCACCCTGCCCTTTGATCCCGTCGCGCTCGGCCCCGGGATCATGGACGTGCTCTGGCGGATTCCGGCCTGGCACGACTCCGGGGACGGACCGCTCCTCCCGGAATTGTGGTGGTGCCCGCGCGCCGGCGAACTCGCGGTAACCTGCCTCGATGCCGCCGCGGCGATCGGCGCCACTCTCCGCGAGTTCGGCGGCGTCGTCCTGGCCACGGCAACACCCGGGCCGGCGGACGTCTTCGCGCAGGCCGTCGGGCTCGACGCCGCGTCGGCGGAGCCGCCAGGCTGCGGCGCGGACCTCCCGTCGGCGGACGCGCCCGCGATCCCGGGCGACCGGCTCGGCACCCTGACCAAGCGCCAGACCCGCCGGCTCTCCGCCCAGGTGACCAGCGGGGCCGCCCTGCTGCGCGCCGAGGAGGACCGCGCGGCCACGGCCCTGTTTCATCTGCCCGCCGCGACCCCGTGGCGGGCGGGCGCGTACGACGTGGCCTGCGACCGCCGCGTGGACACCTCTTTCCGCCAGCGGAGCGAGCACTTTGCCGTCACGGCCTCCACCGTGGCCGCCCTGGGCCGCTCCGGACCGGGCACCGCCGTCTTTTTTCCCAGCTATGCCTATGCGGAGGCGATCATCCGCGAGCTCGACCGGACCGCACCCGGCTTCCGCGCCTCGCTCCAGCCCCGGCTGTCGGGCCTCGCCGCCCAGGCCGGCTGGATCGAGGAGTCGCTCGCCTCGGCCGACGCCCTCTTTCTCGTCCTGGGCTCGAGCTTCGCCGAGAGCATCGACCTGCTCGGGGGCCGCGTCACCCGAGCCATGGTGGTCGGCCCGGCGTTGCCGGAGGTCAACCCCGTCCAGCAGGCGCGCCTCGCGGCCCTGGCCGCGGAGGACCGCGCGGGGGCCTTTCGCCGGGTTTACCAGGTCCCGGGCATGCAGAAGGTGAACCAGGCCCTCGGCCGGCTGGTGCGCGCACCGGGCCAGTGCGCCAAGGTCCTGCTGCACTGCCGCCGCTTCGCCGAACCCGGGTACGCCGAACTGCTGGCCCGCGATCTCGCCGCCACCCGCCAGATCCAGTCGGACGAGGACCTCGCCGATTGGCTGAATGAAAACCTGTGATCAGGAAGATCGGGACGGCTCAATTCACATGGATTGCTTCCCGATCTTCCCGTTCTTCCTGTTCAAATCAGCCTGATGCGAAAAACGAAACTTCCTCTCCCCGGCGGCGTCCCATAGGCTGATACCCGAATGCTAACCCGCCTGCTCATCCTGATCGCCCTGGCGATGATGGGACCGGTCGCAGCCGCGCAGTCCACCGCCACCGCGCCGCTGACGGCCCGCGAACTGGCCCAGGGCTACCGCGACGGCTATGTGCTCGCCAAGCCCCGGGCGGACCACCTGGGCACGGTGGACGGCGCGGAAGACCGCGAGGGACTGACCCGGCAGAGGAAGTTTACGCGTTTTGGCGGCCTCCGCCTCCTCAAGCTCGGCGCCGGCGACACCACGGCAGCGGCGGTCCGGCGGCTGGCCGCCACCGGGCGATACGAGTTTGTCGAGCCCGACCACGTCCGGCACATCACGACCACACCCAACGACCCCGATTTCACCCAGCAGTGGGCCCTCAGCAACACGGGCAGCAACGGCCCCGGCAGCGGGATCGCGGGCGCCGATATTCATGCGACGGCGGCGTGGGCCACCCGAACCTCGGCCGCCGGCGTGATTGTCGCCGTCATCGACACAGGAGTGCTCACCGCCCACACCGACATCAATGCCAACCTTTGGCAGAATCCGCGCGAAAACACGGACGGGTACACGGGAGACCTCTACGGCATCAACTCGATCAACGGCTCCGGCAATCCCAACGACGACAACGGCCACGGCACGCACGTGTCGGGTATTCTCGGCGCCGTCGGCAACAACGGCAATGACATCTCCGGAGTCGCCTGGCAGGTCCAGATCATGGCCCTGAAGTTCCTCGACTCCTCAGGCAACGGCATCACCTCCAATGAGATCACCTGCATCGATTTCGCGATCGCCCACAACGCGAACCTGATCAACGCCAGCTTCGGCAGCTCGACCTACGACCAGGCGGAATACACTGCGATCCAGGCCGCGGGCAGCGCCGGCATCGTCTTCGTGGCCGCCGCCGGCAATGTGCCGGAGGACAACGACCTGACCCTGAGCTATCCGGCGAGCTACCTGTTGGACAACATCGTCGCCGTCGGCTGCTCCGACAACCGGGACGACCTGGCCTACTTCTCCAGCTCCGGGTCGGGGCTGGTCGAGCTCTTCGCGCCGGGTTACGACATCCTCTCGCTGTACAATTCCAGCATCACCGCGACCGCCACCCTGTCGGGCACCTCGATGTCCACGCCCATGGTCACCGGCTCGCTCGCCCTGCTCAAGGCCCAGTTTCCGGGCGACACCTATCGGCAGTCGATCAACCGCCTCCTCGGCAGCGTCGATCCGAAGATCAACTTCCTCCACCGGGCCCAGACCGGCGGGCGGCTCGACCTGGCGGCGGCGCTCACCTCCGCCGCCGGCGCCAACACGCCGTTCAATGACAGCTTCGCCAGTCGCGCCCATCTCGCCGGGCCCACGGTTGCGGTCCGGACCAATAACACCGGGGCCACCCGCGAGGCCGGCGAGCCCATCATCGCGGGCAACCCGGGCGGTGCCTCGCTCTGGTGGGACTGGACCGCTCCGGCCACCGGGAACGTGACGGTCACGACCAGCACGGTCGCGGGTGGCAACTCCTACAGCAGTTCCTACCCCACCCTCGTCGGGGTATATACCGGGACCTCCGTGGGCGCGCTCACCGCCGTGGCCAGCAATTCCTCCCCGGGCAATGGCGCAAGCAATGTGACCTTCGCCGCGCAGGCCGGCACCACCTACGAGATCACGGTCGACGGCCAAAACGGCGCCACCGGCTTGACCCTCCTCGCGATCAACTACGCCAACGACGCCTTCGAAAGCCCCGCGACGCTGACCGGGGCCAGCGTCGGGATCACCGCGAGCAATGCCAACGCCAGCACCGAAGCGGGGGAACCGCGGATCATGGGCAATCCCGGCGGACACTCCCTCTGGTACAAGTGGACCGCCCCCGCGACCAAGCCATTTCAAGTCTCCGCCTTCAGCCTTGATTTTGATCCCCTGCTCGGGGTCTACACCGGGTCTTCGCTTACCGCCCTCACCCTGGTGGCCTCGAGCGAAGGCGCCGCCATCTCCAGCTCCGCCCTGGTTCCGGCGAGCCTGTGCAACTGCACCTTCACCGCCACGGCGGGGACCACGTATTATATCACGGTCGATGGCAATTACATTGCCGACTCCGCCACGGGCCTGGACGCCGGGCAGTTCACGCTCACGATCGCCGACTCCGCGTGGCAGGCCGTGGCGGGCGACGGCATCACCTGCGCGCCCACGGTCGGCGGGGACGGCACCGTGTATGTCGGCAGCGACGATGCCTATTTCTACGCGATCACGCCCGGCAGCCCGGCCGGCACGGTCAAGTGGAAATACAAGACCGGCGGGGCGCTCGACACCTCCTCGGCCAGCATCAGCAGCGACGGCACGACGGTCTACGCCGTGTCGGAGGACGGCTACGTCTACGCCCTGACGACGTCCAACGGCGCGCTCGTCTGGCGGACCCACGTGGCCACCGCCCCGCCGAGCTGCGCGCCCACCCTGGGTGCGGACGGCACGATCTATGTCAAGGACTCGGGGAGCGACTTCTACGCGATCGCGCCGGCCACCGGGAATCTCAAGTGGACGTGCACCGTGTCGGGCATCTCGTACGCGGCGCCGACGATCGCGCCGGACGGGACGATCTACCTCGGGTCGGACAACGGCAGCCTCTACGCCGTCAATCCCGCCACCGGCGCGATCGACTGGACGTTCAACGCCGGGGGGGCGATTTATACGGCGGCTGCCATCGACAGCAGCGGCAACGCCTACTTCGGCACGCTGAGCGGCGAGTGCTTCGCGGTCAGCCGCACCGGCGCCCAGCTCTGGACCTACCAGACCGGCAACAGCATCACGGGCTCCCCCGCCCTGGGCGCCGGCGGAGTCGTCTATTTTGCCAGCTACGACCACAATCTCTACGCCCTCAGCACGGCCAGCGGCGCGGTGCAATGGACCTGCGCGCTCGGCGGCGAGGTCCGGGCCAGCTCGCCCGCGATCGACGCCAGCGGCGTGATCTACGTGGGCTGCTACGACAACAACGTCTATGCGATCAATCCCAACGGTTCCGTGAACCGGATCTACGCCACCGGGGATTGGGTGCGCTCCTCCCCGGTCATCTCCGGCGGGATGCTTTATTTCGGCGGCGACGACCACAAGCTCTACGCCTTTTCCACGGTCGGGGGCGCCGGTCCAGCCACCTCGCCTTGGCCCATGTACCTAAACAACGCGGCGCGCACCGGCGAGGCCACCGCGGTGGCTCCGTCGATCGTCACGTCGCCCCAGAGCGCGACCGTGACCGCGGGCGGCAGCGCCACCTTCAGCGTGGCCGCGTACGGGTCCGGCCCTTTCACGTACCAATGGCTGAAGGGCGGCACGCCGATCAGCGGGGCCACCGCTGCCACCTACACGATTGGCTTTGCCCAGGCGACCGATGCCGGCAGCTATTCCGTCACCGTGACCAACAGCGTTGGTGCCTCCACATCCGGCGCCGCCACGCTGGCCGTGAACCCCTCCGGCCGCCTGGTCGATATATCAACGCGAGCATACGTCGGGACCGGCTCGAATATTCTCATTGCCGGGTTCGCCATGAATGGCACGGGCTCCAAGCACCTGCTGCTTCGCGGCGTGGGCCCAGGCTTGGCCGCGGCTCCCTTTTATCTCTCCGGCACGCTCGCCAATCCCCAGATTACATTGTATGACAGCAGCAACCCGCCGCTCCCGATCGTCACCAATATCGGCTGGGGCAACGCCTCCACCTTGGGCTCCTCGACCGTGCAGGTCGGTCCCCAACCCGCCACCGCCGCGCTGATGAGCAGTGTCGGCGCCTTTCCCCTGGCGACCGGGTCCGCCGATTCCGCCCTGGAAGTCGATGCGCCGACCGGCAACTACACCTCTGAAATCAGCGGGGTGGGCAGCTCCACCGGCATCGCCCTCGCCGAGATCTACGACGCGGACACGGGAGCTCCCGCCGCGACCCTCGATAATATCTCCGCTCGTGCCGTTGTCGGCATCGGTGGCAATATCCTCATTGGCGGGTTCGGCATCGCCGGCACGACTTCGGAGACCGTCTTGATTCGCGGGGTCGGCCCCGGCCTGGCCGCCGCGCCCTTTTCCCTCGGCGGTACGCTGGCCGCACCCCAGCTCACATTGTACGACAATTCCTCTCCCGCTCTGATCATCGCCGCGAACACCGGATGGGGCAACAGTCCCACCCTCGGCACTTCATCGGTCCAGGCAGTGATCGAACCCGCCTCGGCGGCGGTGATGACCCTCGTCGGGGCTTTTCCCCTGGCCACCGGGTCGGCCGACTGCGCATTGGTTGCCACCCTTCCCCCCGGCAACTACACCGTCGAGATCAGTGGCGTCGGCAGTTCGACCGGGATCGCCCTGGTCGAAATCTACGCGGTGCCCTGAGAAAGTAGCGCAGGCGGGACGCCTGCGCTACTCCTTCAGCAACGGAGAAGCACTCCTGCCTTGAAGGTAGAAGCGGCATTCTGCCGCTTCCCTCGTAGGAACGCGGCGAACCGCCGCGTCTACCTTCAAACCGCCGCAATTTCGAACGTGCGCTGCACGAAATTCCTGTCCAACGTGACGCCGGTGATCGCCCGTCCGACCCTCCTGCTGGCCCTCGCGATGCTCAGCCCGCTCGCCCCGGCCCAGACCGACGCGCTGCCGCCCCTCAGTTCCGCGGAGATCGCCCAGGGCTACCGCGAAGGCTACGTGCTGGCCAAGCCCCGCGCCGATCATCTCGGCATGGTCGACGCCGCGGAAGCCCGGGAAGGACTGGCCGTGAACCGGAAGTTCGCCCGCTTCGGCGCGCTGCGGGTGCTGCGGCTGGGCGCCGGCGACACCACCCGGGCCGCCGTGCGCCGCCTGGCCGCCACGGGCCGCTATGAATTCGTCGAGCCCGATTACGTCCTCCACCCGCTGGGGGTCCCCGACGATCCCGACTTTTCCCAGCAATGGGGCCTGAGCAACACCGGGAGCAATTTCCCCGGCGTCGGCCTCGCCGGTGCCGATATCCATGCCACGGCGGCCTGGAATACCCTTACCTCCGCGCCCAATGTGGTCGTGGCGGTGCTGGATACCGGGGTCTTCGACACCCACGTCGATCTGCACGGCAATCTCTGGCAGAATCCACGCGTCAACGCCAACGGCGACGGCTCGGGTCCCTACGGGATCAACACCTCGGGCAACGGGGCCGGCACCGGCACCACCACGGACGACAACGGGCATGGCACCCATGTCGCGGGGATCATTGGCGCGATCGGCAACAATGGCGCCGACACCTCGGGGGTCGCGTGGAAGGTGCAGATCATGGCCCTGAAGTTCAGCGAGTCCAACGGCTATGGCACGACCGTCGCCGAGATCAGCGCCATCGATTATGCCATCAGCACCGGGGTGGTCAGCGTGATCAACGCCAGCTTCGGCACCTCCTCCTATTCGAGTTCCGCTTATGCGGCGATCCAAAGCGCCGGCGCCGCGGGCATCATTGTCGTGGCCGCGGCCGGCAATAATGGCACCGACAGCGATCTCCAACCGGTCTATCCGGCGAACTTCCTCCTGGACAACATCGTGACGGTGGCGGCGTCGGACAATCGCGATGACTCGGTCTACTTCACCAATTATGGCACGGGCTCCGTCGACCTCTACGCGCCGGGCTACAACATCTTTTCGCTTTTCAACGGCAGCTCCACCGCGACTGCGGTTCTCTCCGGCACTTCGATGTCGGCGCCCTTCGTCACGGGCTCGCTCGCTTTGCTCCGCGCCCAATTTCCCGGGGATACCTACCGCCAGCTGATCAACCGCCTGCTCGCCAGCGTCGACTCGAGCGTCGACGGCAACGCGAATTTCGCCGGCCGGGCCCAGACCGCCGGCCGGCTCGACCTCGCCACCGCGGTCACCTCCACGAGCAACCGCCCGTTCAATGACAATTTCACCCACCGCGCCCATCTCGCCGGGACCAATCTCGCCGTGCGCTCGAACAACGCGGGGGCCACCCTCGACCCCGGCGAACCCGTGGTCGCCGGGACCACCGGCGGCGCCTCGCTCTGGTGGGACTGGACCGCCCCCCTGACCGGGCCGGTGACCCTGACGACGACCGGCAGCGCCTACGCGACTATCCTCGCCGTGTACACCGGCACGTCACTCGGCGCGCTCACGCCCGTCGCCAGCAGCGTCTCGCCCGGCGTCGGCTCAGGCAATGCCAGCTTCACCGCCCAAGCCGGCACGACCTACGCAATCACCGTCGACGGCCAGGGCGGCGCCAGCGGGCTGACCCTGGTCAATCTCAATTATGCCAACGACGCCTTTGCCTCGGCCGCCACGCTGGCCGGCACGAGCGTCGGGATCACTGCGAGCAACGCCAGCGCGACCCGGGAGCCGGGCGAACCCGAAATTCTCGGCAATCCCGGCGGACATTCGGTCTGGTACGCCTGGACCGCGCCGGCCAGCGGACAATTCCAGGTCGCAGCCTTCAGCCCGGCGTTCGATCCCCTGCTCGCGGTCTACACCGGAAGCTCGCTCTCGTCCCTTTCCCTGGTAGCCGCCAACCAGGGGCCAACCATCTACGCTTCTGGACCGATCAATCCGGCCAGCCAATGCACCTGCACGATCAACGCCACCGCCGGGACGACCTATATGATCACCGTGGACGGCAACAGCGACGTGAACGGGAAGAGCAACACCGGCGATCCTTACACCGGGCTGCAGGTCGGCCAGTTCACGCTCTCCATCGCCGACTCCCGCTGGCAGAACGACACCCTCGACAGCGTCACCGGCGCTCCCACCGTGGGCAGCGACGGCACGGTCTATGTCGGAAGCGACGTGGGCACGTTCTCCGCGTTCAACCCGGATGGCTCGACCAAATGGATATTTTACGGTTCCGCGGGCCCCTTCGACAGCTCCACCGCGTCGCTGAGCGCAGACGGCACGACTCTCTATGCCGTGGCCGTCGATTACGACTTTCCCAAGGGCTACCTCTACGCCATCAACACCGCCAACGGCGCGCTCAAATGGCAGTTCCTGCTGGGGAACGCCCCGCCGGCCTGCTCCCCGACGGTGGCCGCCGACGGCACGATCTACGTCAAGGACCAGGCCGGCACGCTCTACGCCCTAAACCCCGCCGACGGATCGACCAAGTGGACCTGCACCGTTCCCGGCGCGTCCCCCGCCTCTCCCGTGATGGCGCCGAATGGCACGATTTACCTCGGGTCCGACAACGGCTCGCTTTACGCCATCAGTTCGACCGGGACGGTCACCTGGACCTTCGTGCCAGGCACTGCCGCCGCCAATCCGATCGATACCGCGGCCGCGATCGACGGCAGCGGCAACGTCTATTTCGGCACCCTCGGGGGCCTGTGCTACGCCGTGAGTCCCTCCGGGCAGCAGCTTTGGTCGTATCAGGCGGGAAACAGCATCAGCTCGTCTCCCGCCCTGGATGATGGCGGGAACGTCTATTTCGGCTGTTTTGACCGCTATCTCTACTCGCTCAGCCCGGCCGGGGCATTGAATTGGAAGTACCGCCTCGGGGGAGAGGTGCGCGGCAGCTCGCCCCTGTCGGACTCCCTTGGGGTGGTCTACGTCGGCTGCGGCAGCTCGCCGGTCATCGACGCCAACGGCGTCATCTATATTGGTTGCATGGACGGCAATGTTTACGCCGTAAACTCCACCGGCACCCTCAACCGGATCTTTGCGACCGGCGGCGGCGTGAGCTCGTCGCCGGTCATCGCCGGCACCACCCTCTACTTCGGCAGCACCGACCACAAGCTCTACGCCTTCGAGATCGGTGCGAGCGTGGCCGGTTCGGCGTGGCCGACGTACCTGTCCAACTCCCGGCGCGAGGGGCGCGCAGTCACCGATCCGCTCGCGATCACGGCCCAATCCTCCGCCGCCGTGTCCGTGACCGCCCCGGGCGCGCTGACCCTCCGGGTGTCGGCCACCGGCGAGGGCCCCCTGAGCTTCCAGTGGAAGCTCAATGGCGTCGCCATCGCCGGCGCCACCGACTCGACCTACCTGGTGCCCAGCACCGGCCCCGGTAACGCCGGCGTTTACACGGCGATCGTCTCCGGCGCCCAGGGTGCAGTCACGTCCAACCCGATCACCGTCACGATCGTGGCCGTCGCGCCGGCCTTCACGCTCGCCGCCAGTCCGGCAGTTGCAACGGTCGCCACCGGGCGCACCGCGGTCTTCAACGCCATCGCGACCGGTACGCCCGCGCCGAGCTACCAGTGGACGCTCAACGGGAGCGCCTCCATTCCCGGCGCCACGGTGACCAACGACCCGATCCTGGTGATCACCAGCGCGACCGCCGGCGACGCGGGCACGCTCGCCTGCACCGCCACCAACTCCGACGGCTCGGCCACCAGTTCGGCCGCGCTGGCGGTGGTGACGGCCTCCAACCCCGGATATCTCGCGAACCTCTCCGGACGGGGTCTGGTGGGCAGCGGGTCGGCGAACGCCCTATACGGCGGCTTTGGGATCAGCGGCACCGGCACCAAGCAACTGCTGATCCGCGGCATGGGCCCGAGCATCGGGCCCGGACTCTACTTCTACATTGCGGATGCCCTGCAAAGCACGCAACTGACGCTCTACAATTCGCTGCAGGCGGTGCTGGCCCAGAACAGTCCCTGGGGCGGAACGTCCACCCTGATGACGGCTGACGCCCTGACCGGCGCCTACCCCCCGTTGGCCATCACCTCGCTGGACTCGATGCTGTATCTGCCGGTCGCCACCGGTTCCTCCAGCGCCGCAGTCGGCGGCGTAGGCGGCGCCACCGGCGACGCCGTGATCGAACTTTACGATGCGGACTCTCCCCCGCTGGCCGCCAAACTGACGAACGTGGCCGTGCGCGCTCCCGTGGGAACCGGCGGTGACATCCTCTTCGGCGGCTTTGCCATCGGCGGGACCACCGACGAGACGGTCCTGATCCGCGGGATCGGACCCCGGTTGGGGCTGAGTCCCTTCTATCTCAGCCCGGTGCTGGCCCAGCCGGTCCTGACCCTCTATCTCGGAGGCACCCCGACGGGATACGCCAATACCGGCTGGGGCGGCGACCCGGCGCTGGCGAACGCCATGGCCGCCGTCGGCGCCTACCCGCTGGATGCCACTTCCCAGGACTCCCTCCTGCTGGTCACGCTGCCGCCCGGCACGTACTCCGCGGAGGTCTCCGGCGTCAACGGCGCCACCGGCATCGCCGCCGTCGAGGTGTACGAGGTGTATTGAGCGACGCTTTCGGCTTCCCAACCCCGCCATTCCGGCTTTCTCTGGGCTTCCCCCATGCCCTGGAATCGCCGCCATCTTCTCACCGTCGAGGAACTCAGCCTCGCGGAGATTGGGCAGATTCACGCGACCGCCGCGGTCTTCAAGAAGATCCTCCAGCGCAGCGTCAAAAAGGTCCCCGCGCTCCGCGGCAAGACCATCGTCAACTTCTTTCTCGAGCCGAGCACGCGCACCCGCATGGCCTTTGAAATGGCCGCCAAGCGCCTGAGCGCCGACGTGATCTCGCTCGACGCCGCCAGTTCCTCGACCCAGAAGGGCGAGACCCTGCGCGATACGGCGAAAAACCTCCAGGCGCTCAATGCCGACATGATCGTGATCCGGCATTCCGCCTCGGGCTCGCCGCTCTATCTGTCCCGCATCCTCGACATTCCGGTGATCAACGCCGGCGACGGCCCGCACGAGCACCCCACCCAGGGCCTGCTCGATACCTTCACCATGCAGGAGCACCTCGGTTCGCTGCGCGGGCGCAAAGTGGTCATCCTCGGCGACATCCTCTTCAGCCGCGTGGCGCGCTCGAACATCCACGCGCTCACCAAGATGGGCGCAGCGGTCACGCTCGTCGGCCCCTCGACGCTGGTGCCCCACTGGTTCACCGACTTCGGCGTCACCGTGGCCCACGATCTCAAGTCGGCCCTGGCCGACGCCGAGGTCGTCATGCTGCTGCGCATCCAGCATGAGCGGCAGGCCGCCTCGCATTTCCCCTCGCTCGGCGAGTACACCGGCATGTTCGGCCTGAACAAGACCCGGGCTTCCTGGCTCAACCCCAAGGCCATCATCATGCATCCCGGCCCGATCAACCGGGGCGTCGAGATCGACAGCGACCTGGCCGACGGTCCGCGCAGCGTCATCCTTGAACAGGTGAGCAACGGCATCGCGATTCGCATGGCCGTGCTCTACCTCTGTTCCGGTGGCCAGCCGGAAAACGTCGAAACTTCCTGACATGCCGGACCTCTGGATCTCCCACGCCCGCATCATCGACCCGGCCGCCCGCCGCGACGGCCGCGGCGATCTCTTTGTCCGCGACGGCCGGATCGCGCCCTCGCTCCCGGCCGCGGCGAGGAAACGCGCGCAGAAGCTCGATGCCCGCGGCCTGGTCGCCTGCCCCGGCCTGGTCGACATCCACGTCCATTTCCGCGAGCCCGGCCAGACCCACAAGGAGACCATCGCGACCGGCTCCCGGGCGGCGGCCGCCGGCGGCTTCACCACCGTGGTCTGCATGCCCAACACGTCGCCGCCGGCCGACAACGCCGGCACGATCCAGTTCATCAAGGACGCCGTGCTGCGCGACGCGGTCGTGAAGGTCTATCCCACCGGCTGCATCACGGTCGGCATGAAGGGGCAGGCGCTGGCCCCGATCGGGTCGCTGAAGCATGCCGGCGTGGTCGCGATCACCGACGACGGCGAGTGCGTGCAATCCAATGAGCTGATGCGCCGCGCCGCGGAGTACGCCCGGATGTTCGACCTGCCGATCATGGACCATTGTCAGGATTCGGCGATGACCCGCGGCGCGGTGATGAACGAAGGGGTGATGTCCACCCGCCTCGGGCTGCACGGCTGGCCCAATGCCGCCGAGGACCTGATCGTCGCCCGCAACGTCATCATCTCGACCTACACCGGCGCGCACATCCACCTGCAGCACATTTCGTCCAAATACTCGGTCGAGCTGATCCGCCGCGCCAAGGCCGACGGCATCCGCATCACCGCCGAGGCCACGCCCCATCACCTCGCGTTCACCGACCGGGCCCTGGCCACCTACGACCCCAACTTCAAGATGAACCCCCCGCTGCGGACGGAGGAGGATCGGCGGGAGATCATCGCGGGCCTGCGCGACGGCACGCTCGACTGCATCTCGACCGACCACGCCCCGCACACCGACTACGAGAAGGACCGGGAGTTCGACTACGCCCCCAACGGCATCCTCGGCCTGGAGACCGCCCTGGCGGCCATGCTCGAGGTCCTGGTGAAGGACAACGCGTTCAAACTCGCCCACGTCATCGACCTGATGACCCGGCGCCCGGCCGGGGTGCTCGGCCTGCCCGGCGGCACGCTGGCGCCCGGTGCGGCGGCGGACATTTGCCTGTTCGATCCCGGCGAGCGCTGGCGCTACGACGCCCGCCAGGGTTTCAGCAAGTCGAGCAATTCCCCCTGGCACGGGCGGACCTTCACCGGCCGGGTGAAGACCACGATCGTCGACGGCCGCATCGTCTTCGCCGGCGGCAAAATAGTGCCTTGAAGGTAGACGCGGTCTCCAGGCCGCGTTTCTCCCCCCTGCGGCGTTCCGCCGCATCCACCTTGAAACCGCCCGCAACTTGTGACGCTGTGTTCGGATGCCCGCATCGGACCCCTCCACCCTCGCCGTCGCTTTCGAGGTCGCCCTCATCGGGATCGGTGCCTTCTTGCTCTGGCGCCTGGTCCTGAGCCCCCGAGCCCGGGCGGCCCGGCGCCCCGCCGCCCTCGGCTTTTGGGCGGTGTCCGGCAGCGATTTCCTGCTCTTCCTGCTTTGCGTCATCTGCGGCGGCATCGCCCTGCAGGTGGCCGCACTCTGGCTGGTGGGCCGCGCCTCGCTGGACAGCGACAGCCGGCTGATCGTCGCCGCCGCGGCCTTTCAAACCGGCATGCTGGCGGGCATCGCCGGATATCACTTCGCCCTGGCCCGTGACACCCCCACGGCCGCGCCGGCGACCCCGGGCGCCTTGGTTTCGGGTGCTGCCACCTTTTTTATCGCCATGCCGGTGCTGGCGGTCGTCGCGCTGGCTTGGCAGAACGGGCTGAGCTACTTCGGACTGCCGGTGGAAAAACAGGACCTGATGGACCTCTTTGAGGCCACCCACTCGCCCGTCCTGCGCGGCGTCCTGATCGTCTTCGCCGTCCTGGTCGCGCCGATCACCGAGGAGCTCATCTTCCGGCGGGGGCTGTTTCGCTACCTGCTCGGCCGCGTGCCGCGCTGGGTGGCGCTGACCGCGCCGGCGGTGCTCTTCGGCTCCCTGCACGTGAGCTGGAAAACCCTGGACGGCCTCGCCGCCCTGGCCCCGCTCGCCGCCCTCGGCATCGTCTTTTCCCTCGCCTACGAGCGCACCGGCCGCATCAGCACCGCCATGGTCGCCCACGCCCTGTTCAATTTGAATACCGTCGTGCTTATTCTTGCAGGAGTTAATGTTTAAAGAGTGCATCCCTTCACCAAACGCCGTTCGGACTCGGTCGCCGCCCTCGGCGAGCAGCGGCTGATCGCCGCCATCCGCGGCTGGCTGGGAACGGCATCCCTGCCCGCCCCTTTTGGGATCGGCGATGATTGCGCGGTGATTGCGCCCGCGCGTGACCGGCAACTGCTCACGGTGGATCCGGTCATTTATGGCCGGCATTTCGATGCCACCGTCCCCCCCGCGGCGGTCGGCGCAAAACTGCTGAAACGTAATCTGAGCGACATCGCAGCCATGGGCGGCCGGCCCACCGCCGCGGTCATCGCGCTCACCCTCGACCCATGCGTAAGCCTCGCGTGGCTGGAGGGATTTTATCGCGGGCTGGCGGCGTGCGCACGGCGTTACCGCGTGCCGATCGTCGGCGGCGATGTCGCCGAGGCGCGCGGCGCCCTGGCCGCAAGCCTCACGGTACTCGGCGCGGTCACGGCATTGCGGGCAGTTACCCGCGCCGGAGCCCGCTTGGGCGACTGGATTTACATCACCGGAAAACTCGGCGGCAGCCTGCGCAGCGGACATCACCTCACCTTTCGACCCCGGCTGGCCGAAGGCGCCTGGTTCGCCCGACGACCCGAGGTGCGCGCCATGATGGACATAAGCGACGGCCTAGCCAAGGACCTCTGGTCCCTCACCCCCAAGGTGGGGCGACTTGTCCCCAAGACGCCTCGTTCGACTCCGCCCACCATCGTGCCCGCCCTCAACCCCAAAGCCCTTCCCCGCCGCCGCGGCGCCAGCCTGCGCGACGCCCTCTGCGACGGCGAGGATTACGAACTCGTCGTCGCGCTGGATAGAAAGACCAATCGAGCGGCTTTCGAGCGAGCTTGGCGCCGTGCATTCCCCCAGGTTCCACTCACCTGCATCGGCCGCTTCGTTCGCCCGCGCGATCTGCCGCCCGACGCCATCCGCCTCTCCGATTACCACGGGTACGAGCACTTGGGCTGACCCAGTCGACCCATGAGCATCCTCGAACGACTGCGCCAAGGCGTCTCCACCCTCTCCGCCGAGGAAACCCGCGCCGTCGCCGCGGAACTGGCAACCGTACTTCCCCCCGACACCACCCTGGCGCTGCACGGCGATCTCGGAGTCGGAAAGACCACCTTCGTCCAGGGCCTCGCCCGCGGCTTTGGCATCACGGCGCCCGTCACCAGCCCCACGTATACGATCTACAATCTTCTCCGCGGAAAAACCCTGCTGGTACACCTGGACGCCTACCGGATCGACACGCCCGCGCAGGTAGAA
>Ga0302279_10000564_pt1 | contig 54087 bp, 40 predicted proteins | sample III_Bog_N3_3_FD_194541 | JGI IMG/M metagenome (GOLD analysis project Ga0302279, IMG submission 194541) | Peat permafrost microbial communities from Stordalen Mire near Abisko, Sweden - III_Bog_N3_3 | ecosystem: Environmental > Terrestrial > Soil > Wetlands > Peat | place: Sweden: Abisko... | reverse complement strand
TCGTCTTCGGCCGACGCCCAGCATCACCTGGGCCGCATCCGTCGTCTTCGGCCGACGCCCAGCATCACCTGGGCCGCATCCGTCGTCTTCGGCCGACGCCCAGCTTCACGCCAGCAGCTCTCTCTCCGGCCCTGCCTCCAATAAGACCGCCTTAAGGTCCGCGCCCCGGACCCGTGCCTATGGTCCAGAGGTCATCGCTGGAAGCACCCGCAGTCGGGGAGGGGCTTCGCCGGTGGCTGCGGCACTTTTTTGTCGAAGGAGACGGGCATGCGATCACTTGGAATTCGAGCTCTCTGGATGGGGACCACGCTCCTCGCCGCGGCCGCGGCCGCGGAGGGGTGCGGCGGTAGCGGCTCGTCGGGCGCGGGCGGCGGCAGCAGCAGCAGCACGACGAGCAGCGGCACCGGCGGCGCGGCGAGCAGCGCGACGACGAGCAGCAGCACCAGCAGCACCAGCAGCACCAGCAGCACCACGAGCAGCACGACCACGGGCAGCGGCGGGGCCGACGGGGGCGCGCCGACGGCCTGCCTCACCACCAGCGTGAACGAGCTGCGCGGCTCGGCGATCGCGCTCACCTCGGACGACAAGACCCTCGTCGCGGTCAACCGGGACGCGGGCACCGTGAGCGTGGTCTCGGTCGCCTACACCGGTAGCCCGCTGGAGCCGGTGCTGACCCTGGTCTCGGAGCTTTCGGTCGGGGGCGAGCCCTGGCAGGTGGTGATCGACGGCTGCAACACCACGGCCTACGTGGTGCTGCGCAAGGACCAGAAGGTCGTCGAGATCACCGGCATCGGCACCGCCACGCCCGCGGTGGGCAAGAGCGTGGCCGTCGGCTCCGAGCCGACCTCGCTGGCGCTGACGCCGAACCAGACCGCCCTCTACGTCTCCAACTGGGTGGACGGGACGCTCTCGGTCCTCGATCCCGCGACCCTCACCCTCACCAGGACCATCGATCTCAACGCGGTCCTCGCCGGCACCGGGCTCCTCGGCACGGTCGCCGCGCGGCCCGCGCTGGCGCACCCGCGCGCCATCGCCATCACCAACAACGGCGACGCCAGCGACGCCGACGAGACCGTCTACGTCACCGAGTGGTCCGCCGTGCGCACCGGGCCCGAGGTGCCGGGCACCCCGCTCACCTCGGACACCAACTGGAAGGGCCTGCTCTACCAGGTGCCCGTCGCCACGGGGACGCCCAACCCGACCCCGATCAGCCTGCCCCCGGTCCTCAACACCGGGTTCAACGACGCCAAGGGGAACGTCACCGGGTGCTTCCCCAACCAGGTGGCCTCGGTCACCATCGACAACGAGGGCACCGCGGCGGCGCCCCAGCTCTTTGCCTACGTCACCAGCACCTGCGCCTCGCCGGCGGGGCCCACGGGGGTGTTCCAGCTCGGCCAGTGCCAGGTCACCGGGAACTGCGCCGCCTTCGGGGCCACGTCCACCTGCGACCTCGCCAGGGGCGTCTGCACCGGGAGCTGCACGAGCGACGCTCAGTGCGGAGTCGGCTCGGCGGCCGGTGCGTGCACCCTGGCCACCGGCGAGTGCGCGCCCCTGGCGGCGAACGCCAAGACCACCACCCACCCGGCCGTCACCATCGTCAACCTCGCCACGGGCGTCGGGACGACCACGACCCTCGACACGGCCTTCACCACCGCGGCGCTGACCGCGACGGGGACGGCCTCGACGCGGATGCCGCTGCTGCCCACCGACCTGGACTTCAAGCCCGGCTTCGCCTACGTCGCCGCCGAGGGCGCGGACGCCCTCTTCCGGCTCAAGGTCGCCGGCGGCGTGATCAGCCAGGTCGGCTCCCAGACCGGCGACTTCATCGACCTGCACACCGCGACCAACCAGGGGATCCGCCTGCCCATCGGCGTGGTCACCAGCAAGGACCAGGCGTTCGCCTTCGTGAACAACGACGGGGACCGCGACGTCACCGCCATCGATCTGGGGACCCAGTCGATCGCGGCGAGCGCGACCGCGACCGTCACCGCCCCGTCGCTGGCGACGCTGACCGCGGCGCAGACGTCGGCGCTCAACGGCAAGCGCTTCTTCAACACCGGGCTCGGCCGCTGGTCCTTGAACGGCGCCGCCTGGGGCTCCTGCGGGGCCTGCCACATCGACGGTCTGACCGACAACGTGACCTGGTACTTCGCCCGTGGGCCGCGCCAGACCACCAGCCTGGACGGCACCTTCAACAAGGCCGATCCGACCGATCAGCGCATCCTCAACTGGTCGGCGATCAACGACGAGATCGCCGACTTCGAGGCCAACGTGCGCGGCATCTCGGGCGGCGTGGGCGCCATCGTGGCGACGGCCAACAAGGCGTGCACCGTCGCCACCCAGGCCACGGACTGCCCCAACAGCTTGACCTGCAACGCCACCACCCTGCTGTGCAACGTCTCCAACCTGGACCGGATCAACACCCTCAGCGAGGTCCCGGCGCAGCAGGCCCTCGACGGGTCGAGCACCGACGCCGCCACCCCCGGCGGCGCGAGCGCGCACGCGCACAGCGTGATCGGGAACTGGGGGAACCTCACCGCCTGGATCCAGACCGTCCGCTCGCCGCGGGCGCCGACCAACCTGGTGACGGCGGACGTCACCGCGGGTCAGGCGCTCTTCGCCGGGCAGGGCAACTGCACGGGGTGCCACAGCGGCGGCAAGTGGACGATCTCGTCGGCGAAGTTCTATGCTCCCGGTGACGTGTCCAATGACGCGTTCGGGGCGCTGGGGGTGAGCTCGCTGTCGCTGGAGACGTGGTCCGCGGCGGTGAAGACGGCGGCGTTCCCGGCGGCCCTCTTCCCCACCAGCACGGCGGCGAAGCAGACGTACCGGTCGGGCGCTCCCCAGACGTTCGAGCAGATCCAGTGCGCGCTGCGGCCGGTGGGTACGATCGTGGCGCCCGCGGTGGCGGGCGGGGTGCCGACCGGCGTCTCGCCGGCGGCCGTCAACGTGTGGGAGGTCCGGCAGGACATGGCGACCGGGGCGCAGGGCGCGGGGAACGCCAATGCGGCGGGGAACGACTTCACGGCGGGGTACAACGTCCCCTCGCTGCTGGGGATGCAGGTGGGGGCGCCGTATTTCCACGCGGGCAATGCGCGGACGCTGGAGGAGGCGCTGAGCAGCACCTTCGCCGGGCACTACCAGTCGCCGGTGGCGCAGGTGTTCAGTCCGACTCCGGCGCAGGTGCGGGAGCTCGTCGCGTATCTGCTCTCGATTGATGGGAGCACGACGCCGGTGGTGATTCCGGCGCTGGGGGCCAGCGGGGGGGATTACTGCGCATCGTACGTGCCGTGATTCGTCGCGGGTGATCACGGGGGGAGGCGCGGGCCTCCCCTCGTGGCGTTTCCATCCGCGGCGGGGCGCCCAACGCGGACCCCGAAGGCAGTCGGACCTTTGCCTACACGGTCGATTGCTGAGTTTTGCCCTGGTTTGGTACTGCGGAAGGGCCGGTGGGTACCGAGACCTCGGTCCTGAGTGGTGAGACCTCGGTCACGGGTGCCAAGACCTCGGTCTCAGGCGCCAAGCCGAGATCTCCTTGAAACCATCCACCATCGCGACGATCCTCACGCGCTGTGCTCACGTCTCCCCTCGCCCGATCGTCGCGCACAAGGAGCGCATCGAGGTGGCGCGGCCCCTCGACGACATCAACAACGCCTCGACCCTGCAGTCGGAGAAACTCATGAAGCCAACGATCTGCATGCCCGTCGTTGATTTCTTCCGCTCCGTGAAGACCAACCGGATCTTCACGGATCTGGACCAGGCCTTCTTCTCCGCCACCGGTCGATCTGTCGGGCCGGGTGAGCGTGCCTCCTGGTTCGGCAGCCTGCCTCGTCTCAGCGGTGCCCTCGAGCTTGCCGGGCTTCCAGACAGCACATTCATCGGACTGGAGGTCCAGATCCCCTACTACAGCGAGCGAATCGACGCGGTGCTCTACGGCCATGATGCCGCCGGGGACGCCCTTGCCGTGCTCGTCGAGCTGAAGCAGTGGTCGGCGGTGGATCTGACCGACGACGGCCGTCTGGCTGTCGCCATGCGCAATGGCCTGGTACAGCTGGCGCATCCGAGCTTCCAGGTCGACGGGTACCGGCGCCACCTGACCAACTTCGTGCGAGCGTTCCACAACCGGCCCGTCGTGCGCGTGGACTGCTGCGTCTATGCGCACAACTATCCTGGGCGCGAGGGTCCTCTCTTCGACCCGCAGTACTCTGACGTGATGGTCCAGGCTCCCGTGTTCTGTGCGATGGACGCCGAAGCTCTGGCCGGGTACATGAAGGCGCGGCTTGGCGAGGATCGTGGTGCCGAGGTCGTCGATCGTGTTCGCCGCGAAGGCTTCGCTCCGTCGAGGCTCCTCATCGAGAACGCCTCCGAGATGATCCGTCGCCAGGACGTGTTCACCATGCTGGATGAGCAAATCCCCGCGCAGCAAAGCATCGTCCGGGCCATGAACGACGCCATCCGGTCCAAGGGCAAGTCGATCGTCCTGGTGGAAGGCGGTCCGGGAACGGGCAAGTCAGTCATCGCCCTCGATGCGCTCGGCCACGCTATCCGCAAGAAACAGGTGGTCCATCTCGTCTCGGGATCCGCGGCGTTCACGCACGGAATGCGACGGCTGCTGGGGCCGGAACTGGCCCCGCTGGTGCGCTTCACGGACTTCTTCTGGGAGCACGGGGAGAGCTCCGTGGACGTGCTGATCGTGGACGAAGCCCACCGGATTCGCGCGAAGTCCGTGCCGAAGGTCGTGGCTGCGCGCCGGCCGAAAATTTCCCAGCTCGAGGAGCTGGTTCGCGCCGCTCGAGTGACCGTGTTGTTCATGGACACGAACCAGATTATCCAGCCTGATGAGAGCGGTGATCCGACCGAGGTCGCGGCGCTGGCGGCACGTCTGGGCATCAGGCTGACGCGTCATCGCCTGCGGGCACAGTTTCGTTGTGATGGCTCGAATGAGTACCTGAGATGGGCCGACGCACTTTTCGACCTCACCGTCGAGGACCTTCAGTCGGTCAAGAGCTATCCCGTCCCCGCGTCGCTGAGCCCCCGCGAATCCGGCCGCGGGCTCCCGAAGCAGGTCGCCGTCGAACCTCGTCGGCTGCCGGGCGGGCATGTCCTCGAAGTCCGGGAGGCCACCTTGGCCTACCCTTCCGAGATCGTTCAAATTACGGAGTCAGGATCTCTCCGGAGCCCAGCGACATTCGACTTCGATGTGCTGGACTCGCCGCATGACCTGCTGGCATGGGTCCGGTCCAAGAACGTTGCCGAGCCAAATTCGGCGAGGTTGACCGCGGGCTGGTGCTGGCCCTGGTCCGATCCCCTCCCGGACGGCTCGCTCGTGAACGACATCGTGATCGGGGACTTCACCTTCCCCTGGGAGCTGAAGAGCGGCAAGCGGGGTAAACCGGGCGTCCCGGAGGCCAAGTACTGGGCGGTCGATCCAGGGGGCGCTGACCAGGCGGGCACCGTCTACAGCGTACAGGGCTTCGAGTTCCGCCATGTCGGCGTGATCATGGGCCCGGATCTCGTGATCCGAGCCAACAAATGGGAAGCGAACCCGAGGGCGAACTGTCGCAACGGTCTCCGGGCCAAGCCGCCGCATGTGGCGTCGATCTACCTGCGCCGCATCTACCGCACGCTCTTCACCCGCCCTCTCCGCGGTCTCCGGGTTTTCAGCGTCGATCCAGAGACGCGTGATTTTCTGCGGTCGAAGCTCGACAGGACGCCGGTCGTGGATTGGGAGCTGACAAGAAAGGGGACCTGATCTGATGGAAGAGCCCGAGCGTCGATTGACCTCCCATACCGCGACCTCGTGGCATCCCGGCTGGCGACCGTTGAGGAGAGCCACGAGAGCCACCCGTCAGATGCGCATCCAGCTCGAATCACTCTGACCACCTGCTGAGCCCGCTGGGCTGCTGCCTCGCGCCAAGGAAGCCTTCATGAGCCTCGCCCACCTCCCGGACCCGCCAGACGTTCCAGCCCTCGTCGTCGCCATGTCGGAGCGGATCGCGCTGGCTCGCAGCCGCAGCCTCTCCGCGATCAGCCGCGAGATGGTCCAGCTCTACTGGGAGCTTGGCCGGCACATCGTCGAGTTCGAGCAGGGCGGCGCAGACCGAGCCCAGTACGGCGAGGCGCTGCTCGAGACCCTCGCCGCCGGGCTGACCGAGGCGCACAGCCGCGGCTTCTCCGCCCGGAACTTGCTGAATTTTCGGGCCTTTTACCGCACGTTCCCCGATTCCGCAGGCGCGCCTGCGGAATTGACCTGGACCCACTTCGTCCGGCTGCTCCGCGTCGAGAGCACCCTCGCCCGCCAGTTCTACGCCAAGCAGTGCGCGCTGGACGGCTGGTCCACCCGCGAGCTGGATCGCCAGATCAACGCGATGCTCTTCGAGCGGCTGGCCCTGTCGACCGACAAGGCCGGCGTGCTCGCGCTCGCGCGCGGGGGCCACGCCCCGCGGCGCCCCGAGGACCTGCTCAAGGATCCCTACCTGTTCGAGTTCCTCGGCCTCAAGACCGACCATGCGCTGTCGGAGGCCGAGCTGGAGACGCGGCTGATCGACCACCTCCAGGAGTTTCTCATGGAGCTCGGTCGGGGCTTCTGCTTCGTCGCCCGGCAGAAGCGCATCAGCGTCGGGGCGGACCACTTCTACATCGATCTGGTCTTCTATCACCGCATTCTCAAGTGCTTCGTCCTCATCGACCTCAAGATGGAGCCCTTCAAGCCCGCCGACGCGGGGCAGATGAACTTCTACCTGAACTGGATGAAGGACCAGGAGGGGAGCCCCGACGACAACCCGCCGGTGGGCATCCTCCTCTGCATGGACCGCAACGAGCTCTACGTGAAGTACGCGACCATGGGCATGGAGAACCTCGTGCTCGCGGGTCGCTTCGCCCTCCAGCTCCCTGACCCGGAGCAGCTCTCGGCCGCGGTCGCAGAGGTGCTCCGCGAGACCGACTCCACCGATCCCAGCGCCGCCCGCCGAGCGTGAAGCCGGCGAACAGCGCGTCCCTCAGGGCCCTGCGCCCACCCCCCGCCGCCGCGCCGCCCACCCCGCCGCCTCGTCGAGGAAGCTGAACGGTCGACAGAACATGGGGTTCCCCGCGCACCGCGGCACCTCGTCGGCATCGCGCACCACCAGCGGCGTGCCCCAGGTGAAGTGGAGGGCTCCCTCGAACGAGCTCGCCTTGCCGTCGCTGAGGTACATGGTGGTCAGCGCCAGCCACAACGCCACATGGTAACGGTTGTAGCGGGGCTCGATCCAGCGCCAGCGCCACCGCGTCCCCACCCGATCGAACCAGGGGACGAGCGCGTTCGCCAGGGGGATGCCGAAGACCTTGGCGAAGTCGTCGGGCTGGCCCAGCCGGGTGAGCGCGGTGGAGCCGAGGCTGCTCACCACGCCGACGACGAAGCCGAAGAGGAGCCGCCCGGTGGGGGTCCGGGGGATGGTCGCGGGATCGGTCGCGAGGAGGGCTATCGCGAGGAGCACCAGCGGGGCCGCGAGCGAGATGGTGTTGAGCCCGGGCAGGCGCAGCCCGGCGACCGCCCCGAGCGACACCAGCACGATGGGGAAGCGCAGCTGCGGCGCGAGCGCGAGCAAGAGGACGAGCTCGGCCATGTTCGGTGGCAGGTTGGTCGTGTGAAAGACGCCGCCGAAGCCGAACACCGAGGGGTCGAGGAGCGAGAGGACGCCGACGACCGCGAGCCCGGCGGCCGAGGGGTTGAGCACGTGCTTGCCCTCGCGCCGCACCATGGCCTTGCTGCCCACGGCCACCACGAGGAAGAGGATCGACCCCGGCGGGCCCACCCAGGCGAAGAGGTTGGCGCTGAGCACGATGGGCAGGAGCGCCAGGCCGATCCGCCACGAGCCGAAGCACGCGAACGAGAAGGCCGCGTCGAGCGCATAGCCGAGCAGGAGCTGGAGCGCGACGGTGCGCCCGTGGGCCATCACCGGGGGCCAGTAGAGAGACCAGTACGTGAAGATCGCCACCTGGATGGTGGCGGGCACCAGGTGCGGCAGCCGCACGCCGAAGGAGATCCGCGCCCTGCGAAAGGCGCCGAGGGCCACCGCCAGCCCCGCCGCGATCAGGGCGGCGACGAGGAGGGGGAGGCGGTCCGGCTCGCGGTCGCCGCAATGAGTCTCGTCGGTCGAGAAGAGCGGCTGGTCGTCGCGGGCCACCACGTGATGGGCGGCGGCGACGAGCGCCTCGAGGACGCGGGGGTCGGGGCTCGAGGCGTTGAGCGCCACGTCGAAGCTCTTCGATCGGACGCGCGTCCCGGAGCCCGGACGCAGGAGCCGCAGGCTGCCGACGTCGGTGCCGGCGTCGCCCTGCATGGCCAGATCGACGCCGCAGAATCCGACGCGCGTGACCCGGAGCTGCGGGTCGTCGGTGAGCAGCGCCGCGACGCGCTCGCCGAGATCGGGGTCGCTCGGCCCTGGCGTGCTCGGGCACACCGCGTCCGCGACCGTCACCAGCGAGCCCTCGGCGAGCCGCGTGGTCGCCTCGACGGCGCGAGGACAGGCGACCGCGGTGGACCTCGGGACGGTCGCCGCGAGCTTCCAGCCAGACTCCGCCCGGGTGGTGGACCGGACCAGGACGATCGCCTCTTCGACGTGGGCGTCCCTGGCCCACCCGATCCGCAGCTGCGACGCGTCGGCCTGCACGTCCTCGAGCGTGCACCCATCGCTCGGTCGCGCGTGGGAGAGCTCCTCGAAGACCCGGCGCGTGGTCGCTGCGTCGATGGCTCCGTAGCAGGGCTCCAGAGGAGCCGAGCGCGCCGACCCCACGAGCAGCATCAGCGCCGCGATGAGGGCCAGGGCGAGCGCCCGCACCGAGGGACGAGCGGTCATGGTGGCGTGCTACCAGGGATCGCGGATCACCCGGCGCAGCTCGTCGATCTCGGCCGAGGTGAGGAGCACGTCGAGCGCGGGCCAGAGCTTGGCCATGACGGCGCGATCGTCGCGCGCGCCCGCCTCGAGCTCGCGCAGCTTGATCCCGGTCTGGAGGATCAGCAGCGAGATGAAGAACGACCCCTTGTGGGCGTCGCACCAGGCCACCAGGCGGTGAACGCGCCCGGGAAGATTGGCGGCGGCCCCGAGCGCGGCCAGGCCCTCGCCCTCGGGCGGTGCCGAGGGGGGCGGCGGCTCGACCGAGAGCTTGCGCGGTCCGGCGGCGCCGGCGCCTCCGACGCCTCCGACGTGGCGACTGCTGGGAGGCGAGCCGGTGGAGGGTGGCGGGAGCGTGAGCGGCTCGGTGCGCAGGCCGCGATGGTTGCTGTCGGCGCCGACCGACCCGGCGCGGCGACTGCTGGGCGGCGCTCCGGTCGAGGGCGGCGGGATGGTCAGCGGATCGCTCGCGCTCTTGCGTGCCCCCCGCACGCTGGGGGGGACCCCGCCGGGCCGCCAGCTCTCCGGCGACCGGGTCGAGGGCGGCGGCGGGATGCTCAGCGGGTCGCGCCGCCGCGGTCCCGCGCGCCGGCTGCTCGGCGGCGCGCCCGTGGAGCCGGTCGAGGGCGGCGGGAGGGTCGGCGGCGCATACTGGGAGGGAGGCAGCGGGGCCCGTGGGAGGCCGTCCGGATCCACCGGATCCGGCCCCGGCCGGAGCCGGTCGGTTATGCGCCGATTGGGGCGCCCGGAGCTCGCCTTGGGCTCGCCTTCGTCGCCGGAGTCGTCCGCGCCATTCCCCACGATGGCGAGATTCTGCCGCCTCGGTCCCGCCGTGTCTACGACGATTCCGGGCCGGGCCGGTACCGCGGGGTACCGCGGCCGGGCGGCTTGTGGCATGTTCGCGCGCGCATGACCTCCGAGCTCTCCAAGGCCTACGATCCGAGGGATGTCGAGCCGCGCTGGTACGCGTACTGGCTCGAGCACGACGTCTTCGCGGCGAGCGACGATCCGGCCGACACGCGGCCCGTCTACGCGCTGCCCATCCCGCCCCCCAACGTCACCGGCTCGCTCCACATGGGGCACGCGCTGACCTCGACCATCGAGGACGTGCTCGTCCGTTACCACCGGATGCGGGGGTACAACACGCTCTGGCAGCCGGGCATCGATCACGCCGGCATCGCCACCCAGACGGTGGTGGAGCGCCTGCTCAAGCGCGAGGGCAAGAGCCGGCACGACCTCGGGCGGGAGAAGTTCGTCGAGCGGGTCTGGGAGTGGAAGGCGCAGAGCGGCGGGCGCATCGCCCTGCAGCAGCGGGTGCTGGGCATCAGCGTGGACTGGCCCCGCAGCAAGTTCACCATGGATCCGGACCTGTCCCGCGCCGTGCGCGAGGCCTTCGTCCGGCTCTACCACGAGGGGCTGATCTACCGCGACACCCGCCTCATCCACTGGGACTGCGAGGCGCAGACGGTGCTCTCCAACCTCGAGGTCGAGAACGAGCCCGGCAACGGCGAGCTCTTCGAGTTCGCGTATCGGGTGGAGGGGGACGGAGGGGAGATCGTGGTGGCCACCACCCGCCCGGAGACCATGCTCGGCGACACCGCCGTGGCCGTCCACCCCGACGACCCGCGCTACACCCACCTGCACGGTAAATTCGTCGTTCACCCCTTCGTCGAGCGGCGCATCCCCATCATCACCGATGCGGTCCTGGTCGACCCCAAGTTCGGCACCGGCGCGGTCAAGGTGACGCCCGCCCACGACTTCAACGACTTCGCCACCGGCAAGCGGCACAAGCTGGAGGAGATCACCATCCTCGCGCTCGACGGCACCATGAACGCCGCCGCCGGCCCCTTCGTCGGGCAGGACCGCTTCGTCGCGCGCAAGGCGGTGAAGAAGGCGCTGGAGGAGAAGGGGCTCGCCCGCGGGAGCAAGCCGCACCAGCTCGTCCTGCCGCGCAGCGAGCGCAACGGCTCCATCGTCGAGCCGATGATCTCCACCCAGTGGTTCGTGCGCATGGCCCCGCTCGCCGCGCCGGCGCTGGCCGCGGTGCGGGAGGGCAAGACCAAGATCATCCCCGAGGAGTGGACCAAGACCTACGAGCACTGGATGACCAGCATCCTCGACTGGTGCATCTCCCGGCAGCTCTGGTGGGGCCACCGCATCCCCGCCTGGCACTGCCAGGCGTGCGGGCACATCACCGTGGTCAACGCCGAGCAGGTCGACCGCTGCGAGAAGTGCCTCGATGCCACGCCCAAGCGCGACGAGGACGTGCTCGACACCTGGTTCTCCAGCGCCCTCTGGCCGTTCTCCACGCTGGGCTGGCCGGACAAGACCCCCGCTCTGGAGAAGTTCTACCCCGCCAGCGATCTGGAGACGGGCTACGACATCCTCTTCTTCTGGGTGGCCCGGATGATGATGATGGGGATCCACTTCATGGGAGAGCCGCCCTTCAAGCGGGTGCTCCTCCACGCCATGGTGGTCGACGAGACCGGCGACAAGATGAGCAAGGTGAAGGGGAACGTCATCGATCCCCTCGACCTCATCCACGGCGCCACCTTCGAGGAGGTGGTGGCCAAGGCCCTCCCCGGCGCCCCCCAGGACGAGGCGCTCAAGAAGTTCAAGAAGGCCTATCCCTCGGCCGCCACCATGGGCACCGGCTTCTCGGCCTACGGCGCCGACGCGCTCCGCTTCACCCTGGCGACGTACTCGCCGCAGGCCAAGCGCATCCCCCTGTCGCCCAAGAAGCTCGAGGGGTACCGCAACTTCTGCAACAAGATCTGGAACGCCACCCGCTACGCGCTCGGCTACCTCGAGGGCGCCGTGGTGACGGGCGCGGCCCCGCCGGCGACGGTGCTCCCCAATCGCTGGATCCTCTCCCGCCTCGCCGCGGTCATCGCCGACACCCACCGGGGCATCGACGAGTTCCGCCTCGACGAGGCCTCGCTCGGGCTCTACCACTTCTTCCGGGGCGAGCTCTGCGACTGGTACCTGGAGATCACCAAGCCCATCTTCTCCGCCGGCGGCCCCCTCGCGGTCGAGACCCGCGACGTCCTCGCCCACGTGCTCGAGGTGACGCTGCGCCTGCTCCACCCCTTCATCCCCTTCATCACCGAGGAGCTCTGGCAGCGGGTCCCCCGCCCGGCCGGCAGCCCGGCTTCGCTGGTGCTGGCCAGCTACCCCGGCGCCGAGGCCGCCGCGCGCGACGCGGAGGCCGAGCGCGACATGGGGACGCTCCAGGCTGCCATCGGGGCGGCGCGCAGCATCCGCGCCGAGCACGATCTGCCGCGCAGCGACGAGCTCCCCCTCACCCTGCGGACCTCCGATCCCCGGGTGGAAGCGCTGCTCCGGGCGCAGACGGGGGCGATCCGGTTCCTCGTCAACACCGCGGGCGACCCGGTCATCGAGGCGCGCGGCGCCGCCCGCCCCAAGGGCGCGGTCATGCACATGGCCTCCGACGTCGAGGTGCTGGTCCAGCTCACCGGCCTCGTCGAGGGCGCCAAGGAGGCTGCCCGCGTCGATCGCGAGATCAAGAAGGCGGAGAAGGACCTCGCCGCCCTGCAGAAGAAGCTCGGCCTACCCTCGTTCGCCGAGAAGGCTCCCCCGGAGGTGGTGGTCGAGGCGCACGCCCAGGTCGCCGAGCTTCAGCGCAAGCTGGCCGGCCTCGCCGAGGCCCGGCAGATCGCCGCGGAGCTCGACGGATGACGCGCTGACCGAGGGGGCCCGTTGCCGTGCGCGCACAGCCGGCGTAGGTGTGGATCCGCAACGGCATGTCCGAGTTCACGGGAACGGCCCGCTTCACCGTCCGGCAGCGCCTTGGATCGGGGGGCATGGGCGTGGTCTACCTGGCCCACGACCGCGAGCGCGGCGTGGACGTGGCGCTCAAGACCCTCGCCCGCGTCGACGCCCGCGGCATCGCCGGCTTGAAGAACGAGTTCCGCGCCCTCGCCGACATCGCCCACCCCAACCTGGTCGCGCTCGACGAGCTCTTCTGCGAGGACGGCCTCTGGTTTTTCACCATGGAAGTGGTCGAGGGCGCGAGCTTCCTCGACCACGTCTGCAGCCGGGTGGCGCGAGCCGGGCACGGCATCTCGACCGTGGTCGCCACGACCGACGTGACGCTCTCGGGCTCCGTCGCAGCCGCCTCGCTGCTGCCCGCCCCCACGAGCCCGCTCCTCGACGAAGCGACCCTCCGCGCGAACGCCCCGGAGCGTTCCCCGACCCTCCGTAAGGTGCGAGGCAAGGACGCCGTGCCGCGCCCGGCGATCGAGGAGGGGGTGCCCGCTCCCGCCGGGCTCGCCTGCGACCTCTCCCGGCTCCGCCCTGCGCTCCGCCAGCTCGCCGAGGCGGTGGCCGCGCTCCACGCCGCGGGCACCCTGCACCGCGACCTCAAGCCCTCCAACGTGCTGGTCACCCGGGCCGGGCGGGTGGTGATCCTCGACTTCGGCCTGGCCGCCATCCATGGCGAGCGGCGCGTCGAGCCCTCGGCCGGGTTGCGCCTGATCGAGGGAACGCCGGCGTACATGGCGCCCGAGCAGACCCTCGGCGAGGCCGCCACGCCGGCCAGCGACTGGTACGCCGTGGGGGTCATGCTCTACGAGGCGCTCACCGGCCGGCTCCCCTTCGTGGGCGACATCCGGCAGATGCTCGCGCAGAAGCGCGTCGCCCCGCCGGCGCCGCCCTCCGCCGTCGTCGCCGGGTCCGTCCCCGAAGACCTCAGCGAGCTCGCGGTCGAGCTGCTGCGCATCAAGCCCGACCAGCGGCCGAGCGGCGCGGAGGTGCTCCGCCGCCTCGGCGTGCCCACGCGCGCGCCGAGCGCCGGCGACGCGTCCCCGGTGCCGCCGCCGTTCGTCGGTCGCGACGCCCAGCTCGCGGAGCTCCGCGCCGCCTTCGCGTCCATGCGGACGGGCCGGGCGGTCGCGGTGCACCTCCACGGCCGATCGGGGATGGGCAAGAGCGCGCTGGTCGAGCACTTCCTCGACGAGGTGTGGCGGACCGAGGGCGCGCTGGTGCTCTCGGGGCGCTGCTACGAGCGCGAGAGCGTGCCGTACAAGGCGTGGGACAGCCTCGTCGACGCGCTGGTCCGGCACCTCTGCCGGCTGTCCTACGACGACACGAGCGGCCTCGTCCCCGCCGACATCCACGACCTCGCCCGCGTCTTCCCCGTCCTCCACGAGGTGGAGATCGTCGACGAGCGGACCGAGCGCTTCGAGGCGGCCCCCACCGAGGGGGAGCGCGTGGAGTCGCGGCGCCGCGCCTTCGAGGCGCTCAAGGAGCTGCTCCAGCGCCTCGCCGCGCACCGCCCCCTGGTGCTGCACCTCGACGACCTCCAGTGGGGGGACGTCGACAGCGCCAAGCTGATGACCTCCGTGCTCTCGCCCCCGGACGCTCCGCCGCTCCTGCTGCTCTGCAGCTACCGCAGCGAGGAGGCCGAGGGGAGCGAGTTCTTCCGCGAGCTGTACGGCCTCGGGGCAGCGGCCCGCGGCCTCGAGGCGCCCACGCGGATCGAGGTCGGTCGCCTCTCCCCCCCCGAGAGCGAGGCGCTGGCGCGCTCGCTGCTGCTCCAGGAGGGGAGCTCCACCTGGAGCGGGGCCCACGACGCGCTGGTCGCGACCATCGCCGCCGAGGCCGAGGGCAGCCCCTTCTTCGTCGCCGAGCTGGTGCGCTCGATCGCCGAGCAGGGCGCGACCTCGGCGACGTCGCTGGCGCGCTCGTTCACCGGCATCTCGCTCGAGGGCGTGCTGCGGGCCCGCATCGACCGCGTCCCGCCCGAGGCGCGCCGCCTGCTGGAGATCCTCTCGGTGGCGGCGCGCCCCATCGAGCAGGGCACCTGCGCGCGGGCCGCCGCGCTCGACAGCGCCGACGCCGCGCTCGGGGCGCTCCGCGCGGCCCACCTCATCCGCAGCCGCGGCCTCCGCCCGCGCGATCTCGCCGAGCCCGACCACGATCGGATCCGCGAGCTGGTGGTGCGGGGCCTCGACGCGGAGGCGCTGCGCGAGGCGCACCGGAGGCTCGCGGTCGCCCTCGAAGACGACGGCGCCGACGCCGAGGTGCTCGCCGCCCACTACGAGGGGGCCGGTGACGGGGAGCTGGCGGCCCGGTACGCGGTGCGCGCCGCCGAGGGCGCCATGGCAGCGCTGGCCTTCGACCGCGCGGCTCGGCTCTACCGACTGGCCCTGTCGCTCGGCGGCGCCGCGACGGACCGTCACGCGCTCGGCCTCGCCATCGCCGGCGCCCTCGCCAGCGCGGGGCGCGGCGCCGAGGCCGCGCCCCTGCTGCTCGAGGCTGCCGAGCGCGCCCCCGCCGCCGAGGCGCTCGACCTGCGCCGCCGCGCCGCCGAGCAGTTCCTCCTCACCGGGCACATCGATCGGGGCGCCGGCGTGCTCCGCGCGGTGCTCGCCTCCGTCGGGGTCGCCTACCCGGAGTCCACCGTGCGCGCGACGCTGTCGTTCGTGGCTCGGCAGGCGCATCTCCGCGTCCGTGGCACCCGCTTCGACGAGCGCCGCGCCGGGGACATCGACCCCGCCGAGCTCGCGCGCATCGACGCCTGCTTCACCGCGGGCAAGGGGCTCGCCTTCGTCGATCCGGTGCGCGGCCTGGGCTTCCACGCCCAGCACCTCCTGCTCTCGCTCGCCGCCGGCGATCCGGTCCGCGTCTGCCTGGGCCTCTCCTTCCACGCCGTCACCGTGTGCCTCGGCGGCGGCGCCGGCCACGCGCGGGCGCGCGGCTACCTGGCCCAGGCGAGCGCCATCGCCGAGCGCCTCGGCGATCCCTACCTGCTCGGCGTCGTCGGCAACTGCACCGCCGCGACGCACATGTGCCTGGGCCGCTGGCGAGCCACCGTCGAGGAGGTGGCCCGCGCCAACGCCATCCTCCGCCGCTCCTGCAGCGGGGCGACCTGGGAGATCGAGGGCGGCATCGTCTTCTCGGAGGTCTCGCTCCTCTGGATGGGTCGCCTCGGCGAGCTCGTCTCCTTCGTGGAGAGCCACGCCCGCGCCGCCCTCGACCGCGGCGATCTCTTCGCCGCCACCTACGCGCGCATGCACACCTGGTACGCCCACATCGCCGCCGACGACCCGCCCCGAGCCCGCGCCGAGATGCGCGAGGCCATCTCCCGTTGGTCCCGGGGCGGCTTCCACATCATGCACTTCTGGGCGCTCTACGGAGAGTCGGCGTACGATCTCTACGCTGGCGACGCCCGCGGCGCGCGCACGCGGCTGCTCGCGCGTTGGCCCGAGCTCGCCCGCTCCAACATCCTCCGGGTGCAGTTCCACCGGGTGTGGATGACGCTCCTGCGCGGCGGTGCCGCCATCGGCGCCGCCCTCACCGCCCGTGGCTCGGAGCGCGCCGACCTGCTGAGAGAGGCCGAACGCGACGCCGCCGGGCTCACCGGCGAGGGCACCCCCTACTCGATCCCCGCGGCCTCGCTGCTGCGCGCCGGCGTGCTCGCCGCCCGCGGTCGGCGCGAGGCGGCGCTCCCCGACCTCGAGGCCGCGGCGGCCGGCTTCGGCGCGGCCGACATGGCGCTGCACGCCGCGTGCGCGCGGCGCCGCAAGGGCGAGATTGTCGGCGGCGACGAGGGGCGCAAGCTCGTCGCCGAGGCCGACGTCGCGATGACCGCGCAGGGGATCGCCAGGCCGGACCGCTGGGCCACGATGGTCGCGCCCGGCTTCTGATCAGGGCTTTTCGGGCACGGCCGGGGTGCCGACCGCGGGCGGCGCCTCGGTCGCCCTGGGGCCATCGGCGCGGGGCATGACCCCGAAGAGCAGCAGGTCGACGAGGTGACAGAGGAAGTCCTCGTCGACGGCCGCGTGCTCCATCATCAGCCGGTGGTGGATGGCCGGCCACAGGACGTTGAACATCAGCATCGCCTCGGACCCCGACGCGAGCTCCCCGCGCGCGGTCGCCGCTTCGATGACGGAGCGGGGCACGGACTCGTGGCTCTTCTTGAGCGACTTGGCGATGGCCATGAGCTCGGAGTCGGGGCCCGCCGCGAGGATCATGCGGAAGAGGCCCTGCCCCTCGCACGAGCCGACCAGCGCCACCATGCTGCGCGCCATCGCGAGGATGTCGGTGCGCAGGGAGCCGGTGTTCGGAGCGGCCATGCGGTGGCCGGTCATGGAGAGGAGGGCGGCCCGCACCAGCTCCTCCTTGGTGGGCCAGCGGCGGTAGACGGTGGTCTTGTTGACGCCGGCGCAGGTCGCGACGTCCTCGATCCGGAGCGCGCCGTAGCCGGTGCTCGCCAGCTTCGCGAGGGTCGCCTCCATCACGCCACGCACCACGGACTCGCCGCGCACGAGGACGCGGGGCTTCGGTCGTCGCTTGGAGGATCGCACCTTCACCATGGCGAGCGTCAACATACCCGCATCGAACCTTAACGCAACTTATCGTTGCAATGGATCGCAACTATCTGTTGCAGTTGCTCGGCCGCCCCGCTACTCCTACCGCAACCGAATGTTGCGATACTCTCACGCCCTGATCTTCCTGCTCGCGGTGCCGCTTGCCGGGGGCCTCGCCGGGTGCAAAGCCAAGGCGGAAGCGGCGACCGCGCAGCCCGTGGTGCGCGTCCACGTCACCACCGTCCCCGTCGGCGAGCAGCCCATGCCCCGCGGCCTGGCGCTCACCGGCACGCTGCGTGGGCAGCGGCAGACCGACCTCGCCGCCAACGCCTCCGGCCGCGTCCTCGAGACCTTCGTCGAGCGGGGCGCCGAGGTGAAGAAGGGGGACCTGCTCGCCCGCCTCGACGTGCGCGCCGTGTCCCTCAACGCCGCCGAGGCCCAGGCCAACGCCGCGCTCTCGCGCGCCCAGCAGACCACCGCCCGGCGCGAGTGCGAGCGCTACCGCAAGCTCCTCGAGCAGAACGCCATCAGCCAGGCCGACTACGATCGGACGGCGGACCAGTGCCAGACCACGCCGCTCTCGGTCGCCGCGGCCGAAGCGCGCGCCAGCGCGGCGGCCCAGGTCGTCGGTGACGGCTCGATCCGCGCGCCCTTCGGCGGCAGGATCACCGAGCGCTACGTCGAGGCCGGCGAGTACGTCCGCCAGGACACCAAGGTGGTCTCCCTCGTCGCCGTCGCCACGCTGCGGCTGGAGCTCACCGTGCCCGAGGCCAGCATCGCCGCCGTGAAGGTCGGCGGCGCGCTCACCTTCACCGTGCCGGCCTACCCGGACCGCACCTTCTCGGGGACCGTGCGCTACGTCAGCCCCGCGGTGCGCGAGGCCACCCGCGATCTCGCGGTCGAGGCCGAGGTCGACAACGCCGACCGCGCCCTCTACCCGGGGATGTTCGCGGCCATCCAGCTCAACACCGGGGAGGTCAAGGTGCCCGTCGTGCCCCGCGACGCGCTGCTCGTGAAGGAGGGCACCAGCCGCGTCTTCGCGGTGGTGGACCACCGCCTCGAGGAGCGCGTGGTGCAGGCCGGCGTCGCCCGCGGCGACGTCGTCGCGGTCCTCCGCGGGGTGCGCGTCGGCGACGAGATCGTCCAGAAGCCGACCGAAGCGCTGCTCAACGGCCAAGCGGTGGAGTGAGGTCGTCATGCAGTGGCTCGCCCAGATCTGTGTCCGCCGCCCCGTCTTCGCGTCGGTGCTCATGCTCATCATCGTCGTGCTCGGCGCCGCCGGGTACGGCAAGCTCGGCCTCGATCAGTTCCCCAACGTCGACTTCCCCTTCGTCGTGGTGACCACGCGCCTCGACGGCGCCGCCCCGGAGGAGGTCGAGACCGACATCTCCGACAAGATCGAGGGTGCCGTCAGCACCATCAGCGGCATCGACGAGCTGCGCTCCACCTCGAGCCAGGGCATCTCCAGCGTCGTCATCCAGTTCGCCCTGGAGAAGGACGGCGACGTCGCGGCCCAGGACGTGCGCGACAAGATCCAGACCATCGTCCACGACCTGCCCCGCGGCATCGACACGCCCATCGTCAGCAAGATCGACCTCGGCGCCTCGCCCATCCTGCTCATCGCGGTGCGCTCCGACCGGCCCATCCGGGAGGTCACCGAGATCGCCGACAAGCAGGTGCGCCGGCAGATCGAGAGCATCGACGGCGTCGGCCAGGTGAGCCTCGTCGGCGGCCAGAGCCGCCAGGTCAACATCTGGCTCGACCCGCTCGCCCTCCACGCCCAGGGGCTGACGGCCTCCGACGTCCAGCGGGCCATCGGCGCGCAGAACCTGTCGACCCCCGGCGGTAGCGTCCAGACCGGCCCCGTCGATCTCAGCCTCCGGGTGGTGGGCCGGGTCGAGTCCCCCGCGGCCATCGGCCGCATCGTCGTCCGCGAGCGGGACGGCCACGCCATCCGCGTCGAGGACGTGGCTCGCGTGGAGGACGGCCGCGCCGACGAGGTCACCTACGCCCAGCTCGACCGCGAGCGCACGGTCGTGCTCTCGGTGCTCAAGCAGTCGGGCAAGAACACCGTCAACGTCGTCGATGCCGTGAAGAGCCGGCTCTCTCTGGTGGAGCGATCCCTCCCCGAGGGCACCAAGCTCGAGGTGGTCCGCGACAACTCCTCGGTCATCCGCACCGGCATCGGGGCGGTCAAGGAGCACCTCGTGGTCGGCGCGGTCCTCGCCGCGCTGGTGGTGCTGCTCTTCCTCGGCAACGTGCGGAGCACGGTCATCGCCGCGCTGGCCATCCCCATCTCCATCGTCGGGACCTTCGGGATGATGTGGGTGGCCGGCTTCACCCTCAACTTCCTCACGCTGCTGGCGCTCGCGCTGGCGGTCGGCATCGTCATCGACGACGCCATCGTCGTCCTCGAGAACATCGTGCGCTTCATCGAGGAGAAGGGGGTCAAGCCCTTCCCCGCGGCGGTGCTGGCCACGCGCGAGATCGGCCTGCCGGTCCTCGCCACCACGCTCTCGCTGATGGCGGTGTTCATCCCGGTGTCGTTCATGCCCGGCATCGCCGGCCGCTTCCTGCGCAGCTTCGGCCTGACCATGGCGTTCGCCATCGCCGTCTCGATGTTCGTCAGCTTCTCGTTCACGCCGATGCTGGCGGCCCGGTGGATCAAGCCGCACGAGGCGGGCCACGGCCCCTCCTTCCTCGAGCGCGGGGTCGACCTCTTCTACCGGCCCATCGAGCGCGCCTACATGGTCGTCCTCAAGTTCGTCATGGCGCACCGCTGGGTGGTCGTGCTCGCCTGCGCCGCCACGCTCGGCTCGTGCATGCCCATCGCCAAGACGCTGCCGGGCGGCTTCCTCCCCGACGACGATCAGGCCCAGTTCGAGATCAACCTCCGCGCCCCCGAGGGGACCAGCCTCACCGAGACCCGCCTCATCGTCGAGCGCGTCGGCGAGGACGTGCGCCGCCTCCCCGGCGTGCAGCACACGCTGATCACCGTGGGCGAGGGCGCCAGCGAGGCGAGCAACGTCGCCCGCATCCTCGTCTTCCTCGTCGACCCGGACCAGCGCGCCCTCGGACAGATCGCGCTGATGCAGCAGGCCCGCGCCGACGTCATCTCCCACCTCCCGCCCTCGATCCGCGCCACGGCGGGCGAGGTGCAGATCGTCTCCGGCGGCGGCTTCTCCGCGGCCAAGGTGCAGATGGCGCTCCAGGGGCCGGATCTCGCCCAGCTCGCCGAGCACGCCGCCCGCATCACCGAGAAGCTCAAGGCGACCCCCGGCGCCGTCGACGTCGACAACACCTTCGTCGTCGGCAAGCCGCAGCTCCGCGTCGCCATCGAGCGCGACCGCGCCGCCGATCTGGGCGTCCAGGTGGCCGACGTCGCCGAGACGCTGCAGCTCTTCGTGGGCGGGCTCAAGGCCTCGTCCTACGCCGAGCACGGCGAGGAGTACGACATCCGCGTGCGCGCCGACGCCCGCTTCCGCGCCACGGCCGAGAGCCTGTCCTTGATCACCGTGCCCTCGTCGCGCCTCGGCACGGTGCCGCTCAGCGCCGTCATCACCACCGAGGCCGGCACCGGCCCCGCCGAGATCCACCGCCTCGGCCGCCGCCGCGAGATCACCGTCACCGCCAACTCCGCGCCCGGCATCGGCGACCAGGCGGTGCAGAGCGCCCTCGACAAGATCATCGCCGACGAGCACCTCCCCCTCGGCTACTCGGTCCAGCCCGTCGGTCAGTCCAAGGACAGCGCCAACACCGCCGTCGCCTTCCTCGTCGCCATCGGGCTGGCGTTCATCTTCATGTACCTCATCCTCGCCGCGCAGTTCGAGTCGTGGCTCCACCCCATCACCATCCTCCTCTCGCTGCCGCTGACGGTCCCCTTCGCGCTGATCTCGCTGCACCTCTTCCACCAGTCGCTGAACCTCTTCTCGGGCCTCGGCCTCCTCGTCCTCTTCGGCGTGGTGAAGAAGAACGCGATCCTCCAGATCGATCACACCAACAACCTGCGCGCCCACGGCAAGGAGCGGCTCGCGGCGATCCTCGAGGCCAACAAGGACCGGCTCCGGCCCATCCTGATGACCACCATCGCCTTCGTCGCCGGCATGATCCCGCTGGTCAACTCGCACGGCGTCGGCTCCGGCCAGAACCGGACCACCGGCGCCATCGTCCTCGGCGGGCAGACGCTGTCCCTGCTGCTCACGCTCCTCGCCGTGCCCGTCGCCTACTCGATGTTCGACGACGTCGCCCTGTGGTGGCGCCGCCGCCGCGACGGCGACACCCCCGAGGATCTGGGGCAGGGCGAGCTCGACGCCCTCCTCGGAGAGCCCGCCGCCCACGCTGACGCCGCTGCAGAGGAGTGAACCTGATGAACACCGACAGCGCCGCTCTCTCGTTCTACCGCGTCGAGCTCGCCCGTCGTCCCCAGCTCACTCCCGCCCTGGAGCGCGATCTCGCCGAGCGGTACAAGGGCGGCGAGCGCGCCGCCGCCGGTCGCCTCATCGAGGGCTGCCTCTCCAGCGTCATGGCCATCGCCTGGGAGTACCGGCGCTGCGGGCTGCCCCTCGAGGATCTCGTCCAGGAGGGCAACCTCGGCCTGCTCAAGGCCGTCGAGCGCTTCGACCCCGGCCGCGGCGTGCGGCTGGCGAAGTACGCCGGCTACTGGATCCGCGCCGAGATTCGCGAGTACGTCGCCCGCCAGTACCGCATCGTCCGGCCCGGATCGTCCAAGGGCGAGCGCCGCGCGCTGTGGCTCTACCGGCGCACCCGCGAGCAGCGCCCCGAGGCGCTGGCGGCGATGAGCGGCATGTCCACCGAGCGCGTCACCGAGCTGCTCCCCCTGCTGATGGCCTGCGACGTGAGCCTGAGCCCCCAGCCGGCCGACGACGGTCCGAGCCTGGTCGATCGCCTCGAAGACGGCGCCGGCTCGGCGGAGGACACCCTCTGTGACGTCGATCAGCGCGACCAGCTCCGGGCCGCGCTGGCGACCATCCTCGGCGAGCTCTCCCCGCGCGATCAGGACATCGTCCGGCGGCGGCTGCTGGCCGAGGATCCGGCGACGCTCGAGCAGCTCGGGGCCACCTGGGGGGTGACCCGGGAGCGGGTGCGGCAGCTCGAGGAGAAGGTGAAGGGGCGGATCCGCGTGCGGCTGGAGCAGCTGCGGAGGGAGTGAGCCCGGTCGCGATGGTCGCGTTGGGGGCCCCCGGCGCCGCCCTGCGGCTCGGGCCATCCTGCGGACCGCTCGATTCCGGTCAGCACCGTCGGCGCCCGTTGATAGTGTGACGGCATGCTCCGCAGGCTGGCGCGTCGTTCCTGGGTCCTGCTCGTCCTCTCCGCGGGCTGCTTCGCGGCGCCGCCGCCCCAGGCGCCGATCGCCGAGGCGGCCCCGCCGCCGCCCCGGGAGCCGAACTGCCCGCCGGGGGCCGCGTGGGACGGGGCGGCCTGCAAGGCGCTGGAGTCGTGCTCGGCAGAGCAGGGCGTCGGCGCGCGGCGGACGCCGGGCGGCGCGGAGTGCGTCGGGCGCGCCGAGTGCGAGCGGCAGTGCGAGGCCGGGATCGGTCGGAGCTGCGCCGATCTGGCCACGATGCTCGGCACCGACGGGCCCGCGGTCCAGGAGCGGGTGCTCGCGCTTTACAAGAAGGCGTGCGACGGGGGCGACGGCGACGGCTGCTATCACCTCGGCGTCGGGCACGAGCTGGGCAAGGGATCGCTGGCAAAGGAGCAGGGCCGCGCGGTGGAGCTCTACGCCCGCGCCTGCAACTGCGGGAGCCACCTGGGGTGCAACGATCTCGCCTTCGCTCTGGAGAAGGGGCAGGGCGCTGCCCAGGACAAGGCGCGCTCGGTGGCCCTCTACGTGCGGAGCTGCGACCTGGGCAGCGCGCTCGGCTGCAAGAACGCGGGGGTGATGTTCCACGACGGCGCCGGCGTGAGCGCGGATCCGCGGCGCGCCCTCACGCTGTACACGCGCGCCTGCGAGGGCGGGGAGCGCGGCGGCTGCAACAACCTGGCGACGATGGTCGAGGCCGGGGAGGGCACGGTCCCGGACGACGCCAGGGCGGCGTCGCTCTACGGCAAGGCGTGCAGCCTGGGCGCGGCGAACGGGTGCACCAGCTACGGCTTTCTCTTCGAGCACGGGCGCGGGGTGCCGCTCGATCTGGACAGGGCGACCGAGCTCTACCGCAAGGGCTGTGACGGCGGCAACCCGCAGGGCTGCAACGACCTCGGCACGATGATGGCCAAGGGCCGGACCACCAGCTCCCCCGATCTGGGCCAGGCCGCCGAGCTCTACGAGAAGGCGTGTGCGGCCGGGCTCGCCGAGGGTTGCCAGAACCGCACCGACCTGGTCACGCGCATGCGCGAGTGGTGCGAGCAGGTGGGGCCCGACGCCTGCGCCAACCTCGGCTACGTGTACGAGCACGGCGTCGGCATCTCCCGGGACGACCGCGAGGCGGCCCGCTACTACACGAAGGCGTGCGACGGCGGCAACGCCGTCGGCTGCGCCAACCTCGGCATCCTCTACGAGCAGGGCCGCGGCGTCGGCCAGGACTTCGTCGCGGCGGCGAAGCTCTACAGGAAGGCCTGCGACAAGGACAGCGGCACCGGCTGCAACAACCTCGGCGTCCTCGACGAGAAGGGCCTGGGGATGAAGAAGCCGGACGAGAAGCGCGCGCTCGAGCTCTACCGCCGAGGCTGCGACAAGGGCAGCGAGCAGGCGTGCGCCAACGTCAAGGTGCTGCTCGATCGGCAGAAGGAGCTGGAGGACGCCCGGAAGAAGCCCAGGACGAAGGGGCCCCCCGCAGGCCGCGGCGCCTCGTCCTCGGCGAAGAAGTGATCAGGAGCCCGTCGCGATCGGGAGCGCCGGGTCGCGCGCCCAGTCGCTCCACGAGCCCTCGTAGAGGAGGGCGTCGTCGCGACCGGCGATCGCCAGGGCGAGGAGATCGTGGCAGGCGGTGACGCCGGAGCCGCAGTAACAGACCACCGTCTCGGCCTCCATGGCGCCCAGGGTGTGGAAGCGGGCGGTGAGCTCGTCCGCGGGGCGGAAGGCGCCGCCGGGAGCCACCAGGTTCCCGGTGAAGGGCGCGGAGCGGGCGCCGGGGATGTGGCCGGCGCGGGCGTCGACCGGCTCGGAGCGCCCCTCGAAGCGATCGGTCGCGCGGGCATCGAGGAGCGCGACGCCCGGGAGGGCGCGGAGGCGATCGACCGCGGCCTTGTCGACGACGCCTGCGTCGGGACGGAGGCCCGCGCTCGGGAGCAAGGCTGCGGGCGCGACGGTGGGGACCTCCGTCGAGAGGGCGTGGCCGGCGGCGATCCAGGCGCCCAGGCCCCCGTCGAGCACGCGGCCGCCGCCGTGGCCGAACCGGCGGAGCAGCCACCACAGGCGGGCGGCGATGGCGCCCCCGGCGTCGTCGTAGGCGACCACCAGGGTGTCCTGCTCCACGCCGAGGCGGGCGAGCACCGCGGCGAAGTCCGCCGGGGAGGGGAGGGGATGGCGGCCCGGGCCGCGATCGGGCGGCGCGGCGAGATCGCGCTCGAGGTCGACGAAGACCGCGCCGGGGAGGTGCCCCCGCGCGTACTCGTCGGCGCCGCGCTTGCCGCCCAGGTACCAGCGCACATCGGCGATGCGCACCCGGGTATCGGTGAGGTGGGCGGCGAGCCAGGCGGCGTCGACGAGCGGTGTCATGGGATCAGGATAGCCCCTGGACCAGGAAGAAGGTGCCGATGACGCCGAGCGCCAGGCTCAGGAACCACACCAGCTTGCGCCGCGAGAGCACCGCGATGGCCGAGAGCGCAATGGCCACCTGGAAGCCCGTCACGCCGCGCGCCAGGACGACGTGGCGGGCCAGGTGCTGGCCCGAGGAGTGCTCCAGCTCGGCGGCCTTCTCCTTGATCCCCTCCTGTTCCTCCTTGTAGTGCTCGACCTTCTTCCGGTCGTCCTCGCGAGGGTCCTTGCCGAGCGCCATGAGGAGGTCGATCTTGGTCTCGACCTGCGTCATCTTGATGCCCTTGGCCTGATAGAGGGCCCATTGATCGGTGGCCTTCATCTGCTCGAGCATCGCCTCGTTGGCGTGATGGCCCGCGAGCAGCGCGGTGATGGCGGCGGCGACTGCGAGGACCGCGGCGGTGAGCGCGACGCGCCCGATCCAGTTCGGCCCCTCTTCTCCCTGGCTCTCGGCGGCGTGCTTGATGCTCTCGTGGAGGTGCTCGGTGGGGACTTCGATCTCTTCGGGCATGGTCGTCCTCTGGCTTGCGGGTCCACCTGGATGGGCCGGGCCGGCGGCAGGGCCTCCCCTCGACCGCGTCCGGGATATCGGGCCAGCCTCCCCCGTCGTCGACCGAAGGGCCGCAGGGTGACCGGCTACTTCTTCTCGGCGGGGCCGTCCAGATCCTCGGCCAGGTAGCCGAGGATGACCTCGTCGAGAGATTTCTCGCTGATGAGGTCCTCCCCGAAGATGGACGCGCCCTCCTGCGGGCGGGTCGTGGCGAAGATGGAGGCCGGGCGCGAGGGGGCGTAGCGGCCCGGCGAAGGCGCCGGCACGGCCGGACCAGGCAGGCGAGGGCGGGCGCCTGCGGGCGACGAGGGTCGGGGCGCCGCGCCGCCGTCGAAGAGCGAAGCGCCCTGCGGCCGGGACGAGCCCCCTTCGTGGATGGTTCGGGGGGCGGTGCCTCCCTCGTAGACCCCCGAGGGCGGTGCTCCAGGCGGAGGCGGCGCCGGCGACCGGACCGAGTAGCCACCCGTGGACCCGCGCTTGTTGCCGAGGACGGCGGCAGGAGGCGGTGGCAGGTCCTGGATCTGCTGGAAGAACGGGGTCTGCGCCTCCGCGGCGGCGCGCTCGAGGGCGTCGAGATCGAGGTCGATGGACGACTCGGCGCCGCCCACGCCGTGGATGGCGCTCGGGTCGACGTCGAGCGTGGGGCGGGCCGCGCGTCGCCGCGGCGGCGATACGGGGGCCGGGTCGGCGGGAGGTAGGTCCCCCCAGGTCTCCGCTGCAGGGCTCGGTGGTACCGGCGAGACCACGGCGCGCTGGGCGGGCTCCGTCGGCGCGAAATGGGCCGCCGGGCGCGGCATGGAGATCGGCTGCGGCGGCGCGGCGACGAGGAGCACCGGCGCCACTGCGGAAGCGATCGGCTCCGGGGAGGGCGGCGGCGCAGGGATCACCGCCGGAGGAGCGGGCACCTCCGCGACGGCGGCCTCGGGCACGGCCTTGGGAGCGGAGGCGGTCTTGGCGCTCTGCGCGCCGGCGCCGTCGTCGAAGAGGGAGTCGAACTGACCGTCGCGCAGGGCGATGAACATCGCCTTGTGCTGGTCCTGCATCATCGCCCGCACCGTCTCGGTGAGGCGCTCGTTGCCGAGGTGCTCGGCGTACGAGGTCTTGGTCGTCTTGAGGATGCGACCGCCGTCGGCGAAGAGGTGCGTGATGATGTGGGGGTGCCGGATGCCCGAGTCCTCGGTCTGAATGTGAAACACACGCCCTTTGTGTCGGACGTTGTTATTGAAACCGAGCAGCGGAGACGGAGCTTTCACGACCGGTTCAGGTGCAAGGGAGCGTCATCGTCACGGCGGCAAGTACCGGGAAGTGAGGTTACCATAATGGCCGGCACGCGAGAGATTTCTCCGGCCGCGCGCCAACCCCCGGCGAATCCGCTGCAAATCCGCGGTGGGTCAGGGGAGGCACCGCTCGAGCTCGTCGGCGTAGCCGGAGCGGAGCGCGCACCCGACCTCGTCGTCGGTCAGGTCGTGGGTGCAGCGGGCCACGTCGGGCGCGCCGAGCGGCACCGGCGCGTCACCGGGGGCGCGGTTCTGGGCGTGCGCCTCTTGCTCGGCGTAGCGCTCGAGCATGGCGACGCAGCGCTCCGGCGTGGGGTGCCGCGAAAGGCGTCGCACCAGCGGGCGCCCGACGCCGAGGAGGCCGACGGCACCCACGACGGCGAGCGTCGCCAGCACCTCGCGCCGGCCACCGCGGTCGGTCACAGGCAACGGTCGAACTGCTCGGAGGTCGTCGCCCGGTGCGCGCACTCGAGCGCGCGCTTGGTGATGCGCTTGCCGACGCAGCGGTCGGCGAAGGCGTTGCCCTCCGCGGCGCGGGCCGCGGCGGTGCGATCGGCGACCAGCTTGGGGTCGGTGACGCGCTGCTCGTGCAGCTCGACCTCGGCGTTCTTGGCGAAGAGCTCGTCGCACTCTTCGCGGCTCGCCGGGTGCCCGCACGCCGTGAGGAACGTGAGCGCGGCGAGCGCGGCGAGCGCCCTGGTGGAGGGTAGGGAGGGAGCGGAACGAGGCATACGGCGGTAACTTATGGCGTTCTCCGCGGCAGGAAGCAACGTGGTGTGCTGCCCGGCGAACCGCCGCTTTCTGGACGCTTGTACAGGTACTGCTAACATCCTCGTTCGTGCGCAAGGCCAAAGAGAGCGGCGACGAGACCCGGACCCCGGCGTGGAAAGCTCCGGTGCGGGCCAACCGCGCCCCGGGGGACGGCGCTCGGCGCGGCGAGCGTCGGGTGCGCGGCGCGGCGAGCAGCCCCAAGCCCCGCCCCGCGAAGAAGGACTCCCCCGGGTCGGTCACGATCGCGGCGCGCGCTCGGGCGCCGAAGAAGGCGGCTGTCCGAAGGGAGCCCGCGCCTGCGGTGCGTGCCGCCGAGCCCCGCCCGCCGACGCCCTCGCCGGAGGAGCTGCTCCAGCGGGCCATGGCCGCTCCGACCCCGCGGGCGCGCGCGATCTGGGCGCGGCGGGGGCTCTCGTCGGCGCGCCGGCTCGACCGCACCACCCAGTCGATGCTGCTGCGCCAGCTCTACCTCGCCTACTACGAGACCCGTCGCTTCGAGAAGGCGCTCGAGGTCTCGGAGCAGAACCTCCACCTCGACGTGTTACCGGACGTGGTCCACCAGGACGCGGCGCGCGCGGCGCAGGCGCTGGGAGACCTCGAAGGGGCGGCCGGGCACCTGCGGCTGGCGGCGCGGACCGGGCCGGCCAAGCGGCGGGCGTTCCACTGGTGGACGCTGGGGAGCCTGTACTTTCTTGCCGGCCGCCACGACGAAGCCATCAGCGCGCTCACCCGCGCGGCGCGCTGGGGGACCACGGACAAGCCGCTCTACCAGGGGCACCTCGCGGTGGCCCGGTGCGTCGCGGGAGAGCCGGTGCCGGATCTGCTGGCGCTCCTCGAGCGCCTCGCCGAGGTGCCCGCCGGGCAGGGCTACGGGCGCTTCGTGCTCGGTCAGCTGGCGTACCACGCCGGCCGCCGGGACGACGCCAGGCGCTACCTCGAGGCCTTCGTCAAGCGCAGCGAGGGCGGGCGGACGGCGCTCGCGATCGCGCTCGACGGAGAGATCTCGCTGGCGCGTAAAACACTCGCCCGGCTGGACGAGATGGGCTGACCACGTGGGCGCTGCGGGCTCTCACGAGGGGGCTCTGGCGCGGCGATCGGGCTGTTCGTCCCGGTCTCGCGTCTCCCGTCTTGCGCGACGTGGGCGTTTGCTAAGCTCCCGCCGTCGCGCAACCCCTTCCTCCCTGGCCTGGCCCTCCCCATGAACGCAACACTCCGGACTCTCACGCGTCGCTCGTCGTCGAGGCTCTCTTCTCTCGCGGTCGCCCTCCTGATCGCGCTCGCGGTCGCGATGGTGCCCGCCGTCGCCCGCGCCGGCGAGGAGCCGAACGTCTTCACCAGCTTCATCAAGAGCTGGGGCCTGCTGGGGGGCGCCATCGGCGCCTTCATCGGGGGCCTCGGCGCCTCGCTGATGCCGTGCACCTACCCGATGATCGCCATCACCGTGAGCGTCTTCGGCGCCCGTGAGGCCAAGTCCCGCAAGGAGGCGATGCTCCTCTCCACCGCGTTCGTGCTCGGCCTGGTCACCCTCTTCACGCCGATGATCGTGGGGGCGGCGCTCAGCGGGAACGTGTTCGGGACAGCGCTCGCGAACAAGTGGGTCATCTTCGGGATCTACGCGTTCTTCATGGCCATGGCCGCGTCGATGTTCGGCGCGTTCGATCTCACGCTGCCCGACGCGGTCACCCAGCGCCTCGCGGCGGCCGGCGGCATCGGCTACCGCGGCGCGTTCGTCCTCGGCATGGTGTGCGGCATCATGGGCGCGCCGTGCACCGGCCCCGTGCTGCTGAGCATCCTGACCTGGATCGCCCAGACCCGGAGCGTGGTCATGGGCACGGTGGTGGGCCTGAGCTTCTCGCTCGGCCTCGGCATGCTCTTCTGGGTGGTGGGCACCTTCGCGGTCGGCCTGCCCAAGGGTGGCAAGTGGATGCTGGGCATCAAGTCGGCCGCCGGCATCGTGATGGTGGTGCTCGCGCACTACTACCTCAAGAACGCGGTCCCGGCGATCGCCCTCCCGGCACGACCTGACACACTGTTTCTCGCGATCTGTGCGGCGATCGTCGCGGTCGGCCTCGTGCTCGGGGCGGTCCACCTCTACTGGGATGACGGCGGTGTCGTGGTGAAGGCGCGCAAGGCGCTGGGGATCGTGCTCTGCTCCGCGGGCGGCTTCTTCTTCGTGATCGGGTGGCAGACGCCCAAGGGATCGCTCACCTGGGAGCACTCCGAGGAGCTGGCCTCCGCCAAGGCCAAGACCGAGAAGCGCCCGATGCTGGTCGACTTCACCGCCGAGTGGTGCGGTGCTTGCAAGGAGCTCGCGAAGGAGACCTTCTCGGACCCCCGCGTCATGGAAAAGGCCGTCGCCGCGAACTTCGTCGCGGTCAAGGTCGACGCCACCAATGACGAGGATCCGCAGGTCGACGCGGTCAAGGGCAAGTACAAGGTCGTCGGGCTGCCGACGGTCGTGATCTACGACTCGAACGGCATGGAGCGGAAGCGCTTCAACGAGTTCGTCGGGCCGGAGTCTTTCCTCGCTGCGATCGAAGGTGTCCAATAGCGGACCATGCGCCTGGGCTGTCTCTTCCTTCTCGCCTCCATTCTCTGCGTCCTCACCACCCCGGCTTGTAGCGGCGGCGGCCCCCCCGACAGCGCGGTGGGCTCCGTCGTCATCGGGCTCACCAGTGATCTCCGGGTCGGCGTCGACATCGATTCGGTCCACGTGGTGATGCACGCCGCCGGCGCCGTGGTCGAGGATCGCACGCTCAGCGTGACCAGCACCACTGCGCCGCTGGCACTCCCCACCGAGCTCCCCTTCACCGACCTGCCCGGCGGCACCGCCGTCGACGTCACCCTGGACGCTTTCGGCCCGGGGAGCGCGACGATCCCGCTCGTCAGCCGTCTCGCCGCCACCACCATCGTCGCCGGCGAGAAGCTGCTCCTGCTCGTCGAGCTCGACTCGCGCTGCGTGCCCGGTCCCGGCTCGAGCGCGCCGGTGTGCGCGGCGCCGCAGACGTGCGTCGCCGGCGTGTGCGTGACGGATCAGGTCGACCCCACCACCCTCCCGCTCTACACCCCCTCGTGGGCTGGCGGGTCGGACGACCCGTGCAAGCCCGCGGACGCCGGGGCGCCGGTGGTGATCGTCGGCCAGGGCCAGGCGGACTACCTGCCGATGATGAACGGCGACACCGATCAGGTCTACCAGGGGCCCCAGGGCGGCCACCACGTCTGGGTGGCCCTGCGGGCGAAGAACCTCCACCAGTCCGGCTCGATCACCTCGATCACCGGACATTTCCCCGATCTGAACATCGACGTGGGCCCCTTCAACGTCATCTTCACCATGGAGGTCGACGAGGGCGGCTACTGCAAGCTCTACGGCCTGCGCTTCCAGGTCGACGAGGCCGTCAACATCGACACCCTCCTCGGTCACCCGCTCGACATGACCGTCACGGTGACCGACAGCGACAATGCCGTGGGCGTGGGTCTCTTGAACGTGGTGCTCTCGGCCGCGTACCTCATGTAGAGGCTCACGAGGGGGGCGGCGCGACCTCGTTGGCGGCGCGCCAGCGGGTGAACCACCCGTCGGTGAGCAAGTCGACCTCCGCCTCGGCCTCGATCGCGCGGAGCCGGGCCGCCAGGTTGTCCTCCGGCGTCAGCCCGGGGTTCTCGGCCATCGCCCGCGCCCGCTGCCACTCGAAGAGGAGCCGCAGCACGTGGGCCGAGAGCCGGTGCTGCGCGTCGGCGCGCTCGTGGCGCATCCGCTCGAGCATGATCTCCTCCCTGGCGAAGAGCAGCCGGTCGAGCCGCCAGGTCGCGGCCGCCTCCACCGAGAAGCGGATGTCGTCGACCGCGACGATGCGGTACGGGTCGTACGACGTGGGCGAGAGCGTGTCCCCGTCATCCACGGTGCGCATCACCCGCAGCCGCAGCGAGGGCAACCCCGCCGCCCGGCGCGCGCGCGCGGCCAGCTCGTCGAGGCGCGCGTCCGGATCGGTCAGGTGGGCGCGCCGCAGCGCCGCCTCCACCGCAGCCCGCGCGGCGCCCGGCGTCACCACGACGGGCAGGCGCAGCGGCGGCTCGGGCGTGGGCTGGACCGGCAGCTTGGGCGGCGGCGGTGGTGGGGGCGAGAGATCGACCTTCTGGCGCAGCGGCGGCCGCGGCGGCAGGCGCGGGTCCTCGGCGATCGCGGCCCGCACCGCGTGAGCGGCGACGCGATCGAGCGGCAGCTCCAGCCGCAGCATCGCGCCGTACGCTGGCTCGCCGGTCGGGATCTGGTTGAACGACCCCCCGATCGAGATCGTCATCGGCGCGCCGAGCGGCGAGGTTCCGCGCGATCGGCGCGGCGGCTCGTCGTCATCGGTCCAGGGGTCGAGCTCGGTCCGCGGCTGGGAATCGTCGAAGGGGGCCGCGAGGGCCCGGCCCGGGAGGACGAGGAGTGCCAGCGCGAGCCAGGGGAGGCGTCGCACGAGGGAGGGACGGGCGGAGAGGCTCATCTCCTCCCATCGACACGACGGCGCCCGCAGTTGCGCGGGCCCATGTCGATTTGTTGGGCCGTCAGTAGGAGAGCTCGCTGGCTCCCCCCGGCGAGAGCTCGCTGGCGCCACCCAGGCCCGTCAGGTCGGACACCACCGGCCACCACCCGAGGGGGCCCGGCGGCGCGCCCGGCACGCCTGACACCAGCCGACGCCCCCGTGCGGGCCGCAGCCGCCGGGTCGGCGCGCCGCGCCCGAGCTCGCTGGAGCCGCCCGGCTCGAACCAACCCGGCCCATCCTCCGCGAGGGGCTCCTCGTCGTACTCTTCCTCGTACGCCTCTTCTCCGGCCCGCAGTGCGTCGCCCAGCGGCGCTCCCCACACCGCGATGCCCGTGTCCACCGGGGCGCCGTGAGCGCCGGAGGCGGCGCGGGTGCGCTCGACGAACGCCGCCGCGGAGGCGGCCGCGGTCGCTGCCTGGCGGGCCGGCGCGGGAGCTGCCGGTTGCAGGGCCGGGGCCAGCGAAACCGCCTCGATCCGGCGGCTCGGAAACGGGCCGATGGTGGGCGCAGCCTCCCATCGCGCGACCTCCCGGGCGATCGAATCCACGGGCACCGCCCGTGGAGCCGTCACCTCGGAGCCCACCGCGAACGGCTGGAAGCCTGCGTCGCTGCGCCAGCCCACGCTCACGCGCACGTTCGAGCCGGGCTGGAGGTCCCGCAGGAAGCGATCGCCGTAGAGCGCATCGACGTGGAGGTCGCGCGTGTCGACCACCGGCCCCTCCCAGCTCGCGGTGACGGTGGCGATGCGCACGCACAGCCAGCCGTCGGGCTGACCGGCTCGGGCGTGGGCGAGCGTCGTCGCGCGCACCTCCCAGTAGAGGTAGACGGTGCGCGGATCGACGGCGATGGCGACGATCTCGTCGACCTCGTAGCGCTCCGGGAGCGGCGGCTCCTCGAGCGAGAGCACCTCTCTCGTCGCGGCCTCCGCCGCGTGCTCCGGGGTGACGCTCGTGGCCTCCGAGGCGGCCTCCCCTTGGACCTCCACGTTCAGAGGCGCTCGGAGCCCGGGCTCCGGGCTGGTCACCGCGGCGACGATCACGGTCGGCCGCTCCGGGGCCGCTTCGACGGGGACCGCCGACGGTGCTTCGGCCGCTGCTGGTGCAGACGCGATCACGACCGGGGCCGGATCGGTGGTGGCGCCCTCGAGCTCGGAGGTGGACGACGTAGGCTGCTCCTCGACGGGTGGCGGCGCGGCCTGCACCGCGACGGCGGGGGGCGCGGAGGTGATGGTCACCGGGGCCGCTTCAGGCTCCGGCGTGCGCGGTGCCTCCGGCGATGCCTCCGAGGGGGCCTCTGAGGGCGACCGCTGGGGCTGAGACTGAGGCTGAGGCTGAGGCTGAGGCGTGGCGGCGCGCACGACCTCGGGGCTCGGCTCGCCCACCGTCGCGGCGGGCTTGGGGGGGGCGACGGGTGCGACGCGTGCCGCGCGCGAACGAGCGCGGTGGGACTGCTCGGTGAAGCGCTCGCGCATCGCCCGGGCCTCGCGGTGATCGGGCTCGCGCGCGATCACCTCGTCGAGGACGGCGATGGCCCGCTCCAGGTGGCCCTGGGCGGCGTAGATCTCGGCGAGGGTCACCGTGGGCAGCGGCGGCGGCGGGACGGGCCAGTCCTCGCCTTCCTTCTTGGGCGGGCGCAGCACGCGAGCGGCCTCCGGCAGGTGCAGGCCGCGCTCGACGACGCTCGCCAGGAGATCGCGGGCCCGGCCGAGCCAGCCCCGCGCCTTGGCGCGCTCGCGGTCGTTCTTGGTGGTGCGCCCGATGATCTCGTCGACCAGCTCGGGCTGCGTCAGTACCCGCGGGCGCGGGATGCCGAGCTGCTCCGCTTGCGCGACCAACTGCTCCCGCGTCAACCGCTCCAGATCCTGCCGGTGCATCGACGCAGGACGGTACCACAGCGCGTCACGTCATGGGGCCTCGATGGCTAGCGCCACGCTCCGCCGGCCGCTGGATCCGGCGAGAGCCCCTCGAGGTGCTCGCGCGCCGCCGCGGCATCCCGGGCGATCTGGGCCTTGAGCGCGTCGAGCCCGGCGAAGCGTTGCTCGGGCCGGAGGTGCGCGATCAGGTGGACGCGCAGCCGGGCGCCGTAGAGGTCGGCGGAGAGGTCGAAGAGGTGCACCTCGACGCTCGGACGCGCCTCCGGGCCGCTCTTCACCGTGGGGCGAACGCCGATGTTGGCGACGCCGGTCGCGAGCGCGACGGCGACCGGGCCGGGCCGCACGCGGGTGATGCCGGAGGTCACCTCTTCGGGCGGCGGCTCGCCCTCGGGACGATCCACCACGCGATCCACGACGACCGCGTAGACGCCGAAGGGCGGCAGCGCTTGGGCGACGTCGTTGACGTTGCACGTCGGGAAGCCGAGGGTGCGGCCGCGGCGATCGCCCTCCACCACCACGCCTTCGAGCGCGTGGGGGCGGCCGAGCATGCGCGCGGCGCCCGCGAGATCGCCGCGCGCGACCGCCTCGCGGACGCGCGAGCTGGACCAGGGCCCGTGCTCGTCGCCGACCAGCTCGTGCGAGCGGGTCTCGAAGCCGTGCGCGGCGCCGAGGCGGTTCAGCTCGGCGAAGTCGCCCGCGCGGTCCTTGCCGAAGCGGAAGTTGTGTCCCACCACCACCACCTCGGCGTGGAGGCGGCGGACCAGCGTCTCCTCGACGAAGGCGAGCGGCGACAGGGAGGCGAACGCGGCGTCGAAGCGCTGCACCAGCGGCGTCAGCGCCGGATCGACGCGGAGCACCAGCTCGAGCTTGCGATCGAGCGCGGTGAGCTGCGGGGGTACGGGGCGGCCGAGCACGGCGCGCGGGTGCGGCGAGAAGGTGAGCAGAGCGGGGCGGAGGCCGCGGCGCCGCGCGTCGTCGGCGACGGAGGCGAGCACGGCCTGGTGGCCGCGGTGGACGCCGTCGAAGTTGCCGATGGCGACGACCTGCCCCCCCGCCCGAGGAGTGAGGGCGGCGGCGTGCTCGTGAAGATCCACGCGCTCTCCGTAGCCAAACGCGCGCCGCGCGCAAAGGGCTCCGCGCGAGGAGACCGGGGTTTAGGGTCCCGCGCGGCTCCCCGCGTTGGAGCGGCGAGTGCCGCGGCGCGGCGAATGCCTTGACGACCCAGCCATCGGCTGTTAGAGCCGCGCTCGCCTGGGCCTGATGGAGCCGCGATTCCGTGGGTCTCGCCCCCGGGTCGCCTGAGCTCCGGGTACCCGAGCACCAGAAGAGGAGACGCGCCGTGTTCAAGAGGGTGGCCATCTTCTCCGGTAACGCGAACGCCCCCCTGACGCAGGAGATCTGCCAGGCGCTGGAGTTCCCGCTGGGCCGTTCCAAGGTGTCGCGCTTCTCCGACGGCGAGACCTTCGTGGTCATCCAGGAGAACGTGCGCGGCGTGGACACCTACGTGGTCCAGCCCACCTGCTCGCCGGTCAACGACAGCGTGATGGAGCTGCTCATCATGGTCGACGCGCTCCGCCGCGCCTCGGCCGGCTCGATCACCGCCGTCATCCCCTACTACGGCTACGCCCGCCAGGACCGCAAGGTCGCGCCGCGCACGCCCATCACCTCCAAGCTCGTGGCCGACCTGATCGTCGCCGCCGGCGTCGACCGCATCGTCGCGGTCGACCTGCACGCCGCGCAGATCCAGGGCTTCTTCAACATCCCCTTCGACCACCTCTTCGCCATGCCGGCGCTGCTCGACGACCACCTCCGCCAGAACTACTCCGGCGACGTGGTCATCGTCTCCCCCGACGCCGGCGGCGTGGAGCGCGCCCGCGCCTACTCCAAGCGCCTCGGCGGCACCCTGGCCATCATCGACAAGCGCCGCGAGCGCGCCAACGAGTCCGAGGTGATGAACATCATCGGCGAGGTCGAGGGCCGCCGCTGCCTCATCCTCGATGACATGATCGACACCGCCGGCACCCTGGTCAACGCCGCCACCGCCCTCAAGAAGGCGGGCGCCAAGAGCGTCGCCGCCTGCGCCACCCACGCCGTCCTCTCCGGCCCCGCGGTCACCCGCATCAAGGAGAGCCCCCTCACCGAGGTGGTGGTCACCAACACCGTCCCCCTCTCCGAGGAGGCCCGCGCCAGCGGCCGCTTCAAGGTGGTCTCCATCGCCCGGCTCCTCGCCGAGGCCATCCGGCGCATCCACCACTCCGACTCGGTGAGCTCCCTCTTCGTTTAATCGGGTGGGCAGCGCCCAGCGCGTTGCCGGGTCTGCAGCGCGCCTTGGAACCACGGCCTGAAGGCGCCTGAAGGCCGGGGTGCGGGGCGGCCGTGCCGTCTCGAGACCCTACTCGGGGCGCGCCGTCTTCTTCGCCTCGGCCGGCTTGGCGCTCGCAGGCTTGGTCTTGGCGGTCTTGGGCTTGGCGGCGCTCTTGGTGACGGCGGCCGCGAGCGGCTCCGCCTCCTCTTCCTCGTCGTCCTCGCCGAGGAGGGAGGGTCCGCCGTCGGCGCCGTACTCCGCGAAGACGATGTCGGCGGCGGCGATGAGCTCGTCAATCCGCTCGGCGTCGACGGGGCCGTAATGGGTGAGGGCCATCGCCTTGGCCTTGCCCTCGATGCGCAGCCAGGCGTCCGGGAGCTCCAGAAGGGCCTCGCGGAGGGGGGGCGAGAGCCACTTGCGGATCTCCTTGTCGAGGGCCTCGCTGGCAGGGACCGTCGGGCCGCTCTCGAGGCCGCGCTCGACGAGGAAGAGCGCCATGAAGTCCGGGTCCTTCTTGAACTGGACCCCGGTGTTGGGGGCGCGCTCGCCCTCGACGATGGGGAGGGGGCGGACGGTGAAGGTCGGCGAGGGCTCGTCGAGCCGGGCCACCACGGTCTGGTGCTCGCTGCCCTGGAGTGCGTCGGCGCCCATCACCGCCAGGTACCCGAGCTTGGGGACGAGCTCGAAGTAGCCGAGCGGCTCGCCGCCGCTGCCGCCGCCCGTCGCCTCGAGGAGCCGGGTGAGGACGCCGGGCATGCTGTTCACTCGCCGGACGCTGGAGGCGACGCGGGCGGTCGCGCGGTAGCCGACGCTGCGGGTGACGCGGGAGCCGGCCTTGCGCCAGCGCTCGATCTCGACCTCGCGCCGGTGGTCGCGCCAGTTGGTGAGCACGTAGACCAAGGCGACGACGAGCGGGCCGACGAACCAGAGCCACGTCATGAGGCCGGACCCTAGCAGGGCTACTCGCGGGCCGCGAGCTGTACTAAGTGCCCAGGGCCTTCCCCCCCGGAGGCGCAGGAGGCTCGCCATGAAGATCTTCATCGACACGGGAGACATCGCGGAGATCAAGGATGCCCATGCGATGGGCGCCATCGACGGGGTCACCACCAACCCGTCGCTCCTCGCCAAGGCGGGCAAGCCGACGCGCGTGGCGATCGCGGAGATCTGCGAGATCGTGGACGGGCCCATCTCGGCGGAGGTGATCGCCACCACCCGGGACGAGATCCTCCGCGAGGGGCGGGAGCTCGCCAAGATCCACAAGAACGTGGTGGTCAAGGTGCCGCTCATCGAGGACGGCCTCAGGGCGGTGCGGATCTTCGCCCAGGAGGGGATCCGCACCAACGTGACGCTCTGCTTCTCGGCGGCCCAGGCGCTGCTCGCCGCCAAGGCGGGGGCGACCTACATCTCCCCGTTCGTCGGGCGCATCGACGACGCGGCGGGCGACGGGATGGAGCTCGTCCAGCAGATCGTGACCATCTACCAGAACTACGATTTCAAGACTCAGGTGCTCACCGCGAGCGTGCGGCACCCCGTGCACTTCGTCCAGGCGGCGCTCATCGGCGCGCACGTGTGCACCCTCCCGCTCAAGGTGATCAAGCAGCTCCTCAAGCACCCGCTCACCGACGTCGGGCTCGCGCAGTTCCTGGCCGACGCCAAGAAGATCCCGACCGCCACGTGAGCCGCCGCCGAGCGCAGCTCCCGGTCGTCCAGGTGACCACGCGGGGCGGTCCATTCGTCGGGGTCTCGGCGGCCGTGGTGCGGCGCCGGGCAGAGAAGATGCTCGCCCACCTGCGCCTCGGCGCCGTCGAGCTCTCGGTCGCCCTCGTCGACGACCCGACCATCCACGAGCTCAACCGCACCTACCGGCACAAGGACAAGCCCACCGACGTGCTCGCCTTCCCGCTCCAGGAGGGGATCTCGGGCGAGCCGGTCGGCATGCTCGGGGACGTGATCGTGTCGATCGAGACGGCGCGGCGGCAGGCTGCCCGGCACCGGCGGCCCCTGCTCGCCGAGCTGACCATGCTCCTCGCCCACGGCCTGCTTCACTTGCTCGGGCACGACCACCAGACCGACGCCGAAGAGCGCGAGATGACCGCCCGGACCCGTGAGCTGGAGGCCGCCGCAAACGCCCGGAAGCCTCCTTCGGGCACCTGACGGATCGCTCGCGCGAGCGCGAGCGCGCTCGTCTCCGCACCTCGCGAGGGAGGCTCACCCCCCGAGCCCGCCGGGCGGAACCGGGGATTTCCCCTTGAAAGGCCCGACCGTGCGCGTTATGAGGGCGCCCTCTTCACGAGACAGGAAGGTCAGGATGGCTGGTTCGAACAAGCTCACCAAGGCGCAGATCATCGCGGCGCTCGCCGAGGGGTCGGGGCTCGACAAGAAGGCCGTGAACAGTGTCCTCGAGGCGCTCGCGGGCCTGATCAAGAAGGAGCTCGGCGCCCACGGACCGGGCGAGGTGACCATCCCCAACCTGGTCAAGCTCAAGGCGAAGGCGACGCCGGCGACCGAGGACCGTCAGGGGCTCAACCCCTTCACCAAGCAGCCCACCGTCATCAAGGGCAAGCCCGCCAGCCTCAAGGTGCGGGCGACTCCGGTCAAGGCGCTCAAGGACATGCTCTCCTGAAGGTTCGGTTCGGCGGGGGCTTCTCGATCGGGGGTTGAACGCTGGGGGCGCCGCCCCCAGACCCTCGGTCACCCTCGGCCATGCTGCGGACCGCCCGAGAGCGTTCCGCGACCGGTCTCAGGGCTGGGGCCCGAGGCCCTCGCGGGTGCGGCGCGCGCGCCAGGCAAACGCAGCCGTCAAGACGACGAGCAGACCGTACGCCGGCGTGTCGCCCCAGCGCGCATAGAACGTGAGCGGCTGATCGCGGACGGCGGGGGTCGTCAGCAACGTGCCAGCGTCCTCTGCCGATCGGCGCGCGCGTACCACGCCTGCGGCGTCGATCCACGAGCTCACGCCGAGGTTGACGGCCCGGACCAGATCGCGGCGCAGCTCGATTGCTCGCATGGCGCCGAGGCGCGCGTGCAGCTCGGGCTCGGCGGTGGCGTAGAACCACGCGTCGTTGGTCACGTTGACGAGCAGCGTCGGCGCCAGCGCGGTGGCGAGCCGGCGTCCCAGATCAGGGAGCGTGTCCTCGTAACAGTTGAGGACGGCCAGATGCGCGCCGGTACCGCCCGAGGGGGGCGCCGGTAGATCCAGGGCGCGTGGCGCGTCCCCCGGGATGAGGCCGCCGCTCCGCTGGAAGAGGCGGCGCAGCCAGGGGAACTGCGCGCCGCCCGGCACCATCTCGCCGAACCAGAGGAGCTGGAGCTTGTCGTAGGGGGGCTGGAGCGAGCCGTCCGGCAGCACCAGCGTCGCGGAGTTGTAGGTGTCCAGCTCCACCTCGCCGGAGGGCAGCCGGACCGGTTTGGCGTGGGTGATGAGGCCGATCAGCAGCGGCCCGTGGACCCCCTCGCCGAGCAGCGCGCGGGGCCCGCGGGGAGCCGCGTGCGCCGAGTGATCGAGGGTGTACGGGTAGGCGCCTTCGGGCCAGACCGTGAGGTCGGCACCCTCGGCCTCGACGCGGCGAGTGAGGTCCCGGAGGGTGCTCAGGATCGCGGGGTGGTTTCCCGCGTTCCACCGATCGCGGGGGGCGACGGCCTGATCGACCAGGCCGACGCGCACGATCGGGAGCGCGGCGCTGGCCCGGGTGATCGAGGTGATCCGGAGGGCGCCGTGGAGAGCCAGGCCGGCGAAGATGCCGATCGCCGCGAGCCCAGGGGCGAGGGCGCGCCGAGGAGCATGCGTCAGCAGCGCCATCCCGGAGCGCGCCAGGAGGGCGCCGCCAAGGGCGAAGACGACGGAGACGCCTCGCTCTCCGATGACGTCGGCGAGCTGGACGAACGCCGGCCAGGGGCTGACCAGGCCCGCCGGGCTCCAGGCGAAGATCGTGGGGAGGGAGAGAGAGATGAGCACTCCCGCACCGAACGCGAGCTCGAACGGGACGCGGGCGCGGCGATGGAGAAGGGCGGCGACGCCGGTGCCGATGGCCCAGATGAGCGACTGCGCAGCGGCGAGGAGGACGAGCGCCAGGAGCGACGCGGGCGTCCCGAGATCGGTGAAACGCTGGATCACCGTGGGCACGAAGCGAAGGCCGATGATCCCCGCCGCGGTACCCCACGCCGCGCCGCGCCCGAACGCGCGCGAGAAGCCGGGAGGATCGGGCCACCGCCTCGGACCGATCCCGAGCGACGCGGCCAGCAAGGCCAGGCCGACGATCACGGCGGGATAGAGGTCGGTCGGGGGAGCGGTGAGCGCGAAGACCACACCGCCCGCGACGGCCAAGAGCAGCGCGCGGTGGCGGTGAGCGGCATTCATCCTGGGAGATGTACCGCAGAACGGGGAACCGGGCGCGCCGAGGGCTTTCGCTACGCCACTCGACCGCACCTCAGAGCGGGGATTTGGGGGCAGAGCTAAGCCCCCATCCCGACTCTCACCACCAGAAGGTGAACCCGCCGCGGAAGATGCCGCCGGCGGAGGTGTTGGTGGTCTGGCCGCTCACCGGGTCGGTGAACTCGGGCTGCTGGGTGTTGCCACCCATGCGGGTGCGGATGAAGGCGATTCCATCGAGGTCGAGAGCCACCCGGCGCGAGAGCCGGAACTCGAAGCCGGCGCCGCCCTGGCCACCGAAGTAGGTGTAGGTGGCGCCGTAGCCGCCCCCATCGACCTGGGTGAGCTGGGGCGCCGCCTGGTTCGACTTCACCTCGGCGCGGGCGACGTTGGCGCCGGCGAGGAGGTAGAACTGCGCGCGGCTACGGGGGTTGAGGAAGAGCATCCCGCTCAGCGACAGGGGCGTCTCGGTGCGCTGGAAGCCATTGTAGTCCGTGCCCATCAGGACGTCCGCGCCCAGGTCGAACGCGAACGAAGGGACCGGGCGATAACGGAGGCTCATGCCCACGCCGCCGAGGCCCGGGTTGATCCCCGCGCTGGAATGGCCGAGGGCCACACCCTCGACGCGGAGGTTGAGGCCCCATTCGGACTGCCAGCGCGGCGCGGGGAGCGGCCGGGGGGCAGCCATGGGCGGCGGGCGGGGCGGCGCGTACTGGTAACCGCCGTAACCGCCGTATCCGTAGCCATACCCCGGCGTGATGACGATCACCTGGGGCTGCGACGCCGTGGGCATCGGCTGGTAGACGACGACGGGGGGCGGCGCCGGGCGGCTTCCCGGAGGCGGGGGGGGCCGGCGCCGGACCGGGGGCGGGGCAGGTTGGGGGTCGTCCGCAGGGACCTCGACCACCTGGACCTGAGGCGCGACACGAATGACGGGGGCCGCAGGCGGTGCCGGAACTCCGGGCACCGTGACCTCCGCGTCGGCGCAGAACCAGGCGCCCGGAGGACACCTCTGCGAACCATCCGCGAGCGCAGGGATGGAAAAGCTCATCGCTGCGGCGACAACGACCAGGGGCAAGCAACGGCGCATCGGGCGACTCCTCTTCAACGCTCCCAGGGTAGCAACCGGGATGCCATCCGCCATGCCGGCGAGAACGTGGGCGCCGGGGCCTGAATTTCAGATCCCGTGGATGGCTCGCCACGGCGACGTGTGACGGAAGGTTCACACGTCGCGGTGTCGGACTAGAAGATTACTGCATTCGCCTCGCGCCCGGATATGGTTCCGCGCCGAAAGCCGCGACCCCCCGACCCATGCCCACCGTAACTCTCAAGCCCGGTCACGTTCGCCCCGTGTGGTCGGGGCATCCGTGGATCTTCGCCCAGGCGATCGCCCGCATCGAGGGAGGGGCCGTCGCCGGGGACGAGGTCCGGGTGGTCGATCCCACCGGCAACGTCCTGGGCCGCGGCCTCTACACCCCCCGGTCCGCGATCCCCGTCCGCATGTTCACCCGCGAAGACGCCCCGATCGACGGCGCCCTCTTTCGCCGCCGCATCGAGCGCGCCATCGCCCACCGGCGCGACCTCGGCCTGCCCAGCGCGGTGGTCGGCCACGAGACGGACGCGTACCGACTCATCCACGCCGAGGGGGACGGGCTGCCTTCCCTCACGGTCGACGTCTTCGGTGACGTCCTCTCGGTGCAGCTCAACACCATCGGGGTGAAGCGGCGCGAGGGGATGATCTTCGACGCCCTCGAAGCTGCTCTCGGGCCCCGCGCCATCCTCGATCGCACCCCGGCCGGCGCCGCCCGGCTCGAGGGTTTCCAGCCCGCCTCCGGTGTGGTCCGCGGCGACGCTACCGTCGACACGCTCCGCTTCGTCGAGCGCGGCTTGCGCTATTCGATCCCGCTCGCCCTCGGGCAGAAGACCGGGTTTTACCTGGATCAACGGGCGCTGCGGGCGCGGGTCGAGCAGCTGGCGCGGGGGCGGCGGGTGCTCGACGCTTACTCCTTCGTGGGCACGTTCTCCCTGGCGGCTGCCCGTGGGGGCGCGACCGACGTGCTCGCCATCGACGAAAGCGCCATCGCCGTCGAGGTCGGGGCCGAGTGCGCCCGGCAGAACGGGCTCGACGGCCGGATCCGGTTCGTGCGCGACGACGCCCGCAATGCCCTCCAGCAGGCATCGCAGCTGGCCGGCAAGCCGACCGGCTTCGACCTCGTCATCTGCGATCCGCCGAAGCTCGCCCCCTCCCGGGCCGCCAAGGAGGGCGCGCTCGGCGCCTACAAGACCCTGGCGTCCGCTGCTTGCCGGGCGGTCAAGCCGGGCGGTGTCCTGGTCTTCTGCTCCTGCTCGAGCGCCGTCACCCTCGACGACCTCACCCGCGCGCTCGCCCTCGGGGCCCGCGACGCGCGACTCCAGGCGGTCGTCTTCGATCGCCATTTCCAGGGCGGCGACCACCCCGTGCCGGCGGCGTTCCCCGAGGGGCTTTACCTCAAGGCCTTGATCGCGCGCGTGGACGCGCTCTCCGCGTGAGGCCCCTCGCGGAGGTCGACGCCGCGGAGGTCGCTCGCCTGGCCGGCGTCGTCTTCGATCTCGACGATACGCTCCTCGATCATGGTGAGCTGAGCGAGCCCGCCTACGGTGCGCTCTTTCGCCTCCGCGAGGCCGGCCTCCGCCTCGTCGCGTGCACCGGCCGACCCGCCGGCTGGGGTGAGGTCCTGGCCCGCCAGTGGCCGATCGATGCCGTCGTGGTCGAGAACGGCGCCATCGCCTTCGTGGTCGAGCCGGCGACGGCCCCGACACCAGCGTCCGCCGGAGGCCCCCGGACCTCATCCCCGCGGCGGGTCACCGTCGTCGACCCGCTCCCACCCCTCGCACGGCGGGCGCGGCGGGCGGTGCTCCTGGCGCTGGCGGAGGAGATCGTCGCGCGTTTCCCCGAGGCGGCCCTCGCCGATGACAACGACGCGAGGCGCACCGACGTGACGCTCGACATCGGAGAGCACCGCCGCGTCGGCATCGAGACGATCCGGGCGATCACCGCCCTGGCCCGATCCCGCAGGGTGCGGACGCTCGTCTCGAGCATCCACCTGCACCTGACTCTCGAGACGGACGACAAGGCGAGCGGGACCATCCGTTTGCTGGTCGAGCATTTCGGTGAGGACGCAACTGGCGCCCGGCTCCGTCACGCCTTCGTGGGCGATAGTGCCAATGATGCTGCGGCGTTCGCGGCGTTTGCTCTCACCTTCGGCGTGCAAAACGTCCGAGCGCAACTGCGTGGGCTCACCGTTCCGCCGCGTTACGTCGCGTCGGCTCCCATGGGGCTTGGTTTTGCCGCGATCGCTGCGCGGCTCTGTGCGATCCGTGCCCCGAGCGGCTGACGAGCGACCGCCTCGCCTCGCCCCCACGCTGCTCCGTAGCGCAGGCCACGGTGACGGGGCTTTACTTCGCGCCTCGATGTCACGAGGATATGCCTACTTACAGGCCTCGCCCAGCGCGTGACCGATGCCCATTCGCCCTCCCATCCCCGGCGCCCTCCTCGACAACAAGTACCGCCTCGCAGAGCGTATCGGCGGTGGGGGCATGGGCGACGTGTTCCGCGCGGAGAACGTGCTGGCCGGGCGGCCGGTGGCGATCAAGTTCCTCCACCCGGAGCTGGCGCAGAACCTCGAGGTCTCGCAGCGGTTCTTCCAGGAGGCGCAGGCGGTCAACAAGATCCGCCACCCCAACGTGGTCGATGTTCTCGACGCGGGCCTCAGCGAGATGGGGCCCTACATCGTCATGGAGTATCTCGACGGCGAGTCCGTGGGATCGGCCCTCACGCGGGTCGGCCGCTTCGACGTGGACGCCGTCGTAGCCACCGTGGTCCCCGTGCTCGAGGCGCTCGATGCTGCCCACCGCGTCGGCATCATCCACCGCGATCTCAAGCCCGAGAACGTCTTCATGGCGCTCGACTCCGCTCCCGAGGGAGGATCTCGCTCCCCCGGCCGAACCGTCACGGTGCGCCTGCTCGACTTCGGCATCGCCAAGATGCTCGACGCCAGCGGGCCGAGCCCGAAGACGCGCACCGGCGTGGTCTTCGGGACGCCCGATTACCTCTCGCCCGAACAGGCCACCGGCGAGGGGCCGCTCGATGGACGCAGCGATCTGTTCGCGCTCGGCATCCTGATCTACGAGCTCCTCACCGGCCTCCGACCGTTTCGCGCGCCCACCGCGGTGGCCACCGCCTTCAAGGTCGTCCACGCCGAGGCGCCCTCCATGGCCTCCGCGGGCGTCCACATCGACTCGCGCCTCGAGGCGGTCGTCTTCCGCCTCCTCCAGAAGGAGCCCTCCAAGCGCTTCCCCGCCGCGCTCGAGGTGATCCGGGAGCTCGACAAGGTAAGCCCCGATCCCGCACGTCGCAACGCGGCCCTGGCACGGGTGGCGGGCGCCGCCCGCCGGCTGGTCCAGGGCCCGGTGACGCTGGAGTCGGAGAGGGGAGCCTTTCGCGACGCCCCGCTGGGCCCGAGCGCCCGCGCGGAGGGCTTCTCGCTGGGCGGGCTGCCCCCGAACGCCCGCGCGGAGGGCTCCGCGACCCGGGGCCTCACGCCGTCGCTGGCGCAGAGCGTGACGGCGTCCTCGCGGGCGTCGGCTCGCTCGTCACGTGCTTCGCAGAGCGATGCCAGCAAGACCGTGCGGAGCCCGACCTCGGGCTCCAGCCACGACGGAGGTGCCTCCGGTCCCTCTTCCGAACCACCCGTGCCGAGCTCTGCCAAGGGAGCTCCGTCCGCGCCCCGGCTGCTTCCGCGGCGCCCCTTCCCGCCGCACCTCGTCGGGCGGTTCCAGGTGCGCGGCCCGGTGCTGCGCAGCGTGGACCGGGTGATCACCGACATCTTCGGCCACGCCCGGCGCGACGACGTCGTCGCGCAGATGCCGGAGCACTACGCCGCCGAGTTCCGCAACGGCTCGATCAACGCGCTGGTCGCCTACGAGCTCGAGGCGCTGGACGCGTACATGGAGTACGCGACGGTGGCGGTGGTCAAGGATCCCGGCCGCTGGCGCGAGTTCGGCCGCCTCGCGGTCGACGGTGAGCTCTACAACGTGGTGCGCACGCTGCTGCGGCCGGCGGTGGACATCAGGGGCGTGGTGCGGCGCGGCGTCTCCACTTGGGCACGCCTCTTCAGCTTCGGCGCCTGGCGGGTCGGCGCGACCCCGAGCGGGCGCGTGACCCTGGCGATTGGCGAGCTCGACGCCGTCGCGCAGCCGCTGCGGTCCTGGATCGTGGGGGTGGTGGAGCAGACCATTCGCCGCGCGGTGCGCACCGATCTGCGGGTCACCATCACCAGCGGCGAACAGGACTTCGCCCCCGAGCTGAGCTTCGAGGTGGGCTGAGCGCTCTCGGGCGCTCTGCAGGATGACCGGTCGCGGAGCGCTCTCGGGCGCTCCGCAGGATGACCGGTCGCGGAGCGCTCTCGGGCGCTCCGCAGGATGACCGCTCAGGGAGCGGGGCGCCGGGCGCGGTAGCAGGTTGGGCAGAAGACCTCGCGGCCCTCGGCCGGCTTGAACGGCACCTCGGCCTGCGCCCCGCAGGAGTCGCAGGTGATCGCCGACATCTCCGCCTGGGGGCGCCGGCGCTCCGACTTGGCGCTGGGGGGCGTGGCTACGACGGCGGCGTTGCCGTGCGAGGTCCGGGCCTGCGGTGTCGGGAAGCCGGTGAGGCGCGGGCGGCCCACGCGGGGCGGGCGGGGGCCTTCCGTCATCGGTGTGCGGTACTCGCCCCCGCGGGCGTTCATGCCATGGGGGGACGCCGTGAAGCTGTCGGCCATCGGGCTCCGGTACTCGTTCACGTCGCCGGTGTAGCGCCGCGGCGGCGGCGCGCCGTAACGTCCGGCCTGGGGCCTGGCGCTCGGATGCATCGCCGGCGGGGCGGCGTTCGGCGAGAAGCCCGGGCGGCGCCCGCCAGCCTGGGCCTCGCTCGCAGCGCGCTCCTTGCGCAGGCGCCGGCAATCCTTGCAGCGCCTCGGCGCGGCGAGCGCTCGTTCGGCGAACACGGCGGCCTCGGCTGCGGAGAAGATGAAGGAGGCGCCGCAGTCCGCGCATTGGATGTGCTCGTCACGATGCTGTTCCATGGGTCCTCTCGGTGGACCGGCGCCGCAGGGAACGCAATTGCGAAGCTCCGCCGGACCGCCGCCGCGGTGGAGCCAGCGTGACATGCCCGCTCCCGTGGTCAAGCACCCGCGCGGGCGCCGGGGCGAGCCGCACGCGCGACCCCGTTGATTTCGCGGCGCGCGACGTTACGATTCGCGGCCCTCGTGCGCGACCGCGGGGGGGCGGGCGCGTCGCCCGAGCGCGTCCGTCGTCCCAGCCGAAGCCATGAGCCACCCTCCCCTGAACCTTTCCGCGCATGACTTCGACGCCTACTCCGCGGAAAAGGCGACCTCCAACGTCTACTCCCGGCCGCGCATGGAGGTGAAGCAGCGCGCCCTGGCGTGGGCGCGCGGCGTCGTCGCCCGCCTCGCCGACACGGGCATCGCGGTCGACGTCCACGGCTCCGACGAGCACCCCACCCTCCGCAACCGCAAGCGCGTGGACTGCCAGTGGGTCTTTTTCTGGCGGGACCAGGCTGCCCGGGACGAGCTCGATCGCCTCCTCGAGCGTGGCCGCTCCATCGCGGCGGAGATCGACGATCCCAGTCCTTACACCCGCCACGCGTTCCTGGCGCTGCGCCTCGACGCCACCTCGGTCGAGGTCTGCTTCGCCGTCCACCCCGAGGCCAAGGTCGACGTCGACAACCTGCGGGCGCGCCTCACGCCCGGGCCCGCAGGCGCAGCGGACGCTGCCCCCACCGAGCTCACCGACGCGCTGCGCGCGCTGCCCGAGCAGTTCGCCATCGGCGTCTCGCCCGACGACCGCCTCGCCGCCAGCCTGGTCACCCCGGAGGCGCTGCGTGCCCTCATCGACCGCGCCGCCGCCGGGCAGGTCCCGCTCTGGATCGGCTGGTCGGTGAGCCGCGACACCGCCGTCGAGCACTCGGGCTTGCTGGACGTCCAGCTCGCGGACGCCATCGTCGCGCTCGCGCCCCTTTACCGCCTGGTCGCCTGGTCGCGCGAGAACGACCGCATCGCCCTCGATCGCCGCATCGAGACCGCCGAACAGGAGCGCGCCCACGCCCACGCCCACGCCGAGGCCCGGACCGAGCGCTGGCGCACCGAGCAAGCCGAGGCGCGCCGCAGCGCCGCCGAGCAGGCGCGCGGTCGCGCGGTCGCGCAGGAGTCCATCAACGACGGCTCCGTTGCCAGGCCCCGGGCCACGACGGGGAGCCCGACCAGACCCTCGGTACCGCTCCGCAGGCCCTTTCCCGACGGGGCCTCGAGCGGCCCCAGATCCCGGCCTCCCGCGAAGGCCTCGCTGGAGACGCTCTTTTCCCGACCCGGCGCCCAGGTGTCGCCGCCCCGGACCCCGAGCGCACCGCCACCGTCTCCCGTTTCGGCGCCGCCCGTCAGCGCTCCGACCACGCCGTCCGTGGTCGCTCGCGTGGGAGGCGCCGAGGGAACGGCCGGCGCGAGCCGCGAGGGCGACGGGGATCGGCCGACGCCGCCTCTCGTTCCTCTCGTCATCGAGAAGGGGGTCAAGGTCCGCGTCCTCTCCGGCGCCTTCGCAGACAAGGTAGGGGTCATCGGCGAGCTCGATGGGCGCGGCGGCGCGCGGGTCCTCCTCGGCCTGCTCTCCACTCGCCTCGACCTCGCCGATCTCGAGCCCATCGTCGAGGGCCGCGATCGCCCTGCGCTGCAGAGCTCCCACCGGCGGCCCCTCGCGCCCGCCCCCCGCAAAGCCCGCTGATGTCCCGTGACCCCGTCCGCGATGCGGCCGAATTTCCTTCGACGCTCGGCGCCCAGTTCCGCCGCAACATCACCCTCTACGCGCTGGGCGCCTGCTTGCTCGTGGGCCAGCAGTTCAACATGGCCAAGCGCGACCTCTATGTGAGGGACGCGGTCGACGCGGTCCTCTCCGGGCGCTCGTCCGCGGGCACGCAGGCCGCGCTGGCTCTCCTGGCCGTGAGCGTGGGGGCCGCGGTCATGCGGGTCCTCTCGCGCATCACCATCTTCACCGGGGGGCGCAACGTCGAGTACGAGCTGCGCGCGGTGCTCTTGGCGCGCCTCCACAAGCTCGGACCGGCCTTCTTCCGCCGCATGCCCACCGGCGAGATCATGAGCCGCGCCACCAACGACCTGGGTCAGGTGCGCCTCCTCCTCGGCTTCGGCGTGCTCAACATCGTGGGGTCCTCCTGCGCGCTCGTCAGCGCCCTCTGGGTCATGCTCCACCTCTCGGTCAAGCTCACCCTGGCCTCCCTGATCACGCTGCCGGTGCTGGCGCTGGTGACCCGGTGGTTCTCCGGCCGGATGTTCCGCGCCAGCCGCGAGAGCCAGGAGGCCATCGGCAGGATGAGCGACCGCGTGCTGGCGAGCCTGGCGGGCGTGCGGGTGGTGCGATCGTTCGCGCTCGAGGGCGCCGAGGAGCGCGCCTTCGCCGTCGAGAACGAGAGCTACCTGGAGAAGAACGTGGCGCTCTCCCGCGTGCGCGGCGGGATGGGCCCGATGATGGGGTGGATCAACGCCGTCGGTATCCTCATCGTCTTCTGGTACGGCGGCACCCTGGTGCTCCGGAGCGAGATGGACAAGGGCGCCTTCGTCGCCTTCTGGCTGGCCCTGCAGCGCCTCATCTGGCCGATGCTGGCGCTCGGCTTCGTCCTCTCCATCCTCCAGCGTGGCCGCGCCAGCTACGGCCGCCTGCGCGTCATCTACGACGCCGTACCCGACGTGCAGAGCGGCGAGCTACCCGCGCCGGCGAGGGTGCTCGGCGCTATCCGGGTCGAGCACCTCTCCTTCAAGTACGGCGATCGCGCGGTGGTCGACGACGTGAGCTTCTCGGTGCCCGCGGGAGGCTCGCTCGCCATCGTCGGCCGCACCGGCTCGGGCAAGAGCACCATTGCGGTGCTCCTGGCGCGCCTCCTCCCGACCCCGCGCGGCGCCGTCTTCCTCGACGGCACCGACATCTGCGACCTCCCCATCGAGACGGTGCGCGCGAGCATCGGCTACGCCCAGCAAGACGCCTTCCTCTTCTCCACCACCGTCACCCGGAACGTCGGCTATTCGCTCGACGATCCGGACTCGCCCGCGGGCATGGGCATCGTCCGCTCGGCCGCCGGCGAGGCCCAGGTCCTCCCCGAGATCGAGTCGCTCCCCGAGGGCTTCGACACGGTGGTGGGCGAGCGCGGGGTCCAGCTCTCCGGCGGCCAGCGGCAGCGCGTGGCCCTCGGCCGCTCGCTCGTGCGCGAGCCGCCGGTGCTCGTCCTCGACGATCCCCTCTCCGCCGTCGACGCCAAGACCGAGGCCGCCATCCTCGCCGCCATCGAGCGCCAGGCGGCGCACCGCACCGTCATCCTCATCACCCACCGCGTCGCCGCCGCGCGCCGCTGCGGGAGCGTGATCGTCCTCGACGACGGCCGCGTGGTCGAGCACGGCACCCACGAGGAGCTGGTCAAGAACGGCGGCCTCTACGCCTCGTTCGCCGAGGAGCAGCGCATCGAGGAGGACCTCGCCGCCCTCGGCGAGCTCGACGCGCCGCCGACCAGCGGCAGCCAGGCCACCACCACGGCAGGTGCCGCGTGAGCGCCGCCAAGAAAGCGGTCGCCGGGAAGAAGACGCGCGCCCAGGACGCGCTCTCGCGCTTCCACGAGGAGGGCGCCCTCGCCCAGTCCTACGACGCGCGGATGCTCCTCAACGTGTGGCCCTTCGTGCGGCCCCACGCGAGCTACCTGGCCATCTCTCTCGGCCTGCTCCTCGTCAACGCCGGCATCGCCATGGCCCGCCCGCTGGTGATGCGCGGCGCGCTCGATCGCTTCGGCACGCCCGGCGCGTCGCTCACCCGCGACGGCCTCACCGTCTTCGCGATGCTGGTCGTCGAGCAGACCCTCGCCTTCCCCCAGATGTACCTGATGCAGGTTGGCGGCGCGCGCGCCATGGCCGCGCTGCGCGCCCACGTCTTCCACTTCCTCCACACCCGCAAGCTGGGCTTCTTCGATCGCACGCCGGTGGGCCGGCTGGTCACCCGCGTCACCAACGACGTCGACGCCATCAACGAAATGTTCGGCTCGGGCGCACTCAACGCCATCGGCGATCTCGTCCGCCTCGTCGCCATCGTCTCGATCATGCTGTGGATGGACTGGAAGATGTCCCTCCTCGCGTTCGTCGCCGTCCCGCCGGTGGCCCTGGGGGTCAACTACACGCGCCGCCGCATCCGCGACGCCTTCCGCGAGATCCGCACCAAGACCGCGCGGATGAACGCCTACCTCAACGAGCAGATCTCGGGCATGGCGGTCGTCCAGGCCTACGCTCGCGAGGAGCAGAGCGCGGCCGAGTTCGACGAGATCAACTACGCCTACCGGGACGCCAACAATCGTTCCATCGTCTACGACGCGACGCTCGACGCGGCGATCGAGATGATCTCCAGCATCTGCATCGCCTCGGTGCTCTGGTACGCCGGGGTGCGCACCGGCGCCCACCAGGTCTCGTTCGGCACCCTGTTCGCCTTCGTCGCCTACATCGAGGCGTTCTTCGTCCCCATCCGCGATCTCTCGGCGCGCTACACGCTCCTCCAGTCGGCGATGGCCGGCGCCGAGCGCATCTTCCAGCTCCTCGACAACGACGAGGCGGACGCGCCGGTCATCCTGGGGGTGACCCCCAGACCCCCGGCAGACGCCGAGCACGGCACCAGCGGCGATCCCGAGCTGGCCTTCGAGCTCGACCACGTGACCTTCGGGTACAAGCCGGGCTCGCCGGTGATCCGCGACGTCTCGTGCAGCGCGCGCATCGGCGAGAAGATCGCGCTCGTCGGCGCCACCGGCGCGGGCAAGAGCACCATCTCGGCGCTGCTGCTGCGGCTCTACGAGATCGACGAAGGGACGGTGCGCGTCTTCGGCAAGGACGTGCGCAGCATGCCGCGCGACGCCCTCCGGCAGTCCTTCGCGGTGGTGCCGCAGGACGTGTTCCTCTTCCCCGGCACCGTCGCCACCAACATCGCCGCCGGCGACGCCATCCCCGACCGCGCCAACGTGGTGCGCGCGCTCGAGCGCATCGGCGCGCTCGATCTCTTCGAGCGCCGCCCCCAGGGCCTCGACGCCCCCGTGCTCGAGCGCGGCGCCAACTTCTCCGCGGGGGAGCGCCAGCTCATCGCCTTCGCCCGCGCGCTCTACCGCGATCCGCCCATCCTCATCCTCGATGAGGCCACGGCCAACGTCGACAGCGACACCGAGGGTCGCCTCCAGCGCGCCGTCGAGAGCGCGATGAAGGGCCGCACCGCGCTGATCATCGCCCACCGCCTCTCGACGATCCGGGCGGTCGACCGCATCATCGTCTTCCACAAGGGGCGCGTCGTCGAGCAGGGCACGCACGAGGCGCTCCTGGCGGCCGGCGGCCTCTACGCCCGGCTGCACACCTTGCAGTTCGCCAAGGAGGCGGTCGTCAAGAAGCCCGTCGCGGTCGGCGCCGAGTAGGTCGGAGCCATCGCCCCTTCACCGCTCCTACTCCGTCTTGTCCACCGGCACGCCGATCTGGGGCAGCTCGAACCTGGGCTCGTCGTCCCGGGCGTCGTCCTCGTCGTCCTCGTCGGGCGGCCCGCGGCGGTAGTCGAGCACGCTCGGGGGGCTGAGGGGCTCCCGCCGGGTGACCGGTGCTTGCTCGCTCGGCGCCTCTGCCGGCTTCTCCGGCGGCCCCTGTTCTCCCACGTTCCCCTCGCTGACCCCGCCGTACCCAGGCTGACCGACGAGGGAGCGCCGCGCGTTCTGGCCCATCATGGCCCTGCCCCCCTGGAGCAAGACCTGAGACGGACGGGCCCGCCGTCAAGGGCCGTTCGGTGCGGTGGCGCTCGTGCCGGCCTTCACCAGCAGGTAGTAGTCCGAGCAACTGTCGTTGGCGACGTCGATGGTCTCGGCATCCATGCCGAGCAGCTCCACCTGGTTGCCCGCGGCCTGGGCCAGGTTGCCGGCACCGGCGTCCGAGAGGCCGTCGCTCTCGAACGACAGGTTCCAGAACCACCAGTCCGGCGTGCGCCCGAGCTGGTGCTCCAGCGCGTAGTGCATCCCGCCGGGAAAGTAGAGGAGCGACCCGTCCACGTACAAGCTCGTGTAGACCCCGTCCTTGGTCGTGCCACCGGCGTAGCGGACCGTGGGGTTGGCGGCGGCCGAGGCATCGCACGAGCTGGTGTTGCCCAGCGTCTCGCACCCGGTGGAGGCGGCGAGGAGCATCGCGACGAGGAGCAGCAGAGGGGAGGCACGCATGACGTCGGTCGGCTCAGGCGAGCCAGCGGGCGGCGTCGAGGGCGTGGTAGGTCAGCACGAAGTCGGCCCCGGCGCGGCGGATCGAGGTGAGCAGCTCCAGCACGGCGCGCCGCTCGTCGATCATCCCGGCCGCGGCGGCCGCCTTGATCATCGCGTACTCGCCGCTGACGTTGTAGGCGCCCAGCGGCAGCGAGGTGTGCGCGCGCACCTTGGCGAGGATGTCGAGGTACGGCAGCGCCGGCTTGACCATCAGCATGTCGGCGCCCTCCTCCTCGTCGAGGCGCGCCTCGCGCAGCGCTTCACGGGAGTTGGCCGGGTCCATCTGGTAGCCGGCGCGGTCACCGAACTGGGGCGCGCACTCGGCCGCCTCACGGAAGGGGCCGTAGAACGAGGACGCGTACTTGACCGCGTACGAGAGGATGGAGATCTCGGCGAAGCCCTCGCCGTCGAGCGCGCGACGGAGGGCGCCGACGCGGCCATCCATCATGTCGCTGGGGGCGACCACGTCCGCGCCGGCACGGGCGTGCACCACCGCGGCCCGCGCCAGCACCTCGAGCGTGGCGTCGTTGTCGACGTCGGTGACGCCGCGGGCGTCCGTCTTGAGGAGGCCGCAGTGCCCGTGATCGGTGTACTCGTCGACGCAGACGTCGGTCATCACGATCAGGTCGGGGACGGCGTCCTTCATCGCGGCGACGGCGCGGGGGACGGGGCCGTTGGGGTCGTAGGCGCTCGATCCGGAGGCGTCCTTGGTGCTCGGCAGGCCGAAGAGGAGCACGGCGCCGAGCCCGTGCTCGCGCGCGAGCCGCGCCTGCGCAGCCGCGGCGCTGACGGGGAGCTGGGAGACGCCGGGCATGGTCGAGATCGGGCGCGGCTCGGAGAGGCGCTCGTTGAAGAAGAGCGGGAGGATCAGGTCCGAGGGGTGCACGCGGGTCTCGCGCACCAGGGCGCGGAGGGAGGCGGTGCGGCGCAGGCGGCGGGGTCGTTCGGTCGGGAACACGGGCCGAGCTTAGCCCGGATCCAGCCCGCCGGCAGGGGCGAACTCCCTCACATCCCCAGGTGGGAGCGCGTCGCCGCCACCAGCGCCATCGCCTGCGCGCGGAGCGCCCGCAGCTCGGCGAGGCGGCCCTTGCGCCGCGCGAAGCGGACGGCGCGGCGCACCCGGGGCGCGGCGTCCTGCCAGGCGAGGGCG
>Ga0302279_10000562_pt1 | contig 54179 bp, 47 predicted proteins | sample III_Bog_N3_3_FD_194541 | JGI IMG/M metagenome (GOLD analysis project Ga0302279, IMG submission 194541) | Peat permafrost microbial communities from Stordalen Mire near Abisko, Sweden - III_Bog_N3_3 | ecosystem: Environmental > Terrestrial > Soil > Wetlands > Peat | place: Sweden: Abisko... | reverse complement strand
CTTCTTCGGGGCCCGGCAGGGACCACCCGCTCAAGACAGCTTGGGCGTTCCCTCGAAGACGATCTTCCAGGTTCCGTTCTCCAGCCTCCAGTATTGCCGCTTGCGCATCTGGTTGGACAGGTTGTTCGACTGGTAGTCCTGGTCGAAGTCCACCACCGCCAGGTTCGTCTCCCCCGGCACCATCATGATGGAGAGGTGGGTACATCCGACTTTGATCCAGGTCTTGCCCTGGGCGACACGGCGCTTTTCCGTCTCCCAGCTCTGCAGATCCTGGTCCCCGGCCCGGAATTCGTCGGAATAATGGGAGAGGTATCTGTCCACTTCGTTGGAGGCCCAGTCCGTCTTCCAGGAATCCAAGGCGCGCTCCAAGGACTGGCGGACGGAGTCGATCTCGTCCCTTCCCACCCAGGCCACGGAATCCGACACCACGACCTCGGTCTTTCCGGTCTGGAAGAGCGGCTGGATGGATTGCAGGTCTTCGTTGGGCAGGACCACGCACCCGTTGGAGGTCCGAGGAGGTCTCGAATAGGTGCTCAAAGGCGTTCCATGGATCCAGATGCCGTGGCCGTGCCGACCCTCCCGGACGTCCCATTCGTTGGGATAGTTGAGGGGAAACGCCACTTTCCCGTAGTAGGGGTCCACATGGTCGATGCGGCCCGCCAAGGTGTAGACCCCCAATGGCGTACGCTGGTCGCCTTCGGACTGCTTGTCGGTGCCTTTGCGCCCGATCGAGACGTAGTGGTCTCCGTCGAGCTTCCATTCCCCGGCCTCCTGCCGGAACACGTAGAGCCGACTGGCCCGGGAATCCACCACGAGGACCGCCTCCGCGTCGGATGGAGGCAGGAGCAGGTTGCGGGGGATCAGATCCTGGGGCGGGCCTTGGGCATAGCGCCGCAGCCTCGCACGGGCTTCGTCGCGCAGGCCCCCCGCACGCGGGTCCGTGGACCGCGGGCCGGCGAACCGGTCGAGTTTGCCGGTCTGGGCCAGGAGGATGTCCCCCCGCACGAGCTGGGCGAGCCGGAAGTCGGGTTGGCGGCGCACCAAGGTATCGGATCGGGCCAGGGCGAGGTCGAGCCTTTCGGCGCGGATGGCGTCCAAGGTCCTGACCAGGAGCGACTCGGCCGAATCCGGCGCGGTCGCCCCCGTGTGGTGGTCGGAGGCCAGCACCCAACTCACGCAGCATAGGCCCGTGAAAAACATGGCGCGCTTGAAGGGTCTTCGCATCACCGAGCTTCCTTTTCCTCTTCGATCTTCCACTCGCCTTGGGAAATTGTCAACCCGATCCTCTTTTTGGATGTCAGTCGGACACCCTGCGTCTGGTACACCTGGCGATAGACCACCTCGGCCCGGTCGGGGCCGGACCGGTGGAGCACGGGGGACACCACCTCCACCTTGATCCACCCCGGTGTCCGGATCCTGTCACGTCTTTGCTCCTCCCAATCGCGCCGCGACAATCCGGCAGGGTGGTAGTCCGCCGCGTACGAGGCGATGTAGGCCTCCACGTCGCGGTCGGACCACGCCTTGGCCCATGCCTTCACCGCCTGGATCGGGTCGGATCGCGAACCTTCGGCCGAAATTCCCCCGCGCCGAGCAGGAGTCGGCGACCGAACCGCGGGAACGGCCGCTCTCGCCACCGGCGAAGCGGAGGCCATGACCGCGGAAGCCGCGCCGGGGCGCGCCGATTCCAGGCGGACGATCTCCCTGTCCCGCTCGGCCAAGGAATCGCGCAGGGCCGAAACCTCCCTTGCCTGCAGATTCGCCGAAACCAACGCCAGGCGCAGGCTGTCGACCTCCCCCGACCTGTCGACGACCGGGGCCAAGGAAGGCTCCGTCGGCAACTCCAGGGAGAGCGGTTCGAGTCGGGAAGGGGTTCCGAAGGCGCTGTCGTAGGCCAGCCGCGCCTGTCGGGAGCAGATTTTTTCCAGGTTGCGCGAGAGGACCGCCACGTCCGGACGGACGACCAAGGCGTGCTCCAGGGAGATTCTCGCTCCATCCAGATCGCCGAGTTCCGCTTGAAGCGCGGCTTGGCCGTTCCACGCATCGAGGTTGGAGGAATCTTCGGCAGTCAACCGCCGAAGGATGCCCAGCGCTTCCGTTTTCCGGCCGTCTCTCGCCATCTCCAGAGCACCCTGGAGGGTGGCGCTCCCGCCGCCGGCGCCGTGGGCGGAGGCCACGATGAAAACCATGGCAATGGAAAGCCATGCGATCGATACAGACTTCATCGCGCCCGTCCTGGTCCAGATCATGTGCAGAATGCCGAAAAATGGCAATTCAACCTAGTTTCCGCGCGGCACGGCGAAAATCCCCGTACCCTCCGGGATCGCCGAGGGTCCGGTGCGAGGGACTCCCGTCTCCGGCACCGACCACCTGGGATCGGGTCAGATCGCGGCGTCCTCGATCAGGGGAAGGGCTCGGCTCAGGAGATGGCGCGCGAGCCCCCGGTCGGGGCCCTGGAAGTGGCTCAGGAGCCAGTCCTTCAGGAAGTAGATCTCGTTCATGGAGACCACGGTGCGCCCATCCTGAACCGATCGGCGCAGTTCCCGGATCTGGTCGAGGAGTCGTTCATGCTCGCCGGAATGGGCAAGCACACCGGGGTAGTCGGTGGTCGCCATGAACTTCTCCTCGGTGGAGAAGTGGAATTGGGTGTAGTCGACGACCTCGTTGAGGGCCTCCGCGATCGACTCGTTCCCGCGTCCAGAGCGCAGAAGGTCGTAGATGCCGTTGATCAGCTCGATCAGTCGCAGATGCTGGCTGTCGATTTCCTCCACCTGGGTGAGGTATTCATCCTTCCAGATCAAGAGCGACATCCCGGATCACCTCCCGCGGACCCGGAGTTCCGGATCCGCCATGGGATAAATATAGGACCTGGAACTCCAGAAAACGATGATCGCTCCCGAACGCCACGCGCGCGAAACGTCGCTCACTCCTCGGTGACGACTCGGCGCGACTGCCGCTTCGCACACCTTCGCCACCCCGGAACACCGGGGCGGCTGCGCGCGGCGGAGTCGCTCACTCCTCGGTGACGACTCGGCGCGACTGCCGCTTGCGCTCGTTCTCGTCGAGGTAGAGCTTGCGGATGCGGATGGATTCCGGGGTCATCTCGACGATCTCGTCGGTGTTGATCCAGGTGATCGCCTCTTCCAAGGTCAACATCTTGGGCGGGGTCAGCACGATGTTGTCGTCGGTGGCCGTGGTCCGCATGTTGGTGAGCTTCTTGCCCTTGACGATGTTCACGATGAGATCGTCTTCGCGGCAGTGCTCGCCCAGGATCATCCCCGCGTAGGTGGCGGTGCCGGGCTGGAGGAACATGATGCCCCGGTCCTGCAGGTTGAACAGGGCGAAGCCCGTGGCGTCGCCGTCCTCCTTGGAGATCAGGGCGCCTTCCTTGCGTTCGGCGATCTCGCCCTTGAGCGGCTCGTAGCCCTTGAACAGGGTCTGCATCACCGCGTAGCCGCGGGTGAGCGAAAGCAGCTTGGAACGCAAGCCGATCAGGCCGCGGGAGGGGATGTGGTACACCACGTTGGTGGCGTTTCCGTGCGTCTCCATGTGGACCATGTCGCCCCGGCGCTTGCCCAGTTCCTCGATGACGGGTCCCTGGTGCTCCGCGGGAACGTCCACGGTGAAGATCTCCACCGGCTCGCACACCACGCCGTCGATCTCCTTGAGGATCACCTGGGGCCGGCCCACGGCGAACTCGTAGCCTTCGCGGCGCATCTTCTCGATGAGGATGGACAGGTGCAGCACCCCGCGTCCCGAGACCAGGAACTTGGCCGGGTCGATCTGCTGCTGCACGTGCAGGGCGACGTCGCCCAGCTGCTCGCGCCGCAGGCGGTCCCCGATCTGCGTGGAGGTCACGAAGCGGCCTTCCTTGCCGCAGAAGGGCGAGTCGTTGACCTGGAAGATCATGCTGATGGTGGGAGGGTCCACCGTGATGCGCGGCTGGACGTTGGGCCGTTCCGGATCGGTGATGGTGTCGCCGAGCTGGAAGTCCTGGACACCGGCCAGCTCGATGATCTGCCCTGGCCCGGCGTCCGGGAACTCGGTCAGCTTCAGGCCCATGTACGCGTAGATCTTGGTGATGCGGGTCTTCTTGAGCGTCCCGTCGGGCTGGGAGAGCGCCACGGTCTGGTTGACCTTGATGGTCCCTTCCTTGATGCGGCCGATGGCGAGCCGACCCAAAAACTCCGAGTAGTCCAGGCTGGAGATGAGCATGGAGAGGGGGGAGTCCGCGCTGCCGGTGGGAGCCGGGATCTTCTCGATGATCATGTCGAACAGGGGCGTGAGGTCGGAATCCTCCTGGTCCATCTCGCGGCGGCAGGTGCCGTTGCGGGCCGCGGCGTAGATGTGCGGGAAGTCCAGCTGCTGGTCGTTGGCGTGCAGTTCGATGAACAGCTGGAAGACCTTGTCCAGGGTACCGTGCGGATCGCAGCCGGGACGGTCGATCTTGTTGATGACCACGATGGGCTGTAGCTTCAGCTCCAAGGCCTTCTGCAGCACGAAGCGCGTCTGGGCCATGGGACCGTCGAAGGCGTCCACCACCAGCAGCACGCCGTCCACGGTGGACAGAACGCGCTCCACCTGGCCGCCGAAATCGGCGTGTCCGGGCGTGTCCACGATGTTGACGAAGTTGCCCTTCCAACTGATGGAGGTGTTCTTGGAAAGGATCGTGATGCCACGCTCGCGCTCCAGGTCGTTGTTGTCCATCACCCGTTCCGCGACTTCCTGGTTCTCCCGGAAGGCACCTCCCTGGCGAAGAAGCTGGTCGACCAGGGTGGTTTTCCCGTGGTCGACGTGGGCTATGATGGCGACATTTCTGATTTTGCTGGATTCGATCATTGCGGGGGCCAAAGTAGAAGCTTGGAGGGGCACCGGGCCATTTCCGTGCGATTCGGAGACATTTCGTCCCAAAAAGAGGAACGCCTCCGGTCAGATCTCGATTCGAAAGACCAAGCGATCCCCCATTGCCGGAATTTCGTGGATCTGGACGGAATCGACCTGCGCGGAGACCGGTCCTCGGCGCAGTTCCCTCCCGAATGCCGCCAAGGCGACTTCGGGCCCTTCCGCCTCCCCTTCCACCTTGCCGTCCCAGCGGTTGCGGACCCAGCCCGCAAGTCCCAGGCCCCTCGCCCGGTCCAAGGCGAAGGCCCGGAACCCCACCCCCTGGACATCGCCGGAAACGAGAAAACGGATGCGTGGCATGGCTGTGGGCCAGGATAGAATCCCGGCCGGCGAGGCGCCCGACATGTGTTCAGGGCCCGTCGGGGATCTCCGGTTCCACCAGATGCGCGAGCTGTTCCAGGGATTCCTGCCAGCCCAGGTAGCAGAACTCCACGGGGATGGCTTCGGGGAGGTTGGCCTGTTCCACCTTCAACTCGGTGCCGCACAGCACGGGCCGCAGATCGACGGTGACCTGGATCACACCGGGCAAGTTGGGGTCGTCGAACTGGTCGGTATAGCGGATGCGCTGGTTGGGCACCAGCTCCAGATACTTGCCGCCGAATGAATTGCCGGATCCTTTCCCGAAATTGGTGAAGGACATCTTGAAGGTGCCCCCGACCACCGCATCCATTTCGTGGACCGTGGCCGTGAATCCGAAAGGCGGGAGCCATTTGGCGAGAGCCGCCGGTTCCAGGAAGGCGCGATACACCTTCTCGGGAGTGGACTTCAGGACGCGGTGCAGGCGAACGGTGTTTCCCATCGTGAGGACTCCCGGGTGAGTGGGTGTTCCAGAGAAGGTACATGGGAATTTGAGACGATGTCCAGAACTCTGCGCGAAGCCCCGACACGGTGGTGCGGGATGAACTTTACCTTGCAGACCGATCCGGTCCAACGGAAGGAACCCCCGACATGAGCACCAGTCCATCCACCATCGAACAGATCCTGTCGCATCTCTCGGGCGACGAGGCCGTGACGGCCCGGAAGATGTTCGGGGAATACGGCCTGTTCCGGGACGGGAAGATGGTCGCCCTTGTGTGCGACGACATCCTCTACCTCAAGCCCACGGCATCTGGCCTCGCATTGCTGGGCGAGCACGAGGAGGGACCGCCCTATCCCGGCGCCAAGCCTTGCGCGATCGTGCCGGAGCGATTCCTGCTGCGCCCCCGCAAGCTGGACGAACTGTTCCGCGCCACCGCGTCGGAACTGCCGGCGCCGAAGGCGAGGAAGGCGAAGTCCAGGAAGGGGTAGAGCTTGGCACCCTACCGGGGCGCGTCGATCCGATAGAACACGTAGGGAATGGACTTCCCCTGGAATTCCTTCATCGCCTTGTGGCTGAACGCTCCTCCGATCTTCTCCATGGCGCGGCGCGAGCGCAGGTTCGACGCAGCCACATGGAACCACACCGTGGGCACCCATTCCGGAACGCGTGCGCGAGCATAAGGGCTTTCATCTGCGCGTTGGCGCCGGTGCCCCAGAGGTCGCGGGACAGGAACGAGTACCCGATGGCGATGTCGGGCACGTCCGGATTCCATTCATAGAAGCGCGACGACCCGACCACCCGTCCGCCGCGGTTTTCCACCGCGACAAGCGCCCCGCCCGAGGCAAGGCACGACTGGAAGAACTTCTCGAACCCGCGGCGTTCGGCGCGCTCGGGCTGCGGGTGCTGCTCCCAGATCAGCGGGTCGCGGGCCACGCCATAGAGAGGCTCGAGATCTTCCGCAACCAAAGGGCGCAAGGTCAGGGTTTCCCCCACCAGATTGGGCTGGAGCTGGAAGGGCGTCGAGAGGAACATGCCGGAGAATCTACTCGGTGTCCATCGGATAGATGCTCCAGCCCCTCCCCCTCCGAGCCAGGCCCTGGAAGGGGCCGATGCGAGACCGGCGGAAACGGCAGGGGTCCAGGGGTCGAAGCTATTCGGAGGATGTCCCGCTGGCCATCGGCCCTTGCGGGCCGATGGAGGAAACCGGGAGGGACGGCCGGAGAGCCTGAGACCCATGGTGCGCGGGAGTCCAGAGGGTTCGCGCACTCGGACCCTCTGGCCGCCGGGTTCACAGGGGCCGCGGCAAGGCCCCTGTGCGTGGAGGCTGCGCCGCAGGCGCAGAAAAAGAAAACCTGCCGACTTACACCGGGCTATTTCTTTGATCCTCTCCATCAAAAGATTAGCCGTGCCAACCGATTCGAGGTTCCCGCACGAGGCAGGCATCCTCTAGGCGACTGGGTCCAGGCCGGACGAAAAGGGTATCAGGTCAAAGCACAAGATCCCGGAAGCGGACAGGTTACAGGATGGAAGATACCACCTCTCTGGCGCGAAAGGAAGCGGCATGGTAGGATCGGGCCCTATGCCGGAAACCTCGCTCGAGGCGCCACTCGACATCCTGGTCGTGGACGATTCACCCACCTACCGCATGATCCTCTCGCGCGTCCTGCGCGGCTGGCCGAAGGCCAACCTCGTGGGCACCGCCGGCGACGGCATGGCGGCGCTCTCCGCCATCCAGGAGAAACGCCCCCAGCTGGTCCTCCTGGACGTTTCCATGCCGGTCCTGGACGGGATCGAAACCCTTCGGCGGATCCGCAGGACCTACGCCGACGTCGACGTCATCATGCTTTCGAGCCTGGACCCCAGCCAGACCGGCCTCACCATGCAGGCGCTGTCCCTGGGTGCCCTCGACTTCGTCCCCAAGCCACAGGGCGAAAATCCCGCGGAAAGCTTCACCGCCTTGTCCGCCGGCCTTTTCCCGCTGTTGGAGCTCGCCGCCGCCCGCCATCGACGCCGCCTCGCTCGGCAGGAGGCCGCGGTGGTCGCGATTCCCGCGTTGCCCAGCCGAACCAAGCCCGACGCCGCGATTCCCACCGCTTCCAATTCCCCTCCACCGCCCCGCCTCCCCTCCCCGGGGGCGGGAATGCCGAAATCCGCGCCCGTTCCGACCGTTCCGGCCGTTCCGCCCATGCCGCGCCCCGGAATCGGATCGGCCAAGCCGGGTCCGGGAACGGGAAGGAAACCCCCTCGCCACCTGGAGCTGGTCGCCATCGGGGTGAGCACCGGCGGGCCCAACGCCCTCCACGTCCTGGTTCCCGCCCTCCCGGCGAACTTCCCGCTGCCCATCGTCTGCGTGCAGCACATGCCGCCGCTGTTCACGGCCTCGCTGGCGGAGCGGTTGGACCGGGACTCCGCGCTCAAGGTGGTGGAAGGGACGGAAGGAAGCGTCCTGGAACCGGGCACCCTCCACATCGCCCCCGGGGGCTCGCACATGGTGGTCGTGCGCGGCGCGGACGGGCGGATGCGACTCTCGCTCCGCTCCGATCCTCCGCTCCACTCCTGCAGGCCTTCCGTCGACGTCCTGTTCCGAACGGTTGCCGAAATCTGTCCCGGATCCGCGGTCTCGGTCGTGCTCACGGGCATGGGTTCCGACGGCGCCGAGGGCGTCGCGCTGATGCGCGCCAAGGGCTCCTGGTCCATCGTCCAGGACGAGGCGACGTCCGTGGTGTGGGGTATGCCGGGCGCGGTGCACGCGGCCGGCGACGCCGACGAGACTCTTCCCGTGGAATCCATCGCGTGCCGCCTGGCGGAAATCGCGGCGGGGAAGGGGGGCCGTCCGTGAAGCTCGCCGGAACGGAATTCGACCTCCTCAAGGGATTCGTCGAGAAGAACTGCGGGATCCACCTCGAACCGGGCAAGGAATACCTCATCGAGACCCGCCTCACGGACATCGCGGTGGACCAGGGGTGCCGGAGCTTCCAGGAATTCCACCAGAAGGCCCTGGCGGACACGTCGGGGAAGCTGCGCAACCGCATCGTGGACGCCATGACCACCAACGAGACGTATTTCTTCCGCGACGACAACCTGTGGAACTACCTGCGCGAAGTGGCCGCTCCGGAGATCGTCCGCAAGGCCGCCCTGGGGCCAGTGCGCATCTGGTCGGCGGCATCGAGCACCGGACAGGAAGCGTATTCCATGGCGATGCTCCTGGACGAGACCGCCCGCGCCAAGGGAACACCCGGCGTCCTGCGCAACGTGGAGATCGTGGGGACGGACATCAGTTCGGCCGCCCTCTTCCTGGCCATCGCGGGCCGCTACGACTCGCTCGCGATCCGGCGGGGGCTCTCCGACGAACGCCGCGGCCGCTATTTCCGCGAGGAGGGATCGGTCTGGGTCCTTTCCGACGAGATCAAGGCGCGCGCCAAATTCCGTCGCTTCAACCTGATGGACCCCCTGGCTCCCCTGGGCCAGTTCGATCTCGTCCTGTGCCGGTACGTCGCGATCTATTTCCAGGAGGACTTCAAGAAGGACCTGTTCCAGCGCATCGCCGGCGTCCTGAAGCCCGGGAACCCTCTTCTGCTGGGGGCGACCGAAACCCTGCGGGGACTCTCCGACGAGTACGAGATCCAGATCCACAAGAACTGCACGGCCTTCGTGCGCAAAGCGAGGAGGTGACCATGCGAATCCTCTCGATCGACGATTCCAACTCCATCCGGCACGCGGTCCACAAGATGCTCGACGTGATCGGAGCGGAATTCTTCGAGGCTTCCGACGGACAGGACGGCCTGGAGAAGCTCGAGCAGATCGGCGCGGTGGACCTGATCCTCCTGGACATGGAAATGCCCCGCCTGGACGGCATCGGCTTCCTGGAGACGGTGAAGAAGGATCCGCGCTGGAAGGACATCCCCGTGATCGTGGTGAGCTCCATCGCCCAGAGGGAACGGATGATCAAGGCCATCCAGGAAGGCGCCAAGCAGTACCTGACCAAGCCCTTCACCTCCGAACAGCTCCTGACCAAGGTCGTGGACGCGCTCGGCCTGGACGGGGACCTGTGATGGAAAGGGAGGAGGTGTTCCGCCTGCTCCTGCGGGAGGACGTCGGGCTTCCCGCCCTCCCCGAGGTGCTGACCCGTCTGGATCGGCTGCTCCGGGACGCCGACGTGGATCTCCGCACCGTGGCCGACATCGCCTCCTCGGATGCCGTGCTCGCCGGGCAGATCGTGCGCATGGCCAATTCCGCCTACTACGCGCGCGGTTCCAGCCATGTGTCCGGGCTCGCCGCCGCCATCCACCGGATGGGTCTGCGCGCCCTGCGCGGACTGGTCTACGCCTTGACCCTTCCCCGTTCCTTCCGCCGCGACGGCGGCTTCCCCGCGCGCCTCCTGTGGCGGCATTCCCTGGCGGTGGCCGCGCTTTCGTCGGAGATCGCGGGCTTCCTGGACCTGGAGCAATCCCTTCGCGAAGAGGCGTGGCTGTGCGGCCTCGTGCACGACATCGGCGCCTTGGCCCTTTCAACGGTCGCGCCCCAGGAGTATTCGGATCTCATGCGCGAGGCGTCCGCGGCGGCCCGGTCGGCGACCTGGACGGAATACGATTTCGTGGACCTGGAGCGGGGCCGGTTCGGGACGGACCACGCCGAGGCGGGGAGCATGTTCCTGCGCGAGAGGTGGCGCCTGCCCAGTCCCATGCCCGAAGTGGCGGCGCGCCACCACGACCTCGCCTTCTCCCCGGACTTGCCAGAAGGCGTGGAGCGAAGCACCATCCATCTGGTGCACGTGGCCAACGGGATCTGTTCCGGATTCGGGGTGGACTGGAATCCATGCGAGTCGGGAAGGAACGCCTTCCGGGAATCGGCCTGGGAGGCGCTGGGACTGGACCTGGGAAAGGTCGAGGAGCTGGTGGCGCGCGCGAAGACAAGCGTGGATCTTGCCGAGGAAATGCTTTCCGGAGGAGGGTGAATTGGATCTGCCCGTATTGGACAAGGAGGCTTCGCTGGTCCGGCTCGACGGCGACACCGATCTTTGGAACGAGATCCGGGAAATCTGGATGGAAGACATCCGGAACCTGCTCGCCGCGGTGGTGACCGCGCTCGAAGCCCGGTCGTCGGACGGTCTGCGTCGCGCCGCCCACGCCATCAAGGGCGCCTCCGCCAACGTGGGGGCCGTGCGCGTGGCCGCCGTGGCCCGGGACATGGAGCACGCCGCGCCCGACGCCGACTGGGACGCGCTGGGCACGGCGATGCGGGCCCTGTCCGCCGAGACGGAATCCGCAAGGGCCGCGCTTTCCGCGCAATGACGGGCTTCCACCAATCGCGGGTGCTGGTGGTGGACGACGAACGGACCAACCTCCGGCTCCTCTCCATGGTCCTGCGCCAGGAAGGACATTTCGTGGACTCCGCCCCGGACGGTCCCTCCGCCCTCGAGGCCGCCGCCATGAACGTCCCCGACCTGATCCTCCTGGACATCATGATGCCCGGGATCGACGGGTTCGAAACCCTGCGGCGCCTTCGCGACTTGGAAGGATGCCGAGGCGTCCCCGTGATCTTCCTCACGGGCATGGAGGACCTGGAATCCAAGCTCCGCGGCTTCGCCCTGGGGGCTGTGGACTACGTCGTGAAGCCCTTCCACCTGGAGGAGCTCCGGGCGCGGGTGCGCATCCACCTGCAGCTGCGGATCGCCCACCGGGAACTCGCCGAGGAGAGCGGGAAGAGACTCCGGTCCCTGGGGCGGGCCCAGCGGGAGATGATGGTCAGGCCCGAGGACATCCCCGAAGCGAAGTTCGCCGTCCACTACCGCCCGGCCCAGGAAGCCGGAGGCGATCTCTACGACGTGCTCCCGCTGGGCATGGGGATCCACGGATACCTGGTGGCGGACGTCTCGGGCCACGACGTGGGAACGAGTCTCGTGGCCACCGCGGCCAAGGCCCTTCTCCACCAGTTCGCGGGGCCCGTCTACTCCCCAGACGAGACGATGCGTCTCGTGAACGGAGCCCTCTTCGGATGGTTGCAGCCGGGACGGTTCCTGACGGCGAGTTTCGTGCGGCTGAACCGCAACACGGGCATGGTCCGGGCGGTCTCGGCGGGCCACCCCGCACCTCTGCTGCTGGAGGCGGACACGGGCAAGGTGGTTCCTTTGGCCTGCGAGGGCGACGTCCTGGGCGCATTTCCAGACGCGAGGTTCGGAACGGTGGAACGGCCGATGCGGGTCCGCGACCGGGTGGTGATCTACACGGACGGACTCGTGGAAGGCCGGGGCCGCAGGCCCGGCGGCTTCGGTGCGGGACTGGAATCGGCCCTGGCCGAGATCGGCGCCTGCTCCCTGGCGGAACTTCCGGCCCGGTTGGCGGAGAACCTCGCCGGGACTTCCCGCGAGGACGACGTCCTAGTGCTTGCATTCGAGGCCTGACGTAAGGGAAACTGGTGGATTCCAGGAGGACACGATGATCCGAGCATCGACGACGAAGGATGGGACCAAGGTGGTCCTGGAAGGGAATGTCGGTGTCGATGAGGTCGCCGCCCTGCAGAAGGCCTTGGATGACGCCAAGGCCGAGGGAGGGGTGGATGTCGAATTGACCTCCTGCCAGTCGCTCTCCTCCTCCGCCATCGGCGCGCTCATCGCCTGCCACAACGTGCTCGTTCCCAAAGGCATGCGCCTGCGGGTCCGGGGAGCGAACGAGGATCTGCGCCGTCTTCTGGAACTGATGGGCCTGGACCGGCACTTCGAGCTGGTCTGAGGAGGAAACGATGGAGAACGACGAAACGCTGCAGATGTTCCTCGAGGAGGCGCGCGACCACCTGCGCGACATCGAGACCGACCTCCTCGGGATCGAGACCGAGACCGGTCCCGCAGACGTCGAGCGCGTGAACACCGTCTTCCGGGGCATCCACTCCATCAAGGGGGCCGCGGGATTCTTCGGGCTGAACCGGATCAAGGAGCTCTCCCATTCGATGGAGAACCTCCTCAACCGGATCCGCAACCTGGAAATCCTGCCCGACCGCCGGGTGATCGAGGCCCTCCTGCGTTCCGCCGACGTCCTGTCCTCCATGGTCGAGGATCCCAACGGCAGCGAATCCGTCGACATCAAGCCGAGCCTCGTCCTGCTGGGCGGCGTGCAGGAACCCGTCGCGAGGGACACGACTCCGACGCAGATCCTGGACGAGGCGGGCCTCCCCGTGTTCAGTCTCCCTGCCGACGAACTTGCCCTGGCCCGCAAGGGTGGAAAAAGCCTTTTCGTGCTGCACTTCGACATGGTGTCGGACCTGGACGAGAAGGGGAAGACCCCGCTGGACATCCTGCACGACCTGGAAAAGACCGGGCTGATCGTGGACGCGAGGCTATCCCACGACGGAAGCGGAAACCCCGTGGGTTCGGCGCGCTCACTGCCCTTCCACGTCCTGTACGCCACCGTGCTGGACCTGGAAATGACTTCGCTCCTCACGGGCCTGGAACCACCGAGGATCCACCCCCATCCCGCCGTCGAGGAAAAGCCTCCGCTGCAACCCGAGGCGCTGATCGCGGCCGGAACCACCAAGCGGGCCGGAAGGAAGCCGTCCAAGGCGGATGCCGCCAAGACCGGCGGGAAGAAGGAATCCGATCCGCCGATTCCCGCCGCGGATCCGGTCGCGAAGGCGGCGGATCCCTCCGACGCCCACCAGGCTCCGACGACGGATCCCGTCCGGGCCTCGTCCGCCCCCCAGGCGTCCAGCAGCCTGCGCGTGAACGTGAAGGTCCTCGACCGCTTGATGACCCTCGCGGGAGAACTGGTGCTCTCCCGCAACCAACTGGTCCAGAAGGTTTCCAGCCGCAGCCTCGCCGACATCCAGGCGAGTTCCCAAAGCCTTTCCCTCATCATCTCCGAACTGCAGGAAGCGGTGATGAGCACTCGGATGCAGCCCCTTTCCATCGTTTTCGGGAAGTTCCAGCGACTGGTCCGGGACCTGGCGGCGGAAGTGGGCAAGGAAATCCGGCTGGAGGTGGAAGGCGAGGACGTGGAACTCGACAAGACCGTGATCGAGTCCATCGGAGACCCGCTCACCCACCTGATCCGCAATTCCGTGGACCACGGCATCGAGACTCCGGACATCCGGGAACGGAACGGAAAGCCCCGCCTGGCGGTGATCCGTCTCCACGCCTTCCACGAGGCGGGCAAGGTGGTGATCGCCGTTTCCGACGACGGTCGCGGCATCGACACGGGAGCGGTGCGCGAGAAGGCCCTGGCGCAGCAGATCTCGGACCCCCAGCAGATATCGAAGATGACGGAGAAGGAGCTGATCAACCTGATCTTCCTTCCCGGCTTCTCCACGGCCAAGAAGGTGACGGACATCTCCGGCCGCGGCGTGGGGATGGATGTCGTGAAGACCAACTTCACCAGGCTCGGCGGCGTGATCGACGTGGAGAGCAAGGCCGGGAAGGGGACCACCATCCGGGTGAAGCTCCCGCTGACGCTGGCCATCATCCCGAGCCTCATGGTCTCGGTGCAGGACGAGACCTACGCCATTCCGCAGGTCAACCTGGTGGAGCTGGTCCGCATCCCGGCCCGCGAGGTGCGCAACCGCATCGAGCGCATCGGGGACGCGCTGGTGATGCGCCTGCGGGGACATCTCCTTCCGCTCCTGCGGCTTTCCGATGTCCTGGGCCTGGAGGAAAAGGCCTTCGAGGACCCCAAGACCGGCGAAATCAAGCCCGACAGGAGGCGCCTCGTTGAGGATCGGCGAGGCCCCGTGGAAAGGGAAACCCAGGAGGAACGCGAAAGGCGCCGCAACTCCGACCGGAGGTACCATTCCGCCAGCGCCGTCAACATCGCCGTTCTCTCCTCGGGAGCGTTCCAGTACGGGCTTGTCGTGGACCGGCTGCACGAATCCGAGGAGATCGTGGTCAAGCCGCTGGGGAGGCACTTCCACGGATGCCAGTGCTACGCGGGAGCCACCATCCTCGGAGACGGCCGGGTTTCTCTGATCCTGGACGTGGTGGGGATCACCCGCCACATGGATCTGCGCGACATGGGAGGCGGCGACCGCCCGGCGGACGAGGAGACGCGGAAACGACAGAAACTGCACGACGCGCAGTCCATGCTCCTTTTCCGCGTCGCGGACCACGAACAGTTCGCGGTCCCGCTGGCCCTGGTGCTGCGGCTGGAGGTGGTGCAGAAGGTTTCCATCGAGGAGATCGGGGGCCGCCGGAGCACCCAGTACCGGGGGGGAACCCTTCCGCTGCTGGACCTCTCCGGGGTTTCCCAGGTCCATCCGCTGCCGGACCAGGAATCCTTCTTCGCGATCGTCTACTCGGTGGGCGGCCGCGAGGTCGGTCTTCTCGCGTCCCAGATCGTGGACATCGTGGAGTCCAACGAGGACTTCGACGAGACCACGTTCCGCCAGCCCGGCATCCTGGGGTCGACCATCTTCCAGTCGCACACGACGCTCCTGGTGGACCTGTACGAGGCGGCGAGGTCCGGCCTGCCGGGATTCGCTAAACCGGCGCCGGCCGCGGGCGCCAAGGCCAGACGGATCTTGGTGGTGGACGATTCGCCCTTCTACCGGCGGCAGATCAGCGGCTTCCTCCGGGAATCCGGACACGAGGTCCACGAGGCGGAGAACGGGGACGACGCCTTCTCCAAGCTGGAGTCGATTTCCGGCATCGACATGGTCCTGACGGACATCGAGATGCCCGTCGTGGACGGACTGGAACTCGCGCGGCGGATCCGGTCCCACCAGGGAATGAAGAACCTGGCCGTGGTGGCCGTGTCGTCCCTTTCCAGCGAGGAGGCCATGCGGCGCGGACGCGACGCGGGGTTGGACGGATACATCGTCAAGCTCGACCGGGAGAAGATCCTGGAATCCGTCGAGAAGTTCCTGGTCCACGGAAGGTGCTGAAGATGTCCAACGACGAAGATTCCCTGGAGCTCACCGTGTTCACCGTCGGGGACCTGCTCTGCGCGGTGGAGAACTCGGAGGTGCGCGAGATCTCCGGCCTGCGGCACGTGACCCCCGTCCACCACGCGGCGCCGCACGTGCGCGGCGTGGTGAACCTGCGCGGACAGATCATGACCGTCATGGACCTGGGGGTACGGCTGGGGATCGGCCCGGTTCCGGACGACCGCAAGTCGCGCATCCTCGTGGTATGCACCGGCGAGGAGGACGTCGGCCTGCTGGTGGACGGGGTCGAGGACGTCCTTTCGGCCCCGTCGCGGGATGTGGAAAATCCGCCCTCCAACGTGCGGGGGGTTTCCGGCGCCTTCTTCCGCTCCATCCTGAAGAACGGAGAGGACCTGATTTCGATCATGGACCTCCAGCGCGTCCTCGCCGAGGACTGAACGTCCTTCAACCCATCCCGGGGATCTCCGGATCGGGAAGGATGCCGGCGGGCCAGAAGGCGTAGCGACCCTGTTCGTGCAGGATGCGTAGGATCCCGCCCACCAGGTGGAACGAACCGAAGGCGAAGACGTGCGTCCCCATGTGGCGCGCGTCCTCCTGCGCCCGAAGGAACGCCTGCGCGAACGACCCGTGCGCTGTCGCGTCCGGGAAGGCGTCCGCGACGGAGCGGGGCTCGGCGGCCCGGGTGGTGGAAAGAGGCGCGAGGTGGATCTTCGCGACCAGGGGCGCGAGGATTCCGAGCACGCCCCGCCAGTCCTTGTCAGCCATGGTTCCGTAGAGGAGGACCGGTCGGGATCCTCCCATGGACACGGCCATTTCCCTGGCCGCGTCGGGATTGTGTCCCACGTCCAGCACCACGGCGGGATCGCCCGGGATCCGTTCCAGACGCCCCGGCCAGCGCAGGGCGTCCAGGCTCCGGCGGATTTCGCGCTCGCCGAGAGTCCTTCCCAGGAGGATCTCCGCGCAGGCGCGTGCCAGGAGGAGATTGGCGGGTTGTGAGGCTCCGGGAGGCAAGCCCGCGACGGGAATCGCCGCGTCCGCCTCCGGAAGCACGACGCGGCCGCCTCGCTCCGTCGCCAACGCCTCCAGCGCATCGAGCAGGGCGGGTCGGCGTTCCAGCGTGACCAGCACGCCCCCCGGCCGGAGGATGGCGATCTTTTCCGACCAGATCTTCTCGACGGTGTCGCCCAGGAACTCCATGTGGTCGAGGCCCACCTGGGCCACCGCGCAGACCTCGGCGGGAAAGGCGGTGGTGCTGTCCCAACGGCCGCCCAGCCCCGTCTCCAGGACCAGGGCCTGCGCGCCGTTTCGCGCGTACCACAACGCCGCCATCCCCGTCAGGGTCTCGAAATAGGTCGCGCCCGTCGCTTCCGCGTGCGGCAGCACCTCCTCGAACAGGTCCGCGAAAACATCCTCCCCGATCGCTTCTTCCCCGACCACGAACCGCTCGCGGACGCAGACGAGATGCGGGCTGGTGAAGAGACCCGTCCGCAGCCACGCCTCCTGCAGGATCCGGTGCAGGTAGCGGCAGGTGCTGCCCTTCCCGTTGGTCCCCGCCACCTGCACGCAACGCAGGGTCTTCTGGGGGTCTCCCAGCCGCGCCAGCAGGTCGCGGGTGGTTTCCAATCCCGGACGCACCCCGCGGCCGATGCGTCCGAGGAGCGCCGCGAGCGCGGTGGAGTACCGCTTCAGGCGCCGTCGTCCGTCAGCAGGCGCAGGAACCTCGCGATCCACGTCTTGAGTTCCTTCCGGGGAACGACATCGTCCAGGAATCCGTGCTTGAGCAGGAATTCCGCCCGCTGGAAACCGTCCGGCAGCGCCTGGCGGATGGTCTCGCGGATCACCCGCTCCCCGGCGAATCCGATGAGCGCCCCCGGCTCGGCGATGGTGGCGTCCCCCAGCATGGCGAAGCTGGCGGTGACCCCTCCCGTCGTGGGGTTGGTGAGGACGGAAACGTACGGGATCTTCTCCTGCCTGAGGCGCCCGATGATGGAAGCTGTCTTCGTCATCTGCAGGAGCGAGAGGGTCCCCTCGTGCATGCGCGCGCCGCCGGAAGCCGAAACGACGACGACCGGCATCCGCCGGTCCAGGCCGCGCTGGAGGGCCCGCGCGATCTTCTCCCCTTCCGCCGACCCCATGGAACCGCCCATGAAGCGGAAGTCCATGACGGCGAGCGACACCTCCGCCCCGTCCATCGCCCCGGTTCCCGACACCACGGCGGACCGCTCCCCCGTGCTCTTCTGGGCGGCCGCGACGCTGTCCTTGTAGCGCTTCTTCGCCGAGAACTTCAACGGATCCGCGGGCGCCACGGTGGAGTCTTCCTCGCGAAAGGTCTGGGGATCCAGCAGCAGTTGGATGTACTCCCGCGCGCCGAACCGGTGGTGGTGGCCGCAGGCCGGGCACACCGCGAGATTGTCCGTCCAATCGCTCTTGTAGACGACCTCCTTGCAGTTCTCGCACTTCACCCAGAGGTCGTTGGGCGTGTCGCGCTTGACCGCCGTCTCGATGCCCGACTTGGAGTTGTGGAACCAATCCATCAGAATCCCCCTTTGTCCATTTCCGCCTGGATCGCGGTCGCCGCCAGCAGGCGGTCGGATGCGTTCGCCAGCTGGCGCGCGACGGAGGAGGGGCCGGTCCCCCCTTCGATGTCGCGGCGCGCCAGGCTCGCTTCGAACGACAGCTTGTCCCGCAGGGCCGTCTTTCCCGGCAGGGCATCCCAACTCGCGTCCGGAAGATCCAGAAGTCCGGTTCCGGCGCGCACGGCTTGGCCCACCAGGACGCCCACGATGTGGTGGGCGTCGCGGAACGCCGTGCCCGCCTCCACCAGGAGATCCGCGAGGTCCGTGGCCAGGAGCATGTCCGTCAGGCGCGAGCGCATGCGGTCGGGATGCCACACCGCGTCCGAGAGGGCGCCGCGGAAGATGCCCAGCAGGACCTCCACGGTGCGGGCCGAATCGATGACGGGCTCCTTGTCCTCCTGGAGGTCGCGGCTGTAGGTGAGGGGTGCGCCCTTGACCGCCACCAGCAGCGCCGAGAGGTTCCCCACCAGGCGGCCGGTCTTCCCCCGGGCGAGCTCGAACCCGTCCGGATTCTTCTTGTTGGGCATCATGGAGCTGCCGGTGGTGTAGGCGTCGGAAAACGTCACGTACCCGAATTCCGAGGAGGACCAGGTCACGAAGTCCTCGGCGTAGCGGCTCAGGGTGGTTCCCAGGATGGCGCAGGCCGAGAGGTATTCGATGGCCCAGTCCCTGTGGCTCACGGCGTCGATCGAATTGTCGGTGATTCCCTCGAAGCCGAGTTCGCCCGCGACGGCGCGACGGTCCACCGGGAAGGCGGATCCGGCCAGGGCTCCGGACCCGAGGGGGCAGAGCCCCGCGCGCGACCGGGCCTGCAGGAACCGTTCACGGTCGCGCTCCAGCGCGAAGAAGAGCGAAAGCATGTAGTGCCCCAGCGTCACCGGCTGGGCCTGCTGCATGTGGGTGTATCCGGCCATCAGCGTCCCGGCGTGGGACCGTGCGATCTCCAGGACCGCGCGCTGGAGCGACAGGATGTCCCGATGCGCCGTCCGGGCCCGGTCGCGCACGTGGAGCCGGAAGGCGGTCGCCACCTGGTCGTTGCGGGAGCGGCCGGTGTGCAGCTTCCGCCCCGCCCCGCCGATCCGCTCGGTCAGCACGCGTTCCACGGCCATGTGGACGTCCTCGTCGGAGGGTTCGAACAGATCCCGTCCGGCCAGGAAATCGCGGAGGATCCCCTCCAGCCCGGAGACGATGGCGTCCACCTCCTCCCGCTCCAGCACCCCGGAACGGCCGAGCGAACGCGCGTGCGCCTGGGATCCGCGCACGTCGTGTGGAAGCAGCGCGCTGTCGAAATGGAGCGAGAAGGAGATGGCCCGCAGCGCCTCGCTCATCCCGGCGTCGAAGCGGCCCGCCCACAGCGCGTCCTTGGATGGCGTCCGATCGTTCACGTGATCTCCTTGATGCGAAGTTGGACCTGCCTGCGTCCCCGGAATTCGTTCCATTCCGGCTGGTAGGCCAGCCGCACCGACTGTCCCGCGGACAGGCGCGAAGCCTGGCCTCCCAGTCCGAACCCGATCCCGTCGACGTCGTGGTGGTCCTGCCGAACGGAAAGGCGCAGGTGCTTCCCCTCCCCGACCCGGGAAAAGGACACGATCTGGACGGAATCCGTCCAGAAGAGCGGGGCCGGGTTCGCCGGCCCCCAGGGTTCGAGCTTCTCCAGCCATCCCAGGAGGTCCGCGTCCATCTCCGCGAGGTCGGCGCGGCATTCTCCGGCGGGTCCGGGACCCGCGGCGCCGGCACGGGCGTCCTCGATGGCGCGGAGGAACTCCGCCTGGAACAGCTCCGCCTTGTCCCGGCGGAGCGAAAGCCCCGCGGCCTGGGCGTGGCCGCCCCACTTCTCCAGCAGGTGCGCGCAGCGGGAGAGGGCGATGTGCAGGTCGGTGCCGGGCACCGAGCGCCCGGAACCGCGCCACTCCGACGGTTGACCGGGATCCGGTGCCAGCACGAAGACCGGGCGGCCGAAGCGCTCGGCGATCCTCTGCGCGACGATCCCGGAAACCCCCTCGTGCCATGTGTCTCCGGAAAGCACGAAGGCCTGCGGCGGCTCGCCCCCCGGACCGCACTTGGCCTGGGCCTGGGACATCGCCTCGGCGGTGATGCGCTGGTCCAACTGCTGTCGCTTCTGGTTGAGATCCTCCAGCTCGTCCATCCAGCGGCGGGCCTCTTCGGCGTTCGCCGACAGCAGCAGCCGGATGGCCAGTTCTCCCTGGCGCATGCGCCCCGCGGAATTCAGGCGCGGGGTGACCCGGAAGACGATCTCCTGCCCATGGGGCACCGTTCCGGGCTTGATCTTGGCATTGAGCAGCAACTCCTGGATTCCCGGCAGGGGCCTCTCGTGCAGTTCGCGAAGTCCCAGCCGCACCAGCGCGATGTTCTCCTCCGTGAGCGGCACCATGTCGGCCAGGGTCCCGAGGGCGACCAGTTGCAGAAGCCGCAGGGGATCGGATGCCTGGTCGGCGCCCGTCGCCTCCAGGACGGCCCTGCCCAGCTTCCAGGCGAGCCCGGCCCCGCAAAGCCCCTTGTTGGCGTACCCGCAGCCCTCCTGGTGGGGATCCAACAGCACCTCGGCCTGGTCGGGAAACGACTCGCCCGGCAGATGGTGGTCGGTCACGATCACCCCGAGCCCCTTGGCCAGGGCTCGGGCGATCTGGGGTCCCGCGGTGATGCCCGTGTCCACGGAAACCACCCAGGTGGCCCTTGGGTCCGCTCCCTCTGGCAGGCCCTCGACGCCTTCGCCGCGCAGGCACCTGTCCAGGGAACTGTCCGAAAGACCGTAACCCTCGCCGTCGCGACGAGGAAGGGTCCAGCCGCATTGGAGTCCGGCGCGCCGGAGCGAAAGCCACAGGAGCGCCGTACCCGTCATTCCATCGACATCGTAGTCTCCATGGATGACCACGGTTTCCCGTCTCTCCTTCGCCGAGAGCAGGATTTGCACGGCCCGGTCGAATCCTTTCATCCCCGATGGATCGAGGATCCCGTCCAGCAGGTCCCGCGGCTGCCACGAAAGCCGCAGCCGCAACGCGGCCGGATCCGTGAATCCACGCGAGTCCAGCAGAGCGGACAACGCCCTTGGGAGCACGTCAGGCATGGAGACCCAACCATGCCCCGGTCAGGGCCATCTGCGGTCGAGCGTGCCGGGAAATCGCGAGCAGCGCCTGTTCCAGGCCGGCGCGGATCGCCTCGACGGATCCGATGTCGCGGGGATCCAGGGATGCCATCCCGCCTTCCAGCTCGCCCAGCGACGTCTCCAGCAGAAGTTGGGAAGCCCGACGGTCCTTGGCCTGCAGTTCCTCGCTTTCCAGGATCCAGGAGAGGGCGCGTTCCGCGTCGCGGCCCCGGCAGATGTCCAACCACTCCCTGGCCCGTCCGCGCACGGCGCGCGCCTCGTCCGAGCAGAGGGAGAGGGCCGCGCCGGGTCTGCCCAGGCAGCGGGTGGAGGCTTCCACGGCGACGGATTCCGACACGCCTCTGCTCTTCAGGAATTCGGCGATGCGCGACGGCGAAAGAGGTGGCACGGGTTGGAGGAAGGACCGGGACCGGATGGTGGGCAGGACCCGCTCCGCGGCGGGAGCCGCCATGAGGAAGTAGGTGCGGTTCGGAGGCTCCTCCAGCAGCTTGAGCAGCGCGTTGGAGGAGCTCTGGTTCAACTGGTCGGCGTAGGGCACCAGGACCACCCGGTTCTCCCGCTCCGACATCGCGAGCCGACCCGCCAAGCCCCGCACCCCCGCGACCATCATGGGCCAGGTGGGATCCGTCCCCTCGCCGCCCACGGGGATCTGCGCCGAAAGGGGCGGGAGGGCGGCCGTCCAGGGATCCTTGAGGATCCACTCCGGACCGTAGGGCTCGATCTTCTGGGCCATGTCCTCCGACACCTGGGGCAGGAGCCAATGGAGCCGGGAATGTCCGGAAGCGAAGCGCCTGCAGTCCGGACAGATTCCGCAAGCGCGCAGATCCGCCGCATCGGGGCACAGAAGCGCCTGGGCCAGATCCAGGAGCAGGGCCGCGCCTTCGCCGCGGGGAACCAGAAGCAGCAGCACCGGCGGGAAGTGGCCGGATCCCGCGGCTTGCCGCAACCCGTCCAGGGTTCCCGGGGCGGTCCAGGCCCGCTCCGTCATCGTGTCAGCCATTCCAACGGATCCTCGGCCTTCAGGTTGTGGCGGTATTCGAAATAGACCCGAGGCGGCACCAAGGACGCCAGGGTCCCCACTTCCGCGCAGGCGGCGACGGCTTGTCCCTCCGACACCCGCGTGTGCGACAATTGGCCATAAATGGAAAAGTAGCCGCCCGGATGCTCGAGGATCACCGTCGTGCCCCTTCCGGGCAGTTCCGTCACCGCCGCCACCCTGCCCCCCGCGGCGGAAAGCACGGCTTGACCGGCCTTTCCGCCGATTTCCACGCCCAAGTTCCGGGTCACCGTCCCCAGGACCGGATTCTTCTCCAGCCCGAAGCGCGACAGCACGGCTCCCTGCACCGGCCAGCACAGCCCCTGGCGCGCGGGTGGCGGCCCCTCCAATGCCTTGTCCTCCACCGGCGGCGGCGGGGAAGGCAAGGCGATCTTGACGGGCGGGGGTGGCGGCTTCCCCTCCTTCTTGCGCAGCATGGCTTCCTTCCTGTGCTGTTCCTCCGCGCGCTTTCGCTCCTCTTCGCGCTTTCTCGCCTCCTCTTCCGCCTTCCGACGGTCTTCCTCGGCCTTTTCCCGGCGGCGCTCCAGGCCCGCGAGCAACACGGTCAGGGCCTTCTGCGAAGCTTCCAACTCGGAAAGGCGCTGGCGCTCCTCCCCCTCACGGTTTTTCAATTCGGCCAGGGTCCCCGCCTTCGAGGTGCGCGCCGTTTCCAGCTGGGCCATTTCCTGCTGCTTCTGGGCGGAAATCTCCTCCAGCCCCGCCACCCGCGACCGATGGGCTTGGAGTTGCCGGCTCGCTTCGCGTTGCCGGACCAGCACGAGGTCCAGGAGATCGCGATCGGCACGCACCACCGACCGGAAATCGGCCAGGGTCCGCGCCCACTCGTCGGGGTCCGAGCTTCCGATCCAGGCCGTTTCGGGACGGGGCCGCCCCTTCTCGTACATCTGCCGGATCCGCCGCGCCAGGAGCGTGCGGCGGCCCCTCCAGCTGTCCGTGGCGGCTTCGAGATCGGTTTCGGAGCGCTGCACGAGATCGCGGTAGAGGGCCTCGGTGGAATCCAAGCGTTGGAGGATCCGGCTTCCCAGCTGGATGTTGGATTCCACCTGGGCGAGCTCGGCCTCCTGGTTCTTCGCCTTCTCGGAGATCTCGTTCAGGTGCCGACGCCCCTCCTCGAGTTCGGAGCGCATCTGCGACAGCTCCTTCTTTTCCTCCCCGATGCGATCCTCCAGTTCGTTCACGGAAGCGGCGTGGAGCGCTCCGCAAAGCGAGAGGACGAGGAAGGTCGATCTCACCGGAAGGCGCGACGGACGGTCCACCAGCCGCCGCCGGCGCCGGCGAGGGCGGCGAAGGCCGTCGTGACGGCGCCCGCGCGCAGTCCCCACGACAGGTCCAAGGCCAAGGGCAGCGGCAGGATGGTGCGCGCGGTCCAGAGCGCGATCCAGGGGATGACGGAGGCCAGGACGCCCCCGAGCAGACCCTGGATCAGGCCTTCGATGACGAAGGGGGCCTCGATCTGCCAACGCGAGGCGCCCAGGATACGCATGTTGTCGATCAACCGGCCGCGACCCGTCAGGGAAAGCTGCACGGAGTTGCGCACGACCCCGAACACGACTCCGAAGAGCACCAGGGCGGCCAGCAGGCCCGCGCGACCCACCCAGGTCTGGAACCGGTCGAGGTCCTCGAGCTCCCCGTGCGGGGAGTCGATCGATTCCACGCCGGGGATGGTCTGCAGCCTGGAAACGATGTCGGCCACCTGCTGGGGGGACCCGTCCATCCGCAGGCGCACGGACACCGGCAAGGGGTTCGAATCCAGGGCCTGCAGCATCTCGGGACCGAACCGTTCCACGAACCTCTCCCTGGCCCTGGCCTTGTCCACCAGCCGGACCTCCCGGGAACCGGAAGCCGTCCTGGCGCGGGCCGCGACTTCGCCGGGATCGGCGGAATCCGTCAGGAACAGTTCCACCCAGCCCTGGCGGTCGCGTTCCGCCCGGCTCCAGGACATCCAACCTTGGGCGGCGCAAAGGAACAGGAAGAGCAGGGAACAGGCCAGCGCGGTGCTCCAGGTGGACGCGAGAGCACCGCTTCCGGAACGGCGGAACCCGCGCAGGGACTCGCGGGAGAGCCAAAGGATCTGGCCGGAAACCCCGCCGGACAGGACTCAGCCCTCGCGCTTGGGCACGATGTTCTGGAAGCGGCCCGTGCCCGGGTGGTAGAGGTGGTAGGCGTGCATGTTCCAGGACTCGTGGGCCTGGAAGGCCCGCACCACGCAGGGGATCCGTCCCTGCGCCAGCTCCCCGAACAGCCGCGGGACCACCTGGCGGGTCAGGGCCAGGTCCGGATCCGAGGCCACGAGCGGATCGTCCATCCATTTCCGGACCGCCTCCTCGCCCAGGTGGAGCGAGATGTGCATGTCCACCATGTGGGCGGGGACCGGACGGTCCGTGGACCCGATCCAGACGGCGCAGTGGGCGTCCTGCGCGAAGTGGCGGGCCTGGCGGAGCGCGCCGGGCTCGTCCGCGAAATCGTCGAAGCCGTCGATGGCCGCGAGGCCTGGAAGATGCGCCAAGGCGTCGTCGGAGTGGCGGAACGCCCTGGTTTGCGACAGGATCTGTCCCAATCCGTCGGCGGGATCGTGCGGGAAGAGCATGGGCATCCGCTTGAACTGGGCGCGGTACTGCTGCTGGGCGAGGATCGCGACGGCCGGATCGGAGATCCCCTCCATGTCCTCGATCGGCTTTCCGCCCATGCGCTCGACCCCCCGCGCCTGGAACGCGCCGGGCTGGAGGCGTGTGGAGGTCCAGAAGACCAGGGCATCGCGGGATTTCAGGATGTTCTCGATCCCGGCGAGCATCCAGTCCTGGACGGCCTTGAAGGAGTTCCCCTCCACCGCCCACACTTCGCCCGGCCGGGCTCCGCCGCCTGTGCGCACGTTCAGCGGCTTGGTTGCCACCGGTGCCCGCCAGATCGCGCGGGTGCGGCGCAGGTAGGCCTCGCGGGACAGGGTCTCGAGGTTCTCGATCTGGCTCTTGGCCTGCTTCCCCTCCTCGGATTCGATCTTGAGGGTGGCGCCCTTCGGGAGGATCCCCCCTCCCTCGGTGAACGTCTCCTCGCCGTACTTCTCGTCGGCGGACCAGTCGGCCATCAGGCCCTCGGAACGCACGGTGAACATGGTCGTGGTGTGACCGGCCGCGAGAGTCAGGCTCTTCCCCACCGAGAGGTCCGTGAGCATGCGGTCCAAGGTGGGGTCCGGGCTGTCCGCCGGGGCGTACAGCCAGCGGCCCATGGACCAGCCGTTCTGGATGGGCTGGGGCACGCCCACCGCGGAGTCGTGCAGATCGGGACTGGAGTTGGGGACGATCTCGACGTCCGCCTTCTCTTCCGCCGAGAGTTTTTCCCGGAAATGCTCCTCCAACCGGGCGAAGACGGTGCGGCAATCCTCGATGGTCCCGAATCGGCGCGCCGGCGACGGCTGGAAGCGGATGCGCACGGCCACCAGGGATCCGGCCGTCTCGACGGAATATTCGTTGATCCCCACCCGGGCCATCAGGTTGGCCGCGATGGCCCCCACCTGGTCCTGGGTGGATCGGCCCTTGGATCTCCACAGCACGACGGTGCTGTCCAGGATCTCCAGCTGTTCGAGCGAGGCGACGCGCGTGCGGCTCCTGTCGAACTGGTTGTTCCCGCCGCTCTGGGCCTGGAGCGAGCGCGGACGGGGATTGCGGCACACCTGGATGTTGTAGTTGCCCGCGTAGGCGTTCAGGGCGCTGATCAGGAGGTCGGGATCCGTGAAGAACCCGGTGCCTCGGATCTCGCGGCTCCTCGTATCCACCAGGACCCATTCCGAGCAGCCCTGCTCGGAATGGCCAAGGCGCTGGAAGAAGCTTCTGAGCTCCGGTTCCGCGATGGACTGTTCCACTTCGTCCTCCTACCCCTCTTCCCCGATCGATGGGAGACGGGAGCGGCCAAATGTACCACCCGCAACTTCGCCAGGAGAAAACCCTCGGCCCCCCGGAATCCGGATCGGAAATCCGGGGGAAAGCGAGTTCAGACCGGAGGCTTCTCCGGAGACTTGCGGCGGAACTTCTCGATGATGTCCGGGATGAAATCGACGACCTTGCCGAACTGCCAGGACTCGCGGTCCAGAGGCACGAGATCGGTGCGGTCGGGACGCAACACGAGGAACGCCACCGGAGTCACCACGGCGCCGGCGCCCGTGGCCACGCCCTCGCCCTGCGACTTGGATCCTCCACCTCCTCCGAAGCCCACGGAAATCCTGCAGACGGGAACGATGATGGACCCGTCCGGCGCCTGGATGGGCTTGCCCACCACCGATTCCGCTTGAACGAGGCTCTTGACCTTTTCGAGCACGCTGTCGAGGGTCTCCGCCACGCTCATCGCTACCTCCGAAGAAGAGGGGAATGCAGCTGTAGGGAGTCGAACCCCAAACCTTCTGATCCGTAGTCAGATGCTCTATCCAATTGAGCTACAGCTGCGTTCGAGGCCGCAAGTGTAGTCGATCCGGCCATCGAATGTCAAATGCGATTCAGGTCGCGAGGACACCCTCCAGGAGCTTGGCGAGGTCTTCCCTCAGGAAGGGCTTGCTCAGGCTGCCACGGAAGCCGTGGGCAACGGGTTCGGAGACCACGGGATCGTCCGAGTATCCGCTGGAGGCCAGAAGCACGGCGTCCGGGCGGAGTTCCAGGATCTCCTGGGCCACCGCCTTGCCCCCCTTGCCCCCGGCGATGGTGAGATCCAGGATGCAGGCGTGGAAAGGCTTCCCCGAACCCTCCGCCCGTCGGAACGCCTCGACGGCCTCCCAGCCGTTCGCGACCGTGGTCGGTTCGTACCCGAGCGACTCGATCATCCGGTCGATGAACAGGAGGATGTAGTCCTCGTCGTCCATGACCAGGATGCGCCCCTTGCCGCGAGCGCGAATCGGGACGGCTTCCGGTTCCGGAATCGCGGGAGATCTTCCCGGCCGAGCCGGAAGCAGCACCCGGAACGTCGAACCTGCGCCCGGTTCGGTCTCCACCTCCACCCACCCGTCGTGCCTTTGGACGATGGAGAACACCGTCGCCAACCCCAGTCCATGGCCGGTGGTCTTCGTGGAGAAGAACGGCGCCCAGATCTTGGAGAGGATCTCCTTGGCCATCCCCTGGCCGTGGTCGCGGATGAGGATCTCCACGAAGGGACCGCTTCGCCCCTGCGGACCGCCGGGTCCCGGGTCCAGCAGCCGGTTCTCCACTTCGACATCCAGGGTGCCCCCTTCCGGCATCGCCTGCATGGCGTTGATCACGATGTTGTCGACGACCTGGCCGATCTGGTTCCTGTCGCAGTCGCAGTGCCAGAGATCCTCGGCGATGCGGAAATTCGCCGACACGTTGGCTCCGCTCAGCGAGAAGTGCACGCTGTTTTCGACGAGCTTCCCGATCTCCTGGACCTTCCTCACCGGGGTTCCCCCCTTGGAAAAGGTGAGGAGCTGCTGGGTGAGCCCTTTCGCCCGGTCGAAGATGTCCATGGCTCCGGACAGGACCTTCCGGGTCTCCACCAGGTTGCCGTCCTTCGCGCACTCCTCGGCCAGGCAGAGGTTTCCGAAGATTCCGGCGAGCAGGTTGTTGAAGTCGTGGGCGATGCCGCCCGCCAGCACCCCGATGGACTCGAGATTCTGCGCCCGATGCATGGAATCCGCGAGTTTCTGCTTCTCTGTGGTGTCCCGGAAGACCAGCACCACGCCGACGATCCGGCCGGAATCGTCGAGGATCGGAGCTCCGCTGTCGGCGATCACGTACTCCCGCCCGTCCCTGGAGATCAGGCAGGTGTGGTTCGCGAGCTCCACCACCATCCCGGTCTTGAGCACCTTGGCCACGGGGTCTTCGCAGGGTTCCCGGGTGAGTTCGTGGACGATGGGGAAGACCTCCGACAGCGGTCGTCCGTCGGCCTCCTCGGCGGTCCACCCGGTCAGGGTTTCGGCCACCTTGTTCAGCAGGGTCACGGATCCCGCCGTGTCGGTGGTGATCACCCCGTCCCCGATGCTGCGGAGGGTCACCGCCAGCCGCTCCTTTTCCCGTGCCAGGAGCTTCTCTCCCTCCTTCGCGTCGGTGATGTCCTTGATGAACACCAACGCGCCGTCTTCCCCCGAAAAGCGGAAGGGAATGGCCGAAACCGCCGCGACGGCCGAAGAACCGTCCAGCCGCAGCACGCCCTCCTCCGCGAGCTCCACGGAACGTCGACCTTCGTTGAGATCGTCGATCCTTTGCGCCACCTGGCTCCGAAACTCCTCCTGGAAAAGCTCGATCACCGGTCTACCCAGCAGATCCTCGACTTGCCGCGCCCCGAACAGCTCGCAGGAGGCGTGGTTCGCATAGGCGATGTTCCCTCCGGTCTGCACGAAGATCCCCGTGGGGGCCTGGTCCACCAGGGACTTGAACGCCGAGTCCTCGCGCATCGTGGACTGGACGATCAGATCCAGGGCGCCGCGTTCGGAGGGGTGCAGCTCCAGGACAACCGGGGGCCTCGCCGAGGGATGGACCCTGTCCAACCGCAACCGCCCCGCGGAGGCGACCACACCGGCCACCAAATCCAGCCAGGAGGACACCCCGTGAACCTCCCAGGGTACATCCGCGAGCCGCGTGTCCATCTCCAACCCGATCAGATCTTTTGCCGTGGACGTGCAGATGGTAACCGTCCAGTCCGCCAACGCCGCCCCGGGGGTGCTGGCTTGGAATCGTGCGAATCCACTGAATGGCATGTGGGGAACCTCCGGACGAGCGCAAAACGACCAATCCGAAACTAATATCCAGAAATATTGATAGCGAGGTTCGGCACCATCCTCCGGCACCCATTCGGATCCGGCGATCGAGGAGACCGTTCCTGCTACCTTTTCCGCCTTCCATGAGCCTTCATCGCATCGAAGTCGCCCTCCGGCCCGATCTCGGGGATTCCCTGGCCCGTCGCTTGGCCACCCAGCTCTCCGAGGACGCCGGAATTCCGGTGGAGCAGCTCCGCACCCTGCGCGTGTTCACCCTGGAGGGAACCTTCGCGCCCGGCGAATTGCCGAGGGCGGTGGAAAAGCTCTTCTCCGATCCCGTTTCCGAGGTGGCGCGCCTGGACGATCCCCTGGTCCCCTTCGTGCTTCCCGGGTTCTCCGATCTTTTCGAGATCGGATTCCGCCCTGGGGTCACCGACAACGTGGGCCACACGGCGTCGGAGGGGCTCGCGGAGCTTTTGGGCCACGGGGCGGGATCGCTGCGCGTCTACGGGTCGCTCCAGGTCGTCGTCGAGGGCCTGGACCCCTCCCGCGCGTCCGAGGCCGCCGCCAGCCTCCACAACGGTCTCATCGAGGACTGCGTCCACCTCTCTCGCGCCGACTGGGACCGGGGTGCGCGCATTTCGGCCCGCTCCCGCGCGGTCACCAGCACGCACCGGCCCGCGACCGCGACCGTTCCGCTTCCGGACGACGACGAGGCGTTGACGGCCCTTTCGCGGAGGATGGTGCTGGCCCTGACCCTGGAGGAGATGAGAGCCGTCCGGGACCACTACCGGAGCGAGCCCACCCGCTTGTTCCGGGCACGGCAGGGCCTGCCCGAAGATCCCACGGACATCGAACTGGAAGTGATCGCCCAGACCTGGAGCGAGCACTGCAAGCACAAGATCTTCAGCGCCCGGATCCTCTACAGCGACGCCGCGGGCCGGGAGGAGATCCACGGTCTCTTCAGGACCTTCATCCGGGCCACAACCACGGAACTGGCTCCGCGGCGGCCCGACCTCGTGTCCGTGTTCACCGACAACGCCGGCGTGTTCCGGTTCGACGAAGACCATTTCGTGACCATCAAGGCGGAAACCCACAACAGCCCTTCGGCCCTGGATCCCTACGGGGGCGCCATGACGGGAATCGTCGGCGTCAACCGCGACATCCTGGGCACCGGCAAGGGGTGCCGACCCATCTTCAACACGGACGTGTTCTGCTTCGCCCCCCCCGACTGGGACAAACCCCTGCCGCCGCGACTGATGCATCCCAGGCGGCTGCTCCGTGGCGTGCACCGCGGCGTGAAGGACGGCGGCAACGAATCCGGGATCCCCACCGTGAACGGAAGCATCGTGTTCCACGAGCGCTTCCTGGGGAAGCCCCTGGTCTTCTGCGGCACCGGCGGACTCATGCCGGCGACGCTGCCCACCCCGGAGGGCGTCTGGGAAGGTTCGGCGGAGAAGAAGGTCCGGCCCGGCGACCGGATCGTGATGGTGGGAGGCCGCATCGGCAAGGACGGGATCCACGGAGCCACCTTCAGCTCGGAGGCCCTGACCGAGGCCTCCCCCGTGTCGGCCGTGCAGATCGGCGACCCCATCACCCAGAGGAAGATGACCGATTTCCTGCTGGAGGCCCGCGACCTGGGACTCTACAGCTCCCTGACGGACAACGGCGCCGGAGGACTGAGTTCCTCCGTGGGCGAGATGGCCCGCGATTGCGGCGGGGCCGTGGTGGATCTGGAGAAGGCCCCCCTCAAGTACCCCGGGCTTGACCCGTGGGAGATCTTCGTGTCCGAGGCGCAGGAACGCATGAGCGTCGCCGTTCCCGTGGACAAGCTGGACGAGTTCCTGGAACTTTCGCTGCGCAGGGGCGTGGAGTCCACCGACCTGGGCGAGTTCGACGCCTCCGGCCGGCTGACGCTCCGCTACGCGGGCGAGGTGGTGGGCGTGCTGGACATGGAATTCCTCCACGAAGGCTTGCCGGAACTTGTCATACCGGCGCGCTGGAGCCCTCCTTCCCACCCCGAGCCGGACTCGCTTCCCGGCGATGCCCGCTCCGACCTGCTCTCCATCCTGTCCTCGTGGAACGTGTGCTCCAAGGAACCCTGGGTGAGGCAGTACGACCACGAAGTCCAAGGCCGTTCCGTGGTCAAGCCGTTCACGGGAGCGGCGAACGACGGTCCGTCCGACGCCGCCGTCCTGCGTCCCGTGCCAGGTTCCGCCAAGGGCCTCGCGGTGGCACACGGCATCTCCCCGCGCTATTCGGACATCGACGCCGGAGCCATGACCGAAGCGTCGGTGGACGAGGCCATGCGGAACCTGGTCGCGGTCGGGGCCGATCCGGCCACGGCCGTGGGTCTGGACAACTTCTGTTGGCCCGACCCCGTGGAGAGCCCGTCCAATCCCGACGGCCCCCAGAAGGCGGCGCAGCTGGTGCGCTCCAACCGCGCGCTCAAGCGGGTCTGCCTGGCGTACGGCGTTCCGCTGGTGTCCGGCAAGGACTCCATGAAGAACGACTACGGCTCCGGCGAGGAGCGGATCTCCGTTCCCCCGACCCTGCTTTTCACGGCCTTGGCGACGTTGCCGGACGTCTCGCGCTCCCTGACGATGGACGCCAAGGAGGCCGGCGACCTCGTGTACGTGCTGGGAACCACCAGGGACGAATGCGGCGCCTCCGAATGGTACGCGCTGCACGGCTTCGTGGGGAACTCCGTGCCGCGCCTCGCCGACGCCGACGCGACCTTCGGTCTCTACGCCTCGTTCCACCGTGCCGCCCGCGAAGGTCTCGTCCGGTCGGCCCACGACTGTTCGGACGGCGGCCTGGGCGTGGCGCTGGCGGAGACCGCCATGGCGGGCAGGCTGGGATTGCGGGCGGATCTCTCCAAGGTTCCCGCGCGGGAGGTCTCCGATCCCCGCCGACTGCTCTGGAGCGAGTCGCTGGGAAGGCTCGTGGTCACGGTTCGCCCTGCCGACGCCCCCGCCTTCGAGGCCCTGCTGGAGCCCGGTTCCTTCGCCGCCGTCGGCGAGATCCTGTCCGATCCGCGCCTGGAGATCTTCCTTGAAGCCGTCCCCGTCCTCTCGGCGTCGGTCGAAGACTGCCTCGCCGCCTGGAAGAGGCCTTTCCGGCCATGAGCGAACTCCAGCCGGAAGACGTTCCGGAACCGGACCTCGGGGAACCGCTTCCCTACGTGATGTGCGTCGAGCACTACCGGCAGATGGAAGCCCGACACGACGCCGAGGACTACTTCGTGGACGGCCTCGTGCTCATCCACATCCCCCTTCCCGAGCGCACCGGGCGCGTGGACATCGAGACGGCGATGAAACGGATCATCCTGCAGCTCCAGGCTCCCGACCACGCTCAGGAGATCGCGAAATCCTTCCCGAAATTCCACGCGATGCGCGAGCAGGAGTCGCTCTGGTGGTACCACCTGATGCGCAAGGACCGCAAGGAGCGTCTGCCCCAGGACTTCCACACCAACGACTTCACGGAAGAGGAGCTGCTCGGCACCGCCCCCGCGGAGGATCCCGACCTCCTTCCCATGGAGATGTGGTTCGACCGGGACGGGGATCCCATCGAGGGACCTCCGGACAGGATGATGGCCTTCCTGTACAGTTGAGCACATCGGGTCTTGCCGCACCCGCGGGTGAAGTAGACTTTCGTCGACGTGTCTGATCGAATCCTCACCTTCGAGCCGGGCACCAGCCTCGTTTGGAACGCGTCGCTCCGCTCCCTGCACAGCGCCTTGCTGCTGACCGGGGGACCGGATCTGGCGCGCGAATTCTGGCTGGGCCATCCGCTGGAATCCCGCGGCGCCCCGCTGACGGGAGCGGAACTCTTCGAGTACGTCTGGGAGGAGAGGTCCCTGACGCCTCTCGACTACCAGTTGCGCGTGCTCGATTCGGTGGAAGCCTTCTGCCTCCATCGCGACATGGACTTCGTCCCCTTCGTGCGGGAGCGGGTGTTCCAACGGCAGAGGGGCACCGTGCTCTCCGCGCGCGGCTCCTTGGTGCTGGCGGGGAGGATCCTCCTCCAGCTCGTGAGGACGCGCGACCTCCACCACACGATCCTGGAGGTGCTCGACACCTCCCTCAAGGTGGTGGCTCCCTCCATCCTGACCCGGCTGATCCACCACGCCAGGTCGGAGGAGGGGAGCGAAGGATGGGTGCTCCAGGTGCACGACAGGGATTTCACGGGCCGCTATCCCGGCTACGACGCCGAAATCTGGCTGGGCTTGCAGCTGGAACAGTCCCCGGAACGCCTGGGTGCCGCGCCCTTCGAGGACGTCGAATGCGTCTGCGAAGTGCGCGGCGTCCAGCAGGTCCTGGAGGCCGTCCCCAGGGGGCTGCACCCCGTCCGGAGGGAGGACGGCTGGATCCTGGAAGGGCGGCCCATCAGCCGGGCCGTCTCCTTCAGGGACTGGTTGCGCAGCCGCGGCCTGGATCCCGGCGCCCTCCGGGAAGTCCCCGACCATCCGGTGCAGGAGGTCCTCGAGGACGTCGAATGCCCCGCCCGCCGCCGCAAGGTCCTGAAGCGCGGGGCCGTCTACGGATCGCTCTGCTACATCCTCCGCCTCCGGTGGTCGGACAAGCCCTCCCGTCCCGTGGAGGAGGGGCTCGCGCAACTCATCCAGGAGGCGATGTCCGGGGGGGTGGATTCTCCAGGCGACAAGGCCGCCGAGAGGCAGGAGGAACTCCTGGGCCAGTTCCGGCGGAAATTGTCTTTCGTGTTCCACCGCCAGGACGCCACGATGTCGTGCAACGGCGAGCACCTGCTGCGCGGAGTGCCGGCCAAGATCCTCCAGAAGGTGCTGATGGCCCACACCCTCACGGGGCGCACCATCTTCGAGCATCGCGAGTTCCGGCGCGATCCGGACCTCGGCCTGGACCCCCTGAATCCGAACCTGGAAAGCCGGATCCGGATCCTTTCGGACCGGTTGGAGAACCGGCTCGACGGAATCCGGATCGTCAAGGACGAGAAGGGCCGGTTCGGCCTGGAGGCGAAGAGCCTGGTGGAGTTCACGGAGGAATAGCGGCGGTCGGCGGGGCATCCTGCCCCCGCGGCTTCACTCCGCGACGGACCAGACCGCGCCCCGCGGGGTGTCCTTGACGACCACCTTGCGCGCCGAAAGTTCCTCCCGGATCCTGTCCGAGGCCGCCCAGTCCTTCCGCGCCCGGGCCGCGTCGCGCTCGGCGAGCTTGGCCCCGACCCAGTCCGACAGTTCCGCCCCCGGCTCCGGAGGAGGAGGATCCGGGATCGGATCGGACAGTTCCAGTCCCAGGATCCGGTCCCAGTCGGCGAGGATCCTGCCCCGCGCGGATTCCGCGAGCGCGTTGTCGCGGGAGAGGCTCTGGGCCACGCCCAGGGCCTTGGGCACGTTGATGTCCTGGCCCACGGCCTCTTCGAACCGGTCGCGCCACGCCTTCTCCACCGGGGAATCGACGTGCGGGGCGTCCAGTTCGCCGGCCTGGACCGCGTTCCACGCCTGGAGGAGACTCGAGGCCCGGCGCCGGAAGGCGCGGTGGGCGTCGCGGGAGGCCTCGATGTTGGCCCAGGAGAAGGTCAGGAACTTGCGGTAGTGCGCCGTCGCGCAGAACCAGCGGAAATCCAGGGGATGGAAGCCCCTGTCCACCAGGAGCTGGAGCGTCAGGAACTCGCCCGAGGACTTGCTCATCTTGCCGTCGGATTCCGTCTTCAGGAACTCGTTGTGGATCCAGTAGCGCGCCAGTGTCTGGCCGTCGTGGGCGCATTCGCTCTGGGCGATCTCGTTGGTGTGGTGGACGCGGATGTGGTCGGTCCCGCCGCAATGGATGTCCAGGGTGCGTCCGATCAGGGCCATGCCCATCGCGCTGCATTCCACGTGCCATCCGGGGAATCCCGTTCCCCATGGACTCTCCCACTCCATGGCCCGATGCACCCCGGGGGGACTGAACTTCCATAGCGCGAAGTCCGTCGGATTGCGTTTGTCGCCGACTTCCACCCGCGCTCCGGCAAGCAACTGGTCCATCTGGATCCCGGCGAACTCCCCGTAACGGGGGAATTTCCCGGTGTCGAAGTAGATGCCGTCCCCCGTGCGGTAGGTGAACCCCCTCTCCTCCAGATTCCGCACCAGTTCGATCTGCTGGGGGATGTAGTCGGTCGCCCGCGGCCAGTGGGTGGGTTGCAGGAGGTTCAGCCGTTCCCAATCCCGGAAGAACGCCCGGGTGTAGTGGTCGGCGATCTCCCAGACCGTCCGTCCTTCCCGAGCGGCACCCTTCTCCATCTTGTCGTCGCCCTCGTCGGCATCGGACGTCAGGTGTCCCACGTCGGTGATGTTCACCACGTGGTTGACGCGGTACCCCGCGTACTCCAGCACCCGCCGCAGGAAGTCCTCGTTGACGTAGGTCCTGAGGTTCCCGATGTGCGCGTAGTGGTAGACGGTGGGTCCGCAGCAGTACATCCCCACCCGACCGGGCTCGAGCGACCGGAATTCCTCCAGTCGCCTTCCCAGCGTGTTGTGGAGCCACAGCTTCAAGGGACTCAGCCCAGGAGTCGCACGGTACGCGAGCCCTTCTCGATCCGACCCACCGAGTGCACGGTCTCGCCGGATTCCACGAGTCTGGAACTGAGTTCCTCCACGCGGTCGGCGTCGACGATCACCAGCATCCCCAGGCCCATGTTGAAGGCGCGGTCCATCTCGTCGCGATCGATCTGGCCGAGTTCCGAGATCTGGCGGAAGAGCGCTGGAACTTCCCAGGTGCGGCGATCGATGACCGCATCCGTGTCGGCGGGCAGCACGCGGGGAATGTTTCCCTGGAACCCGCCGCCGGTCAGGTGCACCAGGCCGTTGATCGCCTTCTCCTCGATCAGCGGGTGCAACGCCTTCAGGTAGGAGCGGTGGGGTGCCATCAGCGCCTCGCGCAAGGTGCCGTTGAGCCCGTCGAGGCGGGCGTCCAGCCCAAGCCCCGCCTTGTCGAAGAAGACCTTCCGGGCCAGCGAATATCCGTTGGTATGCAGTCCCGAGCTGGCCAACGCCAGGATCGCGTCGCCGGCGCGGATCCGGGATCCGTCCAGGAGGTTTTCCTTTTCCACCACGCCCACGATGTAGCCGGCGAGGTCGTATTCGCCGTCGGGGTAGAACCCGGGCATCTCCGCGGTCTCGCCGCCGATGAGCGACGCGCCGTTCTCGCGGCACGCCTTGGCGACTCCGTCCACGATTCCCTCGACCACCCCCTCCTGGAGGCGGCCGGTGGCGATGTAGTCCAGGAAGAACAAGGGCTTGGCGCCCTGGACCAGGATGTCGTCCACGCAGTGGTTGACGATGTCCTGCCCTACGGTGGTGTGGATGCCCGATTGGAAGGCGAGCTTGAGCTTGGTGCCCACGCCGTCGCAACTGGAGACCAGGACGGGCTCCACGCCCAGGTTCCGGGCGTCGAAACAGCCTCCGAACCCTCCGAATCCACCCATGACACGGGGACCGAAGGTGCTCTTCACGGCCGCGGCGATGTTGTTCTTGACCTTGTCGGAGCGCTCGAGGCTGACCCCGGCTTCGGCGTAGTTCATGGTGTCGGAGCTTCCTCGGAAAAAAGGGAAACCAAGATACAAAAAAGCCCGATTCTCCTGTCGCAGGCGGAACCGGGCTGGCGGCCGATGTGCCTGGGATCAGTCCCGGGGGGACTTGACGCTGCTGGGCATCATGGCCAGGATGTCGTGCATGCGCCGCACGCGATCGGAGGCGCGGTCCTCGTCCGTCTGCTCCTTGGAGGCGAAGGTCCAGCGGATGTCGGCGCGGACGTAGGCGTCGGAAAGATCGATGGGGATCTGGGCCGTGTCGCCGGAAGCCGAAAGCTTGCCGGTGCTGTCGCTGAAGGTCTGCGAGGTCGATTGGACCAACCGGGTGTTGTGACCCATGTAGACTTCGCTCGATTTGAGGAAGCGCCAGCCCACCTGGACCTCCAGGTTCAGGCGCTTGGCCAAGTTGATCCGAGCGCCCAAATAGGCAGTCGCGAGGAGATAATTGTCCCAGTTCCAGTCGTTGTTGAAGCTGGTGACCTTGATGTGCGTGGAGTCCGGCATGGCGGCCAACTGGTAGATGGGAAGTTCCATTCCCACGAAGCCGATGCCCACGGAACCGCCCACGAGCAGATTCACCGGCGTCTCGTTCGGAAGCAGCGCGACATCCACGTTCACATCGACCGGAATGACCTGGTACTGGTAGTTGTAGGACGAGGTGAGCGGCTTCCAGCTCACGTTTCCAGAGGCATTGGATTCCGTCACGGTATAGGGGAACGGCCCCCCGTCCACCAGCTGGTAGCCGCCGTTCAACCCCACGTGCAGTCGCCCATAGGCGACGCCCATGCTGCCCCCGATGGCGGGAAGCGCGGAGGAGAAAAAGGAACTGCCCAAGTTCGTGTTGTCGATGGAAACGAGGTTGTCCAGGTCCTGGTGGTTCACCAGATACATCCCGGTCCAGACGCCGAAGTAGGGCTGGATCTGGCTTTCGACGCGGTCCTCGTCCCAGGCGTGGACGCCGGAAGGCAGGGCGCAAAGCACTGCCCCGGCCATGGCTAGAGGTGTGAGAAGTCCGGAAGTCAGGCGGATGCGCATGCGAGTTCTCCTGAGGAACCGAGTGTCTGAATGTTCATAATACCATGTAATTCCTGAACTTGCGAGGGAAAAGCTACCTCCGCAATACCCGCACGAAAATCATGCTCCCGCGCTTGTGGTCGTAGACATCCACCTTTTCGGGAGGCAGATCGCCCACGTCTCCGCGCACGAACCCCAGGTCCGCGAACCAGTCGGAGGTCTGGGTGGTGAGCAGGAACACCCGGTCGAATCCGCTGCGGTGGGCCTTTTCGATCAGGAATTGGACCACCTTTCGCCCGATGCCCCAGCGGCGCAGATGCTCGGATACCGCCACCGCGGCCACCTCCGCCGAGCCGTCCGAAAAGGGGTGCAAGGCGGCGCTCCCCTGCACGAACCCGTCGACTTCGTAGACCACGTAGTCCCCGATCTTCCCTTCCACCTGCTCCGCTGTCCGGTGCAGAAGTTGGCCCATGGCCACGTAGGGCTCCTGGATACGCAGGATTTCCCGCACATCGGAGACCTCCGCCCGGCGGATGTGGTCGTATTCGTTGGCGAAGACCATGGTGCCTTGGCCGTTTTGGCTGAAGACCTCGCCCAGAAGGGCCCCATCCTCCATTCCATCCACGATGTGCGTGCGCCGCACCCCCTTGCGGCAGGCCTCCAGGGCCCGCGACAGGTAGTCCCGGTACGGCTGCCCGATCCGATCTCCGTTCGCGGAGAGCAACTGGTCCACCTGGGCGAGGTTGAGGCTGGAGAGCATGCCGTCGTCCCGCACGCCGACTTCGGGAGGGAGATCCAATCCCTCTCCGATCCGGGGTTTTTCATCGGAAAGGAAGAAGAGCTTGGAGGCGCCCAATTGCACCGCCAGCTCCATGGCCAGCTGGGTGGAGCTCACGTTGTAGGGGTGGCCCGCCGAATTCCACCCGATGTTGGGCACGATGGGCACGAATTCCTGTCCCATCAGGTGCCGCAGGATCTCCGTGCGCAAGCTCTGCACGCTTCCCGTGAGTTGGAAATCGACCCCGTCCAGCACGCCCAGCCCCCTGGCCTTCACCCAATTCCCGATCAGGGCGTTGACTCCGGATTCCGCGAGCAGGCTCATGATCCGGTTGCACACGTCGAAAGCCGCCAAGGTCACGAAGGGAAGCGCCTCGTCGGTGGTCACGCGCACGCCATCCACCATCCGGGCTTCCACTTCCCAGGTTTTGAGCACCGCATCGATCTGCCGACGCGATCCCGGCACCACCACGACCCGGATCCCCATCCGGTGCAGCGACGCGATGTCGCGCAGCAGGGCCGGAAAGACGGGGGCGTCCAACAGCCCGCTCTCGATCTTGATCACGAAGACCTCGCCCCGGTACCGGGCCACGTAGCCCAAGGCCTCGCGGAGGATGGGGACGGCTTCCTGCTCGTGGAGTTCGATGGACATACGGTCGGAATTTGCATTCCCGAGCGCGATTATGGGAGACTGGACCCCGATGGAAACCCAGGTCGCCTGCCGCCACCCGCACTCCAGCCGTCTCGTGGCGGTCGGAGACCTGCACGGCAACTTCGAGGGCTGGGTGCAGATCCTGCGCGTCGCGGGACTGTTGGATCGCAAGGGCGCCTGGACGGGAGGCGACGCGACGCTCGTGATGACCGGCGACGTCGTGGGCCGCGGCGGCTACCCCAAGCGCATCTACCTCTGGATCCGCCGACTGATGCGCGAGGCCGAGGCCGCGGGCGGCAGGCTGGAATTCCTGCTGGGAAACCACGAAGCGCTCTCCATGCACCACATCCATTCCTACACCACGGTGGAGGAATACCGCGACTTCGCCCCCGCCTCGGAATTCGACCAGAGGGAATTGCGGGAGAACCTGGCCACGCTTCCGTCTCCCGGGGGCGGAGACAGCCAGAGAAATGCCGCCATGCTGGACGTTTCGCGCCTGCAGGAGGAGCCCTTGGGCTGGCTCGAATTCCGGCGGGCCATGGCGCCCAGCGGGATGGTGGGTCGCTGGCTGTTGCGACGGCCGACCCTGTTCGTGGTGGGCAAGACCCTGTTCGTGCACGGGGGCGTGCACCCGCGCTATTCCATCTGGAAACCCGAGGAATTGGAGGACCGGATCCGAGCGGAGCTGACCCGCTGCGTCCCCTACTTCGAGCTGGACTCCCGCAACCCCGCGGTGGCGGAGGACGGTCCGCACTGGTACCGCATCGCGCTGCGCAAGGCCGAGCGCGACCTGGCCGCGGAACTCGACGAGACCCTGGGGAACTGGTCGCTGGACCGGATGGTGGTGGGGCACACGCCCACGTTCCTCATCGAGCCCCGATCCGCCGGACATATCCTGTCCAAGGCCTCGGGTCGACTGCTGTGCATCGACGTCGGCATCGGGAAGGCCTACGGAGCGCGGCTCGCGGCGCTCGAGATCATGCCCGACGGGACCGCCACGGCCATCTATCCGGACCGCCGACAGGCCCTGTAGGGGGCCGACCATTGGGGAATCCACCATCGCAGGGGCGTAAAATTTTACGCCCCTGCATCCCGGAATCCCCAACCGGGTGGTTCAGCCCCCGAACAGCACCCGGGGGAAGATCGCGAGCGCCACGACCGCCAGGGCGGCGAGCGGCACGGCCCATCCCAGGAGGACAGGCACCGGCTCCGGCTCCCTGGAGTTGGGAACGGGATCCGTCCAGAGCGCCACCGCGAGCTTGAAGTAGCCCGCGGCCGCGACGATCGCGAAGGCGAAGGCCCCGATGGGCACGGCGTAGAACCATCCCTGGGAAAGGTGCTGGAGCGCGGGAGGCAGGATCCGCTGGAGGATCGCGGGGTCCAGGCTCGCGTTGAGGAACAGCTGGGACAGGATCTGGAACTTGGCGACGAATCCGGCCGTGGGAGGAAGGCCGGCCAACGAAGCCAGGAGCACGGTGACGGACAGACCGATCAGCGGTCGCTTGCGCGCGGCGCCGGTCAAGGAGGAAATGTGGTCGCCCCCGTCCTCCGGGCCGGTCAGGGCGGCGATGCCCGCCATGGCGCCCGCCGCGGCCAGGGCGTAGGCGGCCAGGTAGTACAGGGTGGGGGTCAGGAGGATGTTCGCGATGAAGAGGCCCGGCAACAGGAAGCCGACGACCAGGAAGCCCGCATTGGCGACCCCCGAGAAGGCGATGAGCCGGCGCACCGAGGTCTGGCCCAGGAGCGAAAGCGAACCGATCGCGATGGAGAGGATGGCCGTGGCACCGAAAATGGTCAGGGAATATCCGATGAAGCCCGACACGGTGAGGCTCCTGCGCACCTGGAAGATGGTCTGCAGGATCCGCGAAAAGACCTGGAGTCCCAGCGAAATGGGTGGAAAATGGGCCCCGACGGCTTCCCCCACCATGTAGGACGGGAACGCCGACAGCGACACGAGATGTCCGATCCACAGGTTCCCCAGCGCCGCCACGGCGCCGATCTTGACCGCACCCGCCATGAAAGCGGTGACGCCCGAGGGCGCACCGGCGTAGGCGTCCGGACTCCAGAAGTGGAAGGGTGCGGCGCCGATCTTGAACAGCAGTCCCACCGCCATGAGCAGGAACCCCAGCAACTGGACGGTTTCGCGTCCCGGCAACACGTTCGCGGCCAGGAAGACGGTGCCCGTCGCGCCGTAGGACAGTGCCGCTCCGTAGAGGAAGATGGCCGAAAAGACCGCGCCTTGGGCGAAGTACTTGAGCACCGCCTCGGCGGATTCGGGCCGATCCCGTCGGCACCCGACCAGCGGATAGATGGAAAGGCTCGCGAGCTCCATGCCCAGGAAGAGGGCGATGGTCTGCGACGCCAGCACCATCAGCAGGATGCCCACGGCGGCCAGTTGCATCAGCACGTAGGGTTCGCCCCCCGGAAAGTCGTCCGAGCTCAGGTTGCGCTGGAGAGCGGCGAGCCCCAGGGCCAGAACGGCCAGGAGGACCAGGACGAGGCCTGCGCGGGTGGGCTCGATGGCCAGGATCCCCCAAAGGTGCCCCGACTTCGTGAAGGCGAGAGCCACCGCGGCGAGGCCCGTTGAGACGATGCCGATCCACGGGAGCACGCGGTGCTTGTCCGCGCGCGAGAGGAGGGGCTCGGCCACCAGGGAGGCCAACGCGCCCAGCACAAGCAGGAGGATCGGGCCCAGGAAGGGCAGGAGATCAGCGACCTGCAACATGAGGGGCATCCTCCACGATGAGGGCCTGCGCGGAGGGCAGACGGGTGAGAAGGTCGGTCCGGGCGGCCTTGAGGACGGGTCCGGGCTGGAATCCGAGGAACACCAGAGCGAGGAGCAGGGGAGCCACCGCCCAGGCGGCGGCGGCGGGGAATTCCAAGGCGACGGGGTTCCTTTCCGCCGAGCTGCCGAACAGGAGCTTCTGCACCAGTCGCAAGGTGTAGGCCGCGGACAGGATCACCGTGGTGCCGGCCACGGCCGCCACCAGGAGTCCGAACGCCTTCCAGAGGGCGATCAGCAGAAGGAACTCCGCGACGAATCCGGCGGTGCCCGGAAGTCCCACCGAAGCCAAGGCGGCGACCGCGAAAAGCACGGAAAACAAAGGAGCCCGTCGGGCCAGGGCGCCGAAATCGTCCACGTGGCGGGAACCGGACCAGGTCTCCGCGATTCCCGCGAGGAAGAAGAGCGCCGCGGCGGACAACCCGTGGGCCACCATGAGAAGGATCACCCCGGAGATCGCCTCGGGGCGGAAGGTGAAGATGGCGGCCAGTCCCAATCCCAGGTGCGAAAGGGACGAGAAGGCCAGCACCCGCCTCGCCTCGCGCTGGCGCAGCGCGAGCAGGGCTCCGACGAGAACCGTCGCCAGGCCCAGCACGACGAACACGCCGGCGTTGGCCTTGGCTTCCTGGGGAAAGAGAGGGATGGCGATGCGGAGGAACCCGTAAAGCCCGATCTTGGCCATGATGCCCGTCAGGAGCGCGGACCCGGGAGCCGGTCCCTCGGAATACGCGTCGGCCTGCCAGATGTGGACCGGCACCGCCGGGATCTTCACCAGGAAGGCGAGTGCCGTCGCGGCGAACAACCGCAGCCGCACCTGGGGCGGGAGGGTGGCCACGAGGGCCTGCAGGGACACCAGGTCCAGGGAAACGTGGCGACCCGACATCACGGGTACCGTGGCCAGGTACCAGATCGCCACGAAGAGAGGCACCGAACCGGCCAGCGAAAAGACCAGGAACAGCATGGCGGCCCGGCGCCGGTCGCGACCGCCGAACAGCGCGACGAGGATGGTGGCCGGAAGGAGCATGGCCTCGAAGAAGGCGAAGAACTGGAGCAGGTCGACGGAAAGGAGCGCGCCGTACAGGGTGGCCTGCAGGAGGAACGCCGCCGCGGCGAATTCTCGGATCCTGTCGCCCACGATTCGAGGCGAGCAGAGGATGGCGGCGGGGACCAGCACCGAAGTCAGCGCCAGGAGCCAGCCGGAAAGGCCGTCGGACGCGAGTCCCCAGCGGATGTCGGTTCCCAGGACGGGAAGCTGGAACCAGGTGTGGACCGAGGTGGCCACCGTACCCGCGAACAGGACCGGGAAGGTGAACCCGGCGACCGCCAGAGCCAGGAACAGGGACGCGCGCAAGGTGGAAACGGTGTCGCGCCCGGAGAGGAAGAAGGTCAGGAAGGCGGCAGCCAGCGGAGCGACCAGGACCAGGTGCAGGTTCACAGGATGTTCCTCGCCAGAAGGATGAGGAGCGCGACGAGCCCCAGGACGGAAAGGCCGAGGTTCCACCGCAGGCGCGGGGTCTGCGCCATGCGCGCGGCCCCGCCGGCCATCTCCACGCACCAGCCGAACACGCGGGCCATCCCGACCAGGAGGGGTTGCACGATGTTGTCGAGGATCCAGGAAAGGATCCGCACGGGCCAGATTCCCGCGACGCCGTGGATTCCATCGAACAGGAGGGTCCAGGCCCTGGCCGGCATGGACAGGGGACCGGTGGAATTTTCACGGAATTTCCCGGACCGGTGGAGCGCGACAGCCACCAGGATTCCGAGCAGGGAGGCCACCACCCCCACCGATTCCAGCAGGATCGCGGAAGGCCCACCCCCGGCACCGGCCCCGAGCAGCGCCTGGGCGGGTCCGACGCTTTCCGACATGTGCCGGGAAAACCAGTCGAGGTGGAAGGGATCCGCCCAGGCGAACCCGGCGACGAGGGATCCGAACCCCAGGACCCACATGGGGATCTGCATGGTCAGGGGGGATTCGTGGAGGTGCGAAGCCGCTTCGGGGGAAAGCCTGGGCTTGGACCAGAACACCAGGATCATCATCCGGGTCATGTAGACGGCCGTGACCACCGCCGTGGCCAGCGCCACCAGGTAGAGAGCGGGGCCGCCGCGCAGGAGCACCTTCTCCAGGATCAGGTCCTTGGACCAGAACCCGGCGCCGAAGGGAAGACCCACGATCGCGTACCATCCGCAGAACATGGCGGCGAAGGTCAGCGGGAGCTTCCTCCACAATCCACCCATCCGGCGGACGTCCTGTTCCCCGGAAAGCGCGTGGATCACCGATCCGGCTCCCAGGAACAGCACCCCCTTGAAGAAGGCGTGGGTGAAGACGTGGAAGACGCCCGCGTCGAAGGCACCGACGCCCGCCGCCAGGAACATGTAGCCCAGCTGCGAGATGGTGGAATAGGCGAGGATCTTCTTGATGTCGGTCTGGACAAGTCCCGTCACGGCGGCCCAGGCCGCCGTGCCCGCCCCGATCCAGGCGACCACCTCCAGGGTGAGGGGGGCGTGCGCGAACACGTCGGAAAGCCGGGCCAGCAGGAAGACGCCGGAAGTGACCATGGTCGCCGCGTGGATCAGGGCGGAAACGGGGGTCGGACCGGCCATGGCGTCGGGAAGCCAGGTGAGGAGCGGAATCTGCGCGCTTTTGCCCGTGGCCCCCAGAAGGAGAAGCAGGGTGGACGCCGTGACCAGGGCCGCGACGGGCGCCGAGGCGAGCAGGATGGCGTGGGCGGGATCGCGGAACCAGTTCGCGATCGCTTCGTAGGTCAGGGGCGTGCCCGTACCCAGGACCTGCCAGAGAAGGAACAGTCCGAGCAGGAAGCCCAGGTCGCCGGCCCGGTTGACCAGGAACGCCTTCTTGGCGGCGGCGCCGTTGGAGGCGTCGTGGTGCCAGAATCCGATCAGCAGGTAGGAGCAGAGGCCCACGCCTTCCCAGCCCATGAAGGTGACCAGGGGGCCGTTCCCCAGAACCAGCACCACCATGTTGGCCAGGAACAGGTTCATGTAGGCCATGAACCGCGCGAAGCCCCTGTCGTGGGCCATGTACCCGACGGAGTACAAGTGGATGAGGGTCCCGATCCCGGTGATGAACAGGAGCATGATCCCCGCGAGCTCGTCGAAGCGGAACCCGAAATCGACGTTGAGTTCTCCGGTCTGGATCCAGGTCCAGAGCACTTGTCCGAACGGCTTCACCGGGGGGATCCCCAGCCCGAGACCGAGGTCGTGGTTCAGCCTGAGTATGGAGTCCCGCTCGAGGAACAGCCCCTGCCAGGCGAGAACGACCAGGATGAAGGTGGCCAGGGGGAAGAGCACCCCCAGGAATCCCGACAGTCCGCGCGACGGTCCATGTTCCGTCCTGGATCCGAACAGGGCCAGCGCCCCGTTGATCAGGAAGCCCAGGAAAGGCAGGGCGGGCAGGAGCCAGAGTTGGGGCGTCACCGTGTCACTCCTTCATCCGGTCGAAGGCGTCCGTGTCCAGGCTCTCCCGGGAGCGGAAGACGGAGAGCAGCATGGCGAGGCCCACGCAAGCCTCGGCCGCGGCGACCGCGATCGCGAAGATGGGGGCGAGCTGGCCCTCCAGTCCCACGTTCCCGGGCATGGTGCGGGACCACGAGAGGAAGGAGAGGTTGGCCGCGTTCAGCATGAGCTCCACCCCCATGAGCACGAAGAACAGATTCCGTCGAGCCATCACCGTGGCCAGTCCGAGGGCGAAGAGGAGAGCGGCCAGGACTTGGAGCTGGATCGGCTGCAGGGCGCCCATCAATGGCCTCCCGGACGGGGGGTGGAGGGAGCGGCGGGGCCGTCCAGGTGGTGCTTCGCAAGGAGCACCGCTCCGACGACCGCGGAAAGGAGTAGAAGCCCCACGACCAGGAACAGGAACGACCAGGCCCCGATGCGATCGCCGAATAGCAGTGTGGACAGCGCCTCCACGGTGCCGCGCGCCGCGGGAGGATCCGTCGGACGCAGGGCGAAGGAATGCGCGGCGTCGGCGCCGAGGAGGACCCGGAGCAGGAAGAACGCCGTGGCCGCGGCCGGGGCGAGGGCCGCCCAGCCGAAGGCGTCCCATCGCGGGGTGTGGTCGTCCTTGGCCGAATTGAGCACCATGATCACGAACACCAGCAGCATGACGATGGCGCCGGCGTAGACCAGGATCTGCAGGGTGGCCAGGAACGGAGCCGCGATCAGGCTGTAGATTCCTGCGAGCGACACCATGGTTCCGATCAGGCAGAGCGCGGCGTGGATGGGGTGCCTGGAGACCAGCACGCCCAGGCCGGTGGCGAGGGCGACGATGGAGAAGATCCAGAAATACACCTGGGTGATCATGAGAGCCCCCACTCCTTCCGGGCTTGCTCGTTGAGGGTCCCGCCCGGGGCCTTCTGGCTCTGCGTGTCGGCGTCGGGATAGTCCGAGGGCTTCCAGTCCAGGAGATCCTTCAGGCCCACCTTGAACTTCTCGCGGCTGTCCGCTGCCAAGGCCACCTTCTTCGTGTCCATGCGGATGGCGTCCACCGGGCAGGCTTCCACGCAGAGTCCGCAGAAGACGCAGACCAGAAGGTCGATCTCGAACCTGGCGGGCTTTTTTTCGATGCGGTCGTCGGCGGATTCCGTGGCCTGGATGTGGATGCAATTGGCCGGGCAGGCGGTGGAGCACATGAAGCACGCGACGCAGCGGGGTTCGCCGTCGGGCCGCTTCATGAGTCTGTGTTGCGCCCGGTAGTCCCTCGGAACCTCCGGCTGGATCTCGGGGTAGTTGAGGACGGGAAGCGTCTCCGGGCGGAGAAGACCTCTGGCCAAGTGGCCCAGGGTCAGCTTGAGGCCCTTGGCGATCTCCGGCAGATAGGCCTTCTCGGCCAGCGTCATCTCCGGTCTCGGAACGGTCATGGCCATGCTTTCAGCCTTTCGCCAGCTTGGCCACGACGGCGGTGGCCAGAAGATTCAAAAGGGCGATGTTCAGGAGCACCTTCCAGCCCAGGAACATGACCTGGTCGTAGCGGAATCGCGGCAGGGTCCAGCGCACCCAGATGAAGACCCAGCAGATGCAGAGGGTCTTGGCGACCAGCACACCCAATTGGAGCAGCGCCACCCCGAGGTTCACGCACAGCGGCCAGGCGGGAACGCCATCGATGGGCACCTGCGCCGGATGGGCGGATGTCGCCGCCGCGATCGCCGCCGCGAAAAGTGCCGCCGCCAGGATGGCGAAGACCCCGAAGAGGATTCCGTGCTCGCGCTTGCGGGCGGCGATGTCCGACCCGCCCCGCGTGGCGTAGATCCGCTGCCAGCGGCGGACCGCCAAGGCCACCAGGCCGGAGAGGACGCCGAACACGGCGAGCACGCCGGCCGCCACCTGGCCCAGGTTGGCGCGCAGGGCCTCGGTTCCCAGGAAGGGCATGTGGTAGCCTCCCAGGAACAGGGTGGAGACCAGCGCGGAGGCGATCGCGATGTGGGCGTATTCGCCCATGTAGTAGAGTCCGAACCGCATGGCCGAATATTCCATCAGGTAGCCCGCCACGATCTCGGACTCGCCTTCGGCCATGTCGAAGGGGGGCCTCCCCGTCTCCGCGAACATCGCCGTCAGGAACAGCACGAATCCCACGGGCTGCAGCACGATGCCCCAGTGGAGGGGATTGGCTCCCTGCCATTCGACGATGCGGGTCAGGGAGAAGCTGCCGGCCAGAAGGAAGATGCCCGCCGCGGAAAGGCCCATCGAAACCTCGTAGGAGATCATCTGGGCGCTGGCGCGCATGCCGCCCAGGAGCGCGTACTTGGAGTTGGAGGCCCACGCCCCCAGCACCACCCCGTACACGGAAAGCCCCGAAAGGGCGAAGAGCACGAGGACGCCGGCATCGGCGTCCAGGATCTGTCCGGACATCTGGACCAGCCCGCGCGTTCCCTCCACGGCCATGGGAGCGAACCAGGGGATCACGGAAGGCGTCAGGAGCGCGATCACCAGGGGGATCATGGGCGCGACCAGGTACCACGCCTTGTGCGCCCCCTTGGGGATGAAGCTCTCCTTGGTGAAGAGCTTGATGCCGTCGGGGAGGTTCTGCACGAATCCGAAGAGGCGGATGCCTCCCAGCAGCGGGATGTTGGCGCGGTTGGGGCCGAACCGGTCCTGGATGAGGGACGCCCCCTTGCGCTCCATGAAGATGTTGATGGGGATCAGGCACAGCGGAACGAAGGCCAGCAGGAACTTGCCGCACTGCAGGAGGAACGGGAGGTCCATGTGGATCACGCTTCGGCTCCTTCCAGGAGGCGCCCCTGCGGGCCGATGGTCCGGTAGGTCAGCCCGACCAGCGAAGGGATCCGGGATTGCGCGAAGCGGAAGGCGTCCAGTTCGCTTGTCCACCCGAGCCTGCCCGCCGTGGACAGGACCTGCCATGTCGGCTCGAGATCCGGACTGGGCAGGATGGGAGCCGCGTTGACGATCTGGATCCGGCCCTGCACGTTGACCATGGTGCCGCGGACCTCGGCCCAGGCCCGGACGCCGACCCCCAGGGTGGAAGCCCGCACCGTGGCGTCCGACCAGCTCGAAAGCGCGATCCGTTCGGGGATCTTCTCCAAGGTGGCGGCCTTGGAGGGATTGGCCGTCCAGAGATCGTTGCCGACCACCACCAGCACGTCGAACTCGCCCACGCGGGCGCGCAATTCGTCGAGCGAGTCTGGAATGCCCAGGAGCTTCAGCCCGCGGCGGTTGGGAACGGGATCCCCCGATCGGGCGATCCCGTCGGGAGCGCCCACCCAGAGCCAGGAACCTCCGAAGACTTCCGCCCTGGGTCCCAGGATCTGGGCCCAGGCCAGTATGGCGGCGTTGTCTTCCAGGGTCAGGTGGCCGGAAGCGACCAGGGCCACCTTGCGCGCCCCGCGCACCAGTTCCCCGAGCCGCGAAACGGCCTGCGCCAGAGGCACCTCCGAGCGCCCGAACAGCCCCGCGGTCAGGCGATCCTCGGACAACCGGCGGTACGCCAACCGCGAGGAGTTGGCGATCCAGGACTTGTTCACATGCGGATTGCGCCGCGGCATGATGCGCCACGCGTGCCCGTCGTGGTGTTCGACCGTGATGTTGGCGCCCAACCCGTCCGTGGGGTCGATGGTCTCGGTCTTCGCGAGGAGCCAGACCCTCTGCTGGAACCGGAAGTGCTTTCCGGTGAGCGCGCCCACCGGACAGACGTCGGTGACGTTGAGGTCGTACTCGTGGTCCAACGGCTGGTCGGGGAAGGTGGCGATGAAGGAATGGTCGCCGCGGCTCGCGATGTAGAGCTGCTCGGATCCAGCCACGTCGCGCATGAAGCGCACGCACCGGTCGCAGAGGATGCAGCGTTCCTCGTCCAGCACCACGGCGGGTCCCAGGTCCACGTGCTTTCCGCCGCGATCCTGGCCCTTGGAGTCCACGTGGCGGTGGTCCGGGGAGCCCTTGTACTGCTTGCCGACCTCCTCGCGCATGCGGCTGGGCTGGCGGTCGGCCGCCATGTAGTTCTCCTGCAGCGTGCACTCGCCGGCCTTGTCGCAGATGGGACAGTCCAGAGGGTGGTTCGCGAGCTGGAACTCCATCACCGCCTTGCGCGCGGTGCGGACCTTTTCCGACGACTTGTCGGTGGCCACCTTCATCCCGGCGCGGACGGGGGTGTAGCAGGCGATGGCCAGGGCCATCCCGCGCGGTCCTTCCGTCTCCACCATGCATTGGCGACAATTTCCGGCCACCGGAAGGTCGGGGTGGTAGCAGAAGTGGGGGGTTTCGATGCCGATGGTCTCCAGCGCCTCCACCAGGTTGGTGCCTTCCGGCACCTTCGCCTCGACCCCGTCGACCACGATGGTCACGATCTTGGAATCGGAGTTGGGGAGGACGGGCCAGTTGTAGGAGTTGCTCATTACCAGAACGCTCCCGGGCGGAAATCGGAGGTGACGCGGGACTCGGCATGCCCGGCGTTGGAGGCGAGCAGGGCGTCGAACTCGGAGCGGAACTTGCCGATGAAGTTCTCGATGGGCCACGCGTCGGCGATGGCCAGGGGGCAGATGGTGGTGTAGCTGAAGTTGGCGGCGAGGTCCAGCATGGTGTCCAGGTCTCCGTCGCGGCCCTCTCCGCGGACGATGGCCTTCAGGATGCGATCCGCGTAGCCGGTTCCCTCGCGGCAGGGGGTGCACTGTCCGCACGACTCGTGTGCGTAGAATCGGGTGAGCGACGCCAGCATTCCCACGGCGCTGCGCGTGTCGTTGAAGGCGATCACGGCGCCGGATCCCAGCATGCTCTTCAGGCTCGCGAGGCTTTCGTAATCCATGTTGGCCTTGGCCGATTCCTCCGCCGTGAGCACCGGCGAGCTGGACCCGCCGGGGATCACGCCCTTCAACGTGCCCACGACGCCTTGGCACCATTCCGACGACTCCAGGAATTCCAGGAGCGGGGTGCCCAGCGGGATTTCGTAGACGCCGGGACGCACGACGTCTCCGGACACGGAGAAGACCTTGGTGCCGCCGGACTTCGGAGTTCCCAGCGCCTGGTAGGCGGCCGGACCGTGCTCCAGGATCCAGGGGAGGGCCATCAGCGTCTCCACGTTGTTGACGCAGGTGGGCGAAGCCCAGGCTCCGGAGACCGCCGGGAAGGGCGGCTTCAGTCGCGGCTGCCCCTTGTAGCCTTCCAGGCTGTTGATGAGGGCGGTCTCCTCGCCGCAGATGTAGGCGCCGGCGCCGCGGTGCACGTAGATGTCCAGGCTGTAGCCTGAGCCCTGGATGTTCTCGCCCAGGAGTCCGGCGTCGTAGGCCTGCTTCAGGGCTGCGTTCAGGGTCTCGATGGCCTTCAGGAATTCGCCGCGCACGTAGATGTAGGCCGTGCGCACTCCCAGCGCCCAACCGCAGGCGATCATGCCCTCGATCAGGCGGTGCGGATCTTCCAGCATCAGGACATGGTCCTTGAACGTTCCCGGCTCGCCTTCGTCGGCGTTCACCACCAGGTACACCGGCTTGGGGGTGTTGCGCGGCACGAAGGACCATTTCATGCCGGTGGGAAATCCCGCCCCTCCGCGGCCGCGGAGTCCGGAGCGGGTGACCAGGTCGATGAGTTCGAACTGGGAGAGGTCGAAGAGCCTGGGTCCCAGGCTGGAGTAGCCGCCCAGGGACTTGTAGACGGCGATGTCCGCCGCTCCCTTGCCGAAGTTCTGGGTGACGGTCAGGGTGGCCATCTAGGCCTCCACCTTCGCGGCGTTGGAGGGCTTGGCCCGGCGGTCGCCGGACTGGGCCACGATCCGCACCTCGGTGCCGACCGGGAGCTCGCCGGTCCAATCCTTCTCCTTCGCCGAAATCGTCGCCAAGGCGGAGAACTCCCCCGTTTCCGCGCGTGTTTCCAGGTGCAACTGCGAGACTTCCGGGGCGGCCCGCCAGGTGAGCTTGACCTTGCCGTCTTCCGTCTTGGCCGCGGCCACGCCGAGGGCGGGAGGAGCCGGCGCGTAACCGGTCTTCTGCGGCTCGTTGGTGGCGCCCACCGCGCCCGGGTGCCCGTGGGTCTCGAACAGCCCCCCGAGCACGTCCCGAACCGGTTCGGCGGGAAGATCCGAGGCGCGCTTGCGGCACCAGGCCACGATCCGGTCGAACCGCTCCGGGGTCAGGGCCACGCCTTCCGGCATGGCGAGCTTCCCGTCCACGACATCGGTCGCGAAGTCGTCGTTGACCTGGAGCACCGGACCGTTGCCGCAGGCGCCCAGGCATTCCACCCGCAGCAGGGTGAACAGGCCGTCCTCGGTGGTTCCCCCGTGGCTCGTGGTCCCGAGCGACTTCTCGGCGTGGGCGATGATCGCTTCCGCGCCCAGGATGTGGCACGACACGTTCTGGCAGATCTGCACGAAGAACCGGCCGGTGGGTTCCTTCTTGTACATGGTGTAGAAGAGGCTCACGCCGTAGGCGTGCACCGGGCTCACCTTGCACTTCCCGGCGGCCCAGCGGATGGCCTCCTGGGGAAGCCATCCGAGCGTCTCCTGGGCCACCCAGAGGACAGGCAGCAGCGCGGCCTTGGGAACGGGGTAGCGGCGCACGAGTTCTTCCACCTTGGAGAGCACCTGGGGCGTCTCCAGTTTCGGGAGGATCTCCGACGCGTGCGGTTGGTCGACCTTGGTGTGGCAGTGGCTCATGGGTCCCCTAGCGATCCAGTTCGCCGGCGATGATGTTGAGGCTGGAAAGGCAGGCGATGGCGTCGGCCACGAGGCTTCCCTCCACGACGTCCGCGTAGGCCGCGAACTGGGTGAAGCAGGGTGGTCGGACCTTGATCTTCCACGGTTTTCCGGTGCCGTCCGACACCACGAGGAATCCCAGCTCCCCGTTGGCCGCCTCGATGGAGCCGTAGAATTCGCCGGCGGGAGCGCGCACGCCTTCGTAGACCAGCTTGAACTGGTTGATGAGCGCCTCCATGTCGTGGTAGGTCTTGTCGTGTCCCGGCAGCGAAAGCCGGGCGTCCGGCGTGTTCACCGGACCCGGCTTGAGGCGGGAGAGGGCCTGGCGGCAGATGGAGAGCGATTCGCGCATCTCGTACATGCGCACCAGGAGGCGGTCGTAGGTGTCGCCGGTGGAGCCCACCACGGTCTGGAAGTCGTAGGTTTCGTAGCCCAGGTAGGGATCGTCCTTGCGCAGGTCCCTGTCGACGCCCGTGGCGCGCAGGCACGGACCGGTCCAACCCCAGCTCACGGCCTGTTCCGCGGAGACGGGACAGCAGCCGCGGGTGCGGTCGATGAAGATCCGGTTGTGCTCCAGGAGCCGGAAGGCGTCGTCCAACCCCTTCTCGATCTTGGGCAGCACGCCCCGCACGTCGTCCTCGAAGCCTTCGTAGGTGTCGCGGTAGAGGCCGCCGATGCGGGTGAAGGCGTTGGTCAGCCTCGCGCCGGAGAGCTTCTCCCAGATGGCGTAGACGTCTTCCCGGGGATTGAACAGGTACCAGTAGTTGGTGAGGGCGCCCAGGTCCACGGCGGCGGCGGCGATGCAGACCTGGTGGTCGATGAGGCGCGAAAGTTCGGACAGCAGCACGCGCAGGACGGTGGCCCGTTCGGGGATCTCCACCTCGAACATCCTCTCCACGGTGTGGGAGAAGCCGATGTTGTTGAGGATGGCGGAACAGTAGTTGAGCCGGTCCGTGTAGGGCAGCACCTGCTGGTAGGTGCCCTGCTCGACCATCTTCTCGAAGCCGCGGTGCAGGTAGCCGATTTCCGTCACCGCGGCGCGGATCATCTCGCCGTCCAGGGCGACGAACGCTCGCAGCGCGCCGTGGGTGGCGGGATGGGAGGGGCCGATGTTCACGGTGAGAAGGTCGAGCTTCTCGCCCTCCTGGTTCCGGACCTTCACTTCGCCTTCTCCACGTAGTTGACCTTCTCCACCGCGGGCTTGCCGAGGAGATCGGTCTCCTCGACGGAGGGTGAATTCGCGGCAACGTGCTCCAGCACCTGGAACCCGTTGGCCTCCAAGCGAGCCTCCAGGGGAAGGATCATGGGGTCGTTGGTGGACAGCCACTGCCGCTTGCGGACCGGGTAGTCCTTGCGCAGCGGATGGCCCGTGAACTCCACGTGGTTCAGCAGGCGGCGCAGGTCCGGGTGCCCCTCGAACACGATCCCGTACTGGTCCCAGGTCTCGCGCTCCTGCCAGTCCGCGATGCGGTAGAGGTCGTGGATGGACGGGACGACGGGATCTTCCTCCTCCAGCCAGACCTTCAGGCGCAGGCGGTGCGCGCCGAACCGCTGGCTGCGGAGGTTGTAGACGACTCCAAAGCGGGCGCCGTCATGGCCGGGATAGCCCAGGTAGTCGATGGCGGTGATGTCCAGCATCAGGTCCATGCGGAAGGAGGGATCGTCGCGGAGGAACTGGACCGCCTCGCGAAGGAGCCGGGCCGGAACCACGGCGGTGAGCCCCCACCGGTCGCGAGGGTCCAGGACCGCTTCGAACCGGCTCTGGAGCGAGGCGAACGCCCTGGTCTCGAATTCCTTTCGGCCCTCCGCGTTGGCCGGGGTCAGGACCTGGTCCAGGTCCGTGGGCTGGGAGGTCATCCGATCTGGATCCTCTCGTGGGAACGGTTGGCTCGATCGCGCATGTAGGATGCGTCCTGGATCTTCTGCTGGAGTTGCAGGATGGCGTCGATGTAGGCCTCGGGGCGGGGCGGACACCCGGCCACGTACACGTCCACCGGAATCACCTCGTCGATGCCGGGAAGGGTGCAATAGCAGTCGTAGAAGCCTCCCGTGCTGGCGCAGGCGCCGATGGAAAGGACCCATCGCGGTTCCATCATCTGTTCCCAGATCCGCCGCAGGATGGGCGCCTGCTTGTAGGTGATGGTCCCGGCCACCACCAGGAGATCGGAATGGCGGGGGGAGAAGCGGATGAATTCGGCCCCGAAACGGGCGATGTCGTATTTGGAGCCCGCGAGCGCCATGAATTCGATGGC